>Ga0080064_1003911_pt1 | contig 20250 bp, 22 predicted proteins | sample Subgrocontami54m_FD_69260 | JGI IMG/M metagenome (GOLD analysis project Ga0080064, IMG submission 69260) | Subsurface groundwater microbial communities from S. Glens Falls, New York, USA - GMW46 contaminated, 5.4 m (SPADES assembly) (version 2) ...
TCTTGTACACTGCGTGGGAACTTTTCCGAAATCGCATGGGGAGTAGTTTAGCATACGGAGTATCGTCTGGACGCCCCTACATCCCCCGACAGAGTCGGGGGATTTGAATTGGGCTTATTAAAGTATCTTCTTCACTTTAATGTACTTCCCTTCTCTCCTCGGAGCCGCGCCTACGAGTGCCTCGGTATAGATACCGCTTTCGTGGGGATTCGCGTCTTCACGCATTACATTTTTTTGCGCCACGATGGAGTGTGTCTGTGCATCCGCACTCGCTGACACCTTTTGAATCGTCGCCACATACTCCAAAATGGAGTCTACTTCACCGCGCATCCGCTCTTTCTCCTCGGGAGAAAGGGCGAGCCGTGCAAGGGTCGCGAGCTTCTCAATTTCCTCGGTCGTAATCATCCCGTTAGAGGTAGGACGCGGATGGGGACCCATTCGCGTTTACCACCTGACTAATTACTAAAAACAATGTATGCGTATGTATGTTGTAGACCGCGTTCACAACCTCTAACGGGATCATAACGAGTATCCTAGCATAGTTGTGCACAGATACATTTCTTGACAGACCCACAAAATCACGATAATTTGATTCGCGGACACTATGACTACAACTGTCGTTTTTGTCCTTTTCCAAAACATATGACACAAGAAGCCGTTGAGCAGGCGCTACGAACGACCTGCGGAAGAACAAAAGACAAAACTCTCAACAAAGTCAATGCGCGACGCCGTGCGAGAAGGCGAGGCAAGTACTTCTTGCAGGGGATCAATTTGGAAAACCACGCGTAGGGCGTAACCGCCCGCTCTCATAGCAGAATGGTACGATGCCGTTCTGCTATTTTTTTTGTAGCATCTTCAAAAAATCCTCCTCCTTCAAAATCTTCACCCCAAGTGTTTTTGCTTTTTCATATTTGGAACCCGCACTCTCCCCCGCCACGAGAAAATCGGTTTTTTGGGAAACAGAGCCGGACGGGTCGCCACCAAGCTCCCGAATCCTCCGCTCCGCCTCCTCGCGCGCAAGCGACTGAAGTGTTCCCGTCAGGACAAAGGTCTTCCCCAAAAGCGGAAGGTCCTCCACGCTTTTCTGCTCCATTTTTGGTATCGTGACCTGTTTCAAAAGCGAGGCGATAAGCTTTTTATTTTCGGGTATACTGAACCACTCTACAATCGCCTTCCCCACCACAGGGCCAACTCCATTTATCTTTTCAAGTTCTTCAAAAGTCGCCTTCGCGATAGCCTCAACTGAACCGAAATGGGTCGCGAGATCGTAGGCGGTTTCTTCCCCAACCTGCGGAATGGAAAGACCGGTAAGAAACTTGGGGAGGGTCACGGTTCGTGCTTTCTCAATTGAGGCAAGAAGATTATCCACCGACGTTTCCGCAAATCGCGGAAGCAGAAGAAGGTCACCTCGTTTCAAGGTAAAGAGGTCATCAAACGAAGTAATGAGCTTTTGCTCAAGAAGCACATCAATAATTTTCGGGCCAAGTCCTTCAATATCAAGCGCGTGCTTGCCCACGAAATGATAGAACTTCCGTTTCTGAATGGAAAATGAAGTGCGGTCCACGCATCGCCACGCCGACTCCCCCGGGACGCGTTCAATTGACCCATCACCGCCACAGGTATCCACTTTTTTCGGCCACACAAACGGTTTCTCCTTCCCCGTGCGCATCTCGGTCACCACCGACACAATATCGGGAATCACATCTCCCGCTTTTTGGAGGATGACCGTATCACCCACGCGCACATCCAGGCGCCTAATTTCGTCCTCGTTGTGAAGCGTCGCACGAGACACGGTAGAGCCGGCGACAAGCACCGGGCGCAAATGCGCCACCGGCGTCACCACGCCCGTTCGGCCGACCTGAAACACTATAGCTTCAACTACGGTCGTTACCTGCTCGGCGGGAAACTTAAAGGCGATACCGAAACGCGGAGCCTTGCCGGTATAGCCGAGCTTTTCCTGCAGTTTCCGCTCGTTTACCTTCACCACTATCCCGTCCGCGAGGTAGTCCTCTTTCGGCATTTCCTTTTGCCACTTTTTCCAATAGATAATGACCTCGTCAATACTGTTTGCCTTCGCAAAGTGAGGGTTTACCTTGAAACCAAGCTCGCGAAGGTATTGAAGTTCTTCGTACTGCGTGTTGGGAAACACCCCTCCACTCGAAGACTCGTGTGCTCCCCTTACTAAGGGAGAGACACCCCTCCCCGCCGAAGACGGCGGTACTCCCCTTGTTAGGGGAGAGACACCCCTCCCCGCCGAAGACGGCGGTGCTCCCCTTACTAGGGGAGATAGGTCATAGATAAAAGACTCAAGTTTGCGTGATGCCGCAATCTTTGGGTCAAGTTGACGAATGGAGCCTGCGGACACATTACGCGGGTTGGCAAACGGTTCTTCTCCTTGCTCCGCGCGCTCCTTGTTGATCTTTGCGAGCGTGGACTTCCTCATCCAAATCTCCCCTTCCACAATCACCGAAATGGGTTTCCGGAGTTTCAGCGGTACCGACTCTATCGTCCGGACATTGTGCGTTACATCCTCTCCGACCACACCATCTCCTCGCGTCGCCGCGGTGGTAAGCACCCCTTTTTCGTAAGTAAGCACTACCTTGAGTCCATCTATTTTATGCTCCACCACATAGGAAACCTCCCCGTTTTCCCCTTCTTTGCGAAGAAAATTCTTAACGCGCGTATCAAACTCGCGCATCTCCTCGGGAGAAAAGGCATCGTTAAACGACCACTGCGCAACCTTGTGGGTTACCTTTTGAAACTCGGGCAGGGGCGCTCCCGCGACCCGTTGTGTGGGCGAATCTGCGGTAATAAGCTCGGGATACTCCTTCTCCAGCAGAGCGAGTTCGTGCTTGAGCGAATCAAGCGCTTCCTCCGACATCTCCGGCTTATCCAGCACATGATACAGATACCGATGATGCTCAATCGTCTCGCGAAGTTTCTTCAGACGCTCGATTATCTCCTTTGGTGCTTTCGGCATAATAAGTAGCGTATAGCGATTAGGGTTACGCGTCCAGTAGGCACGGGCTAAATGTAACGCACTGCGCTAGACACCAAACACTGATTTAATAGCGGGCGCGCAACGCTCGCTCCACCCGAGCGGGATTTTGAGTGAGCCCGCACTCGTTTCTTCCGCGCGATTCAATAATCGTGGAGCCAGAGACAGTCTTCTTGACCGAGACGAGCGCGCACCCTGCCGGGTCCGAGCCCTGCGTAAACTGGAGAGTAAAGTTGCTGGTTGCCGCAGTACTGCTCTGCTCCGATACCGATACGACCGTATTCGCGTTGCCGTTGCAATTGATGGGGCCGGGGGCGGGTCCCTTGTCGGACGAAGGGAATAATCCTCGGATACGAAAATCCCAGTAGAGGGCGCATTCAATACCCGTATCGGCGGCAAAAAATGCGGTCTCGGAGTTCCTTCCCGCGGTAGCCAGCATAATCTCTTTTACCGATAGGTGCGAAATAAAGAGACCTATGGAGAGGAGTAGGCTTCCGATGAGCACCGCGAAAAGAATGGTGAACCCCGCAGTGAAAGACGGCGTTGTTCTCTTGCGGATAGACCACGTAGCAGAAAGCAAGGTAGAGAGACCTTTGAGCTTTCGAGAGAAACGTGTACGAGAACCTTGCTCCGCGACGCCGTCTTCTACTGACGGGGTGAACCCCTGTTGAGATGAAGTATGAAGGATGAAGTATGCCCGCCCGACTGAACGCCAGCCCGACAGAGTCATACTGGCGGGATTCCAGTCGTTCGGGCGGGAAGTATGAAAAAACCAAGAGACTACTTTTCCCTTCAATTTTCCTTCCTTAATTCTTAATTCAGTATTCATACTTCCTTATCTTGACACGTACCAATTAAACAGATTCTCTGTGAGCGTGAGCGTACGTGAGCCGAGTGAACCCGCATTCCAGACCACGGTGACGGTCACGGTTGCTTCCTCACCCGCGCGAATCTCGATGATATTCACCTTGCGGGTTATATCGGTGCGACTCCAACCCAAAGATGTTCTATGTCCAAAGATGCCAAAGAGAGGGCTCCCTGGATCGCCGGTATACTGCCGAAGCAGACAGTCTTCATTGCTTTTGTTGCACGCGGTCACTTGGTCCTCCTTCTTGTTTGTGGTATCAATACCGCACCCTGAAGTTTTGAAACACTCGTTGATATTTGGTTCAATATTCTTCAGCCAATTGGACTTACCTCCGTTTCCGCTTATGACACTCGTATCACGGAGATTGCGTATAAACTCTATCGCCTCCTGCCCGAGATAGAACGCGGTTATTTCCGCCTTCGCGGCTTCCGCGGTCGCGAGTCCCTTCTCGGCAATGGTAAGCGGAGCGGTAATGGAAAGTAGCAGTATCGCGATAGCCACCATGGTCTCAACGATGGTAAAACCCTTTTTTAGAGATTCATGATTCAAGATACAAGAAGCACGAAAAAACCCGTGCAGTCTTCTTTTTACTATCTTATTCCTGAATCTTGAATCTTGACTCATGTTTCTATCTTTATATGTCCAGTGACCGTTGTGAAATAAGCGTCTGGATGTCAAACCGCGATACCACCTTACTCTTCCCTTTCATTGAGCCTTTAATAACGAGAAGTACGCGTGGTTGCTCCTGCTTGTCTTTGTCTTTTTCACCCTCCTCCGCCCCACTGACGTAAAAGTGTAACGTGTCCACTGTTATTTCAGGCGCGGTAATCGGGATGAAGTTATCTGGCTGAAGAAGGATATCGCCATCGTCGCTCTTTGACCGCACAATGGCACCCGCGAGCAGTTCATAAATAATGTAGCTTCCGTCTCGCGCAAGAAATACGAGCTCACTCTTGGGGGTGGTGGGGCAATCGGTTGGGACAAGGATGGACCCACCCCCACAGTGATAGCGACTTCCCGTCCTGATATTTCGGGACATATTCTCAAGCGCGAAGTGAAGATTGTTGACCACGGTCTTCAGGGTCTGCGCTTTGTGATTAGCTTCAACGAGCGAAATGAGACTCCCTACGGCGATAACCATAATGATAGCAAAAACGCCAAAGGCGATAATCATCTCCACGAGGGTAAAGCCACAGTCAGAATGATGAAGTCTGAATACTGAAGTATGCCGAGGCCTATGTGCCCCTTTGTCTTTCTTTCCATAATTCATAATTCTATATTCATACTTCTTATTTAATGGATATCTCCCCCGTCGTATTTACTTCAACGATACGTTTATCTCCCGAAGGTGCAATGAGATATATTCGAGCTGCCTTGTATTTCTGCCCCATTGCACGCGTTTGGCTCGTGGTAATAATAGCATCGGGGTTAGGACGCAAGAAGGTGACATCAAGAAACGAAATGACACTGTTGGTTTGGGGAAGCGAGTGTATGTTGCACTCCTCTTGCTTTGCCTCGTCGGAAGCATCCCGCCCGCCATCGCCAAACGGCAGCACTCCACAAAACTTATAAATAAGATTCCCCTTTTCAATTCTGGACACACTGACGCATTCGGCGGTGTTCACACATCCGCTCGCGGTATAGCTCGCGCCAAACGTCCCGTCAAAAACGCTGTTTCCCGCAACCCCCCCACTATCCGAAAAAAGCGCGTACGTATTCATACTTCCCTGGTCAAAATGGAGTCCGTAGCCGACGTCAAAGGTCTCAAACTGACCTCCTCCCGCCTGAAATTGGTGTACGCTGACACCATAACTTTGCGCTTCACGAAACGAAAGCGCGACTTCATAGGCCAGGCTCGTGAGAAAAAGTTGTCGGCTTACCTTTCCGTACGCAATAAGTATGAAAGTGCTGATAATGCCGAACAGCACCACCGCGATGAGGAGCTCAATCAGGGCAAATCCTCCCGCAAAGCGGGAAATCCTAAATTCTAAATCCGAATTTCTAAACAAATCCGAAATAATAAATCTCAAATACCGAAAGCGAAATCGTTTGTTTTTGATTTTGAACATTGGAATTTAGATATTGTTTAGGATTTCGTGTTTCGGATTTAGCCTGAAAGAAGCATCCCGAGTCCTGTGACGTCCCACCCAAAGATATACACAAGAAAAAGTCCCAGCACAAGAAACGGCCCGAGGGGAAGCTCTGTCTTCATGCCGATCCCTTTGAGTTTCCTGCGTAGCGAGGGGAGTATCTTTTTCGGGAGGTAGGGAAAAAGGGTGTTCAAGAAAAGTCCGGAGAGGCTTACGAGAGCTCCTAGCCAAAATCCGATAATTACGGCAGAAAGTCCCCTAGAAAGTCCCACAAGCCAGGGAAACATCACGACGAGTTTGGCGTCACCAAGCCCCATTGCTCGCCCCCGTGAAAAAAACCAAATGAGCGCGATGGGGAGCGCGAAGAGGGGTCCCGACCAAAGGTCGGAGAAGTATGAAGTATGCCCGCCCGACTGAACGCCCGCTTGAACGACGAAGTCGGGCAGGATTCCAGTCGTTCGGGCGGGAAGTATGCCCGCCCGACTGAACGGTTCCAGTCGTTCGGGCGGGAAGTATGAAAAAAGAAAGAGAAAAAAAGAAAGAGTAGCACAACTGTAGACGAGGGCGTCGGGGATTATTTTGTGTTTGAGGTCGTAGACGGAGAGGGCGATGAGGAGGGACCAGAGGGAGAGAGTAAGTAGAAAGTAGAACGTAGAAGGTAGAAAAGGAGAAGAAAGATATGAAGACAGAAAAAAAGAAGATTCCTTGTAGGCAATAAGGGTGAAGACGAGACCTGTCGTGAGTTCAACGAAGGGGTACTGCCAGGAAATATGGGCTTTGCATTTACGACATCTTCCCTTTTGAAGCACGAAGCTGAATACAGGAACAAGTTCATACCACCGGAGCGTCTTTCCGCAGGAAAAACAGTGTGAACGTCCACCGAGTGTTTTCGTTCCGTAACGAAGCACCACCACATTCAAAAAACTTCCGATGATGGTTCCGAACACAAAGAAAAAGGCGAGGAAAAATGTCATTCCTTTATTGTAACACGCAAAACTCCCTCGGAGAGTCCGAGGGAGTTTTGTTGTTTGTGCAAAGCACTCTTTGAATTACTGGTTGCCCCCCTTAGAAGCCTCGGGACGTCGCAATTCATAGTCGTCCGCCAGAGCGGACTCCTTGAATTACTGGTTGCTTATGTCGTAGACAGGAGTTGTTCCACCGTCAGTGCCGTCAAAGAGGGCGCTAGGTGAAGTCTGTACTATACCACTCCAGGTCGTCGCCGAGTCAAAGTCCTTGTCACCATCGTCAAGGGTTGTTTGAGTTGCGGTCTGCTCAAGGGTTGCACCAAGGTGATACGCCGTCGGCGTGGTCGCGTTGTTAATAGCGTACTTGTAGTCCGCTCCATTCGGGTCTTTAGGAAGAACGGAGAGCGATGCCCCACCACTACTTCCAACGAGACTCGCGAGGGAATTAGGATATTTGTTTTGAGCATCATAATAAAGCTCAAGGGCTATTTGGAGTTGCTTGATGTCGGCAACACGACGAGCGTCTCGAGCCTTCGTTCGTGCGCTATTGAGCGACGCAAGAACGACCGAAGAAAGAATGCCGATAATCGCGATAACGACGAGGAGCTCAATCAGGGTAAACCCGCCCGAATTTTTTGAGGAAAAATTCATTCGGGCAAGACCTTTGTGGCTCGCTTTGTGTGAGAACAGTTTTGACATACGTTGCAAAAAATTAGTAATAACGAAACTAAACCCTTTACCCTCACTTGGGGTAAACGAAGTCACACAACAAGATTAGCTAGTGATGCATCCGCTCTGGTCGCAAGTAACTGTTTTAGTTTCTCCTGCAGCGGCAGATGCAGCCTTAAAGCTAAAGGTACCATCACTTGAGGTATTATCTGTCATCGTGTAAGCCCACGATGTACTTGGTAAGGTAGCGAATTTACCTGGAGCCACTGATGCATCGCTACACACATTGCTAGTTCCCCCAGTAATAGTTCCACTAGTTAAATCTAGACCCGCATCCATACAGAGCAAGGCGGTTGTTTGAGCACTGTGCATAGAACCCTGCACTGCCGCGATTCGGCCTTTTATGCGAGCAGTATTCAAGCTCGCGAACACAATGGACGAAAGCATACCGATAATCGCGATAACCACCAAAAGCTCAATCAGGGTAAACCCTTTGTGACTCGCTTTATGTGAGAACAATTTTATCATTGATACTTATAATTACTACCTGATAATAAACTCCGACCAATCCCATGAGAAATGAGAATGAAGTTCCAGACCTTTATTATATGAATTCTCGCGCCAATACACAAATCGGAGCGGTGGATAACTCTACCCCTCCTTGGCGAGGCAAAATCGGGGATGTATCCCATCTCGTGAGCGGCAGACACTCATAAAGCGGTATCAAGAAAGAAGGTTACGGCGTGGGCTGTGTACGGCACCCTGTTTCTTCGCAAATAATCGCCACGCCATCTCCTTTGGCGGTCAACTTGAAGGGGAGCTGGTTGGTGGAATTAAGCACTCCGGTACATATTGGACTACTATCTACGGCATCACAGTACACCCACCCTGGAGGAAGACGGGAATATCGAGTGTTTATAATTGAGGTATCAACACAAGTAACTCTATCCCCCGCTTCAGTTGGACTTCCATCAATAGTTTCAGCAGGTCTTGCCGGATTACTCCCTGATTCAGAACAAAGTAGCCACACGGTAAAGATATTCCGCAGATTACCCTGTGCCGTAGCGATACGTCCTTTTCTCCGAGATTCATTGAGACTCGCGAAGACGATAGACGAGAGCATACCAATAATCGAGACGACGACGAGAAGCTCAATCAGGGTAAATCCTTTTCGCGTGTGTACTACAAATCTCCCTGAAACAGCGTGTTTAAACATTTTAGTTTTATATAGTTCACTATACTTTTATTTTCTATTGAAATGCTTTCTAAAGCTGACTTCCTGGATTAGGAGCAAGAGGCACCCCGCCAGTATCAGTGGGAATACGTTGCGTGGGCGTTATTCGCGTGCTGTAAAAGAAGACAATAACCGCAAGAATGGTGGCGAGAATAGCGACACCGGAGAGAATGATATCCGCTCCCGTTTCGTCTTTGGCAAGACCAAGACGTAGGACAAGTGCCCGTAATCCCTTTGCCGGAGGTCTTCCTCTCATATCAAGTGCGTTGCTGTATGCTCTTTCCTCGCTGAACTCTACATTTGGCATAAAAATAGATGAAATTACATTAGCCTTGACCCCTTCAGTATAGCACCTTCGTCAGAACCCTCAAAAACTTCTAACTTCTCCTACGCCGCCCCCGCAATGTTGTAAATAGGCATCAGGACCGCGGCGAGGAGGAACCCTACCCCAAGACCGAGCAAAATGATAAGCACCGGTTCAATGAGTGACACAAGGGTGTCTACGGCATTCACCACCTCACGACGGTAGAACCGCGCCATCGTCTCAAGAATACTTCCGAGCTCCCCGCTTTCCTCGCCGACTTTAATCATCTGAATCATAATACCGGGGATAACCGAACTTTTGGCGAAAGCATCCGCGATGGACGAACCTCCTCTCACCCCCTCCGTCGCAAGCGCGAGCGCGTTTTCAAATACCGCGTTATCCACCACTTCGGCCGTTATCTCAAGCGACTTCACGATGGGAATGGCCGCGGAGAGCTGGGTGTGCATATTGTCGGCGATACGGGAAAGATAGAGCTTGCGATAGAGATTGCCGATATACGGGAGAGTTATCTTGAGCTGACTCATCGCGTACCGTCCCCGAGGTGTTTTGGTAAACTGCCAGAGAAAGAAGCATCCCACAATCACCACAATGAGCAGGAACCAACCATAATCCACAAAGAATTTACTGATACCCAGCACGATTTTGGTATAAATCGGAATATCTTGGCCGGATTCAAGCAAAATAGCGCTGATACTAGGGATAACGGTGGTAAACATCAGTACCATAACCGCGATAAAGGTAATGATGACGAAAATCGGATAAACAAGCGCGTTTTTCGCCTTCGCGGTAACCTCGTAGGTTCGCTCAAGGTAGTCGGCAAGATACCCGAAAATCTGGTCGAGCTTTCCTGCTTCCTCGCCCGAGCGAACCATACTGACATAAAAGCTGGAGAAAGCCTGCGGGTGTTTGCCGAGGGCATTTGAAATGGAACTTCCCGACTGAATCTCGTCCGATATTTCAACAAGAAGGTCGCGTAGTATCGGATGGTCGGTTTCCATCGCGAGCAACCTGAAGATGCGGAGCGCGGAAACCTGTGCTTCAAAGAGTGTGGATATCTGGCGTGAAAGAATGACAATGTCTTTTGAGCTCACTCGTTTCCAAAAGGAAATATCGCGCTTAAAGAACGACTCACGACTTGCGGGAACGATGCTCCCGATGGAGAACCCGCGTCGTTGGAGCGCGGTGATAGCGACCTCCATATTGAGCGCGTCAATACTGCCGTTCATTGGTCGGCCTCCGGAATCAAGGGCTTTGTAGGTAAAAAGCATGGCGTGATACGAATGTTACAAATTAACGCACGAATGCTACGAATACGCGAATGGAGAAAATCGGGATTCGTGGATTAGTAGCATTCGCATACTAATTCGTTGCATTCGTATCAAAGAAGGCGCTCCATCGTCTGGGGATTGGGCGAATAGGCGAGCGCGTTTTCGGACGTAATCTCCCCCCTTCTCACGAGGTCCGCGAGACATCGGTTCATATCTATCATGCCGTGGTCAAGACCGGTCTCAATCACCGTATTTATTTCGTGCGTCCGTTTCTCGCGAATAAGGTTGGCGACCGCGTTGTTCGCAATGAGGAGTTCATAGGCAGGTACAAGACCCCCCGAAATACGCGGGATAAGTCGCTGGGAAAAGATGCCGGTCAGCGATGAGGCGAGTTGCATGCGTATTTGTTCCTGTTGCCCCGGAGGGAAGATGTCAATGATACGGTCAATGGATTGCGCCGCGTTATTGGTGTGCAAGGTGGAAAAGACGAGGTGTCCCGTTTCGGCTGCCGTTACTGCGGAGCTAATAGTCTCCTGGTCGCGCATTTCTCCGATGAGCGCGACATCCACATCCTGTCGAAACATTGAAACAAGCGCGGTCTTAAAGTCCTTCGTATCAATGCGCACCTCCCTTTGGTCAATCACCGAGAGTTTTTCTTCGTACACATACTCAATCGGGTCTTCAATGGTCATAATATGCTCCGATCGACTTGCGTTGATAATCTCAATGAGTGAGGCAAGCGTTGTGGATTTTCCGTGCCCCATAGGACCCACCACAAGGAAGAACCCTTGCTGTTTCTTGATGAACTGCTCAAGTGTCTCCGGCAAGTTGAGTTCTTTGAGCGTCGGAATGTGCTTCGGGATAAGGCGGAGTGCTATGCCGATATTCCCTTTCTCCACATAGGCGTTACCTCTGAATCGAACCTCGTCCCTGAAGCTATATGAAAAATCAATCTCTTGCTGTCCAAGGAACAATTTTTTATCCTCCGCCGAAAGAAATTCGTCCAGGAAACCCAAGGTATCCTGTCCGGTAAGCAACGGTTGCTTTACCAAAGGCACGAGTTGTCCCGCCACACGAATAACCGGGTGGCGGCTCACGAGAAGGTGCAAGTCGGAAGCCCCTTCGTGAATAGTGGACTCAATCAACGTCGTTAAAAGTTCTTTGGACATAAATGCGTAACACGAATGCTACAAATTAACACGCGAATGCTACGAATATGCGAATAAATAAAGAAACCCTTGATTTTTGGATTGGTAGCATTCGTATACTAATTCGTTGCATTCGTGTCAAGATTTCTTCTTAGCTAAAATCTTCTTAACCTCCTCCACCACCTCCGACGGAATGGTGGACGCCTTCACAATATAGCCATCAACACCAAGTGCTTTTGCCTGGTCAATATCCGTAGACTGGCTTTGATTGGAAAGCACCACAATCGCCGATTTCGGTGAAAGATGTTCGTCCTTGAGCTCTTTGATAAAGGTGAGTCCGTCCATCGTCGGCATCACGAGGTCGCAGAGTATTATGCTCGGAAGAAACCCGTCTCGAATCTTTTGAAGCGCAAGCGTCGCGTTATTTATGGTCTCAACCTCAAACCCGGAATTCTTAAACTTGAGCGAATACATATTGAGCAAAAACTGGTCGTCATCCAGTATGAGCACCGTCTGTTTTTTTGAAGCTGTGTCTGACATAGCTACTAGTATACCAGATATTAATTCCTAATTACCTTATTCACCTAATTTCTAATAAAATCCCAATTCCCCACCTTAAGACTTTCGCCTTTGACCTTTTATTAGGTAAATTAGAAATTAGGTATTAGATATTGCTCGTTTAGAGCTTGTTAACCTCTTCCCACGGGATTTCATGTTTAAATGCCTTCGTCATCGCATCCCCTTTCATCGTGAGCATATTTTGCTTGTGGGCAATGCGTAAAATTTCGGCTTCAGTGGGATTTTTGAGAATAGCCTGCTCAAGCTCACGGTCCATCTGCAAAATCTCAAACACGGCCGTACGTCCCCGTGTTCCCTTGGGACAGTCGGCGGTTGGCTCAATTTCAAGCACATCCTTTGAGATCGGAAGCTCTTTTCTAAACTCTTCGCTAAACTCGCCAAACTCCTGGTCAATCAGCGCCTTGATACTTCCGTCTACCAAAATCGGCTTCCCGCTCCCGGGACAGATAAGCTGGACCAATCGCTGCGCGATGGCGAGAATAAGTGTCGGCGCAATAAGGAACGGGTCTACCCCCATATCAATAAGACGAGGAATAACACCCGCCGCGTTGTTGGTGTGGATGGTTGAAAACACAAGGTGTCCGGTAAGCGCGGCCTGTACCGCGAGCTGGGCGGTTTCCTTGTCGCGAATTTCACCGACCATAATAATATCGGGATCCTGACGGAGGGTGTGCCGAAGACCGGCAGCAAACGTATACCCGATTTCCGGGCGGATTTGCGATTGGCTCATTCCGGGAATGTTGTATTCCACCGGGTCCTCAAGCGAGAGGACATTATACTTTTCGCGGTCAATGGCGTTTAGCATCGTATAGAGCGTAGTTGATTTTCCGGACCCGGTCGGACCGGAAAGAAGCACCATACCATACGGGCGCTCCAGGGCATCACGGATAAGTTTGAGATTTCGGTCGGAGAGCCCCATTTCCTCAAGTGGCTTCACTCCTTTTTCGGTATCGAGTATTCGCATCACGGCTTTTTCACCGTAATACGACGGAAAGGTGGACACACGGAAGTCTATCCTCCGCCCTTCTATGCGCGCGCTGAACCTGCCGTCCTGGGGTTTACGCTTTTCGTCCAAACGCATATTGGAAAGAATCTTGATACGCGCGATAAGCGCGGCATGCACCTTTACCGGAAGAATGAGTGACGTATTGAGTATGCCGTCTACGCGGAATCTGACGCGCACTTCATTACCCATATGTTCAATATGGATATCGGACGCATTACCCTCCACCGCGTAGTGCAAAATGGTCGCCACAATTTTCGTCACCGGAGCATCTTCAATGATGCGAGTTTCTCCGTTCGCGGAGGTAGCCGTGGACGCGGGAGGTTCTTCGGGAGAAAGTTCACTTTCAAGCTCGGAGAGTGCTTCCGTCACTTCACCCGACAGGTTTTTATACGACTCAAGTACCCGCTGAAAGTCGGCCTCGGAAATAAGGTACAGCTTGTACGGCAACCCGATTTTGGAGGAAATAAAGCTGATAGCGTCCAGCGCCTCAATGTTATCGGGGTCCACGACGCCGATTTCAAGCACACTCTCAACAAGACCGATGGGTACAAACCGATAAAAGGTGGCGGACTCTTCGGGGACATACTTTAAGGTCTCAAACGGAACATCTCTTCCTTCAAGATTTCGGAGGGGAATGCCGTAGAGTTCTGCCTTTCCCGAAAGAATGTCTTCGCGCGCGACACCGTGACTCATAAGCACCGACTCCACGTTGCCACCTGACGTGCTCACCTCCTCGGAAAGCACCGCAACGTCCTCGCGAGGCAGAACTCCTTTTTTTACCAATAGTTCAAGTAGGGTCATCTGCGTAATACGAATGTTACAAATTAGCGCACGAATGCTTAAAATATACGAATGAACGAATTGGAGATTCGTGGATTAGTAGCATTCGCATAGTAATTCGTTGCATTCGTGTAGTTAATTGATATCAAACCCTCCGGGTTCGGAAGCGGGCGTCTTGGGAGCGGGAGGAGTAACGGTCGTGGTCGGTGGGGGTGTTTTTATTGTTTGCCCGGGAATCCCTTGTTTTGAAGGAGTCCTGGGGAGCGACCCTGCGTCAAAGGTTGCAAACGGATTACGCCGTCCGACAGGCTGTGCGGAAATATCCACTCCAAAATCCTTGAGACTCAAGAAGACAGGGTCGGTGAAAATACTGGTATCAAGTTTTGTGGACTTCAGCGTCGCAAGCGCAAGGAGAAGGTCTCTCCCCAATGTCGCGTCAAGCGGAGAGAGTGGAAGCACCGTTATCGCCCCCGTGCCCGCACTACCGCTGTCTCCCGACAGCCAGTAGAAAAAGCCACCGGCAAGCGCGACAAAGACGATGACGAAACCGATAACCATCCGTTTATCTATGTGTTCAAAAATGCTCATTTTTATTGAAAACTAACCGATAGGTGGAAACCGTAACGGAGTAGTCGGGAAGGCCTTCTTTCCCCGCACTAAAAGTGACCGCGACCACATCAACCAATCGGAGGTTTGACTCCAGGTCTTTGAGAAAGGCCCGAAAATTATCGTAGGAACCCGATACGTTAAATTTGAGGCCGACCGGCTTAACGTGCTTTTCCTGCGGTCCTATCGTTCCGTCAGTGATGAGTGCTCCCGAAAGTGCGGGGGTGAGCGCGGTGGAACTTTTCTGCGCGAGGTCCGAATCGGTCAGGCCGATATTTTTGAGCGTCATTCCGTATGTTGAGGCAATATTATTGACTTCAATAATGAGGCGCACCGAATCAATGTGGTCGGGGAGAAGTTTTTCCAGTCGTTCGCGTTCCTCAAGCGGAATATGATTATACTTTTCAAGCAGTCCGGTACGTACCTGTTCTATTTCGCGAGTCTTTTGGAGTGCATCGGCGTACTCGTCACGTTGCACCTTGAGCTCGGCAATGCTTTTGTCCTTGAGGACGGTCGCGCCCGTAATCCCGCTATAGGTGGGATTTACGTAGCCGAGAAAAATCCCGACCGACGCGATAAGAAGAAGAATTGAAATAAGGTTGCTCATACTCTAGGCTCTAGGGACGCAGGCTTTAGGCGCTAGGCACTACTAGTAACTTAGGTTTTCTTTTCCTAAAGCCTAGTGACTAAAGCCTAATGCCTATAGTGTATCATCCGCCCCCGCCGAAGTCGTTTCTCCACCTCCTGCCCCACCAAGCACCGTTTCCCGATAACGGAGCAGTGCTGGGTCGATGGAGGTTTTGAAATTGAAAATGACATCACCTTCGTCATTCAGATTGAAGTTGGAAAAGACAGGGTCTTTGAACGCTTTCTCTGTCCCAAAGACGTCAGACTGGAGCGCAACGGAGTTGAAACTCTTTGCTTGTCCGGTCATGGAGAGAGTGGCTGACTTGCCACCGGGTGCGCTGAAGTTGAAATCCTGAAAACGCATACTCTCCAGAGTCTTTTTCTCCAAAATATCAAACAAAGGAGACAAAGCCTGATGGCTGTTCAGCAATTCCTGCGCCCCGGAGATACGCGTATTAAGACGCGCTGCTTCCTCAATAAATGTGGGCTCAAAACTCTTCTTCGCGGCCGCAAGCTCTACATCCATACCGGAAATAACGTTCATAAGGTGCACCTTAGAGAAGAACACTATGCCGGCCAATACTACCGCACTGAAAAAAATGACAATCGCGATAACGGCAAAGAAGTTAATCCCACGTGACAGAATACGCGAACCGACCGGTCCTATTCCGGGGCCTTTTTTCGGTATATAGGAGGTTTGAATTTGAATGACCATGCGCGTAAATATCTAATACCTAATCCACCTAATTTCTAACAAAATTCTCAATCTTTACTACACTACTTTTTGACCTTTTATTAGGTGTTACTTGTCCCAGCGTAGCTTAGGGATTAGAAATTAGACAATTAGGAAATTACTTTACAGCTAAACAACACGGCTGATCACCAGTTTCTAGAATTATACCGTACTTTCGCAAAGAACTTATCCCCTACGACGTTTCCTGCAGTTTTCTGAAGGCAATACCAATCGCCACCGTAAATTCCGGCCCCACTCCCTGCAAGAGCTCGTCAAGAAACGCGGGGGCTTCCACCTGTTTAAACGGATTCGCGCGGAATACGGGAACCGACATACTCTGCTTGGAGAGCTCCTCAATCCCCAAAAGGTTGGCTCCTCCACCCGAAAGCACGAGGTCGGTCACTTTTCGGCCCGATTTGCGCTCAAAACTCTCAACAACTCGGTTCATCTCACCAAAGATAATGTTGAGAATACCTGCGGTCGCGAGCGTTTCCTGTCCAGAACCCTGCAAGCCCTCCGCGCGCTTCATTTTCTCCGCATCGCCCACGGGTATGCCGAGACTGCGGGACAAGGCGAGGGTAACATCCTGTCCTCCGTGACTGACGATATGTGAAAGCCTGACGATACCTCGGTCAATAATATAGAGCTTGCTCTCCCCCGCTCCGAGGTCAAGCACCGCATGGGGCAGGAGATCCTGCGGGAACAGCGCGCGAATGGTACTGAACAGTTCAATTTCAAAGAAACTGGATTCAAGGCCACTGTCTCGCATCGCGGTCTGGTAGCGAGTAAGCGCTTCGTTGTGTATCGCGGCAATGAGGATTTTAGTGGCGCGCGGGACGTTCGGGTCGGACGGTAGTGCCCCCTCTCCCTCGTGGAAGGTGGTGCGACCGGTGATCTGCCCCGCATCACGCGTCTCTTGCGACTCATCACCGGTGGTTTCTGCCCCGGGAATTTTTGCCGGTTCTTCCGGAACAATCCACCAATCAAGATTGACCTCCGCTATCGGCACCGGTACATACTTCCGCGCCTCAATTGATACGGCGTTTGCGAGCTGTTTCGGATCAATGACACGCATATCCATCGTCGTCACGAGACTGGAGGCAAACGGTATGGAACATGCCGCCTTCTTTGAGGTGATGTGCGCTTCCTGCAGAAGGTCGCGGAGCGCCTCGGCAAGTTTCTCCGCGGGAAGATGCGTGGCTCGTCCAATCTCCACGTCGGCATAGGGACCGAGCGCGAGACTGCCGTAGGTTTCAAGCACCGCTTTTCCGCTTTTTCGCCGAAGTTGCACTACCTTGAGATACGCGCTCCCCACGTCAACACCTACCACGCTTCCCTCGGAAGCCTGAAGCGCGGTCGTAAACAGACTCTTAAGGCGTTCAAACATTCTGACAGTATACCATAGCAAATTTTCGAATTTCCAATTATCAATTTTCAAACAAAGCCCTAAATTGAACAATTTCTTAAATTGAAAACTGATTGATAATTGAACATTGATACTTGATAACAGCGAGAGAGGAAGAAGCGGAAGTGACTTTGCACTTCCATTTCGACCGAACGAAGCTGTTATATAAGACAAAGTGCTTCTATAATTAAGCCATGCTTCCTCGAATTACCACCCTCTTGCATGGCTTGCTGGATCTTTTGTTTCCTCAAAAGGCTTCCGTGCGGGAACTTTTACGGATGGACCCCTTTGACCTCGCCTCCCGTGCCGAAAAACCCGAGGGGCGGGCAGGCAAAGCACTGCTTTCCTGTTTTAGCTATCGCGACCCGCTCATTCGGCAAGCCATCTGGGAGCTTAAATACCGAGGGAACAAAAAAGTGGCGGTGCTTCTCGCCACCATTCTCCACGACGAACTCCTCGCCTTTCTTGAGGAGTATGCTCCGCTCACGAACTTCACCGACCCTCTTCTTATCCCCATTCCCCTTTCCAAAAAACGCGAGCGTGAACGCGGGTTCAACCAGTGCCACTTGCTTGTAGACGAAATCATGCGCTTAGACTCCTCTTCTATCTCCCCTAACAAGGGGAGCACCGCCGTCTTCGGCGTGGAGGGGTGTATCTCCCCTAACAAGGGGAGTACCCGAGTCGGCGAGGGAGAGGGGTGTCAAAGTCGCACGGTTAATGACCCGAATGTCGGCAGAAACTTCACCCTCTCCCTCGCCCTCACCAAAATAAAAGATACTCCAAGCCAGACCAAGGCAGAGAATAGAGAATCCAGAATGAAGAATTTAGAAAATTGTTTCAGAGTTAAGAACCCTATGCTTGTTGTGGGGCGAAACATTATTCTTATAGACGATGTCGCCACCACCGGTGCAACCCTGCAGGAAGCGCGCAGGACACTGCGTGCCTCCGGCGCGAGAAAGGTGATTGCGTTCACGGTCGCGCACTAAGAAGTGCGCGAGAAGTATGATGTACGATTTAGGATTTAAGAATCTGAAAGAGTATGCTAGAGTAGCCCCCAGTGGAGGGTTGGCAGAGCGGTCGAATGCAGCACACTGCTAATGTGCTGTCCGGGAAACTGGACCGTGGGTTCGAATCCCACACCCTCCGCATTTAGAAACTTCTTGCTCCGAGAGTGGGAAGTCGCCCCGCGCCAAAGGCGCGGGGTTTGGAAAAATATCGCGTCGCTCCGCGACGAATTGAAAAGGTGAAGGAATCTCAAAGCGGGCGGATTTGTCACGAACCGTAGGGTTCGTTCCGATTTTTTGGACGAACGACTTGATTTGCGGCAAATCAAACGAGGAGGACAAAAAATCGGCTTGTTTCGCGTCTAAAATCCACTCCCGCAGGGGTTCGACCCAATTATTTCTCCCGCGTTCGAAATCTTTCATTTTTTCCTTCAAAGCGAGTGTGGCGCGCATCAGGACGTCTTTGCGAGTGAGATACGACTCCTTCGGAATGTCGCCGTCAAGATAGGTCGAAACGAGCCTCTCCAAGCGCGTCTCATTCGCTTTGATACCGAGAGAAAGATTTTGAACATCACTGTGCGACGCGGTTACCTCCTCGCGCTTCCATTCCTCCACCCGCGCGAGCATCCAGTTGGTATAGCGTTCGCACAGTGAGATTGTTTGGAGCCGTGCCTTGAGTTGCTCCGCGAGAAGGTGCTCCTGAAGGTAGGACTGCGAACATCGGCCGCGCTTTTTGGAACAGCGATAATACCGATACTTCGTACCCCAACGATTGACCGCCCACTGCGCCGAAATCATGGAGTCGCACTCGGCGCAACGAAAGAGTCCGGTGAACGGGAAATCGTGGCGAGCTTTCCTCTTGCGCGGCCGCTCTACCGATGTAAGCACTTTCTCCACGGCTCCGAACAATGCGGGAGAAATGATTGGCGCAAAGTTTCCGTCAAACCATTCGCCTTTGGACTTCACGAAACCGAGGTATGCCCTGTTCGTGAGCAGTCGTTTGACGGAAACTTTGGCAAGGGGCGTTCGGTTCCTTGAGACGACACCGAGGTCAGCCAAAAATTGCCCGAGCGAGATGTAGGTGTGCGTACCCTTCGCGTACTCCTCGAACGCACGAAGAACAACCCGCGCATTCGTCGGATGCGGCTCAATGGTATGTATGCGCGGGTTGTTCTGATACCCGAACGGAGCAAGCGTCAACCACTCGCCTCGACGCAATTTTTGGCGGAATCCGCGCCGGATATTCTCGCCGAGGTTGTCGGAGTAATACTTGGACTGACCGAACGCCACTTGCAACATAAAGAGCCCCTGCGGGGTAGGCTCGAACCAAAAAGTCGGGAAGCGCAAAGAGACCACCTTTTTCGTGTCTACGGCATAGATGATGCGGCCTCCGTCAATACTATTTCTCGCCAAACGGTCAGGATGCCATGCGAGAATACCCATACCCTCCATTTTCTCGATTTTGAGCATCATCTCGCCGAAGACATCACGCCCCGGACTCTTTGCGCTTTTCGACTCTTGAAATTCCTCAAGAATTTCAAGATTTTCTCTGCGAGCAAATTCACGGAGCTCGAACTGCTGTGCCTCAATACTCATAATCTGGCGGTCATCGTCCTCCGTGGATTTGCGAGTGTAGAGAAAATATTTTGGTTTGAGAATCATAGAGGTTTTAGACGCGAAACAAGAGACAAATCCGCCCGCTTTGAGATTCCTTCACCTTTTCAATTCGTCGCGGAGCGACGCGATATTTTTCCAACCCCCGCGCCTTTGGCGCGGGGCGACTTCCCACTCTCGGAGCAAGAAGTTTCTAAATGCGGTGAAATTATATCATTTGCTCGAACCTTTTTCGAAAAGAAGCTAGCCGAAGAATGAATCAATCGAGCCTCGCCGACTCGGCACTCCCGCCGTCGGGGACTCCGGCGGGGCGCCCGCCCCCCCCTCGCTC
>Ga0080064_1003912_pt1 | contig 20250 bp, 19 predicted proteins | sample Subgrocontami54m_FD_69260 | JGI IMG/M metagenome (GOLD analysis project Ga0080064, IMG submission 69260) | Subsurface groundwater microbial communities from S. Glens Falls, New York, USA - GMW46 contaminated, 5.4 m (SPADES assembly) (version 2) ...
ATCTCCTCGACGATCTGCGGCGCGAGCCCCATCGACGGCTCGTCGAGCAGGATCATCTTCGGCCGCGCCATCAGCGCCCGGCCGACCGCGGTCATCTGTTGTTCGCCGCCGGAGGTATATCCCGCAAGGCTGTCCCGGCGCTGGTTCAGGCGCGGAAAGTAGCCGTACACCATGTCCAGATCGCGCTTGATCTCGCTGCGGCTCACGCCGCGGGTGAACGCGCCGGTAAGCAGGTTCTCCTCCACCGTCAGGTGCTGGAAGCAGTGGCGCCCTTCCATCACCTGGCACACGCCCATGCGCACCAGCTCGTTGGGCGTGAGCTGGTCGATGCGCCTGCCGTCGAACTCGATCGCGCCCTTGGTGACCTCCCCGCGCTCGGCGCGCAGCAGGTTGGAGATCGCCTTCAGCGTGGTCGTCTTGCCCGCGCCGTTCGCCCCCAGCAGCGCCACGATCCGCCCCTTCTCCACCGTGAGCGAGACGCCTTTCAGCACCAGGATCACGTGGTCGTAGATGACCTCGATGTTGTTGATCGTGAGGTAGGCCTGCGGCTCGGTCTTCGGAACGGCGGACATGTCAATTGCTTCTTGTGTGAGACGTTCTCAAAAACAGCCGTGCTGTGAGGGGTGGGGAGGTAACGGAGGGAGGGGACCCCTCCCCTCCCTCTGTTCGACTATGCCCCGGGGTCCCCTCCCTCTGTTCGACTTTTCCGCCTTAACCTTCCTTCGAACAGTCGCGCGGCGCAATTCCTTTCTCCTTGGCGTACTGCGCGGCCGACTGCTCGATCATCGGACGCACGATCGACTGGTCGGAGGCGATCCAGTCGGTGATCACGTTCCATTTCTTGCCGTCCCACTGCAGGAACTTGACCGCGCCGCCGCCCTCGTGATCCAGGCACGAAACCTTGAGCGACTGCATCAGGCCGGTCGCGCCGAGCTGCTTGAGCTTCGCATCGGTGAGGTTGAGATGCTCGATGCCCCAGCGGACCTGATCCGGCGTCACCGCCTTGCCCTTGCCGAATTTCTCCTGCGCCCCGCGGATCGCTTCGGCGGTGAGGATGCCGGCGACGACGCCGCGCGTGTGGTAGATCGAGCCGATGCGGGACTTGTCATCCATCTCGCCCTTGCCCTTGGCGTACACATGCTTCTGGATCTCCTGCATCACGGGGAAGCTCGTCCCGGGCAGGTTGAAGCCCGCCGCAATGTAGCCCTTGGCCGCGTCGCCCGCCGGAATGACGTCCTCTTCGGCGCCCGACCACCACACCCCCACGATCTTGTTGCGCGCGAAGCCGACCTTGGCCGCCGCCTTGAGCGCGGTCGGGTTCATCACGCCCCAGCCGCGCAGGATCACCCAGTCGGGCTTGATCTGGCGCACCTGCAGCCACTGCGCCTGCTGTTCGTTGCCCGGGTGCGGCACCGCGATGTGCGTGATCTCGAAGCCGAATTTCTTCGCCTGCACGTCGAGCACCGGGATGGTTTCCTTGCCGTAGGCCGAGTCGTGGTAGATGTTCACGATCTTCTTGCCCTTCAACTTGCCCATCCCGCCTTCCTTCATGCCGATGAACTTGATCTTGGCGGTGTTCTGCGACCAGTAGTTCGTGATCAGCGGGAAGACGAAGGGAAACACGCGGCCGTCGGAGGCGTCGGTGCGCCCGTAGCCCATCGAGATCAGCGGGATCTTGTCGGCGGTCGCCTTCTCGATCAGCGAGTAGGTGATGCCGGTGGACAGCGGATGAACGACCGAGGCCCCGGTCGGGCCCTTCTTCTTGCTGCGCTCGTAGCATTCCACGCCGCGCGCGTTGTTGTACTCGGTCTCGCACTTCTCCCAGGTGAGCTTGACGCCGTTGATGCCGCCGTCGCGCGTGTTGAGCATCTGGAAGTAGTCGATCATGCCGCCGAAGAAGCCCGAGCCTCCGGGCGCGTAGGGTCCGACCCAATAGCCGTTGGCGGGGATGAACTGCTCGTTCTGGGCCAGTGCCGGGCCCGCGGCGAGCGCGAACGCCGCAGCGGCCGCCAGAGTGGTAGTCAGGAATCTTGTCTGTCTCGTCATGGCGATACCTCCTATGATGAAAAACGCCTTTTCTGCGCAGGCCTCTATAGCCGGCCTACTATACTCAAATAGACACCAAAAGCAACGCAGCGCCTCAATGCGGAAACGGCCACAGGCGCAGTTTCTCCTTTGCCACTTGCCATAGCCTTGCAAGCCCCAGCGGCTCGACGATCAGGAAGAAGATGATCAGCCCGCCGAAGATGATCAGTTCCAGGTTCGACAGCATAGCGTGCGAGAGCTCCACGTCGAAGGTGTGGGAGATCCAGCCCGACACGACGCTGAGGAAGATCGGCAGCAGGGTGATGAACGCCGCGCCGAGGAACGAGCCGAGGATCGAGCTGACGCCGCCGACGATGACCATGAACAGGATCCTGAAGGACAGGTCCAGATTGAACGCCTCGGGCTCGACCGTGCCGAGGTAGCAGAAGGCGTACAGGGCGCCGGCGACGCCGCAATAGAACGAGCTGATACCGAAGGCGAGCAGCTTGGTGTGCATCATGCGGATGCCGATGACCTCGGCCGCCACGTCCATGTCGCGCACGGCCATGAAGGCGCGCCCGGTTTCGCTGCGCATGAGGTTCTTGGCGAGCAGGGCCATCACGGTCACCACGCCCAAGGTGAGCAGGTACTTGCTGCCCGGCGTATCGAACGTGTAGCCGAACATGACGATCTTCTGCGCCGTGATCACGCCGGAGGTGCTGTAGTTGGTGAACCAGCCGATCCGCTGCAGCGCCCAGAGCACGAAAAACTGGCAGGCGAGCGTGGCCACGGCGAGGTAGAAGCCCTTGATGCGCAGCGACGGCAGCCCGAACACGATGCCCACCGCCGCGGCGCACAGCCCCGCCAACGCGAACGAGACCAGGATCGGCATCCAGGGCATGCGCAACTCGAAGTTGTAGGCCATGAACGCACCCACCGCCATGAACGCCGCCGTGCCGAGCGAGAGCTGGCCGGCGTAGCCGGTCAGTATGTTGAGGCCCAGCGTGGCCAGGGCGGCGACCAGGAAGGGCGTCAGGATGGCGGAGAACCAGTACTGGTCGGCCACCAAGGGCACCACCAGGAAGGCGACGACCAGCACGATCGCGACCGCGATCCGGTCCTGCCGGATCGGGAAGATCTGTTGGTCCTCGGCGTACGTCGCCTTGAACTGGCCGGCCTCGCGGTAAAGCATGGTTCTCCGATCCTAGGCCGCCATGGCCGGAATCAAACACAGTAGCTTGACTTGCCATCCCAAATCTCCCGATTTTACGCAGTTGCGAAGTTGCAACTGCGTAAAATCGGGAGCCCTGTGAAGGGTCAAAATCTTCGCCAATTCCGTCAACACTCGAGTCACAAGAATCTATACCCGGTCGATGTGCTTCTCGCCGAAGAGCCCTTCCGGCCGCACGAGCAGGAACACCAGCGCCAGCACGTACGGGAACCACGACTCCAGCCCGCCGCCGACGAAAGGCCCCAGATAGACCTCGGCGAGCTTCTCCGAGGCGCCGATGATCAGCCCGCCCACGATGGCGCCGGCCACCGACTCGAAGCCGCCGAGAATCAGGACCGGGAGCGCCTTGAGGGCGATGAAGGTCAGCGCATACTGCACGCCGTTGCGCGCACCCCACATGAGTCCCGCCACCAGCGCCACGAAGCCGGCCACCGCCCAGACGATGGCCCAGATCTGGCGCAGCGGGATGCCCACGGCGAGCGCCGCCTGGTGGTCGTCGGCGACCGCGCGCAGCGCGCGGCCGATGCGGGTCTTCTGGAAGAACAGCGCGAGCGCCGCGACCAGCACCCCGGCCACCGCCGCAGCGAACAGGTCGAACTGGCTGATGTTGATGTTGGCGAATTCCGACAGCCACTGCATGGGCTCGTCGGGAACACCCAGCTCCAGCCCGTGAGGCTGCGAGCCCCATATGAGCTGCGACAGGCCTTCCAGAACGAAGGTAAGGCCGATGGTCGCCATGAACAGGGTGATCTGCGGCTGGTTGACCAGGGGCCGCAGCACCATGCGCTCGATCGCGATGCCGAGCACGATCATCACCGCGAGCGTGACGACGAGCGCGATCCAGAAGTTCATGCCGCGCTCGACCAGGCTGACGAAGGTGAGCGCGGCGAAGAACACCATCGCGCCCTGCGCGAAGTTGAACACCCCCGAGGCCTTGTAGATCAGCACGAAGCCGAGCGCCACCAGCGAATACATCACGCCCGCGAGCAGACCGCCGGCGAGGACCTCGAGGAAGAATTGCCAGTTCATGCGCTGCCCGCGTCCTTCAATGCGCCACTCCCAGATAGGCATCGATCACCGCCTGATTGCCGCGCACCTCGTCGGGCGTGCCGTCGGCGATCTTGCGGCCGTAGTCCAGCACCACGACGCGATCGGAAAGATCCATCACCACGCCCATGTCGTGCTCGATCAGCACGATGGTGGTGCCGAACTGGTCGTTGACGTCGAGGATGAAGCGGCACATGTCCTGCTTTTCCTCGGTGTTCATCCCGGCCATGGGCTCGTCGAGCAGAAACAGCTCCGGCTCTGCGGCGAGCGCCCGCCCGAGCTCCACGCGCTTCTGCAGTCCGTAGGGCAGGCGCCCGACCGGGGTCTTGCGGATGTGCTGGATTTCGAGGAAGTCGATCACCTCCTCCACCTTGCGCCTGTGCTCCAGCTCCTCGCGCTTCGCCGGCCCCAGCCAGATCGCCTGTTGCAGGAAGTTGGTCCGCATCTTCAGGTTGCGGCCGGTCATGATGTTGTCCAGCACCGTCATGCCCCGGAACAGCGCGATGTTCTGGAACGTGCGCGCGATGCCCTGCGCGGCGGCGTGGTGGGGATCGACATGGTGGCGCTTCTCGCCCTTGAACGTGACGGTGCCGAGCTGCGGCTGGTACACGCCGTTGATCACGTTGAGCATCGAGCTCTTGCCTGCGCCGTTCGGCCCGATGATGGCGCGGACCTCGTGCTCGCGCACGTCGAATGACACGTTCTGCAGCGCCCGCACGCCGCCGAACGACAGCGATACGTCGTCCGCGATCAGGATCGGCCCGCCGATTTTTCTGGCATTGCCCACCGTCGTTCCCCGTTCAGGCGGCCTTCGTTGCGAGGTGCGCGAACGTCTTGGCGTCGACGATGCGCAGATCGGCGCTGATCATGCCGGTGCGCCCGTCCTCGAACTTGACCTGCGTCTCGATGAACTGCGAGGCCTTGCCGGAGTAGAGCGCATCGGTCAGCACCCGGTACTTCTCGGCAATGAAGCCGCGGCGCACCTTGCGCGTGCGCGTCAACTCGTCGTCGTCCGGATCGAGCTCCTTGTGCAGGATCAGGAACCGGTGCACCTGCGAATCGGCGAGCACGGGATCGTGCGCAAGGTCCGCGTTGGCGCTCTCCACGCATTCCAGGATGAGGTCGTATACCTCCGGCTTCTGCGCCAGGTCGGTATAGCCGGAATAGGCGATATTGCGGCGCTCCGCCCAGTTGCCGACCGCGCCCATGTCGATGTTGACGAAGGCGCATACCATCTCGCGCCCGTGGCCGAACGCGACCGCCTCCTTGATGTAGGAGAAGAACTTGAGCTTGTTCTCGATGTAGTTCGGCGCGAACATGGCGCCGCCCGCCAGTTTGCCGACATCCTTGGCGCGATCGATGATCTTCAGGTGGCCGTCCTCGTCGAAGAAGCCGGCGTCTCCGGTGTGGAACCAGCCTTCGGCGTCGATCGACTCCGCGGTCGCGTCGGGACGCTTGTAGTACTCCTTGAGCATCACCTTGCCGCGCACCAGCACTTCGCCGCTGTCGGCGATCCTGACCTCGACGCCGGGCGCCGGCGGGCCGACGGTATCGAACTTGATCTGGCCGTCGGGCTGCAGGCACACGGCGGCGCAGGTTTCGGTCGCGCCGTAGAGCTGCTTGAGATTGACTCCGATCGAGCGGTAGAAGCGGAACAGGTCGGGGCCGATCGCCGCGCCGGCGGTATAGGCCACGCGGATGCGGCTCATGCCGAGCACGTTGCGCAGCGGGCCATAGATGAAGACGTCGCCCAGGGCGTAGAGCAGGCGATCGAGGGCGCCCACGGGCCTACCGTCGAGCATCTCGGCGCCGCAGCGGCGCGCCACCGCCATGAAGTAATGGAACAGGCCGCGCTTGACGGCGCCGGCGTCTTCCATGCGGATCATCACCTGCGTCAGCAGGTTCTCGAACACGCGCGGCGGAGCGAAATAGTAACTGGGACCGATCTCGCGCATGTCGGTCATCACCGTGTCACCGGATTCCGGGCAATTGATGGTGAAGCCGGCATACATCGCCTGCGCGAAGGAGAAAAGGTGGTCCCCGACCCAGGCCATGGGCAGGTAGGACAGGATGTTGTCTTGCGGAACCAGCTTGTCGAATTCGCAGCCGCTTCGCGCCGCGGCGATGAAGGACCCGTGCGTCTGGCACACGCCCTTGGGCTTGCCCGTCGTGCCCGAGGTGTAGAGCATGACGGCGACGTCGTCGGGCCTGCCCAGCGCGATCTCGGCGTCGAGGAATTCCGGATGATTGCGGTTGTGGATGCGCCCCATCTCCTGGATCTCGTCCAGGCCGTGCAGGAACGGCTGGTTGTAGTGGCGAAGCCCGCGCGGATCGTCGTAGATGATGTGCTGCAGGTCGGGGCAGTCGGCCTTGTTCTCAAGCAGCTTGTCGACCTGCTCCTGGTCCTCGACGATGGCGAACCCAATGCCGGCATCCTGAAGGACGAAGACCATCTCGGCCGCCACGGCGTCCTGGTACAGGGGAACGGGCACACCCCCCAGGCACTGCGCCGCCGCCATCGCCCAGTAGAGGCGCGGACGGTTGTCGCCGATGATGGCCAGGTTGTCGCCGCGCTTGAAGCCCAGTTCCGCCAGGCCGCAGGCGATCGCGCGCACCTCTTCCGCGACCTGGGACCAGCTCCAGGTCTGCCAGATGCCGAGGTCCTTCTCCCGGGTCGCCGGGCGGTCGCCGCGAACCTTGGCGTGATGCAGCAACAGCCTCGGAAAGGTATCCAAAGCCTGCTCAGTCATGGCCAGCTCTCCTCCCCCTCTCCTGAACTCATTCTATCCGAGAACCCTCTGATCCAGCGGGGCCTTGCACCCGGTTATTCGGTCCGAGCCGGAAGCTGCCGCAGCATGCTCCCGGGCTCCACCGTGCAGCGCCGGCAGTCTCCGGCGCGGACAGAGTGTAAAGGCTAAACTGGCGCCATGTTGTCGCCTGGTTGACAATTCCCGGACCCGCCCGTGCATACCGCCGCCGACCTGCTGCGCGCCTCGATCTGGGCCCGTGCCCTGACCGAGGCCGAACTGCGCCAGGTGGAGTCCGAGCTGATCGAGCGCAGCGTGCAGGCAGGCGCCCTCGTTTGCCGCAAGGGGGAGGCCGTGGACCACTGGATCGGCGTGGTCGAAGGCCTGCTCAAGCTCTCCAGCATTTCAGCCCAGGGCAAGTCGGTCACCTTCGCCGGCATTCCGGGCGGCGCCTGGTTCGGCGAAGGCTCGATGCTGAAAACCGAGCCGCGCAGGTACGACGTCGTCGCGCTGCGCGACTCCCGCGTCGCATTGATGACGCGCGCGACCTTCAACCGGCTGCTCGACTCCAGCATCCCCTTCAACCGCTTCCTGCTCAACCAGTTGAACGAGCGCCTCGGCTATTTCATCGCCATGGTCGAGTACGACCGGCTGCTCGACCCGGAGGCGCGCGTGGCGCGCTGCCTTGCCTCCCTGTTCAATCCCTACCTGTACCCCGGGGTCGGGCCGCAGTTGCAGATCTCGCAGGAGGAACTCGGCAACCTGTCGGGCGTGTCGCGCCAGAGGGCGAACCAGGCGCTGCAGGTGCTGGAGAAAGCCGGGCTGCTGCGCGTGGAGTACGGCGGGATCAACGTGCTCGACCTCGAAGGCCTGGCGCGCTACGGGAGTTGAAGCCCTCGTCCAGAACGCGTGGGGCGGGCGGCGCGCGCCGCGTTCCGCCAGTAGATGGTCATGGCGCCCCCTTGCCCGGAAAGTATAGGCGCTTCACGCCCCCGCGGGACGCGGGTCGAACCCTTCGGGCTCCACCACGGCGAACCCGCCGAGACTCGCGACCGCGCGCGCCAGGACGAGCAGCGCCTTGTCGCGGGTGACGAGGCAATGGGCCTTCGCGTGCCACGCCAGATCGAGGAACTTCTGGTCGTCGGCGTCGCTGCACAGGGGCAGTCCCTCGCGCCCGACCGCCTCGGGGACCTCGAGCAGCGTCGCCTGCGAACGGAAACGCTCGAACGCCTCGCGCTGCGCCGCTGCGTCCAGCTTCAGCCGCGGATAGTCGAGCACCCGGCGCAGCTCTTCGAGGCAGGCGTGGCTGGCGACCGGCATCGCAGCGCCCGATCCGATCGCCAGCGCGATGCGTTGCACGCGCGGATCGCCGAACACGACGAGGTCGAGGACCACGTTGGTGTCCAGCACCAGCCTGCGCATCGGCACCTGGGCGCGATCAGTGCAGCTTCGGTTTCTTGAGGAGGTCATTGCGGTCGACCGAGTGCGCGCGCACGTGGACCGGGGCGCCCTTGCGCGAGAGCGTGAGCGGGACCTCGACCCCCGCCGCGCCGAGGTGCCAGAGCTTGCGGAACAGGTCGGCCGCGCCCGCGACCCGCTGTCCCGCCACCTGGAGCAGGACGTCGCCCTCGCGCACGCCCGCGCGCGCGGCCGGTCCGCCCTCGGCGACCCCGTTCACCAGCATATGGCCCTGCACCTGCGTGACGTAGACGCCGATCCAGGGGCGCGAAGGCCCGCTGCGCCGGCCGAGCTTGAGCAGGTCATCGAGGATAGGCTCGAGCAGGTCGATCGGCACGAACATGTTGCCCTGGAGCGTCTCGCCTTCCTCGCGCGCTTCCTGCACGAGCAGCGAGCCGACGCCGAGCAGCCTTCCCTCGTCGCCGAGGAGCGCCGCGCCGGCCCACTGCGGATGCGCGGGCGCGGTGAACAGCGCCTCGTCGAGCACGTATTCCCAGTAGCCCGCGAACTCGCGCTTGGCGACGACCTCGGCCTTGAGCGCGTGCGTGCGACCGCCCTCGCCGACGACGATCACGTCCTCGCCGGGCGCCGCCGTCGCAGCCGAGCCGCGCTCGAGCACCGGCGCGCCCAGCCGGCCGAGCGGCAGCACCAGGCCGAAGCCCGTCACGGCGTCATAGGCGAGCGGATGCCCGGCGACGACGGAGCCGTCGTTCGCGGTGAGCCAGATCGATTCGGCCTCGGTGATCAGGTAGCCTATGGTGAGTACCAGGCCGTCCTCGCGGATCACGATGCCGTTGCCCATGCGCTCGGTGCCGAGGATGCCCGCGGTGAACGCGTCCTCGGGAATCTCCGCGCGCAACATCACCACCGCATCGAGCGCCGATTGCAGGTTGAAGCGAAGCTCGGCCTGGCGCGGCTGCAGGCTGTCGGGGAAGGCCCAGAGTGAAGGCTTGTCCATGAGCATTGCGGGTGGACTGCGGCGACTAGGGCCTCGCGCGAATCGAGTGGCGGATCTTCATGCCTTGTCTCCCGGTCCACGCTGACGCAATTGATCCCGGATCCGCGTCAGCACCTGCCGGTCGAGCAGATCCCTCTCGCGGTGCTGCGTCTTGGTCTTCAGCAGGCCGTCGATATCGAGCGTCGTTATTTCCACCCCATCGACGTTCAGCGTTCGCATGTGGGGCTGGAGCGATTCGTAGGTCTCGCCGTTCGCGGCGAACAGCAGATCGACCAGAAGTTCGTCGGCGACGCGGATGTTCTCGGGCTCGTCGGCGCCGGTGTCAAACCACTCCGGCCGAAGCTCGCGAGCGCTCGTCAGGAAGTCGAGTGCCTTGATGACGCGCTCGCCGTTCTCGGTCGACGCCGGCAGTAGGATGTCGATGTCTTCCGTGCTGCGGAGAAAGCCGTTGAGTCGCACCGCATGCCCGCCTACCAGAATGTACTTCACGCCTTCCTGCTGAAAGCGGCTCAGCAGCTTCAGCAACGGATCGGCGTCGGTGCCCACGCTGTGATAGGCGGTTCAACTCGCGTTGAGGCGGCGCGCCAGCGCGATCCCGCGCGACTCGTCGAGCCGATCGAAGTCCGCGTGCGTGCCGCGGATAACGCCGCGCGGACGCGGCGGCAACGCGCCCACGAGCATCCGGTCGAGGACGCGGCCGCGATGCCAGGCCTCGACGGGGTCGAGAATGATCTCCGAGCGAACCTGGTGGCCGACGATCCGGGTCATGCAGCAATTATTGCATGTCGCGGGCGCGCATGGGCAACAGCCTGAAGATCCGCAAGGGGCGCGGATCTTCAGGCATCTGCCGCGGCGGAAGGGCGCCCGCCCCGAGCGCCGGCGCGCTCAGTGGCCCACGATCTGCGGTTTCATGCCGCCCAGCGCGCCGAGCAGCTCGCCCTTCTCCCTCTCCGGCACCCTGAACTTGTCCAGGCTCTTCACCAGGTCGCCCACCAGCGCGCCGAACTCGGCGTCGTTGATGTTCATCCCGCGGTGCGCGGACATCATGTCCCGACCGGTGTAGGTGCAGGGCCCGCCGGCGGCGGCGCAGATCTGGTCGCCGAGCATCTGCTTCAGCCGCGGGATGTTGGCGTTGGCGAAGCGGCCGTTGATGCGCCCGTCGCCGGCGACGTTGCCGATGAAGTCGTCGACCACGGCGGTGACCGCCGGCTTGCCGCCGAGCCGGTCGTACAGGCTCGCTTCCTTCTTCATTTCCATCTGGCTGCACGCGGACAGCGCGAGGACGAGCGCGCCGAGCAGGACCCTGCGTTGGTTCATGCGATTCTCCTTTCGATTGTCGGATGCGAAGCGGGGATTTGACCCCCGGCCGATATACGCTCGGAAGGGTGCGCATGGATGCAGGAATAAATTTCGCGGAGCCTGAATCCGAAACCGGGATTCGTGCGTACGCGAGCGCGCCGGGATGGGGCCGCGGTCGAATTCGACTATAGTGGGGCGAGTCGCCGTCGAGGAGGAATCGCCATGACAACAGTCGCGAACATCGCAGTCGCCCTGGTGGCCCTGCTGCACCTCTACTTCCTGGTGCTCGAGATGTTCTTCTGGGACAAGCCCCTGGGCCTGCGGGTCTTCGGCACCACGCCCGAGTTCGCGCAGGCATCCAAGGTCCTCGCGGCGAACCAGGGCTTGTACAACGGCTTCCTTTTCGCGGGCCTCGCCTGGGGCCTCGGGCTGGGTGCGGCCGGCGATTCGATCAAGGTCTTTTTTCTCGTCTGCGTGGTGGTCGCCGGAGCGTTCGGCGCCCTGACGGCGAATCCGAAGATACTCTGGGTGCAGGCGGCCCCGGGCGCGGCGGCGCTCGTGCTGGTGTGGGCTTCCTGAACCCGGAATTGCCTTGGGCGGCCGGTCGACGCTTTGCGCATCTCCCCCACCTTGATTCGTCTCAGACCCGTATCCAGCGAGAACCCCGCCGCAGTCACTTCCGCAAGCTCAGGATTCCAGTCCGTCGCTCATCTCGACGTTTTCGGGTTTGAGCTCCAGGCCCGCGCTTTTTGCGAGTTCGAGCAGCAGAATGGAGAAATCGACATTGTCGTGGCCCCGGCCGACGACGCTGGCGATGGACTCGCGCGTGGCCGCTGCCGCCGGCATCGGGACGCCGTAGGCGTGACCGGCATCGAGGCCAAGGTCCATATCCTTCAACAGCAGCTTCGGCGTGAAGGTTACGTTCTGGAAAGTAAGGTTGGTAAGCACCGGCGTCTTGTACTTGGTGTACATGGAGCCCAGCACGCTGTTGTTGATGGATTCGAGGAAGACGTGGCGCGGAATGCCGGCCTTCTCGGCCAGCACGGTGATCTCGCACAACGACTGGATGATTACGCCGAATATGGTGTTGTGGGCGATCTTCCAGACCCGGGCGAGTTCGCCTTCGCCAAGATAGATGGCACTGCGTCCGAACATTTTCAAATAGGGTTCAGCGAGTTCGTACTGTGCCTTGGGGCCGGAGGCTACCACCGACAGCTTGGCTGCCTTGGCCACCTTGGCGTTGCCCGACACCGGGGCGCACAGGTAGCCGACACCGCGTCCTTCCAGTTCCGCGCGTATGGCGGCCGAACCCTCGTGCGAGATGGAGGAGCAATCGATGACGAGTTTCGGCTTGATGTTGCCCGAAAGCAGGCCGCCCGCCCCGAACAGGACTTCCTTCAGATCTGAAGTGGTAGAGACCATCGTAAACACGATTTCGCGATCCGCGAGGTCGGTCCTGGCGCCGACGATTTTCGCGCCGAACTCGGCCAAAGGTTCAGCCTTAGATCGGGTGCGGTTCCACACCGACACGTCGCAGCCGCCTTTCAGCAAGCGGTAAGCCATGGCATAGCCCATGCGGCCCATGCCGATCCAGCCGAGTCTGGTGTTTGCCGTCATGCCGCCTGTCCTTTCGGTTTCGATGCGACGATTGCGCCGCTTCGGGAACGTCATGTGATGATAACCGAGGGCGGGGTAATTCGGCGCGCCATCGGGGATTACTTTCAGTGGCCGTTGTCGCTGCGCGAGCGCCGCCGCACGCATGCGGGCCAAGGGTACATCGCGAGCCTCGCGGCTGGTAACATGTGCGAACGTTCAGACAATCCGGAGCTGGGCATCCATGTCCGAGGCCATTCCATTTCCCGATGGCGGATTCCGCTTCCTCAAGGGCGTATTTCCGTATTCCTCCGGCGTGGCTGCCGACGCGGGGTTTGAAATCGAGCGCGCCCGATTCCGGATGCCGGTACCGCTCGAGGAAGGGTTCCGTCGTATTGCGGCATACCTGGCGGCGCGCGACCGCCCGCTTACCGCATTCTGTGCCTGCGAGCTTCGCTCGCCGAAACCGTTCAGCGAGCAGGGCTTCGCCGACTTCAACCGTATATATGTAGCCAAGCTCGAGGAGTGGGGGCTGTTTCGCGACGGTGTAAATCCGGTGGCCCGCAGTAACGTCTGCCCGGAGATCGACCCGCCACGCGAGCCGAGTTTTTACGCGTTTTGCTACGCGGTTCCGGTGCAGGCGCCGGCATCTCCGAGCTTCGTGGGCGCGGGCAGCGGTGAGTGCCCGGAAGGTCGCGCCAACTACCGCGACCACATCGTGCGGCGCAATGATGTGTCACCGGATGGATTGCGAGAGAAGGCAAGATGGGTGCTTGGCGAAATGGAGCGTCGAATGGAGGGGCTCGGTTTCTCGTGGGCCGACGCTACGGCATCGCAGCTGTACACGGTTCACGATGTGCACCCGTTTCTGGCCGACGAACTGGTCGCGCGCGGAGCCACCCCCGGCGGGCTGACGTGGCACTTCGCCCGGCCGCCGGTGGTGGACCTGGATTATGAAATGGACGTTCGCGGCGTGCCGCGCGAACTGCTGCTCTAGCCTTCGGTCCACGCGGCGCGACCGGATCATTTTGTCCGCTGGATAATCTGGATGAGTTCCGCGGCACCCGGCGTCGTCTTGCCGAATTCATCCCAGACCGGACGAACCGCGTCCACCCATTTCTCGCGGTCGCTGAGCTCGAGGAAAGTCATGCCGTTCTTCCGTGCCTCTTGGAAGGCGCCCGCCATCTTGTCCTCGAATACCTTGCGCTCGTACACGGCGGATTCACGCGCGGCTTCCAGCAGGACCTTCTGCACGTCGATGGGAAGACTTTTCAGAAACGACGCGGACATGATTACGGGGCGCGGCTCCGCCACGTAACTGGACATCGTGAAGAATTTGGCGACCTCGTACATCTTCAGGGTTGTGACCGACAGGATGTCGTTCGCGGAGCCGTCGACCGTACCCTGCTGCAGCGCCGTGTAGATCTGCGGGTAGGGCAGCGGGGTGGGTACCGCGCCGAAAGCCCTGAAGCCATCGACAAGGGCGCGATTCTCGATCACACGGATCTTCAGCCCCTTCATGTCGCCCAGGCTGCGCACGGGCTTGTTGCGTGTCTGAAAGTGCTGGTCACCCGCACTGTAGTAGGCGAGCACCCTGAAACCCTTGGTTTCGGCTTGCTGCGCGAGCTTCTCGCCAAGCGTACCGTCGGCAAGGCTGTACATGTGATTCAGGTCCCTGATCAGAAACGGCAGCTCGACGACGTTGTACGCGGGCACGTAGCCGGCCCATGCGCCGGCGCCCACGCCGGCATGGATCGAGCCCGCGAGTATGCCCTCGTTGATGGTTCTCTCATCCCCCAACTGGGCGGTATGGAAGACCTGAATTTCGACCGTACCGGAGGTCCGCTCCTCGACAAGCTGCTTCCACCGCCGCGCACCGTCGACATAGGGAAAACTTTCCGCGACTATCGTGGCAAATTTCAGCGTCAGCTTCTTCGCAAGCCTGGCGCGGGCGGGCGGTTCGGCGGCAACGGCCGAACCGAAAGATCCGACGATGGGAGCGGTAGCGAGCGAACCAGCGCCGCCGATGGCGAGCTGCAAGAAGCGCCGGCGATCGACGGGGCTGTTAGGGATTTGGGACATGGTTGCTCCTTGAGTTTTGACTAACGATTGTAGACTGCGTGCGGAATGACGAGAGTAAGCCACGGGATGGTTATTACGACAAGAATTCCGGCGAAAAGTACCGCGATGTAGGGCAGCATCGCCTTAATGGTTTGATCCACCCGTAGATTCGCAAACGTGCACGCGATATAGAGCCCGACGCCGACCGGCGGAAGAAACAGGCCGAGCCCGATAGCAGCCACGACGACAATGGAGAAATGCAGCGGGTCGATGCCGAGCTTGAGGGCGATGGGCAGGAAGATCGGAAGGCATATGATGACGGCCGGCAGGCCTTCGAGTATTGCCCCGAGCACGACGAATATGATGGTGCAGATCACGAAGAACACCCAGGGCTGGCTGGAAATCGAGAGCATCACGCCAGCCAGCTGCGCGGGAATCTGTTCGACCGCCAGGATCCAGGAGAAGCTCGATGAGGCGCCGACCATGAAGATCACGATCCCGCTCGTCACGGCACTGTCGACGAGGATCTTCGGCACCTGACTCCAGGAGATCTCCTTGTAGACGAACACCCCTACGATGAAGGCGTAGAAGACCGCCAGGACGGCGGCTTCGGTCGGATCGGCGATGCCGCCGAGTATCGCACCGAAGATAATGACCGGCATCATCAGCGGGATCAGGGCATCCTTCAGCGCCCGCATGGCCTGTTTCAGGCTCGCGCGCGCTTCGCCCGGAATGCGATCACGGACGGCTTGGACATATATGAGCCCCATGATCGCCAGGGCGAGCACGGCAGCAGGGACAAAACCGGCAAGAAAAAGCGCCCCTACCGACAGGCCGACGATCTGGGCGATGATGACCATCAGCAAGCACGGAGGAATCAGGATTCCCATTGCCGAGGCGGCGGATACGATCGCGACCGCCCGGGCGGGCTTGAATCCGGCGCGTACAAGAGAAGGAATCATCAGCGACCCGATCGCCGAAACGTCCGCGACCGTGGATCCGGATATTCCCGAGAAAAGCATCTCAGCGACCACCACCACCATTCCGAGGCCGCCCCGGACGTGACCGATCAAAGCTCGCGCGAGGGCCACCAGACGGGCCGAGATACCCCCGGTCTCCATTAGCGCGCCTGCGAGAATGAAGAGTGGAATCGCAAGCAAGACAAAGGAATCTGCGCCCGCAAAAATTCTCTGCGGAACTACCAGCAGCGGTGCGGTATCCGACATCAGCAGACCGATCACAGCCGAGATCCCGACGGCAAACGCAACCGGCGCCGTGAGGCCGATCATGATCAGAAAGCTCAGAATCATGACTGCAACGACCATCGTCACTCCTTCCTGCCTGCGAGTCCGCCGTCGGTGGACAGAGGAGAAGGCCTCACTTCCCCGTGACCGATCGATGGGGGATGGGTACCGCCCTTCAGAGCAGCAATCAGCTGCCGGGCAGCGAACATTTCCATCAGAACCCCGCTGACGGGAACCACGATGTACAGATAACCGAAGTTCCAGCTCATGATCGGAGATGTCTGATTCCAGCTGACACGTGTGATATCGATGCCGTTCTTGATCAGTATTCCCGCCAGGGCCATCACTACCACGATGCTGAAGACTCGCGTAAATGTATGAGCCGACGCCGGGATCCACTGATTGATGATGGTGAGCTGAAAGTGTGACCAGCGCTTTACCGCAACTGTCGCTCCAATAAACGTCATCCAGATCTGCAGATAGCGTGAGAGCTCTTCCGTCCAACCGAGCCCGATGTGAAGGAAGTAGCGGAAGAAAACGCCTGCGAAGACAATGACGCAGATCGTCACCAGCATTGTCGCGGCACAGATTTCCAGAAAGTTCGACACGCTCCATCGAAGGATGCCGACGACGGAATGTCGATCGTTGGCCTTGTTGGCATTCATGAGAATGGGAATTGTCCGTTCATCTCCGATCGCTCCGCTTCCAGGCCCCTACCGGGGCTGGAACCCGATGACGGCGGCATTGCGTCCTTTCCTGTGGGCCATGGCCTCGATCTGAACCAACGCGCGCGGATCGACCAGTCCGGCGAGCACCGTCGCCCGGGGCGGATATGGCGGCGAAACGTAGGCAGCGAAGCCCGCGTTGAAGCCGGCGTAATGGCGCCAGTCTGTAAGGTTGTTGGTTGTGTGGATGACATCATCGGGTTGCATGCCGGCCTCGTCAAGGATCGCGTGGATTCGCGCCCAGGCCGCCTCCGTCTGAGCTTGTACGCCGCCGGAAAAGCTGCCATCGTGCAGCATACCCATCTGTCCGCTCATATACAGGCAGTCCCCGGCAAGCATTCCCGGTGAGGCCGCTGCGGGGCACGGGAGCTGACCGCGGCCGTAGATGGGGCGCCCCCCTCCTTTGACCGCAGAGGATTCTATCTGGAGCAGCATACCGGTGTGCTCGAGCGAAGCCGCCTGGATAGAGCACGCGGGATAGGGCGCGTCGAAAAACTGCCGAAACATCTCATTGAAATCCGGACAAAGGCGGATGTCCGAAAGGGTGACGTTCAGCATTACGACTTCGGTCAAGCTCAGTCCCGAAGCTTTCAGCGTCTGCGCGAGGTTGCGAAGCGCCAATTCCGCCTGCGATGCAATGCCTCCGGCGGCTACGTTCCCGCCTGAATCAACCGGGACTGCGGTGCAGTAGTGCTGTTCTCCCGCCATGACGCCGCTCGCCGGCAGCGGCGGCGCGTCGCCGTCGGCGATGGGTACCGGCGGGCCGGGCTTCCTGCCGGCCACTGCAAGCATCTCGGCCTCAACCGTGGCCTGAGGCAAGGGAAATCCAGGCGTACCGACCGTCGACCGGCACACGACGCGAGACTGAAAGTACTCGGCGGTTTCCTGCCGATAGCCTGGCAGGTCGCGCCAGTCGGTGAGATAGCTCTTCAGGCGCACGACGTCCTCGATCGACCCTCCGAGAAGCTTGAGCGAAAGATCCAGGTTGGAAAACATTCTTCGGGCCTGGGCACGCGTATCCACCCGCCCGGGCATGGAACCCGAAAGGCAGCGCGCGGCGTCCGTGCCCGCGGTCGCTCCGATGTAGATCAGATCCCCCGCCCGCAGGCCGAAAGAAAACTGCGCGATCGGCTGCATAAGGGCGTCGGTGGCGACGATAGATCTTGGCATGGTCGTCTCGCAAGAAGGTGGAAAGTGTAGACGAATGCCGGCCCAAAGGCGCCGCGGTACCTACACTTGACTCGTGCTGGCTTGTGGTTATACTGAAAACACTGAAAAATGCAAGTGCCATGAATCGACAGGAAGCCGGGAACGTGTATACGGTGGCGGTGGACATAGGCGGGACCTTCACGGACGTCGTCGTCATCGACGACAAGAACGGGCGTGCATACGTCGGCAAGACGCTGTCGACGCCCGAGGATCTTCAGCAAGGGGTGATGAGCGGATTGGAAGATGCCGCTCAGGGGGTGGGTATTCCCCTGTCCCGTCTCCTTGGAGAAACGGACAGGATGGTGCACGCGACGACTCAATCGAGCAATGCAGTCTTTGCATTCGCGGGCGCGAAGACCGCTGTCATGGCGACCCGCGGATTCGGTGACACGTTGACGATCATGCGCGCGACCGGTCGCGTCGCCGGGCTGAGCGTGTACGAACGCCACCACTACAGGATGACGCAGAAACCGCGGCTGCTGGTGGATGAGCGGGATATTTTCGAAGTTGTAGAGCGGATGGACTACAAGGGAAGAATCGTCACGCCACTGGACGAGGACTCGGTGCGGCTGGCCGCGGCGCGGATTCGCGCAGGCGGGTATAAGGCAGTGGCGGTCGGCTTCCTGTTCTCGCACAAGAACGCGGCGCACGAACAGCGCGTCCGCGACATCCTGCGCGAGTCGCTCCCGGGCGTGTACCTCTCCATTTCCTCCGAGGTCGCGCCGGTGCTGGGCGAATACGAACGCAGTGCGACCACGCTTTTCAACGCCTACGTCGGTCCGGTCATCGAGAACTACATACGGCGGCTCGAAACCACGTTGGCGAAGGCGGGCCTGAAACGCAATCTCCTGATAGTGCAGGCCAATGGCGGAGTTGCGACGACGAGCCAGACCGTACCGATTTTCACCATCGAATCCGGCCCTGCGGCGGGAGTGGTCGGCGCCGCGCATATCGCAAAGGCGCTCGGCGTTCCGAATCTCATCGCGACGGATGTCGGCGGAACGACATTCAAGGTCGCAATCGTGGAAAACGGCCGTTGGGGTTACAGCAGGGAGACCGTGCTCAACCAGTATCAACTTCGCCTGCCGATGGTGGATCTCGCGTCGATAGGAGCCGGCGGAGGGTCAATCGCGTGGACTGACGGCGGGCGTCTTCGGGTCGGCCCACAAAGCGCGGCCGCGCATCCCGGTCCGGCATGCTACGGGCTCGGCGGCCAGGAGCCCACCGTCACGGACGCAGACGTCGTGCTCGGCTACATCGCGCCTGACCGGTTTCTCGGGGGGCGCATGAAGCTGCATCCGGATCAGGCGCTGGAGGCGATCCGGCGCCGCATTGCCGATCCGCTCTTCGGAGGCGACGTCTTGGCTGCCGCGGCAGGTATCCGGCAAGTGATCGACAGCCAGATGGCGGACCTCATACGCAAGTCGACACTTGAGCGCGGTCGCGACCCGCGCGACTTCGTGATGATGGCCTATGGAGGCTCAGGGCCTGTCCATGCCGCATCTTACGGAAGCGACATCGGGGTGCGGGAAATCATCGTTCCGTTCTTCGCGACGGTGCACTCGGCCTACGGCGCGGCCTTGTCGGACATCCGCTTCAGCCTTCAGTATTCCGACCCGCTGGTGCTCCCGGTTGCACCCGAGCGCCTCGAGGGAATCTACGCGAACATGGAAGCGCGCGGCCACCGCAACCTCGAAGGGGCGGACGTTCCCCTGGAACGGCGCCAGTTCCATCGCTGGGTCGAAGCGCGTTTCCGGCGCCAGGTCCACCATGTGCGGGTGTCCGCGCCGTCCCGCATCAACACAACAAGTGTGGATCGGATCGCGCATGCATTTGAAGCGGAGTACGAGCGACTGTTTGGAAAAGGCGCGGGCCTTAGCGACGCCGGTATCGAACTCGTCAACTACGGCGTCGATGCCGTGGGGCTGGTCAGCAAGGTCGCCGAGGAAAAAGGGTCCTCCGGCGGCAGCCTGAAGCCCTATGCTGTGCGTGACACTTACTGCCCGAGGAAGAACAAGATGGTCCCGACACCGGTCTACGACGGCCCCCGGCTGCCCACAGGCGCGCGGTTCGTCGGCCCGGCGGTCATCGAACACTCCGGGACGACGATCGTGGTCCTGGACGGGCAGACCGCGAGGATCGACGAATACCGCCATACCCACGTCGCGGCCAAGACCGGAAGCTGAAGCCATGAATGATCGGAACGCTTTCCAGCTGGACCCCGTCAAGTTCGAGGTGCTCAATCACCGGCTGCTCAGCATAGCCGAGGAGATGGGCATCCAGTACATGCGCTGCTCGGGGTCCAATGTCCTGATTACCGGCAATGACGCGGCGACCGCAATCATGAACCCGGATGGTGCGCTGGTTGCGGTGGGTCCATATATCGTGACGCAGGGCAACGTCCTGCCGCTGATCGTCGACAGCACCAAGCGGCTTTGCGCAGGTTCCGTCGGCATTGGCGACGGCGATATCTTCATCTGCAACGACCCATATCTCGGCGCAATTCATCATCCCGACTTCGCCACTGTGGCGCCGATATACCACGGCACCGAACTGGTGGGATGGATCGGAGCCTCCGGCCATCAACTCGATACGGGCGGAATGGACCCCGGCGGGTTTTCGATCAAGGCAGTCGACGTGGATCCGGAAGGGC
>Ga0080064_1003913_pt1 | contig 20236 bp, 28 predicted proteins | sample Subgrocontami54m_FD_69260 | JGI IMG/M metagenome (GOLD analysis project Ga0080064, IMG submission 69260) | Subsurface groundwater microbial communities from S. Glens Falls, New York, USA - GMW46 contaminated, 5.4 m (SPADES assembly) (version 2) ...
CACCTCCTCGGGTGAGGCACATCACTTTGCCATGCAAAGTAGAATGTTTTCAAATAGAAAAAGCTAACGCCATTCATCCCACAGCTAAAGCAGTGGGATTTCTGGCTAGTTTATCTTAATCTTATTGTAAAAATCACATATCTACCGGCGGATTGAAAAGAGAAAGCTGCCGCTCTATTCTATGCGGCGGATAGGTTTCTTTTTCAATCGTTTCTCCAGCAAAATTACTTTTATAGCAAGCAAAGAAATAGTTAGTATCATCATCAAACACACCTGTAGAAATCCGAGCAGAATCTTGGCGCTTCTTAGCACGTCTGCCAAAAAAAGGTATACTCGCCATCCTCGTGTCCTGACCGATGTAATCTTGAGAAACAATTAAAGTTAAGTGATGTAGTTCAAGCGCAAAAGATTTAAGACCACAATAAATATCTCTTACTAACTTTGGTTTGTTATTATCAGTTGAAGTTTGCACTGGTTCATACAAAGAGAGATAATGTTCAAGATGTTTTTCTGTAATAGAAACTGGTTCTTGAAAATCAAGGTTACCTGCTTTTAAATTATACGCAAAAGTCATCCAAAAACCATCATCATTATGATCGTTAGCAGATACATTAGTATCGGAATTTTGAACAATACGGCCATAACCCTGTAAATCTAATTGATTGCCATATTTCCTTGAAGCACTATCCTTTCGCGACGCATTTATTTCAAGAAAGCCAATTCCCACTTCATGAGCGATAGCTGCTTGTAGTCCTGTTTTTGCCAGATATAATGGAGAAGTACCAAAACGCTCAAAATTTGTAAGATCCATTATCACTTTCCATAGTGATTTCTTTATAATAATTATTAAACTATTCTACTTAAATTTCCTCAAAATCTTTATAAAGTCCCCTCATAAAAACAATACTGGTAGTAGTGGCAGGAAGCTTACGACCCTATCACTTCCGTTTATCGTAGGATTGCGCTTAGCGAAATCCTACTTGAAAGCATTTGGATCAAACCTTTTGTGAACGAAGTGAACCAAAAGGGTTGAGGAAAGTCCGCCCACCTAAAACAGGCTGCTCCGATAACGGAGAGGGAGAAATTCCCTAGCTCTGGCATAGAAACGACACGTCCATAACCGAGGATGATAATGGCGAAGTTCTCTGAGAAGGGAACAAGTTAACCCAATGACGTTGGTTATGGGAACGATGAAACGGCGAATCTCAGCTGGTGCAAGTCAGATTTGACGCATAGTAGAATGCTTCCACGAGCTATCGGCAATCACACGATTGCTTTGGGCTTGACAGAAGGCGGCTTATGTCGCTCTACCAACTTTTTTTAAAAAAAAAGTTGATTAAAAACCTATAAGTAGGAATAGTACAATTTTGAGTAAAGGGTTTGGTTTCTTAGGTGTTGTAGGAGATAAAATGACAATGTTGAGTAGATTATGGTTTGGAAAAAAGGAAACACTGCAACTACCTAGTGCTGAACAACTCGAAGAACAGAAAAAGAAAGAAATCAAGAAGCAACTTGAAGAAGATTTAGAAAATAGATTGAGATCTCTTGACAGATTCCCTGGAAGTTTGAGCGAGTATATCGCCTTGAAACGGGAAGAAGGCTTGGATTATTCTCACATCCTTGTTCCTATGTCAACCGGAAGAGTAGACAAATTTGTTTATGATCCTGCAAACTGTTCGGATTGTGAACCAAACTGGATGGAAAAAGAAAGAAAATTATTGATTACACTTACAGAAGATGGATGCATTGGATTAATTAGATATCTAAGTAATTGGGCAAGAAGTAATTCAGTTATATCTTACGGAATTCCTGTCAAAATTAAAAATAATCCCCCTTACAGATAAGAGCATGTCTTACAAATCTTACCTCATCCAACCTTTTTTAGAAAAAGGTTGATCAAAAACCTCGAAGATATTTTTTCTTCATGATCAACAAAAATTACATCGTAAATGGAGCAACTGCTGCTGCTTCTGTAGCACTTGGATTCTATAATGAAGAATTACAACGGAAAGTACAGCATCACCAAATACAATGGCATCCTATTTTAGGGCAAGGTTCTGATGTTGCCGCAGGAGCTATGTTTACTGCTTTATTTCTTATGTACTATCGCTATAAAGAACAAAAGCATAACCATAAACTCGTCGATTGGACTGCTCCGATAGCAGCTGGAACCTTATGCACTTTTGGAGAGATCACTGGAATAATGGGAGATACTTTTGATCTAAAAGATATCGCTGCTTACTGGCTGGGAGCGGGGGTTGCATATGGTATCCACAGAGCGTTTTCCAAAGAAACTCTAGAAGCAAAAATCCAACCTAAATCTTTATAATCCTGCCCTTATAATAGAATAAATAAGAACATCTATGGAACCAGAAATTTTACCTGACGAAATTGAAATACTCAAATGGATTCTTCATACAGACACACATGCTTATCATATAGAATACTTCTTACAAAAATTACAATTTGGCTCAGAAGATCCAGACCGGCCGCATGATATAGTACATCCTTACAATAAATTTGAATGGGAAGCAGTGAAGGGATTTGCTCTCCAATACCGAAAAGATGGAAGAAAATTATATGATAAGCAAATTAAGGCTTCTCGTGAACATCATCGTAATCAATATCATCACCAAAAATGGAACCAATTCTGTCCTAATGCTACCGAAGATGCTCTAGAACTGGGCGCAGTTGATGCCGTCTGCTCGCTGCTGGAACAACGAGAATATCAAGGTGGATCCCATACTTATGCGCAGATAGAAGAAATCGCCAGCAAAAATTCCGGCCAATGGAAAGCTTGGATGAAACATGCAATCTCTGAGATGAAAAGAATCAAACAGCCTAACCTTGCAGAGATAACTGCCTTCTCAAAAATTCCCAAAGAAGGAATCACTCCTCAAACTTATGATGTCATAATAGGTAGAGCTCATGAGACCTTACACCAATTAGAACAAGATCACGGCTACAACTTTTACAAAAATTCCGAAAGTTATATAAGAGAGATATTAAAATAATATTCCCATGGCAGATAACAAAATATCTATTCCCTCAGGAGGCGGAGGATTGACCAGATTCAACGAAGATTCCGGCTCAAAGATACATCTTTCTCCTGGAGCAGTGGTTATCTTTTGTATTGCCATAATCATCATAATTGCCTTACTCCATTACTTTGGAGGCAAATTCTTAGCATAAAATGTTACCAGGCATGAATCCTCGGAAAATGCAGCAGATGATGAAGCAACTGGGAATCCAGCAAGTAGACATCCCTGCCACTGAAGTCATCATCAAGACCAAAGACAAAACTATCATCATCACTAATCCTTCTGTCGCTAAAGTCAACATGATGGGTCAGGTAAATTTCCAGATTTCTGGTGACGTGCATGAAGAAGAAGTTTCTTCAGTGCCAGATATTTCTGATGAAGATGTCAGAACCGTGATGGATCAGACTGGCGCAAGTAAGTTAGCAGCCAAGAAAGCTATTGAAGATTCTCAGGGCGATCTGGCAGAAGCGATTTTAAATTTAAAAAATGAATAAGACTCATAATCTTGCTTCTCTCAGTGCAAAAGCATTCGACCATTACCAAACTGCAGATCATCTCTTTCACATCACTTTTCCGGTAGCCAAAGACCATAAACTCTTGCTACTCATCGTCAAGAGCCTCAGTAACTGTCTGGAATACAGCATCGAATCAATTCTCATCAAAGAAAAAATAAATCCGCCAGAAGGATTACTTAAAAAAATCAATGCTCTGCGTCATCTAACCAAGCAATATCATCTTTCTAATGATGATATTGTCTTCATGCTGCGTATCCAGGAACTTCTTTACCAACAGAAGCAAAGTCCCATGGAATTCAAACGAAGAAATGCACATGTTATCTGCTCTGATGATTATGATCTAGAAGTGGTTTCTGCCAAAGACGTCGAAGAATTCTTGCAACGAACTAAAAAAATACTAAATGTAGTAAATAAGTCATAAAAAAGGGAAACTAATAAAAAGCCACCTGCATATTAGCTTAGTTCTTGCGGAGATTTTGTAATGAATGAAAATTTATTGGAAGCACGGGAAGAACTAAAACGGCTAGAACATATCATTTACGTCAGTTTAAAATACACTCGGACCGTAGATGTCATCAACAATGCCTTGAACCGCATGGTCAGCACCTACGATTTTGTGGTGGAAGCCTTCCTGGACAAAGCCATGGAAGATAAAATCTTGGAGAGCATGCCAAAAAGTCCGGCTTTGAAAGCAAAAAAACTTGCAGAGTTATATCCTGATGACCAGCTTATCCAAAAAAATCTACACTTTTACTTCTCCCTGCGAAACATACTCAAATCCGCATATCAAAAAAGACAGGAATTCCGTCGCCACGTCACTTTAATAGTCAATTTCGAAGATTCTACCGTAGAAGTTGAGATCGACACTTTGGTCAACTGTGAAAAATTCATTCACTTCTTTCTTAATTACGCCCAGGGGATCATTGAAGGGATTGTAGAAGAAGACTAAGTTCCCATTAATTTCCTTCTTCAGCAACAGAATATTTAAATAATTCCCTTCCCTCATCAAATCAAAATGACCAAGTTTATAGCGTTGGTTTCTGGAAAAGGAGGAGTTGGCAAGACCACCTGCACTTTGAACGTAGGACAAAGTTTGGCCAAGCTCGGCAAGGATGTAGTGCTTTTGGATGCAAATATTGTCACTCCTAACTTAGCTATCCTTCTTGGCCATATGAATCCGGAAGGGACATTGAACAAATTCCTGCGCAAAGAGAAAAGCCTCAAAGAGATAATGTATCTGCATGAGAGCGGCATATCTTTAATTCCTGCTTCTCCTTCTTTAAGCGAATATCAAAGGACTAATCCTCAGAAACTGCATAAAGTTTTCGATTCACTGAAGAATGCTGCTGACTTCGTCCTTGTCGACGCACCGAGCGGATTAGGCTATGACTTGATCCAGATCTTAAAAAATACTGATGAAGTGGTGATTGTTACCAATCCTAATTTAAGTTCGGTCATGGATGCCTTGAAGACCATTCAGCTGGCCAAAGAAAACAACAACACCATTGCCGGAGTTATCTTGAACATGAGCAATGGAGGAAAGGATGAGCTCAGCCCTCAAGAAGTAGAAAGTATCCTAGAACATCCTATCCTTGCTAATATCAAACATCACCGCAAAGTACGTAAGGCTGCACATAAGCAGATGCCCCTGACCCATCTTTATCCCAGATCAAAACCTGCGCGAGAATTCATGAAAGTGGCACAGCATCTGACTTTAGGACATCGGTAAACCATTTTAATAACATGAAACCACGACGAAGAGAAGAACTTTTACAGAAAGGATGGCGAGAAGATGAATTAGTGAAAGCAGATGCCATTTTGAACCAAGCCACTAAGCATGATATATTTTTTTCAAAAATAGTTTTTTGGAGCGCCTTAGTGGTGATTGTCTTTGCCAATCTTTTAGTTTCCTTGATCTTGATCCCTTTTTTGATCGCCTTGTATGATCTGGTCTTATATGCCATTGTCGCTATGCTTGGCCTATCCATCGGCTTTCTATACAATTTCTTGATCACTGACATTGGATTATTAGAAACAAGACATCATCGTATTGCCAGTATTATCATACCAATTATCGCCATGGGCAATGTGGTGGTGATGGTTCTTACTTCTAACCGTTTCATAGAAAGCATCCATCTCAACAATCAGCCGCACAATCCCTGGATTGTTGCAGCAGTATTTGGCGGAGCATTTATTCTTCCTTATGTTGTTGATCAGATACGGATGGCGTTGAGAAGATAGTTTATGTCTAAGTTACTTTCAACTTCCGATCGCAATCAAGGTAACTCCCAACATTACTCCCGCTAAAGCTACTCCTTTCCAAACGGTCATTTTCTCACCTAAATATTTCACAGAAAGGATGGTCGTGACCAAATAGGAAATTGAGCTGAGAGGATAGACTACACTTAATTCTTCCCGTTTTAAAATAATTACATATAAAAGCAAGGAAAACCCAAATAGAATTACTCCTTCCCAAAAGATACGACGAAAAAATAATTGGCGCAGTGGATATTTAGATGCTGCTTTTTTTAAGAGGATAACCGCCAACGAACCAGATAATACCCCTACTATGATTAAACAAAATATGAAAATTCCAATCATGGCAGATCCTCCTGCACTTTTGTTACTCGTGAACTACTCCATCCTAAGAGACAGATAGAAAAGAGAATAATTGATATTCCTGCCCATTTCCAGCCATTCATGCTCTCGTTAGGAAAAAATAAAGGAGCAAGGATACTTACCCAGACATAACTTGTGGCAATTACTGGATACAATATGCTCAACTCTCCTTTCTTGAGAGCAAGAATCATCAAAAATGATCCTACCACGTACAATAAGCAGCCTGCAATGAAAGGCGCATTAAAAAAAGTCAACGGCTGGTAAAAATTAATCTTGACTGCTCCAGCTTTCCAGAACAATTGTCCTGAAGAAGTAAAAATAGTACAAGCTACCATTAACAAAAATCCAGTGCTAAGCGAAGATTTTTCTGCCATATTCTAAACTACTCTTCCAATAAAATCTTGACAATAGCAGCATAAGCAGGACGGGCAATCAAAACCCCGACTGACATTCCTACAATAGTAGTAAGGGCAAACCCTTTCAATAATCCTGCGCCCGCCCAGAAGAGAGGTATTAGACTGCCCAGATTGATTACATACGCTCCCATGATGATGAACAGTGCATTCTTGATTCTAATCTTCCAATCGATCGCTTCTGCTTCCTTCCGCAAAGTCTCGTCAGTAATAACAATAAAGTGATTCATGCCTGTCCCTACGACCACTATCAATCCGGCTATCGAAGCGAGGTCAAGATTCCATCCTGCTAAGGAGGCAAACCCTAAAATGAGTACTAATTCACTCAACATCACTAAGACCATAGGAAGTATAATCACGATTTTTCTATAACGGTATAATACTACTCCAGATACAGCTGCCAGAGCTAATGCACCTACCAGCATCACATTCTCTAAGAATTCTTTTCCTAAAGACGGAGAGATACTATCTATTTTTACAATATCTAATTTTATAGGTAAACTCCCAGTAAGAAGGACCGTCTGAAGTTTCTTCATATTTTGCAAGGCATTGGTCATCGCATCAGCTTGAGTTGCTCCTGCACCAGATCCTGAAATTTGGATGTCGGTAGTGCTGCTTCCTTTTAGTTCGCAACCAACTCGCAGCCTATCTACTTCTACATCATCAAGATAGAGGGTTAAATCCTCACTTAAATAACAGCTGCCTGCTTCAGAAATTGTCTTTAGACCCTGAGTGATATGAGCATGTCGCTGTGCCGCTTCCGGACTGAGTGATATTTGAAATGCAAATCTACAACCATACCCTGCATCCAGAGGACTGCAGCCACGATAAGGATCAATGCCAGAACAATCTGCGCTTCTGCAAACATATGTGATATCTTTTTTCCCACCAAAGAAAACTGTTTCATTGCCGATTTTCGCCTCAAACTTCCCTTGCTTTGCCAACAACTCTTGAATCTCATCTTCGGTCACTCCGGCAATCTCAATTAAAATAAAATCATTTCCTTCCAAATCTGACGCGCTGCGCACAACAATGTCTCTTAATCCATACACATTCAACCGTTCTTTCAAACTGCCCACAGTAGTTCCCATATCTTCTTCAGAAATTTCACTGGCTGGCTGTAATAATACCCTGGTCCCGCCTTCCAGATCCAATCCCATGCGCAGATTAGAGGAAGAAGTTTCTTTTACTTTAATGCCCAAGTCGAAGCTTCCATCCGCACTGGGAGGAGCCAGGATAGTATAAACTTGCTCATTTGTTTCAATTCGATAGGTCTTGTTAGCCCTAAGCTCAGAAACTGCAGCATAATAATCTTCGACCGATCCGGTCTCTATGCCATTGACGGAAAGTATACGTTCGCGAGCGGTAGGCATGACCTTCCCGGAAGGATTAGAGAGACCGGCTTCCGTCAGAAAAGGACTGACCGCCATGGAATGAATCTCTACTCCTTCTACGCTAAAGATTTGCGGCTTGATGGCCAATACAGATGATAGTAAGAGAGTGACTAATAGCAAGACTCTCCAGTTTACCAGCATTTTTGTAATTCTAGTGCTCATTATTTTCCAAGATGCTTTTTATGATTTTTTTCTAAGTGCCAACGTAGTATACCTACATTTTGAATCCAAGTTACTATGGCATCCACTATTAATCCGATTAATAAGATGAGCATGATCTGCTTGACGATTTCACTTTGCACGAAAATCAAGGCCACCAGCACCGCTACCAGGGTAGTCTGAGTCATGGTCCAGCCAGTTCTCAACGCACCAAAGATGCGTTCTAATTCCGTCCCATCCTGACGCTTGATCAAACGGGAAGAGATGACTACTTCGCCATCAACTGAATAACCAATCAGCATCAGGAAAGCTGCAATACCGGCAGGATGTAATTTCATACCGGTGAGATTAAAAATCGCCAAGGTGATGACAATATCACAGAATGCGGCCAGGATCACCATTAAGCTGGTAATAAAAACTCTGAAATACAAAATGACCATGATACCCATCAGCAAAAAAGAGAATACCAAAGCGATGAGCATCTGCTTAAAAAAATTATTACCCAAGGAAGAACCAACCACTTCGACGCTATAATCTCCTTTTTGCAAAGCAAAGTTATCAGAGATAGTTTTTACTAATATATCAATTTCCGCAGTATCCTGCAGCCCAGAATCAATAGCCATGCCGGTTGTTCTTCCGGCAGAACTTAAGGTGCGTACTGTAATGTCAGCAGCAGGAAATTGCTGCTGTAATGATTCTTCTAATTCCAAAGGAGAAAGCTCAAAATCTTTAGTGATAGTGATAGTGGAACCACCTTTCAGTGAAATCCCCTTGTTCACAAAATCGCCAGTAGTTTTATACTGGATGCCTAACTGCATTAAGGATAAAACTAAAAGCAGAACCGGGATAATCATCAGCAATTTGTACTTTGTTTCATAAATATGTTTAAGCTTCTGAAGCATTTGTATTTTGCCCCAAGGCTGATATATAAAGATTACGCTCTCAAAAACCCTCTAAATCAGATTCTTCTTAAAGTATTTTCTAAAGAAACCAAAAAAGCGTGAACTTTATTGACATCATGAACTATTTTCTGAATATCGCCTGCTGGAGTGAAAGACATCCTAGAAGGAATCCGTTCCTTCCTAGCAGCTTGAACATATTTCCCAAGACCAGAATCTTCAAGAATGTTGTAAGTGTTCTCAGATCCCAAAAGAACAAAACCTCTGCTTATTTCGGCTTTGGCAAAAGCATTTTCTGGTTTTAGGAAAATATTATCATCTCTTCCATTAGGGTATAATAATAAAACAGGTTGATTGCTGTAATTTTCCCACTCGTAATTTGAACCTAACTGGGCATATCCAGTACGATAACTTACAGCATCTGAAAAAACCAAAAAATGAGAATGATCTTTTTTATCACCCTTAAATTTGCCAACGGTAATCTCATGAAAATCACCTGGCTCATCAAGAATGAATTGGACATAGTCTCTTCCAACTTTTAGTGTATGAGGATTCACTTGTTTTTCTCTAATAACTTCTGACAAGCCCACCAACCTACTGTAGTGAGAATATTTTGAATCTAACATCATATTAATATTAACACATTTCTTTAAAAAGGTTATGTATTTCAAAGTGACAAGATCACAGCCCATAACATTTATATATTATCTTACTATTATTCTATTAGAAAAAAGGTGAAATTAGTTTGAAACTCATTGAGTTGCGTGATGTAGGCAAAAAGTTTGGCAATAATGGCATTCTATCTGATGTAAATATAACCATTGAAGAAGGAGACATTCTCGGAATCATCGGCCGTTCCGGGAGCGGAAAAACTACTTTATTGAACCTTATCGCCGGATTTTTAGAACCTACTGCCGGTGAAGTTCTCCATTCTTTCAATGTCACTGACACTCCAAAGAGTCTGCATAGAAATTTACATAAAATCAAAGATCAGATAGGTTATGCGCCGCAGCACAATTCTTTTTATCCAAAACTTACGGTAATGGAAAATTTGCTTCACTTCGGACAGCTCTACCATCTGCCTAAATCGACCTTGCAGAATAATATCAAAGGATTATTACAAGCCACCGCATTGGCCGCACACCAAAACAAACTAGCAGAACATCTTTCCGGCGGTATGCAGAAAAGGTTAGACATCGCTTGCAGCTTAGTCCACAAGCCCAGGATTTTAGTATTAGACGAGCCTACTGCTGATCTTGACCCGATGCTGCAGAAAGACATTATGAGTTTCCTGGCTCAGGCCAACAAGCAAGGTGTCACTTTAGTCATCGCTTCACACCACTTGAATCTGATGGAGAAAGTATGCAACAAGATTGCTATTGTCCATAACGGAAAAGTACACAGCAACGGATTGATGGCAGATAAACAAAAGCCCTATCTGAGAGATAATTTCACCATCTCCTTAAACCCCGGCAATAATAAAGAACGCTTCATCTCCATGCTGAAAACCTTGCCGGTAGACAAAATCATTGATCGACAGCAGCGCCTCATCATCCATCCTAAAAATATCACTAAAACCATTACCGGCTTGCTCACCATGATTCAGGACGAAAAATTATATCTACATGACCTAGATATCAGGCTGCCTTCGTTGGATGAGATTTTTGAAACTATCACGCAGGAAAAAGAATGAGATCGCTCTGGCTGCTTACCAAAAAGAACTTGAAATTGTTAGTCCGTTCCAGGTCCTCCGCCCTGGTAGTTTTCTTTGCTCCATTATTTATCATCTTATTATTAGGGCTATCATACAACTCTACTTCAAAATACGGATTGAACATCGGGATTTACGCTCCTTCATTCACCAGCGATGTGGAATCATTGATAGGTTCATTGCAAGAACAGGAATTTAAAATCATAAAATATGAAACATCCGTAGACGATTGTGTGAAAGATATCAAGGCTGGTTTAGTACATGCCTGTGTTTCGGTTCCGGAAAGCCTAAGCGTGGATAGTAATAAACAAAAAGAAGTATCCTTTTACGTCGACCCCAGTAAAATCAATTTAGTCGGTGTCATCCAAGACACTTTAAATGAAAAATTTAATCTCAAGTCGCAAGAACTTTCCAAAGAATTATCCGGCAGTTTACTTTCTGCTGTTTCTGACACTAAAAGCAAGTTAGATGAACAAGGAACACAGTTAAGTTCGGCCAAAGAGAAAAGTGCTGCCGCTTCCAGCGCTGCCCAGGAAATAAATCAACAGCTTGATGCCCTTGATTTGACGTTGCCTGCTAGCACCTACAATCCGCAATTGATTGCTGATTTCAAGACCTCCGCTTCTCCTAAGATCAAAAGCGGTCTTTCTGAGATTAAAGATGCCATGAATGCAGTTGAAGCATCGGAGCTCGAAGAGAAGTCAGCTATTCTTAGCAGCCTCGATCAAGTAGAAGAAAAATTAAAATCAATAGATCTCTTAGTCAATGGAGCAGCAGTCAGTGGAAATACCACCAACATCACCAATAGCAGTAATGTTTCCACTACTACTTCTTCCAATTTTCTGAGCGCTTTAACACTTTTGGAAGAAGAATTACTCAATAGCAAAGTAAAATTGACCGCTGCTGCCACTGCCGTCGGAAGCACTAGCTCCAGCTTAAGCGCAACCACACAAAATCTTCAGGAAAGCGTTAGCGCGCTTGACACTGCTCAGCAGAAAGTGACTGAGATGAAAGCCAGTTTAGATGCGCAAAAAGTGACTGATGCAAATGTTTTATCTGCGCCACTGATTACTAAAATAGAACGTGTCGGCCAGGAAAGTTCATATCTTAATTACATGTTTCCGGCGCTGTTAGTGTTGATAGTGATGTTTTCCTCGCTGCTATTAGGAACAACCTTAGTGATGATGGAAAAAAACAGCCCTGCTTTTTTTAGAAATTATTTTTTGCCCTTACGCAAGGGGACTTTTGTCATCTCCACCTACTTTACAACTTTAGTAATCATCTTAGTGCAAGTGCTGGTTATTCTAGCCGTATCAGCAGCCTTCTTGAAAGGTAATTTATTACAGCTCTTACCGGTGGCTGGAGTATTATTATTATCCTCTTCGGTATTTTCATTTATCGGTATGGGTATCGGATATTCTTTCAAATCAGAAGAGACCGGAACTTTAGCTTCTATCTCTACCGGAAGCTTATTGCTGTTTGTTTCCGGAGTGGTATTACCTATAGAAACAATCTCTCCCTTCATCAGAAGCGTCACCAGCTTCAACCCTTTTGTCATTTCTGAAAGCGTCATCCGAGAAGTCTTCCTCTTTAATGCGGGTATAGCCGAAGTGTGGCCAGAATTAGCAACCTTAGCAGGATATACTTTGGGGTTGTTTGCCATCATTCTGGTAGCAGAATACCTTGTCCACAAGCACTTTATTTCTGGCTTCATGAAACACCGTCACTTGAAGCATCGGCAGCAGGAAAAAAGGGATAAGAATAATGTTTAAAATATTTTAGAAGAGTTTAATTGTGCTGAAACATTTTTATAAAAGTTGAGAAATATCTTCAATAGTGTGATGATAAATAGTTTGATTTCTAACTAATAATAAGACTTCGATTTCTTTACCAATATGATGGTTTTTCGAAACAATTTTAAATTCTTTTTCTGTTCTATAATCATCTTCCCCTGGAACAAAACCTGATCTTAATGGATTAACTTTAAAATACGGAGATAAAACTAATGCATCGATATTTTTATACCAAGAATCTCCTTCCTGACGCCCTCTTTCTTGGCAAAGACTAAGACTTAAGTAATAACTTCCCTCTTTTTCATCAAATCTACATGAAAATTTCAATTGTGCCATAGTATCTTGATTCATTTTTATGCTTCAGAGTATCTATCTTTTATAAAATCTTTTGGTCAAACTTTAAATATCTCTACTCTTTCCTTAAATATACATAATACGAGCGAATCCGATGCTAACAAAAATTAAGGAGCAGAACCGTAAGATCCTCATCACCATCACCGGCTCTCCCGGCGTAGGAAAATCAACCTTAGCAAAAATTCTCGTTAAAAAACTAGGCTTCGACCGCCTTGATTTGCATCATTACTATAAACGTATTTCTACCGGCTACAATCGCCCTAAGCAGAGTTATGAAATCAACTATCAAAAATTTGAAAAGTTAGTGAAAGAAAAATTAAAAGAATCAAAAAGAGGATTGATCATCGACTCGCACATCAGCCATCTGCTTCCTAAGAGATTAGTTGATGTATGTATAGTCTTAATTTGTTCTGATTTAAAAAAACTGGAGAAGCGATTAAAAGCGAGAAAATACTCCAAAAAGAAAATCCGCGAAAATTTGGATGCGGAAATCTTCCAGATCTGTTTGATAGAAGCAAAGGAAAGAAAGCATAAAGTATTGATGTTTGATACTGCTAAAGGAATGGATAAAAACAAGATTGTTAGTGAAGTTGGTGTTGTTCTACGTAACCAAAGTTAAGAAGAGGAAAAAAATATTCAGGCCCTAGCTCTTCTTGCAAGATTATATTTACTAAATTCAGCAACGTTGTGTCATAATCAACTAGCCAAAGCGTTCCTTCGAAAGGAGTTATGTTAGTATTTACCGTAGGCCCTTCCGCAGAAACTTTACCAGTAGAGAGATTTCTGTAAATATCAAAATGGACTTTTTTGAAATGAGGATGATGTAAAAGCAGTTCATAATCAAGATGGGCAGATAAAATTATTCCATCAGCATTTAGATTGTAAGACACGGAAATATTCACCCCCGTTCGGATAACAGGATAAGAACTTGATCTGCTGAGTTTGCTTCCTAAAATTAATTCTCTTTCTCGTTTTGCAAAAGTGGTTTGTAGATAGAAAGAACCAACTGCATGTTTAGATAAGGGAAAATCAGAAGCCATGGAAAAATCTTCTTTGGGAAATTTGAGAAATATCGAACCGTCTTGGTTATGGGGAAGAATGGCATGCAATCCTGTCTTGGTTTGATGCGCCTTATAACAAAAAGGAGTATAATTTCCTGGAAGATAACTACGCCAGGTACGGGGAAAAGTTAACAGCTGCCGCCCTTCTTCCAAAGGATTTTCAAAGGTTAATAAGTTATCTAAAAATGACATATAGAATGTTTCTAAACCCTATTTTTAATGATTGTGGAAGAAACCAAAGAGAATATACTGAAGGCAAGTAATTTTCGAATATTAATCCTTATCTTCATGTATATAAAGAAGGGAAATTTTGTTTGAAAATTTCAATCCTTTAGTATAAGCACTTTGTATATACAAAATTCATCTTACTTTAAAAATGAATTTTGGTAGATTTTATAAAATACACACCCTATTTCTTCATCCATGGCTCTTACAATAACCGAGAAACTGCACTTACGGAAAACTATCAATGAATTAAAGAGCCATAAGGCTCCACATACTGAGTTTGTGACTGTTTACATTCCGCAAGGCTATGAAATATTTAAAATCATCCAGCATCTGGCAGAAGAACAGGGAACCGCTTCCAACATCAAATCTGCTTCTACCAGAAAGAACGTGCAAGGCGCTCTGGAAAAAATGATCCAGCATTTGCGTGGATATCCTAAAACTCCTCTTAACGGCTTAGCTGCGTTTTCGGGAAATATTGCTGCAGGGGAAGGAAAGCAAGATTTTCGAGTCTGGAGTGTCGAACCACCAGTACCATTAAACATACGCATCTATCGCTGTGATAAAAACTTTGTTACTGATGTCCTCGAAGAGATCATGGTCGATCACAACGTCTATGGATTAGTAGTATTAGATCGTCGAGATGCAATTCTGGCTTTACTGAAAGGAAAAACCATCGTGCCTTTACAAAAAACGCACTCCGAAGTCCCGGGAAAATTTAAAGCTGGTGGGCAGAGCGCTCAGAGATTTGCTCGCATCCGTGAAGGAGCATACAAAGATCACTTCAAGAAGATCGCTGAATACATGAAAAATCAATTCCTGCCTTTAGGAAATAACTTGAAAGGAATTATTGTTGGTGGTCCTGGAACGACCGTCAACGATTTCCTGCAGAAAGAATACATTACCGGAGATTTGCAGAAAAAAATCATCGGCACCAAAGATCTGTCTTACACAGAAGAATATGGCTTGCAGGAATTGTTAGATAAATCTGAAGATTTGTTGGCGGAAGAAGAGATTGCCCGTGAAAAGAAAACCATGCAGGAATTCTTCAACGAATTTCGGGAAAACCCTCAGAAAATAACTTACGGAGAAGCTCAAACTTTGAAAGCCTTGGAAATGAACGCCGTAGGCGTGCTATTATTATCAGAAAGCATGCCTGAAGACAAAATCTTTGAACTGGAAGAGAAAGCTCAGAAAGGAGGTGCTGTTGTCAAAATAATTTCTACTGAAACTCGGGAAGGGACGCAATTGAAAGAACTGGGTGGGATTGCAGCTATTCTGAGATATGAGATAGAGCAGAGTTAGTTAGAGTATTAATTATTAGAAACCATATATAGGCAATTCTTATAAAATATCAACGTAAAATATACCTATGAACCTTATTGAAGAGTCTTTCCAGCGTTTATTCCCAGAGAAGGAATTTCCTTACCAAGCGGAGATGGAATACAATCGCAGGCTAGCGGACTTTAACGCCAATATCCGTTTAGAACCGCGGAAAATCAAAGTAAATCTCAACCTGCAATGGAAAGATATCGATCGGGAGATAAAAATAGGATTGATACAGCATCTCCTGTTACGGATCTTCAAAAAAAGAGCGCATACCACTAACATTGAATTGTACAATAATTTCATCAAAAACATCCCCATTTTAACTCCTAAAACAAAATCAGATCCGCTTCTAGCAGTCTCATTTGACCGTGTCAATCATCACCTCTTATCCAATTCTGTAGAAAAAACCAATCTTACCTGGGGAACTGATTCCTTCCGAAAATTGGCCAGTTATAACTTTCATACTGATACTATCACCGTTTCTACATTGTTTACGGAAGCACGAACTGAAGTATTGGATTACTTGATGTACCATGAAATGCTCCATAAATTTCATAAATTCAAACATAACCAAGGAAGAAGCTCCTTCCATACTTCCGCTTTTCGAGAAGATGAGCAGCGTTACCCGGAGCATCAATCAATCGAAAAAGAAATAGAAAACATCATTCGGAGGAAAAAATATGCAGGAACCAAAAGAAGAAAACCAATCTTATGGGGATTATTCCAGTAAGATGTCTATGCATGAAATTTGAAAAATATCAAATTTCAGCACTGAAAATAAATCGTTGTTTATTTTCATGTGCATGAAATGCTTATTGATCATTATGAGTGGAATCTTACCCATGGCGGTAACGGTGGCCATCTGGTTGGCTTTTATAGTAAAATGAAAGAAAAAATAGCCTCAGAATACCTCTTTCCGAAAGGAAAATTCACTTTACGAAGTGTAGAAAAGCGCTTTTGTAGGTTGGATTATGACCCTTTTCCAGCATAAGGCTATCGATAGCATACAGAAATCAAAAATTTCCGAGGTTTCCAATTAGGAAACATTTAAAAATAACCCCTAATATTTTGTAGGCATGGAAAAAAAATCAGTGAGTGTGGGAAACCTCAAGAAAGGCGATACCATTCTCATTGACGATATTCCTTGTAAGATTACCGATACTGCCACTTCACGCCCAGGAAAACACGGGCACGCCAAAGTAAACCTGATGGCAGTAGGCATCCTTGATGGCAAAAAAAGGCAATTAGTTATGCCTGGTCACGATAAAGTTGAAGCACCTATCATTGAAAAGAAATCCGCTCAGATCCTTTCCGTAACCGGAAATTCAGCCAACGTCATGGATATGGAGACTTATGAGACCTTTGACATGGAAATCCCGGAAGAGTTAGCAGGAGAAGTCAAAGAAGGCAAGGAAGTCCTTTATTGGACTATCATGGGCGCAAAAGTGATGAAGCAAATTAAAAATTAAAGAAATACAACATGGCTACTAAATTCGATGAAGCATTGAACCGATTGATCAAAGGCGTTTTTGTCTGCAGAAACTGCAAATCAAAGATTAGAGCATCTAGCCTGAAAGTCAGCCAAGGGAAAATCAAGTGCAGAAGTTGTTCTTCTATTAAATTGAGACCGAAAAGGAAGAAGTAGACCTGAAATGTCTCTTAAAAATATTATTGATAGTTTTCAGTATGGTAGAAGGGAAGCTAGAATTTGGTACGATGATGATGCCACTTTAGAGATTAATGAAAGAAAACTTTCTTATTCAAAATTAGGATTAGTTTCGTATGTAGCAGGTTACTTATCTCGACCGAAAGCTGTCTACGAAATAGCCAAATTTTTTATCAGCGGCCAGTATTTAGGCGGACAAGCGATCAGTCAAGAAGAGTTGGATGATTCGGACCCGTTGAATACAAAAAAATAATAAAATCGGAGCTTTTTTAAACTCTCTTACTCTCTCTTTCTTATATGATAGATGTACTTTCCTTTGTCCTTAAATTTAAGTTCATAATAATTTTTTATCTATTAGTCATAGCCTTCATCGTCTTTAACTGGAAAAGGATAGAAAAACAAGCTAAAATCATATTCCTCTTTCGCTCCAAGTTTGGCTTGAAATGGATGGACCGCTGTGTGGAAAAGTTCCGCGAATGGATCATTCTCTTTGGCTATATAGGTATGGGAGCAGGATTTGTAGGATTAGTGATAATCTCATATGTCCTGATCAGCAATCTTTATTCCCTTATCACCCGACCTGAAGCAGTATCAGGAGTCTCTTTAGTGCTTCCAGGCGTTAATGTACCAGGCCTGGGAGTATTGCCATTCTGGTATTGGATACTCGCTATTTTTGGTATTGCTGTAGTGCATGAATTCTCTCACGGCATCGTAGCCAGAGCGCATAATATCATAGTAAAAAATACTGGTATAGTTTTTTTCGGCCCGATTTTAGGAGCATTTGTCGAACCAGATGAGAAAAAATTGCGCAAAGAAAAAGATATTGTACAGTATTCAGTATTAGCAGCAGGATCTTTTTCTAATATTGTCCTGGCAGTGATAGCATTACTCTTTCTCAACTTTGCCTTCATGCCCTTGCAAGAAACGATGGTGACTCCGTCAGGATTCAGCTTTGACAGTTATGTCAATGATAAACTTCCTGCTGCAGAAGCAGGAATCGCACCAGGAACAATCATTACCGGAATCAATGATCAGAAAGTTTCAAATTTTCAGGAATTCAGCGAGGAATTAGCATTTTACCGTCCTGGAGAATCTATTGTTGTCAATACTGCAGAAAAAGATTATACTATCACCTTGGCAGCAAATCCTGATAACCTTAAAAAACCATTTTTAGGAGTTCTCAATATTAAAAATGAATTTGATGTCAAAGAAAATTATGAATCTGGAGCAGGAAAAATATTATATACAGTTCTAGACTGGCTTACCGGATTTCTACGCTGGTTATTCTTGTTAAGCATGGGTATCGGATTATTTAACCTATTACCATTGCCGATTGTTGACGGCGGCAGGATGGCCCAAGTCTTTTTACACAAATTAAAAGGACCGGAAAAAGGAGAAAAATGGTATCATAAAGTAAGCTTGTTCTTCTTATTAGTGCTGTTATTGAATTTGTTTTATCCACTCTTGATTAAGTTGTTTTAGACTACCATAATTAATATAAATGAGATTTCTTGTTTACATTCATTTTAGAGAGGTAGAAAAATGACTGAAATGAATTTAGAAACAGTAGCAAAAGGAAATTATTGCAGATTAGAAGGCCCACGGAACCAATGGGTGATAAAAACAGAACAAGCTTGGAATATTTTTTATAATGCATTAGAAAAACAAAGCAATCCTCGCTCTCCTACACCGCACGTTGATTTTAGCAAATACGCTGTCCTAGCCGTATTTATGGGGCAGAAAAGTTCCGGAGGCTACTCCACTGAAATCAGCAAAGTTCTCCAAAACGGAAACAACCTAGAAGTACATGTACAAGAATCATCACCAAGCGCTGATGCATGTACTACCATGGTCTTAACCCAGCCTTACCATATCGCTAAAGTTAAAAAGGTAGAAGGAAAAATAGAGTTTAAGTATTTGTAACTATGCCTGACTACGACCAATTCAAAATAAAAGAATATGATTTCTGGGACTTATTTTTACACCAAAATCAATACCCTTACCTAGGACGATGTTATGCCTGGGCTAAACGAGAAGATGCCGACCAAATAACTGTTATCAAGAGCGGCGAATTAGTAGAACTGTTTGGAGATATTATTCCTGCCTGGAATAGAGCTGTGTGTCAATCATTTCAACACGATTGGCCAAATCTTGTAATTCTCGGAAATGAAACGCCCCATTTACATGCACATTTAATCCCGCGCTATAATACTCCGCGAGAATTTCAAGGCATTACTTTTATTGATCCCAATCCAACCGGAAATTATGCGCCTTACCCTAAACAAAAGCTTGAATTAGATATTTTATTACATATTAGAGATTCTATCAAAGAAAAATTATAATCACTCATTTTCCGCCAAATACTTCTCTGCTTCCATCGCTGCCTGACAGCCAGTTCCAGCAGCAGTAATCGCTTGCCGATATCTGACATCCTGTACATCACCAGCAGCAAAGACACCGGGAATATTGGTTTTCATAAATCGATCTGTGGTCAAATAACCTTGTTCATTCATATTTAAGATTCCTTTAAAGATAGACGTATTGGGAATATGCCCGATCGCCAAAAACACACCATCAGCCTTAGACTCAGAGACTTTTCCCGTCTTGGTATTCTTCAACTTCACGCCAGTAACTCTCTTGCCATCACCAAGAATTTCCACAACTTCGTTATCCCAGACCACTTTACATTTTGGATTCTTAAAAAAGCGATCCTGCATAATTTTAGAAGCCTTGAATGAATCTTTACGGTGGATAACTGTCACTTTTGTAGCAAATTTTGTAAGGAATTGTGATTCTTCCATCGCAGAATCTCCGCCGCCAATGACTACTACTTCTTTCCCTTTGAAGAAAGCTCCATCGCAGGTTGCACAAGTGGTTACACCTCTACCTTTATACTTCTCTTCAGAAGGAATTCCTAACCATCGAGCGGATGCTCCAGTAGAAACTATCAACGTTTTAGTCTGAATCTTCTTTCCACTCAATAAACCTAATTCAAATCCATTCTTCACTTTCTTGAATTCAGAAGCGATATCGACCTTGAATCTAGTACCAAATCTT
>Ga0080064_1003914_pt1 | contig 20234 bp, 18 predicted proteins | sample Subgrocontami54m_FD_69260 | JGI IMG/M metagenome (GOLD analysis project Ga0080064, IMG submission 69260) | Subsurface groundwater microbial communities from S. Glens Falls, New York, USA - GMW46 contaminated, 5.4 m (SPADES assembly) (version 2) ...
GAGAGCGGCCAGGATAAACTCCACGGCGCCGGAGCCGCAGCCGATCAGCCTGGCACCGGGGGCGACGCCGCGGAAGAGCGCGCCGGAACGCACCCCCGTACCGCCGATGATGCCGGCGCAGTGCGTCCCGTGGCCGACGTTCAAGTCGGTGTTCGGCACGTTTTCCACAAACGTCAGCGGCGTGAAACCGTTGAACGCGGGATCGACTTCGACGACGGAGTTGGCCGACTGCTCGTCCGTGACGATCTGCACGTTTTGGATCACATGCTCGCCGAACGCCAGGTCGGCATGCGTGGCGTCGATGCCGCTGTCGTTGACGACGACGGAAAAGTTGCCCTTCCCCGATAACGGCAGGCCGCCGTTCGCGGCGGTGAATCGGGCGTACGTCTCGACGCGCTCGGCCCCGGAGAGCACGCGCGCCTGGTGCATGCTCCATTGCAGCGGCGCGTTGAGGACAATCGAGCGCACAGCGGCGTTGCGGGCGAGCGCCTGGACCTGCGCCGCCGTCGCCGTCACGGCGGCCATGCCGAGTTGATTGAGGCGCTGACCGGTGGTGATGCCTTGCGCCCGCAACACGTCGAGATGGGCGCCGGTGAGTCCGCCGTCATTGTCGTTGAAGGCGACGATGACCAGGCCGACCACCTCCGCTGGCTGAGCAGTCGCGAGTTTGGTTTGAAGCGAGGATCCAATGACAGCGGCCGTCACGATCGACGGCAGGGCGAGCAGCACCCCGAGCACCGCAGCGAAACGCTGCGCGGCTTTGCGCATTTTCATGAACGTGGGGAACGGGTTGATCTTGGGAAAGAGGCGGCAGCTCCCCGCACCACATGCGAGAAGCGGGCGCCTGCAGGTTCGTTATGGCCGCATTGAGCGGCGTCCGTTCGCCCAGTTCCGCGGCGGCCCGGGCGGCGCCGGGGTTTTACATCAACTTTAACAGCTCTCCCCAAAAACACCGAAACAGTCTTCCTGTGACTTGCCGCGGGTCGAATCGCCCGCAGCGTCGCGCGGATGAAACCCACCGCCGCGCCGCGCGCCGGCCGCTTCCACTACGCGTGGATCGCGGCGGCGGTGACGTTTGTCACGCTGCTGATGGCGGCCGGGGCCCGCGCGGCGCCCGGGGTCATGCTGCTCCCGTTCGGCAACGAGTTCCAATGGAGCCGCGCGACGGTGTCGTCGATCGTCTCGATCAACATCTTCCTCTACGGGCTGATCGGCCCGTTTGCGGCGGCGCTGTATCAGCGGTTTGGATTGCGACGCACCATGGTCGCCGCGATGACGCTGCTGGCGGCGGGCTATGGCCTGTCGACCGTGGCCACGCGGTATTGGCATTTTGTGGTGCTCTGGGGTGCGGTCGTGGGTGCCGGCTCGGGCCTGGCCGCGACCGTGCTCGGCGCCGCAGTGGCGAACCGCTGGTTCACGGAACGCCGGGGCCTCGTCATGGGTATCCTTACTGCCAGTACAGCGACCGGGCAGCTGGTGTTCCTGCCGTGGCTCGCGTCCGCCGTGACCGCCCAGGGCTGGCGGGCGGCGCCCCTCATCGTCGCCGGCGCAACCGTGCTCGTGATTCCGGTCATCTGGCGGTGGATGCGCGACGATCCGCGCGACGTCGGACTGCGCCCGTACGGGGAGGCTGGTGGGGCTGGGTCGCCCGCCGGCACCCAGGCCGCTTCGGAGCAGCGGCCCCACCCCATGAATCCGGCGCAACGCGCGCTCGCCGTTCTCGTGGAGGCGGCACGCGAGCGTGACTTCTGGCTGCTGGCCGGCTCGTTCTTCGTCTGCGGCGCGAGCACGAACGGGCTCATCGGCACCCACCTCGTGGCGGCAGCCTACGACTGCAACATCCCCGAGGTTCGCGCCGCCAGCCTGCTCGCCCTGATGGGACTCTTCGACCTGGTGGGCACCACCGCCTCCGGCTGGCTGAGCGATCGTTTCAACTGCCGGTATCTGCTTTTCGGTTACTACGGGCTGCGGGGTGTCGCCCTGCTTTTCCTGCCGCAGGCGCTGCTCGGCCCGGCGGCCGGGCTCGGGTTGTTTGCAGTCTTCTACGGGCTCGACTGGATTGCCACCGTGCCGCCGACGGTCCGGCTGACCGCCGAAGTCTTCGGCCGCGAAAAGGCCAGCATCGTGTTCGGATGGGTGGTCGCGTCGCACCAAGTCGGCGCAGCGTTCGCGGCGTTCGGCGCCGGTGCGGTGCGCACGCAATTCGGCACCTACGCGCCCGCGTTCATGGGCGCGGGGGCCCTGTGCCTGATTGCCGCGATTGGCGTGCTGCCCATCGCGCGAGCCCGCCGCGCCTTGGTGGAATCAATGGCGTGAGACTCTTCCGGGCGGCGTTTCCCGACCTCGCCGGTTGCATCGCATCCGCAGTCTGGCCGATCAGGACACTCCGCCCTCCAGCGCTACCGATAGCGCTGCCAATCGAACTTGTGCTGATCGATCCAGCGATAGTGGTCGGCGTAGTGCAGGCCGGCGGCGGAATTTTCGTCGAGGATCACCGTGGCCCGCGGATGGAGCTGCAACGCGGAGCCGGGGCAGATCGCCGAGAGTGGACCCTCGACCATGTGTTCCACCGCGCGCACCTTGGCCGGCCCAAATGCGAGCAGCAGGCAGCGGCGCGCATCGAGAATGGTGCCGACGCCCATCGTCATGGCATGCTTCGGCATCGCCTCGAGCGAACCGAACACCTCGCTGTTATCCTTCAACGTCTGTTCGGAAAGAATCTTGATCCAGGTCCGCGAACGCAGCGAGCCGGTCGGCTCGTTGAAACCAATGTGACCATTGCGGCCCAGTCCGAGCAGCTGGATGTCGATGCCGCCCGCCTGCACGATCCGCTCCTCGTATGAGCGGCATTCGGCGTGCAGGTCCTGCGCGGTGCCGTTGGGCACGTGCGTGCGCCGCACGTCGATGTTGATCTGCCGGAAGAGATTTTCCTGCATGAAAAACCGGTACGACTGCGGGTGGGTCGCGGGCAGGCCGACGTACTCGTCGAGGTTGAAGGTCGTGACGAGGCTGAAGTCCAGACCCTCCTCGCGGTGCAGGCGAATCAGCTCCTGGTAAAGTCGCAGGGGGGTGCGGCCCGTGGCGAGACCGAGCACCGCATTCGGTTTTTCGCGGACGACGCCAGCGATGATCTTGGCGCCGAGGATGCAGCCGGTTTCGGCCGAGTCGCGGATAATGACTTCCATGGTGAACGCGCGAGCGTGACGAGCCGCGTCAGCGTTTCAATTCCTGAGTCGGACAACCGCAATCACCGCCGCAGCCCGGCTTACGCCGGCGGGCAATGGCGCGCCACACGAGCCACGTGGCGGTGAGCGCGACAATGACGAGGGCGGCGATGGTCTGGAAATTCTGGGACATGGTTCAGAAGCCGAGGGCGCGGCCTCCTTGGTAGACAATAAAGCTCATGATCCACGCAGTGCCAGTCAGGTAGCCGATTTGGAAGAGCGGCCAGCGCCATGAATTGGTCTCGCGCCGCACCACCGCCACCGTGCTCACGCACTGCATGGCGAAGACGTAAAAGATCATCAGCGTTAGACAGACCAGGGGGGTGAACAACACCCGGCCATCCGGCCACCGGGCCTGCAGCAGGGCCTGGCGCAGGGGCGCGGTGTCCTGGTCGTCGCCCGCCTCGGCATTGAACACCACGCCCATCGTCGAGACAAACACCTCGCGGGCCGCAAACGAGGTGATCAGGCCGATGCCGATCTGCCAGTCGAAGCCGAGCGGCTTGATCGCCGGCTCGAGCACCTTGCCCGCGTGGCCGGCAAAGCTCTGCGCAAGCTGCTGCGGCGGCGTGGCACCGTCCGGGGCTTTCGGATACGCTGAAAGGAACCACAGGATGATGCTGATGCCGAGAATGACCGTGCCGGCGCGCCGCAGGAAGATCCACGCGCGCTCGAACATGTGCAGCCCGACATCCTTCAGGCCCGGCAGGCGATAAGGCGGCAGCTCCATGATCATGATCGGCGGCGCTCCCTTGAGCAGCGTACGCTTGAACAGCCAGGCGAAGGCGAAAGCGCCGAACGTGCCCAGGCCGTACATCAACAGCATGATGCCCACCTTGGTGAAAACCGGCACGCGTTCGCCGGGCACGAGCGCGGCAATCATCAGCAAATAAACCGGCAGGCGGGCCGAGCAGCTCATCAGCGGCGCGACGAGAATGGTCACCAGCCGATCCTTGGGATCCTCGATCGTCCGGGTCGCCATGATGCCGGGAATCGCGCACGCATAGGAGCTCAACAGCGGGATGAAGCTCTTGCCGTTCAGACCGACGCGGCTCATCAGCCGGTCCATGATGAACGCGGCCCGCGCCATGTAACCCGTGCTTTCGAGCAGCCCGATGAAGAAAAAGAGAATCAGAATCTGCGGGAGGAAAATGATCACGCCGCCCACGCCGGCAATCGCGCCGTCGGTGATCAAATCGCGCAAGTCGCCGGCCGGCATCGCGCCCTTCACCCAGTTGCTCAGCGCCGCGACCTGCGCGTCGATGAAGTTCATCGGGTATTCCGCCAGCGTGAAGATGCTGAGGAACAGCACGGTCATCACCGCGGCCAGCGTCAACCAGCCCCAGAGGGGATGCGTCGCGAGGGCATCGATCTTGTCGGACACCGTCGGCCCGGTCGTGCCGGCCTGCAGCACAACCTCCGCCGCAATCTTGCCGATCGCTTCATAGCGCGAGTTGACCAGCGTGCCCGCCCAGTCGGTGCCTTCCGCGTGCCAGCGTTTCTGCCAGCCGTCGAGAATCTCATGCGTTCGCGGATGCAGCGGGGTCGATCCGGCGACGCGCACCGAGTCCTGATCCGTCAACAGCAGCAACGCCTCCGCGCGCGCAATCAGCGGCGGCTTGCCGTCGTTGGCGCTCAGGGAGGCCTGCAACTCCGCGACCGCCGGCGCGATCGGCGCCGGCACATCCCAGGCGTGCCGCGACAACGGCAGATCGGCGCGGCTCATCGCGAGCTTGAGATCGATGACGCCCTTCCCGTTCACCGCCTCGCAGGCAATCACCGGAATGCCGAGCTCGTGCTCGAGCCGCGCGACACGAATATTGAACCCCGCCTGGACCGCCAGATCCATCATGTTGAGCACGAGGATCACCGGCCGGCCAAGATCGAGGATCTGGTGAACGAGGTAGAGATTTCGCTCGAGGTTCGTCGCGTCGACAATGCAGAGGATGCGGTCCGGCTGGGGCGTGTCGGCGCGGCGGCCGAGGAGCACATCGCGCGTCACCGCCTCGTCCGGCGAGCGCGCGGCGAGCGAGTACGCGCCGGGCAGGTCGATCACCGTCATCGGCTGGCCGTGCTGCGAATACGCCGTGCCGAACTTCTTCTCGACCGTGACGCCGGGATAGTTGCCGACCTTCTGTTTCAGGCCGGTGAGCGCGTTGAACAACGTGCTCTTGCCGCAGTTGGGGTTGCCCACCAGCGCGTAAACCGGCATGCGCGTTCCGCCCGGAGCCGCCGCGGCGGGATTGCGCGTGATGTGAGGTGCCGGAAACATGGAGGGCTTGCCGTTCGCGACGGCCGGGGAGCTGCGTAGTGAAGGCTTCAATCGCCCATCCTCAATTGGCCGCCGCTGATTCCACGATCACGTGGTCGGCCTCGGCTTTGCGCAAAGTCAGGTGATACCCGCGCAGCTTGATTTCGATTGGGTCGCCCAACGGGGCCGTCCGTACGAGCGTGACACGCGTGCCGGTGAGCAGGCCCATCTCGCGGAGGCGCACGAAGGCAGCGCCGGATTTGGGAAAATCACGGACGACGGCGGATGCGCCGACCGCCAGTTCAGACAGCTTCATGGGCGGTCGCCTCAGCGGCGGCTCAACGGCTCGACGATGATCTGCATCGCCGCGCTGTGGCTCAAGGCGATGCGAGTCCCGTTGACTTGGCAGATGAAGGGGCCCTTGCCCCCGACTTTCGCCACGAACGCCGATTCACCGAAACCCATTTCTCGGACGCGCTGGCAGAAATCGGCATCGCCCGTCAATTCACGTACGCGGCCCAACGCACCTGCCGGAAGCTGGCAGAGCGGGAGCAACGGGTTGAAAGGCAGGGCTGTCATATCGTCATCTAGGACGGGTATACTGAGACTCGGTTTCATCGCGGATCAAGAAAAAGGCCGTGGAGGTTGTGGGTTTTACTGCCCCAGAATACCATCCACGGCTTATTGGCGCCCCGCGTAGCTTGCGAACGGCTGCGCAATTCTAGCGATCGTAGCAGCCGCGCTACTTGGGGAGTTTGGCCCAAGCGGGCGCTGTCGTGCAAGACGCTCGATAGGGAGTTGCCGAGGGGCTGCGCCCGCCGCCTAGCGCCGGCGGCGCTTCACCGCCAACTGAACACCGGAGTAACGCACCAGGCTCTGTAGATGCTCATATTGCTGCGGGTCGAGGTGCTTGGCGTCCTCCAACTCCTTCTCGGCCCGTTTCATCGCCTCCTCGACCGCCTTCTCGTCAATCCGCTCTTCGGTGATAGCGTGTTCGGCGAGGACGTGGACGTGGTCACCCTCCACCTCCACGAATCCGCCCGAAACCGCGAGCAGCTTGGTTTCGGCGCCCTTCGTGACGCGAAGTTCTCCATTCTCGACCTGAGCCAGCAGCGGAACGTGGCCCGGCAGAATCCCCACCTCGCCTTCCGCCGTCGGAATGACCACCGAGTCGATCGTGTCGGTGTAGACGCGAGCGTCGGGAGTTACGATTTCGAGAGTGAGAGGCATTGGGGAGGAAGTATTAAGTGCCAAGTATCAAGTGCCAAGATGGCAACCGGTATTCTTGTTACTTGTCACTTGATCCTTGTTACTTCTTTGCCGCGGCCAGCACCTCGTCGATGCCGCCCTTCATGTAGAAGTCGCCTTCCGTGACATCGTCGAGCTGACCGTCGAGGATCATCTTGAAGCCGCGGACGGTCTCCTTGACCGAGACATACTTGCCCGGCGAACCCGTGAACACTTCAGCCACGGCAAACGGCTGCGACAGAAATCGCTGGATCTTGCGCGCGCGATAAACCGTCTGCTTGTCCTCCGGCGAGAGTTCGTCGAGGCCGAGAATCGCGATGATGTCCTGCAGATCCTTGTAACGCTGGAGCACGCGCTGCACTTCGCGCGCAACGCGGTAGTGCTCCTCACCGACGATGTCGGCCTGCAGTGCCTTCGAAACCGACGAGAGTGGATCGACGGCGGGATAGATGCCCAGCTCGGCGATCGAGCGCTCGAGCACGATCGTCGAGTCGAGGTGGGCAAACGTGTTCGCCGGCGCCGGGTCGGTCAGGTCGTCCGCGGGCACGTACACCGCCTGGAACGAGGTAATCGATCCCTTCTTCGTCGACGTGATGCGCTCCTGGAGCAGGCCCATCTCGTTCGCGAGCGTCGGCTGGTAGCCGACCGCCGAGGGCGAGCGTCCCAGCAATGCGGATACTTCGGAGCCGGCCTGGGAGAACCGGAAGATGTTGTCGATGAAGAGCAGCACATCCTGGTTCTTCTCGTCGCGGAAGTACTCGGTCATCGCGAGGGCCGACAGCGCCACCCGCATGCGGGCGCCCGGCGGCTCGTTCATCTGGCCGTAAACCAGCGCGACCTTCGATTTCGAGAGGTCCTTCTGGTCGATGACGCCCGCCTCGGACATTTCGTGGTAGAGGTCGTTGCCCTCGCGCGAACGCTCCCCCACCCCCGCGAACACGGAATAACCGCCGTGCGCCTTCGCGATGTTGTTGATGAGTTCCATGATGACGACGGTCTTGCCCACCCCCGCGCCGCCGAACGCGCCGACCTTGCCGCCCTTCACGAACGGGCAGATCAGATCGATGACCTTGATGCCGGTCTCGAGGATGTTCGCCTTCACGTCCTGCTCGGTGAGGGCCGGCGCCGGCCGGTGGATCGGGTAGCGCTTGGTGAAGGTCACCGGGCCCTTGCCGTCCACGGTCTCGCCCGTCACGTCGAAGATCCGCCCCAGGACGCCCTCGCCCACCGGGACCGAGATCGGGCTGCCCGTATCCGTGACGAGCATACCCCGGACGAGGCCCTCCGACGAGGACATCGCGATCGTGCGTGCGATGCCTCCGCCCAGATGCTGCTGGATCTCGAGCGTGAGCTTCTGCGGCCTGCCCGCCGCGGTGAAGTCGATGGTGAGTGCTTGCAGCAACGGCGGGATGGCGTGTTCCGCGAATTGCACGTCAACGACGGGTCCGATGACCTGGACGATTTTGCCGGTGTTCATTTTTTGAAAGGACTTTTTGATCTAACCACCAATGAGCACGAAGGGGCGCCAACAAATCGGCACGGGTGCTGGCGGGTTGGTGGAAATTTTAGCGGTGATGAGTGGTTCCAGCCCTCAGGTCGTCGCGAACTGGGCGGCGGCGATCTCGAGGATTTCCTGGGTGATGGCGGCCTGGCGCGCCTTGTTGTATTCGAGCGTGAGATCGCCGAGGAGCTTCGTCGCGTTGTCCTTGGCGGTCTTCATCGCCACCATGCGCGCGCTGTGCTCGGAGGCCTTGGCCGAAAGCACGAGCTGATAAACGTGTCGGTTGACGTAGAACGGGAGCAGCGCCTCGAGCACCTGCGTCGGGTTGGGCTCGAACAGAATCTCGCGGGTGTCGTTCGACGGCGCGGTGCCGCCGGCATCCGCGGACGCGTTCGCGACGAATTCCTTCAAGCTCGCGAGCGGCAGCACCGGCCGCAGCGTCGGTTCCTGGATCAGCGTGTTCTTGAACCGGGGATAGAGGACCTCGATCGTGTCAATCACGCCTTCGAGGTACTGCTTCACCATGAATTCGACCACCACCTTGACCTCGGTGAACGCGACGCGGTCTCCCACCGTGAAGTCCGCCACCATGTCCCGATGGGTCCGCGCGATGAACTGCGCGCCCTTGCGGCCGATCACATAGTACTTCGCCGGCGTCTTGATGTCGGTCACCAGCTTGAACAGGTTCGCGTTGAGCGGTCCCGCCAGGCCCTTGTCGGTCGTGACCAGCAGAATCCCACGGGTCCTGACCGCCCGCTGCACGAGGAACGGGTGCTGCGACTCCTCCACCCGCTCGGCGAGCGCCGCCAGCATCCGCGCCATGACGTGCGAATACGGCCGGCCGGCCAGCGCCGTCTGCTGCGCCTTCTTCATCTTCGAAGCCGCCACGAGTTCCATCGCCTTGGTGATCTGGCGAGTGTTCTTGACCGACTTGATGCGGCGGCGGATGTCGCGGGTGGAAGCCATCGTAGATTTATGATTCTCGATTTATGATTTATGATTCTCCGGTCACCACGCAGACGCCTCGCCTATCATAAATCATCAAATCATATATCGTGGATAAATCAGCCGTTGAACGACGCCTTCCACTCCTCAGCCGCGGTTTGCAGCTTGGCTTCGAGCTCCTTGTCGAGCGCGGCCTTGTGGCGAATTTCCGTGAGCAAGGCGTCTTTCCGCGTGGCGAAGAACTCCTTCATCGATTGCGCCGCGCTGACGACCTTCTTCGTGTCGATCGCATCGAAGAAACCGCGTTGCATCGCGAACAGCACCACGACCTGCAGTTCGATCGGAATCGGGTTGAACGCGGGCTGCTTAAACAACTCGACGATGCGCGCGCCGCGCTCGAGCTGGGCCTTGGTCTTGGCATCGAGGTCGGAACCGAACTGCGCGAACGCCGCGAGTTCGCGGAACTGCGCGAGTTCGCCCTTGAGCTTGCCGCCGACCTGCTTCGTCGCCTTGATCTGCGCGGCCGAACCGACGCGCGAGACCGAGAGACCGACCGAAACGGCCGGACGCATGCCTTGGTTGAAGAGATCCGTTTCGAGGAAGATCTGTCCGTCGGTGATCGAGATGACGTTCGTCGGGATGTACGCCGAAACGTCGCCGGCCTGTGTCTCGATGATCGGCAGTCCGGTCAGCGAGCCCTTGCCCGCGAGGCGCGCGGAGCGCTCGAGCAGGCGCGAGTGCAGGTAAAACACGTCGCCCGGATACGCCTCGCGGCCCGACGGACGTTTCAGAATCAGCGAAATCTGGCGGTAGGCGACGGCGTGCTTCGAGAGATCGTCGTACACGATCAGCGCATCCATGCCATTTTCCATGAACCACTCGCCCATCGCCGCGCCGGAGAACGGCGCGAGATATTGGTTGGCGGGATTGTCCGCGGCGGGCGCCGCGACAATGATGGTGTATTCGAGCGCCCCCGCCGCCTCGAGCGCACCGATCGTGCGGACGATATTGGAATTCTTCTGACCGACCGCGACGTAGATCGAGTACATCGGCCGGAATTTCGGGTCGCCGCTCGCGAGGCCGACTTTGTTGATCTTCGCCTGGTTGATGATCGTGTCGATGGCGATCGTCGTCTTGCCCGTGCCGCGGTCGCCGATGATCAATTCGCGCTGGCCGCGGCCGATCGGAATCATCGAGTCGATCGCCATGATACCGGTGAACAGCGGCTGGGAAACGGATTGGCGGACGATGATGCCCGGTGCGATTTTTTCGACGGGATAGGTTTCCTTGGCCGCGATGGGGCCCTTGCCATCGACCGGATTGCCGAGCGCGTCGACCGCGCGACCGAGCAACGCCTTGCCTACCGGCACGGAGAGCAGCTTGCCCGTGGTCTGGACTTCGTCGCCTTCCTTCAGCTGCGAGATGTCGCCGAGCACGACGCAGCCGACCTCATCTTCCTCGAGGTTGAGCGCGATGCCGATCGCGCCGCCGGGGAACTGCACCATCTCGTTGTACATCACCTCCGACAAACCGTCGATTTTGGCGACACCGTCGGCCACGCTCCGGATATTGCCGGTGTTCTTCTTGACCGCCTTGGTCGACAGCCGGGCGATCTGTTGTTCAATTTGTTCGAGGACGGTGCTCATCGGAAGGGAGGTTGGCGGGAACTGGCGTATCTGAAATTCTTAGACGGCGGCGGCCAGGCCGGCGAGCTGGCCGGCGACGGACGATTCGAAGACATCGTCGCCCACGCGGACGCGCAGGCCGGCGAGCAGGGCGTCGTTGCGCCGGGCGACACTCGTGATCTTGCGGCCGTAACGCTGCGTCATGGCGGCCGCGATGCTGGGCAGCAGCGCCGCCGTGACCGGCCCGGCGTGCTCGACGACCGCCTGTCCGCGCGCGATCTCCGCCGCGATGCGACGGTGGTAATCCTTGAGCACGGCCAGCGCATGCGGCGGCCGGTGTTTCTCGATGTATTCCAACACGCCGGCGACGCGCTCGGCCGACACTTCACCGTTCACGAGGCTTAGCTGGAGAAACTGCTTCGCGAGCTGCTGGGTTTGTTTCTTGGCGGAAGCCATAACGTGACGTCGTCAGCCCTTGAACTCCGCCAGCTCGCGGCTCGCGGTATCGTTGTAGGCGGCCCGATCGGCGTCGCTGAGCCGCTTGGCCAGGACGCGCTCGGTCGTGGTCACGACGAGTCGCGCAATTTCCCGGCGGGCGTCGGCGAGCATCTTCTTGTGTTCCAGTTCCATCGCCTGCTGCGCCTTCGTCAGCATGTCGTTCGCCTTGGCGGCCGCCTCCTGCGTTTGTTTATCGAGAAAATCTTTGGCGCTTTTCCGCGCCTCTTCGATGATGCGCGCCGCCTCGACATTCGCCTGTTTGATCACGACCGCACTCTCCTGCTGGGTCGCAGCGAGCTTCGCCTGCATCTCCTCGGAGTATTTCAGGCCCGCCTCGATCTTGTGCTGACGCTCATCGAGCGTCGCGATCACTGGTTTGAATGCGAGTTTCCAGAGAAGGACCGCGACGATCGAGAAACTCACGATCTGCGCGATCAGGTACGGCCAGCTCACGCCGAAATCGCCGGCGATCTTGGAAACGGTGTTCACGAAGGCGCCGTGTTCCGCCCCGGCGTTCGCCGCTTCAGCCAAAATGAGCAGGGAAGAGAGCATAGGAAAAAGGTTGCGCCGGCGACGCGCGAGATGCCGGCGCGAGGAGGACTACTTTCCCATGAACAGGGCGTAGAACGCGACAGCCTCGGCGAGGGCCATGCCGAGAATCGACTGGACAAGGATCTTGACTGACGCGCCCGGGTTGCGGGCGACGCCTTCGACGGCCTTGGCGCCGACGAGGCCCACGCCGATGGCGGCGGCGAGACAGCCGAATGCGCCCTGGATGCTGCCGGTGATTTCAGCGATAACTGGTGTCATGTGATGTGTGGTGGTTATGGTTGGTTGGAAGTCCGCCGTCCGCACGCGTGGCACGGTCCCGGCGGAAAAGGGTCAGTGCGACTCGTGGGGCTCATCGCCATGATTGCAGATTAGCCCAATGTAGACGCTCACCAGCAGCGTAAACACCAGCGCCTGCACGAATCCGATCAGGAGTTCGAGGAAGTAGAACGGCACCGGCAGGATCCACGGTGTGATGGTCGACATCGAGTGCAGCAGATTCTCGCCGCCGAATACGTTACCGAAAAGTCGGAACGACAACGAAATTGGCCGGAACAGGATCGAGATTACCTCGATGAGGCCGACCCCGAAAAAGATGGCGAACAACGGAAAATAGATGAAGGCCGGCGTCTCCTTGGGATCGGCCTTGTTGCCGAAGATATCGCGCAGGATCAACGCCGGACCGGCGTAACGGAAAATAAAGTACAGCCAGGCCAGTGTCGCCACGATCGCCAGCGCAAACGTCCCGTTGAGGTCGGCGTTGCCCGGCCGCAGCAGCTCGTGCCAGCCGCCGGCATGCTCGTGATCGGCGATGTAGATCGTCCCCACCCCGGGCACGAGCCCGCTCCAATTCTGGATCAGGATGAAGGTGAACAGCGCGACGAGGAGTGGAAAGGTGGCCTTGGCGACCCGCGTTCCCACAATCGGTGAGGTGAGGTCGTAAATCCCCTGCACCAGATGCTCGACGATTGCCTGGCCGCGCGTCGGGATGAGCTTGGGTTTTCGAATCGCGAGCCGCACCGCGATAATCAGAACGACTGCCACGATCCAACTCGTCACCATGCTATTGGTCACCGGCAGCGGACCAACCGTGAATAACGGCTCGGCTGCGGCCGAAACTCCATGCGCTTCAGCCGCAAACGTGGAAACGCTCGTCGTCGAAAGTGCGAAAATGGTGGCGAGTTGGGTTGCCCGTGACATGCGTGCGCGCGGCCTGTGGGAAAAGAGGAATGGAGAGAAAAGGCCACCATCCTCGCGTCCGTCAACCTTCGAAATTGCCGCGCCAATCCGTCTTTCGGACAAATTAGCCGTGACGCAAATTTCCGGCGTACAGCTTATGGTGCGGCTCGGCGCAGTGTCGCGACGAAAGAATCGTGCTGTACGGCCCGCGCCTGGAAAACCGTCTCGAATTCGAACGGCCACGCGGCCTCCAACAGCTGCCAGTGCATCGAGTCGCGAACGACAGCACGGGCCTCTTCGAAATACGGCCGGTAATCGGTGCGAAAATACATCCGGCAATTCGCCGCCGCATGGCCCGCCAGCTCGTCGAGGAAGTCCGGCTGCAGCACGCGGTGCTTGTGGTGCCGGAGCTTGGGCCACGGATCTGGAAACAGGATGAAGACGTCCGAGATCTGCGCTGCGCGTGGCAGCGACTGCAGGAATAATCGCGCCTCAGCACGAAGAAAATGGAGGTTGCCCAGCCGGGCGCGGTCTCGTTTTCGCAGGGCGCGCTCCACGCGCTCGCTCACGACATCGATCCCGACACAGGTTTTCGCCGGATGCGCCGCCGCGTACGCGGTGAGGAAATGGCCGTGACCCGAGCCTACTTCCCAGAGAAACTCCGCGGTGCTCGCGAGAATTCGCTCCAGCTCCGCGCAGACATCTTGCCGCCGCTGCTCGATCAGCGCCGCGTATTCGGGCTTCGAAGCCACGTTATCAATCCGCAGCACCATAGAGCGACACACCACCCCCACTCTGCCTTCCGCGGGCTTGAAGCCAAACCATTAAAACACTGATGTCCGCAGGGTTAACACCACTAATTCGGCTTGCTTGCCCCAGCGTCAGCGGTTGAAGCGCGGCGAGCTTCAACGCACTCTCCTTTCTTAATCCACGCATGTTCAAGTAGTTAAATCCAGCCGGGATGCGGATCTTTTCCACATGAGCCAATTTTTCTATCTGCCGTTCCTCTCGAGCCAGATACCCTTGGTAAATAGTGCGATACAACACCTGCTCGCGGATTTGCGGCGTTTCGGCTGCCAACTCGGCCGGTAACGTCGAGACGTCGCGTACGCGGCGTATCTGTTCTGCCCAACTCCCCGCGGCGGTACGTTCCTGTTCCAAGCGTAGCACCCACCGCGCGATTCTCTGCCGCTTCGCTTCGATTCGCTCCGAGCGCGTCGTCGAAATCAACCCATGCTGTCGGGCATGGTGTGCGAGCCGGAGCTCGGCGCTGCCATGGTTGAAGAGCAGCCGATGCTCGGCGCGGCTCGTGAACATCCGGTACGGTTCATTCGTCCCCTTCGTGACCAAGTCGTCGATCAAGACGCCAATGTACGCTTCCTGCCTGCCAATGAGCATCGGGGGCACGCCCCTCACCTTGTTCACGGCATTCACGCCCGCCACCAATCCCTGGGCCGCTGCCTCTTCGTACCCCGATGTCCCGTTGATTTGTCCAGCGAAAAACAAGTTCTCCACCCTCTTGGACTCGAGCGACGGGAAGAGCTGGGTGGGAGGCGCGAAATCGTATTCGACCGCGTAAGCCGGGCGCAGGAGCACCGCCTTTTCCAGGCCCGGCACGCTGTGCACCATCTCGAGTTGCACGTCGAACGGCAGACTTGTTGACAAGCCATTCACATAAAATTCGTTCGTTGTTCGACCCTCTGGCTCAAGGAAAAGCAGGTGTCGTGGCTTGTCGGCGAACCGCACAAATTTATCCTCGATACTTGGGCAATACCTTGGTCCCACGCCTTCTATCTCACCACTGTACATGGCGGACTTTGTGAGATTGCGCCGAACGATCTCCGCCGTCTGCGCCGTGGTGTAGGTCATCCAGCACGAAACTTGTTCACAACCGGGGCGCCACCCTAACCTGCCCTCGCCCGTTTGTTCCACGTGGAACAAATCGGCGTCATCGCGAGTGTCGTGGAACGCGAACAAGGTGGGCTCGGCGTCGCCTTTCTGCTCCTGCATCGCGGAAAAGTCCAGACTGCGACCCAACAGCCGGGGCGGCGTACCCGTTTTGAGCCGCCGCAGTTCAATCCCTGCCTCGAGAAAGCTGGCCGAGAGGGTTTTTGCGCTGAAGTCCCCCAGCCTTCCTCCCTCGTTCTTGTTTTGGCCGATGTGCATCAGCCCGCGCAAAAATGTGCCGGTTGTCACGACAACCGTCTGGCCGCGGAATTCGACATCGAGATTCGTGCGACAGCCAACGACCTTCCCGGCCACGAAAATCAACCCCGTCACGGTCGCCTGGAAAATCTGCAGATTAGGCTGCAATTCCAGCGTGTGCTTCAGTCGAAACTGATAGGCCTTCTTGTCACATTGAGCGCGTGGCGATTGCACGGCCGGCCCCTTGGACTCGTTGAGCAACCTAAACTGGATGCCCGTGACATCCGTGTTGATCGCCATCTCGCCCCCCAACGCGTCAATCTCCCGGACCATCTGGCCCTTCGCCTGACCTCCGACGGCCGGATTACAGCTCATTTGGGCGATCGTGTCGATGTTGCCGGTCAGCAACAGCGTGCTCGCTCCCATCCGCGCAGCCGCAAGCGCGGCCTCGACCCCCGCGTGGCCGGCACCGCAGACAATGACATCATAGGGCTTTCCTTCGTTGAACATCGTTCGCTCGGAACCGCGGCATTTCGCCCACGATTAGGCCGGGCGCAAGAGCGCTATTTGCCAATGCAGAAGGTCGCGAACAACTGGTCCAGCATCCGCTCGCCATCGATGCGGCCCGTGATTTGGCCCAACGCCTCAAGCACGCCACGGAGATCGCTCGCCACCAGTTCGACCGGTTCCTCACGGGTAAGCTTCGCCTCCGCCGCAGACAGCAGTTCCCGGGCTTGCCCCAGTGCATGCGCATGGCGTCCGTTGATGGTTACCAAATCGGTCGGATCCCGGGCAAAGGCGTCTGCCATTCCGACGATGGCGCTGCGCAATTCCTCGATGCCCACACCCGTCAGGGCCGAAACCCAGACTTGTGAGATATCAGGCAGGGCAGGGCGACGCGTTCGTTCACCCACCAGGTCGCTCTTGTTCAGGACAACCAGGGCCGACTCTGGACGGAATTTGGATCGCAACTCCGGCATGAGCACAGGAGGCGAGGGGAGCGATGCGTCCACCACCAACAGGAACAAATCGGCTTCGGCCGCACGCTCCAAGGTCTTATCGATCCCGAGTTTCTCGAGCGGGGCAGGGGAGGGATTAAGACCAGCTGTGTCGACGAGCCTCACCAAGTGCGGGCCCACCAGCAATCGCTCTTCAATGAAGTCTCGAGTCGTGCCGGGCTCGGCGCTCACCAAAGCTCGGTCAGACCCCACCAGCCGATTGAGCAAACTGCTCTTGCCCGCATTCGGCGCCCCTAGAATCACCGTCCGAATCCCATCACGAAGGATTGATCCATAATGAGACGTAGCAAGTAACTCATTTATAGATAACGCTATACGACTAATATGATCGAGGACCAGAGTCGTATCTTCAGCCGGCAGGTCCTCGTCGGGAAAATCGATGTATACCTCGATTCGAGCCAAGGCCGCGAGCAAGTCATCCACCAACGGATTCATCTTTCGTCCCAACCCTCCCCGCAACTGTTGGTGGGCTGCGGCGAGTGCCCGTTCGCTGCGCGCATGAATCACATCCATCACCGCCTCCGCCTGGCTGAGATCGATTCGGCCGTTGAGAAACGCGCGCTGGGTGAACTCGCCCGGCCCGGCGGGCCGACAACCGCGGCTCAGGAGATCCTCGAGGATTTTCTGCGCGATGAACGGGTTTCCGTGACAGGAAATCTCCGCCGCATCCTCACCCGTGTACGAATGCGGGCCCTCGAAAAACGTCAGCAGCACATCGTCGAGCAGCGCACCGTCCTTGCCGCGATAATCCAGGTGCCGCGCCTGGCGGGCTGGCGGCACGACGCCGGCCACCGCCGCCACCACCGCCTTTGTATCCGATCCAGTAATACGTAGGATGGCCAGCGCCGCCGTCCCGGCAGGGGTGGCGAGGGCCGCAATGGTGTCGTCGGGGCGCGACATGAGAGGGCGCCACGCTTCGGCGAGGCCGGCGGCAAGTCAAACGCCGCGCACAACCGGTGCGCACGTTTCGGCAAACGGAGCGCAGCGCCGGCCAGGGATTGCTGCATTATGATCGAGCATGGCCGTCGTTGATCCCATCGAACTGTTTGCCGCGTGGCTGGCCGCCGCGCGCACAACCGAAACCGACGATCCCACGGCGATGGCGCTGGCCACCGCCGACGCCTCTGGGCGCCCCGCAGTGCGCATGGTGCTGCTGAAGCAGGCCGACCGGCACGGCTTCGTCTTCTACACGAACTTGAACAGCCCCAAATCGGCCGACCTGCGCGTCAACCCGCGCGCGGCCCTGTGCCTCCACTGGCCCAAGCTGCAGCGGCAAGTGCGAATCGATGGCCGGGTCGAGCCGGTCGCCGATCCGGAAGCCGACCGCTACTTCGCCACCCGGCCCCGGCTCAGCCAGCTGGGCGCGTGGGCTTCGCCGCAATCACAGCCGATGCGAAACCGTTTCGACCTGCAGCGCGCGGTCGCCGCGGTCGTCATGCGCCACGCGGTCGGCGCGGTGCCGCGGCCGCCTCACTGGTCCGGCTGGCGCGTGGTGCCCGCGCGGATCGAGTTCTGGCGCGAACGCGCATTCCGCCACCACGATCGCCAGCTGTTCGTGCGCGATGGCGCGACCTGGCGGCAGCAGTGGCTGTTTCCCTAGTGCGGCCCCGCGGCGGCACCATCGACGAGGCCTGCCATCCTACGGCGCGCTCACCATGAGCGGTGTGACGCGGGTGCCATCGGAAACTTTGTCGCCGGGGTACACCACGACGCGATCGCTTTCGCCCAACCCGTCGAGCACCTCCGCCTCGACTCCATTGCTGCGACCGATCTTCACGTCGCGAACCCGGGCGCGCCCGCCGTCAATCACATAGGTGCGCCAGCTTCCGCCGCGCTGGAACAGCGCGCCGGCGGGCACGCGCAAGGCGCTGGGATTTTCCCAGGTGACGATTCGCGCCTCGACCCGATAGTTGTCGCCGAGGGTGGGGCGCTTCTCCAGCGGTTCCACGAAATCCGCGACCACATAGACGCGTTGTTCCTCGACTCCGAGCGCGGAAATCTTCGTGAACGCCGACGGCTCGACCAGCCGTACGCGCGCCGTCAGCGGCTCCGCGCCACCCCATTGCTCGAGGATTACGCGCGCGCCGGGCGCGATTGCCACACCGTCGCGCGACAGCACCTCGATCCGCACTTCCAGGTCGGTGGGATCGCCGACCTCCAGCAGCGGAAACCCCGCCGATACCACGCGGGTACTCTCCTGCAGCACGCGCAAAATCCGGCCGCTCACAGGTGAGGTGATCACCAGCGGTTCGACTGCGGTGTTGCCGTGGTGCGACCTGGGCTGCGCGGCCGGCTGGCCGCGCAGCAGCACGGCCCGCGCCTGCTGCACTTCGAACTCGGCGATCTTCAGCGCGAATTCAGCCGCCCGTACGTCCTGCGCCGCGGTGTCCGCCCGCATCTGCGCCGCATCGTATTCCTGCGCCGAAATCACCCGATCGTTGCGCAAGCTTCGGAGCCGCTCGAAATCCGCCGCAAACATCCGGGCCGCCGCGCTCGCCCGCTCGCGCTGCGCGGCCGCCGCCTCCCGTGCCGCCTCGGTCGCGCGCCAGCGTGCGTCCGCCTGGGCGAGGCTCCGCGTATCCAGGAAATCAGCACCTCCGCCTTCCAGCACCGCCAGCACCGTCCGCCCCGCCTCGACCGGCGCGCCCGCCTTCCAATCGATGCGCTGCAGTTGGCCGGCGACGGGCGTCGAGACCACGTAGCGGTTCTTCACGCGGGTCATGCCTTCCTCGTCGACCGTCACAACCAGCGGGCCGCGGGCCACGCGGCCGACCTCGACCGGCACGGCGCGTGGCCAGAGCCCGACGACGATCAACGCGACGAGCACGAGCCCCGCGAGCAGCGGCAGCCGGCGGCGCCACGCGGGCGCGCCGGGCTTGCGCGGAACCGGCGAGGAGAGTGGTGCTGGATTCATGAGACGAGCGCTCAATCGAGCGCCTTCAACGCGCTCACGAGGTCAATCCCCGCAACTTTTCGCGCGGCGAACAAGGCCGATAATGCCGAGGCCACCGCGACGACGAGGACGGCAAAGGCATAGTTCGATGCGGTCAGCACGAGCGGCAGCCGCACGGTTTCGGTGTTCACCGCCGTCAGGATGCCCTTGGCGAAGGCGGAGCCGAGCGCCAGCCCGAGGGGCAGCGCGACCAGCGTGAGCAGCACGAGCTCGCCGACGAGCACCGCGCCCACCTCACCGCGACTGAACCCGAGCACGCGGAGCGTGGCGAGTTCGCGCGCGCGTTCGGAGAGCGAAATCCGCGCGCTGTTGTAAATGATCCCGAACGCCACGATCGTCGCGAACAGCATGTAGATTTTCTGCAGGAGTCCGATGCTCTCGGCGGTCGTCTTGCGGAAGCCTTCGCGCAGCGAGTCCTTGATGATGCAGCCGGCGATGCGCGGGGTGCGTTTGACGGCGGCGAGGAATTCGAGCCAGCGCGCCATGTCGACCACGACGTGCGCGCCGTTGATTCGGTCGCCTTCGAGCATCAGCCGGTTCAGCGCATGCAGCTCCATGTACGCCGCGGTGCCGGCAAAATCCTCCGCCAGCCCCACCACCGGCACGGCGACTTCGCGCTCCTGGCCTTCCAGCAATCGTACGATCCCCTCGTCGCCGGCGCGCAGCCGCAGCACATCGGCCAGCTTCGCCGACATCACGATGCCACGCGGCGGGAGCGGAATCTGCTGTGGCCGGCCATCGATCACGCGGCTGAGCGTCCCCCGCGCCGGCAACCCTTGCACCGCGAGTCGCCGCGTGATGGGGCCGGCACGCAACTCCACCGGCACATACCGGAAGGGCTCGGCCCATACTACACCGGGAATGTGGCGAAAATCCGAGAGCCCGCGCGCCGGGCCCGGCTCGACCAGCGACAGCGTCACGGTCTGCCGTTGCACGACGTCCCATTGGAAATCGATCACGTAGGCGATGCCGTCGCGAAACGAGTTCGGCACGATGAGAATTCCCGTCGCGAGCGCGAGCGCGAAGCAGGTGAGCCCGCTCCGGATCGGCCGGCGCTGGATGTTGCGGAGCGCCATCCGAAACGACGCGCTGAACCA
>Ga0080064_1003918_pt1 | contig 20217 bp, 19 predicted proteins | sample Subgrocontami54m_FD_69260 | JGI IMG/M metagenome (GOLD analysis project Ga0080064, IMG submission 69260) | Subsurface groundwater microbial communities from S. Glens Falls, New York, USA - GMW46 contaminated, 5.4 m (SPADES assembly) (version 2) ...
ACCCGAAGGTTGGCATATCGGCACTGCTCTATTCAAGTCGGAGACACCATAAAAACACGGAAAAGATGCGCCATTATTGGCTTTCAGCAAAACACCGCTCCTCTTAACCGGACAGTAGTGAAAAATTATCTATAATTATTCCTGAATTATTCCTGCGAATGATCTCTGAGACAAATCCAACCGCAGACTGCCGCAGAAGAAAGGGGATCATGAAGGGGGTGTGATAATACGGGGGCCTCGATCAGTGCGTGCTTGGCGAAACCAGAGTGGGGTAGAAGACCCGGCGAGACAAAATAATTGACTTTTTCCCGATACAAGCATATTCTCAAAGACTTGATTTGCTTAAAAATGGTGAGTGTGCAAGCCATGGTTTTTAAGGGAAGCCTCGTTTTATTTTTGTTCCTTCTCCTTTCGGCCGGCGGATTCGCTTTGTCCTCCGACGCGCCTCAGGTCGGGACGGCCGCAGGGGGCGCCATTGAAGGAAATATCGACGACATCGCCAAGACGATCCAGACCTATTTCCCCAAGGTGGATGGCAAGATCATTTCGGTGGAGGATCAGTCGATCGTCGTCGATCTGGGACGGGGGAACGGCGTTTCTGAAGGGGTGCTGCTGACGGTTTACCGCGAGAAGGAGCCTTTCTATCATCCCGTTACCGGGGTGGCGCTTGGAATGTTTGAAGATGAAATCGGAACCGTCGAGGTGACGCAGAGCGACGACCATCAATTAAAAGCGAATAGGGTTCGTTCAGCAAAGCCGATTGAGGTGGGCGATCTGATCCGGATTCCCGGAACGCGAATCCCCTTGGCGGTCTCTCTCTCTTCCGAAGAGAGCCAGCACTTTTTAATGAACGAGTTGGTTTCCGCCCTGAGCGACACCGGGCGTTTCCGGGTCGACGTCCTCTCCCCGAAATCGACCTTGCAGGACGCATCACAGAGAAACAATCGGTACCTGATTCAACTGGCGACTTCTCAGGCGGACGAGACATTTCTGGTGAGTTTAAATCTTAAGAATACCGAAACGGGGAGATCGCTCTCTGACATGAAAGTGAAGATCAACCAATCTCAAGAGAGTGACCTCATTTTGGAACATCTCCAGTACCAACTCTTTGAACAGCGCCGGAAGCAAAAAGAGGAAATCAAATAGGTTCCTCCTGCAGGGTTAATCGTCGTCGATGCCGTTTTCTATAAAAAATTCAGACCATTCAGAGGAGAAGTCGCTTCTCCCCACCTTGGACCGTAATCATCTTCCGAAGCACGTGGCCATCATCATGGATGGGAATGGGCGTTGGGCTGCCCAGCAACATCTCCCCCGCATCGCGGGCCACCGGAAAGGAATCCAGTCGGTCCGTGAAATGATCACCTTCTCGCGTGAATTGGGAATCGATATCCTAACCCTTTATGCCTTTTCCAGCGAAAACTGGCATCGACCGGCCACCGAGATCACCCAGTTGATGATGCTCCTGGAAAGATATTTAAAGCAAGAGTTGAAGACGATGATGTCCAGCGAAATCCGGTTCAGGGCGATCGGCCAGATAGAGCGTCTTCCCGGTTCGGTCATCCGATTGATCCGGACGGTAGAGGAAAAAACCGAAAAAAATAATAAAATGACCCTGGTCCTGGCCTTAAGCTACGGCGGCCAGACCGAGATTGTCGATGGGATCAAACAGGTGGTCGAAGACCTGCAGCGGGAAAAAATTTCCATTAAAGACCTCGATGAAGCCCTGTTCTCAACGTATCTCTATACCCGGGAAATACCCGACCCCGACTTGATGATCCGCACCAGCGGAGAAGTACGCATCAGCAATTTTTTCCTCTGGCAGCTCGCTTATACCGAACTTTACTTTACGAAAACCTTATGGCCCGACTTCAAGCGGAAGGATTTTCTTCTTGCGTTGCTGGATTATCAAAGCCGCGAGCGCCGTTTTGGTTTGGTCTCCGAGCGGGCGCCGACGGAAACCCGATCCGATAAACCGCGGGAGGAGAGGGGTTCCCAAAACCGGCCCCTTGGAAAACAGTCCGGAGGAGATCGGTTTGAAATTTAGGAGGAACGCCGTGGTTTACGTTGTGCCTCCAACCATTTCCAGGAGGTCATAATCTTTCGCTTAGGGGCCTATTTTAAACAAAGCCGTCTTGCGACCGCCATTGTCCTGGTCCCGATCCTCTATCTCCTGATTCGGACCCTTCCCCCTCCTTTATTCTTTCTTTTTACGGCGGCCGTCATTCTACGGGTGCAGTATGAGTTCTACCAGCTGTTTTATCGAGAGCGCCCGCAGGAACCGGTCTATGTCGGTCTCGTTTTTGGGTTTCTGCTCGCTTTTTATTTTTACCTTGAAAATCCGATTCTGGGAAAGACGCCGGTTCCCTTTGGCATGGCCTTCATCTCACTTTTAATCGGGGTCCTCCTTTTTCATCTCTTTTTTTTCAGAGACATCAAAACCACGTTGGTTGATTCGGCCGTTTTATTTTTAGGAGTCGCTTACGCCGCCGGCTGCTTGAGCTATCTGATTCTAATCCACCGGATGCCGAAGGGAAGCGCTTTAATTGTTTTTTTGCTCATGGTGATTTGGGGCGGAGACGCCGGCGCCTATTATGCCGGCCGATCGATGGGGAAACGAAAGCTCTACCCGACCGTCAGCCCGAACAAGACCGTTGCGGGGTCGGCGGGGGGACTGCTCGGAAGCTTCATCGCAGGAGCGCTTGCCAGGTTCGCGTTGATTCCCATTTTTTCCTGGAGCGATCTCCTTTTTCTGGCCCTTCTTTTAGGCAGCTTTGGGCAGTTGGGAGACCTGGCCGAATCGATGCTGAAGCGCAGCGCCGGGGTCAAAGATTCCAGCGGATTGATCCCGGCCCACGGCGGACTTCTGGACAAACTCGACAGCGTTGCCTTCGCCGTCCCGGTTTTTTATTACTATCTCTTTTGGGTCAAAGGATACGGCCGTATCAGCCTTGGATTCTAAAACAGGGTCAGGCAATGCGACCGGTGAAAAGATTCAAAAACGAGGGGCAGGGAAGAGATAACGGTTGCGGGTATGCGAATCTGTTGTAAGATCTAAAATCAACAGGTCGGCCCCACATACAAACAGGTGTAAATGAAAAATATTGTCATTCTGGGATCGACCGGCTCGATCGGAACCAACACCCTGGATGTGGTCAGCCGATTTCCCGAACGATTTAAAATCGTTGGTTTGACGGCCCGAACCAACCATGTTAAGCTGGAGGCTCAGGTCCGGCGTTTCAAGCCGAAAGTCGTCTCGCTGATAGACGAAAAGGCGGCCCATGCCCTTTCGAAAAAATTGAAGCGGCTTGGCGTGGAGGTCTTGGCGGGGATCAAGGGGGCCGTTGAAGTGGCCCGTCTGGCCGAAGGAGATCTGGTAGTTTCCGGAATGGTCGGGGCCGCAGGATTGCTCCCGACCCTTTCCGCAATTCAGGCTTCTAAAACGGTCGCCCTGGCCAATAAAGAGACGATGGTCATGGCGGGGGAAATCATTCAGAAGGAGGCCCGCCTTCGGAACGTTTCGATTCTCCCGATCGACAGTGAGCATTCCGCGATCTTTCAGGTTCTGTCGGGGCAGCGTCGTGAAGATTTAAAAAGGATTATCCTAACCGCCTCCGGCGGCCCGCTTCTCGGTTTCTCAAATAAAATGAAACGGAATGTTTCTCTCAAAAAAGCCTTGGCCCATCCCAATTGGAAAATGGGACCTAAGATTTCAATCGATTCTGCTACCTTAATGAATAAAGGCCTCGAAATTATTGAGGCCAGATGGCTTTTCGACGCGCCGCCGGAAATGATTGATGTCGTGATTCATCCTCAGAGTATCATTCATTCGATGGTCGAGTTTGTCGACCGGTCGGTCGTGGCCCAAATGGGGCTTCCCGATATGCGGGTGCCGATTTCATACGCCCTCAATTATCCTGAAAGGGCGCCCCTGTCGCTTCCATCGCTGAGACTGGAAGAGGTCGGTCAGTTAACGTTTCAGAAGCCTGACCTCAAGGCATTCCCCCTGCTTTCATCCGCCTACGAAGCGCTCAAAGGAGGCGGAACCCTTCCTTCGGTTTTGAATGCGGCCAATGAAGAGGCGGTCAATGCGTTTTTGTCAGAAAAAGTCGGCTTTATGGATATCCATAAGGTGATCCATCAGACGATGAATGCCCATCTTCCGCAGGCCATCAAGACGCTGGAGGATGTGATCTCCGCCGATCGGTGGGCCCGTTTTGAAGCACAAAAGTGGATTCAGAAATATGCCATGTGAGGGTGTGGGGCATGGCGCATCGAAGGTGAATATCTAAAATCAACAGGTAGCACTTAGCTGCCGGCCCCACATACAAATAGTCTGGGGCATGGCGCACCGAAGGTGAATATCTAAAATCAACAGGCTTCTTCCGTCGCCGGCCCCACATATAATATCATCACAGGGGCATTTTAAAACAGCGGATTACAAGGAGAACGGTTATGTTTAGTTTATCGGCCATTGTTACTTTTTTGGTGGTCTTAGGGGTTCTGGTGTTCGTCCACGAGTTCGGCCATTATATTGTCGCCCGGATGTGCGGCGTCCAGGTCCAGACCTTTTCTCTCGGGTTCGGCCCTAAGATCGTGTCCAAAAAATGGGGCCCTACCGAATATTGCCTCTCCATTATTCCTTTGGGCGGCTATGTTCGCCTTCTGGGAGACGATCCGAAAGAAGAGGTCACACCGGAAGAGCGCGGCCGTTCTTTTCTAGCGCAGAGCGTCAAGAAAAAGATCGCCATCGTGGTGGCCGGGCCGGTTTTCAATCTGCTCCTCGCTCTTTTTATTTTTGTCGGTGTCTTTATGGCGGGGGTCCCGATTCTGACCTCCGACGTGGGGGAGATCCAGGAAGGGTCGGCAGCGGCGGCGGGGGGAATGAAGAACGGGGACCGGATTGTCGTAATCGAAGGAAAGCCGATCGCGCAGTGGGAAGAAATCCGCGAGACGCTTCAGAAGAACGGCGGGAAAGAACTTCATTTCGTGGTGGAGCGAAACGGTGATAAGGTCGATCTGCGGGTGACTCCCGCGATGAAAGAGACCAAAGACGTTCTGGGCGACAGCCACCCGCTCTGGCTGATCGGCATCCTTCCCAAGGGGACCCACATCATCAAACACTACGATCCGTTGACGGCTGCCACCATGGGGATGCAACGGACCTGGGACATGATGAAGCTGAATGTCCTTGGGATCATCCGACTGATTCAGGGAAGAATCTCTTCCGATGCGATCGGCGGCCCGATTCTGATTGCTCAGATGGCGGGTCAGCAGGCCAATGAAGGGGTGATGAACGTCGTCCTCTTCATTGCGATCCTCAGCATCAACCTGGGGATCATCAACCTTTTTCCGATCCCCATCCTGGACGGAGGCCATCTCCTCTTTTTTATCATCGAAGGGATCCTGGGCCGGCCGCTCAGTTTGAAGAAGCGGGAGATCGCCCAGCAGGTCGGGTTGTTTATCATCATCTCCCTGATGGTCTTCGCCTTCTATAACGACATCATGCGCTTTTTTGTGAAGCCGGGATAACAAGGGCGTGGGGCAAGGCGTACCTGGTGTGAAGATCAGAAGCGAGCAAGCTTCATCCAGCGCCGGCCCCACATATAAATAGGACGCCATGCAGGTTGCCCGCAGAAAAACCAGGCAGATTTCAGTCGGCAAGGTCAAAATCGGCGGCGATGCGCCGGTCGCCGTTCAATCGATGACCACCTCCGATACGCGCGACATTGCCGCGACCGTCTCGGAAATAAAACGCCTGGAAGCCGTCGGCTGTGAAATCGTCCGCGTCGCGGTGCCCGACATGGAATCGGCCGAGGCCCTCCCCAAGATCCGATCCCAGATAGACATTCCTCTGATTGCCGACGTGCATTTCGACTACCACCTGGCGTTGGCGGCGCTCAAGGCGAAGGTGGACGGGCTGCGCCTCAACCCGGGCAACATCGGATCGCGTGAGCGGGTGGAGAAGGTGGTCAAGATGGCGAAGGACCAGGGGGTCCCGATCCGCATCGGCGTCAATGCCGGTTCGCTGGAGAGAGATCTTCTCGAAAAATATGGCTATCCCACGGCCGAAGCGATGGTCGCGTCGGCGATGCGCCACATCGAAATTTTGGAATCGCTTGGCTTTTACGACACCAAGGTCTCCCTGAAGGCTTCCCACGTCGGCCTGGCGGTGGAGGCCTACCGCCTTTTTTCAAGACAATCGGATTACCCGCTCCACCTGGGAATCACCGAAGCCGGCACCGTTTCGACGGGGGCGGTCAAATCGGCGGTCGGCCTCGGCATCTTGTTGGCGGAGGGGATCGGCGATACCATTCGGGTCTCGCTCGCGGCCGACTCGACGGAAGAGATCCGGGTCGGATTTGAGATCCTCAAGTCCCTCAATCTCCGCCGCCGTGGGGTGAATGTCATCGCCTGTCCCACCTGCGGCCGTCTTGAAATCGATGTCATCAAGCTCGCGGCAGATCTGGAGTCCAAGCTTGCGCATGTCACGGAGCCGATCGATATTTCGATCCTCGGTTGTGTTGTGAACGGCATCGGCGAGGGAAAAGAGGCCGACATCGGCATCGCCGGCGGCCGGGGGGTCGGTCTTCTTTTCAGACAGGGTGAAATCGTCCGGAAGGTCCCCCCCGAAGAGCTGGAATCGGTGCTTATTTTCGAGGTCGAACAGCTCGTCAAAGAGCGCCTCGCTCAGAAAATGGGACGGCCACGAGAGGCCAAAAAAAATGACTTGATCCAGGTTCAGGGACCGAAGTAAGATCTTTTTTTAAGAGCGGAACGCCGTAATTTTTCGCTTAGAGACCTATTTTAAGCGGAACGCCGTTAAAATAGGTCTCCTGAAGCTAAATTTAGGGCGTTCAATTAACTTTTCGCTTAGAAACCTATTTTAAAGGGAAGTGATCCTCATGCGCCACTCCAAAGTCCTGATTCCAACCCTCCGCGAAGATCCTGCGGAAGCCGAGATCGTGAGCCACCGGCTGATGATGCGCGCTGGAATGATTCGGAAGGTCTCCGCCGGAATTTACAATTTTCTTCCGGTCGGGCTTCGCGTCCTTTTTAAAATTGAAAAAATCGTGCGGGAGGAGATGGAGTCGGCCGGCGCGCAGGAGGTCCTCCTCCCGGCGCTTCAGCCGGCGGAACTCTGGCAGGAGACCGGCCGGTGGCAGCAGTACGGCAAAGAATTGATGCGGCTGAAAGACCGTCACGACCGCGAGTTTTGCCTGGGCCCCACCCATGAAGAGGTGATTACAGACCTGGTGCGACGGGAGATCAAATCGTACCGCCAGCTTCCGATCAATCTCTACCAGATCCAGACCAAATTCCGGGATGAGATCCGGCCCCGGTTCGGCCTGATGCGGGGGCGCGAGTTTGTGATGAAGGATGCGTACAGCTTTGACGCCGACCTGGAAGGGGCCAAAGAGAGTTATCAGAAGATGTACAATGCCTATCACAAAATCTTCAAGCGGCTGGGGCTTCGCTTTCGGGCGGTAGAGGCCGATACCGGCCTCATCGGAGGCTCGTCCTCTCATGAGTTCATGGTTCTGGCGCAGACGGGGGAAGAGGCGATTGCCTCGTGCACCGCATGCGAGTACGCCGCCAACGTTGAACGGGCCGAGGTCAAAGCGGCTTCTTCGGCGCCGGCTTCCGGCGGAACGCTTTCTCTGGAAAAGGTGAAAACCCCCGGCCAAAAATCGGTCGAAGAGGTCGGCGCATTTTTGAAGGTGTCGCCCGGTCAACTTCTGAAGACCCTCCTCTTTTTGGCCGACGGCCGTCCCGTGGCCGTTCTGGTCCGGGGAGACCATCAGGTCAACGAGATTAAAGCGAAGCGCCTCCTCGGCGCGTCGGAGCTTGTTTTGGCAGACGCAGCGGAGGTCGAAAAGGTGACGGGCGGTCCTTCCGGATTTTCCGGCCCCGTCGGTCTTAAAGAGATCGAAATCATCGCCGACCTTTCGGTCGAGACGCTGTCCGACCTCGTGATCGGCGCGAATGAAAAAGACACCCATTATCTTCATGCTTCACCCGGGCGGGATTTCACCGTGAACCGCTATGCCGACGTTCGAAATGCGGTGGCGGGAGATGCCTGCCCCCGCTGTGGGAAGCTCCTTGCGATCGACCGGGGAATCGAGGTCGGACATGTCTTCATGCTCGGCACAAAGTACAGCGAGGCGATGAAGGCGACCTTCCTCGATCAGAAAGGAGAGGAGCAACGCTTCGTCATGGGCTGCTATGGCATCGGGGTCTCCCGGATCATGGGGGCGGCGATCGAGCAGAATCACGATGAGAAAGGAATCATCTGGCCGATCTCAATCGCGCCTTTTGCCATTCATGTGATTCCGGTCCAGGAGCAGTCGGAGCGGGTCATGATCACGGCAGAACTGATCTACGGCTCGCTTTTGCAGGCGGGGGTGGAAACCCTGCTGGAAGATCGCTCGGAGCGGGTCGGCGTGAAGTTCAACGACGCCGATCTTCTCGGCATCCCCTATCAGGTCGTTATCGGAGAGAAAAATCTCCATGAAGGTTTTGTGGAGGTGAAGAACCGCCGCACCGGCGAAAAGAGCAAGATCGAAGTGGAAAAAATCATCAACTACCTGATCGAACTGGTGCAGGGGAAACCTTACCAGCCGACCGGTTAGGATGAGGATGACCCTTCCGGTTTCCCAAGCCGGCCCGGGGGAGAGCCCCATTCCCAATCGCCCCGTCTCCTAAAAAGCCCATCAAATTCCAATGAACAACCGCGTCCCTTACTGGACAGTGAGTTCGACTTCCTTGAAGAAACGATTTCTTTCACCATCGGTGACATTGATTTCCTGTCCCTATCGGCGCTGCGGTCATTTCCCGAGCATCGTGCCGATCGTAACCTTCCACCGGTCGCTCCAGGAGAGCCGGATCTGCCGGTCGAGCACATCGAATGGGGCGGTTTCGATCCGGTCGATCAGCGCCACATAAACATTTCTCATCAGCGAGAGGGCCAGGCGCGCATCTTTTTCAACCAGCGGGACCAGCTTCTTTGACTCTTCGAAGTAGGCCCGGATCCGCCGGCACTGGAATTCCATTAGCCGCAGGAAGGCCTCATTTTTCGTTCGCGCCATGAGGGCTTCTTCGGAATAGCCGGCCTTTTCCAATTCATTCAGCGGGAGATAAATTCGTCCGCGTCCTAAGTCTTCTCCGATGTCGCGGACGATGTTGGTCAGCTGGAGCGCCGTCGAAAGGGCCCCGCCATATTCCACCCCTTTTGGATCGCGGTATCCGAAAATAGGAAGCGAGAGATCCCGGATCGTCGTCGCCACCCGGTCGCAATAAACCATCAATGCGTCGAAGGTCGGGTAACGGTTGTACAGTAGATCCATCCGGCAGCCTTCGATCAGTCCTAAAAATCCCTCCTTGGGGATCGGGTAATGTTGAACGGCGTCGGCGAGGGCGACGGTGATCGGGTGGGTCGGCTCCTGCCGGTAGCAGTGCTCCAGTTCCTCCTGCCATAATTTTAAAAGCAACTCCAGCGGCTCGTTTTGATGTTCATCGACGATGTCATCGGCATATCGGCAGAAGGCATACACGGCATAGATCGCGCGCCGTTTGGGCGGCGGGAGGAAACGAAACCCGACCGAAAAATGGGGGCCGGATCGGCGGGTGAGTTCCCGGCAGTATCGGTAGGCGTCCGGCACGGAGGTCATGGTTTCGTCGGACCCAATTCCGGATGAGGCTCGGCCCCGGCTTTTTTCCGGCACCAGTGGCGCGGAAGGCGATGCGAACAACGCTTTTCCTCGCGCCAGGCCCACTTGATGACCGGCAGGAGAAGCCGCTTCCACGGTTTGTCGGCATGCCAGCCGCCGAGGTAATCCTGAACGTCTCCGCGGCCGGCGCGCCGGATGAAGGTGGAGAGGCCGCGGTTCCCCCCCCACTCGTACAGATATCGATTCACGAGGCTGATCTCCTGCGCCGGCCCGATCGCTTCCTTCCAGAGGAGGTCGTAGCGCTCTTTCCGGATGATGCTCTGTGCTGCGACGAAGCCGGTCGTCAGAGCGTAACGGAGCCCCAACCCGAAGAGGTAGTCCTGAAATCCCCCCGCCTCGCCGACGAGGAGGCGGCGGTCGACCTGGGCTGAATCTTTGAGGCTGAAGTTCATAAAGGAATAGCCGATGACGGGGTTCTCGATTTTGAAAGAGGTAATTTCCTGGAAACGGCCGACGGCCCGGCCGAAGTAGTCGTTGATCCGGGTGAGGTTGCGCGTGATGGCGCAGCCGAGGGTCGCCTGTCCGTTCAAGACAAAAAGATAAGTGTAGCCGCCCGGAGAGAGGTTCATGTCGAAGATGACCCAGACCGTATCGGGAAGGGAGGTCGAAAAGGTCATCTCCTTCGCCAATCCGTCCGGGACCGCCGGGCCTGTGGCGACGATATCGGCCTCCTCCGGCTTGATCCGCTTTTCATAGTGAACCTTTACCCCGGCGGCGAGCGCATGCGCGAGAAGGCCCTGATCGAGGGTCTCGCTTCCGGAGCCCCGCCGGATGAAATAACCGAAAGGACGACGGCTTTGAACCGGCTGGGAGTGGAGGCGGTAGTCAAAAAAAAGGGCGCTGGAAACCGGCTGGATGAAAAAATTGGTCGAGAGTCCAAAGCGCTTCAACATCTCGGCGGCGTCTTCGGCCCGGCTCATGTTTTCGATCACCTGAAGATCGCCGATAAAGCGGGCGCCGACCGCCGGGCGGGCTTCAAAGACATCGACCTCATACCCGGCCTTCGCCAGTGTGATCGCCGCCGTAAGGCCGGAAGGTCCGGCCCCGGCGATTTTAATTTTCTCGGCGGCCAGAGTTTCCTCCTTGATTTTTGATGCGGTCTTTCTTAACATGAAAGGACCTTTTTTTGAGTTTACGCGGAAAAGTTTATAGCATATAATGGGGCCTGTCAAACTCTGATCCGCCGATAAGAAGGCATCTGCTGCGTTGTCGCTTCGTCTTCGCGTCCTCACGTACATCTGGGTACGCTGCGGGTACGAAGTCTCTCTCCGCCTTGCATCTGCCCTCTTCTCGACGGCCAGAGTTTTATGGGTTAATACATCATATCTGAGGAGTCGATGCTGACCGAGCGTTTTCTTTCCCCGGAACCGGTGGTGGTTTTAGAGAAGGCCTTCATCCGGCCGTTTAAAAATTTCGTCGCAACGGCCAAGACCTGTTATTCGAGCAAAGGGGTCGTGCGGGACAACGATCTGATCGAGGGATATAACCTTCTTGCGCAGAGTATCTATCAGGCCGGGCACCATACCACGCTGCAGCATGCCCATTTTCAATTTACCCTGACCAACGTCTCACGCCAGTTTATCTGGTCGTTTCTTCACAGCCATCCTTTTTACAATTCAGAGCAGGTCAGCCAGCGGTATGTCGCGCTTAAACCGGACAGCGTGGCGATCCCCCCGCTTTCGGGAGAAGCGCTCGAGGTTTACATGGCCGGCGTCCGGGATCAAATGGAGGCGTACCAGAAACTCAATGAACTCCTCCTGCCGCTGGTCGATGCCGAATACGGAAGGATCTTCCCGCGGCACCGCCGGAATTTCAACCGCGACGTCAAAAAGAAATCGCAGGAGATCGCCCGCTATGTCGTTCCGGTCGGCGCCTTCGCCTATCTCTACCACACCATTTCGGGGGTGACCCTCCTTCGATATTACCGGCTTTGCCAACAGTACGACGCCCCGTTCGAGCAGCGGCTGGTGGTCGAAAAGATGGTTGAAGCGCTTCTCCAACTGGATCCGGAATATGAAAAAATTTTAGAGCGGCCTCTTCCGATCGAGTCGACGCCGGAGTATGCCTTCTATCAGGCCCATCCGGGCCTTCCCTCTCAGGAGTCGACGGAGGCGTTTCTGTCGGAGTTCGATGCCGGTCTCGAAGGCCGGGTTTCCAGATTGATCGACTACAAGATGAACCAGGAGGCGGTGCTGGCGCAGTCGGTGCGGGAAATTCTCGGGGTGCCGAAGGCCGCCCTCGACGATGTCTCGGCGATCCGGCTGGCGCTCGATCCGGGGGAAAATCGGCTGCTCGGGGAATCGCTCAACGTCACCACCCTTTCGAAGTTGAGCCGGGCCCTTTTTCATCCCTCCTACACGTTCAGAAAAAAACTTTCACACACGGCCGATTCCCAGGACCAGCGACATCGGATGACCCCGGGTTCTCGTCCGATCCTCTCGGCCCAGATGACCGACCGGCCCGACTACATCACGCCGGAACTGATAAAGCACGACGCCAGGGCGGAAAAATACTATCAGGAGGTCATGGCGCGAAGCTGGGAGCGGTTCGGGCGGCTGAAGCGGCTGGGGGTGCCGGTGGAATATGCCCTCTATCTTTTGCCGAATGCGCTTTCAGTCCGGTTTACCGAATCGGCTGATCTGCTGAACCTGCACCACAAACATGCCATGCGTCTCTGCTACAATGCGCAAGAAGAAATCTGGCGCGCTTCCCTCGATGAAGCCCAACAAATCAAGGTGGTCAATCCGTTGATCGGCCGCTACCTTCTTCCCCCCTGCACCCTGAGAGACATGGCCGGCATGCGGCCGGTCTGCCCCGAAGGGGAGCGCTACTGCGGCGTGAAAGTCTGGCGGATGGACATCTCGGAATATCAGCGGATCATCTGAACGCGCCCGGATTCTGTAGGGGCTCAACATGTTGAGCCCCTACGCCGAAATCGTGAGACAAACGGGCCCGATTGACAGGGTCTTCTCCGGTTGTTAATATTGTTTCCTCTTTGGAGTCTTGCGATGAAAAAAAGAAAAGCGATTTCATTGATGTCGGGCGGACTGGACAGCACCTTGGCCACCAAGCTGGTTCTGGACCAGGGGATCGACGTGGTCGGCCTCTATCTCGATAGCCCGTTCGGCTGTAACGAAAATGTCGTCAAGGTCGCGACGCACCTGAATATCCGGCTGAGGATCGTTCCGAAAGGGATGGACTATATCGATCTGGTTCGCGATCCGAAATACGGCTATGGGAAAAATATGAATCCCTGCATCGATTGCCGGATTTATATGTTCATCGCCGCCCGGAAGGTGATGGACGAAGAGGGGGCCGATTTTATCGTCACGGGCGAGGTTTTAGGACAGCGTCCGATGTCTCAGCGGCGGGACGCGATCGATATCATCGACCGCGACAGCGAGATGGAGTCGTTGATTCTGCGCCCCCTTTCGGCAAAGCACATGCTGCCAACCCGGCCCGAACTGGAAGGATGGGTCGATCGGGAGAAGCTGCTGGAAATTTCCGGCAGAGGACGGGGACAACAGCTTGAGTGGGCGGCCGCCCTCGAATTAAAAGAGTATGCCCCGCCGGGGGGAGGCTGTCTCTTGACTGATGCTAATTTCTCCGCCCGGCTCTCGGACGTTTTTCAGAAAAAGGAAAAGCCGACGATGGCCGAATTCCGTCTGCTCCGCTACGGCCGGCATTTTGATCTCTCCGGCGGGGCCCACGTGATCGTCGGCCGGAATCAGGAAGAGAACGGCAAGCTCTGGGAAGAGTCGCGCGTAGAGATCGAGGAGGGAAGAATGGCGTTCTTCCAGCCGCTTTTCTCCGGGCCGGTTGCCGTCCTTTCCCGTGGGTTCCACCCGGCCCTTCTGGATGAGGTCGGCCAACTGATCGTCCGGTACGGAAAAAAAGGGTTAGGATCAGATCGGGTCATTGAAGTTCGGCACGGCGAAACCGTTTCAAAGCTGAAAGTCGCTTCCCTTCCGGCCACGCCGCCGGATGCGCTTCCGATGGCGCCGATAGAAAGCCTCCAGGATGGGACACTGCATGTGCGGGATGTGGATGTGATGGAGAAGCAGGAGGAGCGCCGTTAAAATAGGTCTTTTGAAGCAAAAACTTACGGCGTTCACTTAATTTTCGCGCTAGGGCTTATTTTAAGCAGAGTCAAGTAGGTTATGATTTTCGAGATCTTTCCTGTCGGTCCATTTCAGTGTAATTGCATGATCCTCGGCTGCGAAGAGACCAAAACCGCCGTGGTGATCGATCCGGGGGAAGAGGCGGATCGGATTCTCGATTCCCTTTCGCGCCATCAACTGAAAAGCGCCTACCTGCTTCATACCCATGCGCACCTGGACCACATCGGCGCCACTGATGAGGTTCAGAAAAAAACTGGCGCCACCACCTGCCTCCATGAAGACGACATGGTTCTCTGCGAAAACCTTCACATCCAGGCGGAGTTATTCGGGCTGCCGACCCCGGCGACTCCGACGATCGACCGTTTCTTGAAAGAGGGAGAGGAGATTTCGTTCGGTAAGAGCCGGGTCGAAGTGCTCCATACCCCCGGCCACACGCCGGGAAGTCTCAGCTTTCACATTCCGACGTTCGGCCTGATCACCGGAGACACCCTTTTTGCCGGGAGCGTGGGACGAACCGACCTCTGGGGAGGATCGCATCCAACCCTCATTCACTCGATTCAGAAAAAACTTCTCTCCTTTCCAGACGAGACCTCGGTCTATCCGGGCCACGGTCCGAAGACAACGGTGGGAAGGGAGCGGAGAGGGAATCCTTTTCTCACGTAGAGGAGCGCCGTGAACATATGTCTTTTCAAGCGAAGATTTCTGGCGTTCATTCGGATCTTTCGCGCTAGAACTTATTTTAAATTGAATGGCGATGATTTAACATCCAAAGGAGCGCCGTAATCTTTTCGCGCTAGGGCTTATTTTAAAGGAGGAGATTGTTGAGTACACTGTACGGTGTCACCTGTCCTTATTGTAAGAAAAAATCCTATGTCCAGGTTCCGGATACCCCTCCGCCCGGCCAGAACGGCGGAGAAGTTGAAGTGACGGAAGAAACGCCCTGCATCGTCTGCGGCAAAATGATTGTCGCGTACACAAAGGCCAGCGCGGAGTGGGGAGTGCGCGCGAAGGACGAGTCACTGTGACGATGAATGAAAAAGAGCGCCGTGGTTTACGTTTCCACCTCCAAGTGGAGCGCCGTGATCTTGCGCGCCAGGGCCTACTTTAATCGGTTCCCTGCGCAATGAAAACGCCCCCCATGAAAACAGGTTTCATCACCCACCCTCTCTACCTGCGGCATGACAACGGCGCCGGCCACCCCGAATCGGCCGATCGGCTGACCGCCATTGAGGAGGCCCTCGCGAAAACCGGCCTTCGATCGCAGCTCGAGCGGATCACGCCGTCTCTTCACCCCGATGTGTCCGGTTGGATTACGGAAGTTCACCGCGCTGCTTATTATCAATCGTTAAAAGAAATTTCCCCGGAGCGGGGAGCCATCTATCTTGACCCCGACACCCGGTATTCTCCGGGGTCTCTTGCGGCGGCCGAGATGGCGGTCAGCGGTCTTCTCACCGCGATCGACCGCGTGATGGAGGGCTCTCTTCAAAACGCCTTTTGCGCCGTCAGACCGCCGGGACACCATGCCGAATCGAATCGGGCGATGGGATTCTGTCTCTTCAACAATGTGGCGATCGGAGCGAAGTATCTTCAGAAGCGGCACGCTCTTGCGCGGATCTTCATTCTCGATTGGGATGTCCACCACGGCAACGGCACGCAGCACAGTTTCTACAACGACCCCACGGTTTTTTACTTCAGCACCCACCAGTTTCCTTTTTATCCGGGGACCGGCTCTGAAAACGAACGGGGAATCGGGGAAGGGGAGGGATTCACGCTCAACTGCCCTCTTTCCGCCGGCTCGGGCGACCGTGAAATGCTCACCCGGTTCGAAAAGGAGCTCTTCTCGGCGGTGACCGCGTTCAAGCCCGACTTCATCCTCCTCTCCGCCGGGTTCGACGCCCACCGCGACGATCCGCTGGCCGGCCTGGAAGTGACCGACGCCGGCTTCCGCGAAATGACCCGGATCGTCAAATCTCTGGCCGAAACCGAATGTCAGGGAAGAGTGGTCTCGTGTTTGGAGGGGGGATACAACCTTGCCGCCCTGGCAAGGTCGGTAGGGGTGCATCTGGAAGTCTTGTCGGAAAAAGGAACGCCGTAAATTTTAGCTTGAAAGGACCTATTTTAAGTTGAGCGCCCATATTCCGGCGGGTGAGTGAAACAAACCTCCGATCACATTGACCTGGATGGCCGAGATGGATTTAAACGCGCGCGCCGCACCCCCCAACGTAGGGGCGCTGCTTGCCGCGCCCTTTCCGGGTAGGGTAAGCCCTACCCCTCCTCATTGATTGTCTCCAAGAAATCTGTGCCCGAATCGCTCCCACTTTTCAAGCAACCCGTGTCGTGCGAGTATTTGGTCCAGCTTGTCGGCGCCAAGGGCGCCGCTCTCGATTTCTTCGTCCGTCAGGCCGTACAGCGCATAGACCAGCCGGTCAATCTCCCGCTCCCACCCCGTCGTGTCCGCCTCAGAATCCCGCTTTTTTGCGGCGAGGGTTTTTCCGAGACCATCAATAATAGCAATAATAGGGACAGACACTATTTACCTTCTTTCCTTATGGCAAAGCATGTCAATTGTCATGAAAAAAGTGCCTGTCCCTATTTTATGGCATTTTATGATAAAGCGGTGGATGCGACTGTTGAAAAGTGAAGAAAAAAGCAGCAATCCACAGGCTTATCAAGTAAATCTGTGGATTGATAAATCACTTCACAAAAGAGTGTCATTGAAGAATTTCAGAACGAGAGAACCCCAAATTATCAATGATCTGTTATATTTTGAAGTAGGGGAGATACCCTCAAAAAGTGTGTAAATAAGAGAGACGGCGATGTACCCTCTCGGTTTAGCACCAAAACCGTGGGCTTGGGAGAGCCCAAACGAAAGGAGACACCGCCATGGAGAAGTACAACACGCAAGGGGATGAGGAGTCAATGGCATATTGGGAGCAGTTAGAAGGGTTTGCCCGGTTAGGAGTTCAGAGGGCCGGTTGAATTGGTTTGTAATAATGGGCGTTATTAACCATATAATTAGGAGGAACCCATGAAACATATCATCTTGAACATGGGTATTTTGGTTTTTATTTTATTTGTTACCTTCTCACATTCATCGGGGTTTGACTATCCTAATCCTGTTACGGTAGAGGAATTATTAATAAATCCAAACATCTATGATGGGGAAAAAATATCAATCGAATTTATATTTTCCACCTTGGAGGAGTTTAAGGGGAGATCTAATTCATTAAATCTAAAAGGGAGTATCAACACTCCCGATGGAATGTTAAATTTACTTACTCATCTTCCTCTTGATGGAAGTAAATTTCCAATGCAAATAATTAAAGAAGATGAACATATGATTGCTCATGGTATTTTTAAAAATTCTGGTATGTTCGCCGGAATATTTCATGAAAATTTTATTATTTTAGATCATATGGAGTCTCTTGACCGGCCTGTCACTACATTTAAAAAAAAGAAGGGGGCTTGAAATGGATATGACTTCTTTAGCTCTGTCCTGATCTCCCAAAGTTTTAACTGCCTGTTTTAGATGATCGTTTTGTCACGAGCAAAAAGGGTCACACGAGCAAAAAGGGTTAGGTCTACTTTATTGTCATTCTCTACCATCCGCTCTGGCAACTAAGTAGACCTGACCCTTTTTGCATATGACCCTTTTATTCCATGGAGAGCCGTGCTTAAGACGTGGAAGAAAAAACAGATGCTTGATTGCAAGACGTGACCCTTTCTCTTTGACCCTACTTTCTCTTTGACCCTAGTAAGTATTAGATACTTTCATCGAAATAGTCGGTATCGATCTTTTTCACGGGATACAGCGATACCATCGATACCCCAACATTATTCTCTATCATCAGATTGGTGAGTTGCTCCCCATCAATCAAGACGATTTTGCTTCCAATTTGAGAAACATAACTTCGAGCATCATCGGTAAATCTGGAAGTCGTAATAAATATGCCCTTGTTTGCTTTCTGAGCTTGTAACGCTCCGGCAAACTGCATAACGTCTGGTCTTCCAACGGAATTATTGTCCCATCGCTTTGCTTGAATGTAGACGACATCCAGTCCAAGTCTGTCTTCCTTGATAATTCCGTCGATACCGCCGTCTCCACTTCTCCCAATCGCTTTTCCTGCGTCGGCGCGTGAGCCTCCGTAACCCATCTTTACGAGCAACTCGACAACGACACGTTCGAAAAAGGACGGCGAAGATTTTTTAAGCCTGGTAAGAAGTTCATCTGCCAGTTCATCACGGATATTTTCATAGGCGGTTTCCAATGTCTCTGACGGAGTAGCTGTTGAAATGTCAGGTGCACCACCCGAGGAAGTTACTTTCTCGCCACTTCGTGTTCCCTTGAGTTGCTGAAACTCAAGAAACTCAGGATACTGCTTGAGAAGTTTTACATTAATAGCTTTGGGCTGCTTTTTCAGGAGTTCTTCTCCACGCGAGGTGATTCGATAGTAGCCCCTCCGCGTAGCTTCGAGCAGACCAGCTTTCTTCATGTAAGTAGATGCCCAGCCAACTCTATTAACAAAGGTAGATTGAATACTACTTGGAAGCATCTCTTTCAGATCTTCGTCTGTCAGGCCCAATTTCTTCGCCAGCACTTTGAAGGCTTCGCCTGTGGACGTCTCATCTTTTTTTTCTGCCGTGAATTGGAGAAGTGGCAACATCAAGCTCTGATAATCTGGAACAGCCATGTGTTAATATCCTTTTGCATCTAACAAGTTAGTATCCAGTTTCTGGATAGTAGCGAATCGAATTTTAAATGGCAATTCAATTGCTGAAATTCAATCGGAATTGCCTTGGTATTTGCTCAAATCCTTCTGGATACCATTACAAATGTAGTGATATCCAGAAACAAGATAAATCCGACCATGATGATCCCAAAAGAAAAATAACCCCTTGAGATTGGCGGCTTAAATATCTTGGCGGGTAAAAACGGTACTCTCAAGAAAGGGAGGGTAGCCCATTTCTATGGCCCTCCTTCCTGGCGCGCCCCGCTCTCCATCTACCTTTGAGGGATATAAGATCACTTACTATATGAATTTGGCGGGAAAAGATCAATAGGGTTGTGTTTAGGGCGGCCTGGCGGTGTGGTTGCAGCGGGAGGAATCTATGGCAAGATAGACACCCATTATTTTGGAAAGATCTGGGAGGGAGAGCAAAGCGAATTCGCTCTGAAACGCCCTAGAAGAGCTTGCTGCGGTTGGCAAAGCCTTCCGTGTAGCCGTGAAAATATTCCAGGTTTGATTCAGGATACTGCCAGCAATAATACCCTTCGCCGTTGTCGAAATCGACCAGCCAGAGCCCTTTCACTTCACAGCCGAGTTGTTCGATGGTTTGGACCCAATCGTTCACCAGCCTCGCCTGCTCTTTTTCGTATTCTTTCTTGTGATTTTCTTCGCGAAGGGCGTAAATCTGCGCTGCGATCACGCTGATTTTCTGGACGGCTTCCGTCGTTATTTTTTCTACCTGAGGAAGGGCTTCGAGGGCCTGCTCGTAAGTAAATATTTTTTTAATTTCATGTTCAGGCATCATTTTCTCACCCCACGGTACATTCTTATTATAACACCATCAAAAATCAAATTACAATCCGGCCTTGTTTTTGCGCTTTTTGACGTTGATCTCCCCCAGTTCTCTTTCAGTGATTCCCAGCAGGTAGAGGATGGAGTCGAGGTTTTTTTGCGTGATACTGTAATGCGCCGCCTCCCGGACCCGGGGCTTGGCATTAAAGGCGATGCCGAGCCCGGCGCGGGTGATCATCGGAAGGTCATTCGCGCCGTCTCCGATGGCAATCACCTGATCGAGCGTGATTCCTTCTTTCCGGGCGATCTCTTCCATCAGTTCGGCTTTTTTCTTGCCGTCGACGATCTCCCCGAGGATCTCTCCCGTCACCGCCCCGTCGATCACTTCCAGGTTATTTGAATAGGCGTAATCGAGCCCCAGCGACTCTTTCACCCGCGAGGTGAAATAATCAAACCCTCCCGAGAGGACGGCGGTCCGGTAACCTAATTTTTTCAGGACGAAGATCAGTTCTTTCGCGCCGGGGGTAAACGGCATCCTTTTGTAGACCTTCTGCAGGACGCGAACGGGAAGGCCTTTCAAAAGGCGGACCCGTTCGCGAAGCGCCTCCGGGAAGGAAAGTTCGCCGTTCATCGCGCGATGGGTAATCCGCGCCACCCGCTCGCCGACGCCGGCCTCTTTGGCCAGTTCGTCGATCACTTCGACCTGAACCAGGGTCGAATCCATGTCCATCACGATGAGGCGCTTTGCGCGGCGATAGAGCGACTCTTCCTGGACCGCGATGTCGACTCCGAATTCGGCATTGAGATGAAGGAGCTTTCGTGTCAGGGTCCGGGGGGCGATCGGCTTCG
>Ga0080064_1003919_pt1 | contig 20212 bp, 17 predicted proteins | sample Subgrocontami54m_FD_69260 | JGI IMG/M metagenome (GOLD analysis project Ga0080064, IMG submission 69260) | Subsurface groundwater microbial communities from S. Glens Falls, New York, USA - GMW46 contaminated, 5.4 m (SPADES assembly) (version 2) ...
CCCCAGTATTTTGACCCTTGAAACCACAGCCGGATAGAGTTTAAGAGGGAGATTCGCTGATTCGTACAGGATACCATCAATCCTCATCCTTACCCTGAGCGTATCATCGTCAGGTTCAATGTGAATATCGCTCGCCCTTTCTGTGACGCCTTGAAAAAGCATGAGATCAATCAATTGAACTATTGATGATTCTCCGGCGATCTTTTCAAGCGTTTCCGGCACATCCTCTTCGCCCTTGAGAAGTTCTATCTCTGCGCCTTCAATGCGCCTCGCCATCTCTTCTATAGAGCCTGCCGCTCCGTAATACTGGTCAATGGCCTTTTGAATATCCCGTTCTGTTGCCACAGAAGGCAATATCTGATACCCGCTGACCTTTTTGAGGCCGTCCGTGGCGAATACATCCAAAGGGTCAAACATTGCCACCCTGATGGCATTTCCCTCTTTTGTAAACGGGATAACCTTGTATCTTCTGGCCAGGGCCTCCGGTATAAGTTTAATAATCTGAGGCTCTATAATTACCCCGCTTAATGATACATATGGGATATTAAATTGATGGGCAAGCGCATGGGCAATGCCTTCCTCAGTTACAACGCCTGTATTGACCAATGCCCTGCCAAGCCTGGCGCCTGTCCTTTTGCTTACATTTAAGGCCTCTTCAAGCTGTGCGTTTGTAATAAGACCCGCATCAACTAATATCTCCCCTATTTTTTTTACCTTCCGTATTACAGCCATAAGGCTCCTTCTTTCTTCTTTACCCCCACACCAAAATTTTTGGTGGGAGGGTTACCTGTCTTAAGTTATACTTCTTGCCAATTTTTGTCAAATAAAAAAGGCCGTGGCGGTTAGCCACGGCCTTTAAAGTTCAAACCTGAAGGTTTGAGTTACAGTTTATGTAGCTCAAAGGCTTTAGCCTTGAAAGACCCTACCCCACAAACACACACTGGCTCACCGGCGTCCTTGTGTCCATATTTCTGCCCCGGTTTATGTGGTCGTCTATCTCCGCTGCGGAGCCTATCATCCTGCCGAATAAAAATGTGGTAAATGCGGCGGATTCAATCTCCTTTTCCGTAATCTTCCCTGCCCTGAAAGGCTCCCACACCGTCTTTAAGAGTATCACTGCTATGACCGCGTCAACATTCACGCAGTAAACATTCTCGCTCACCTTTGCGTCAAACAGCGCATGGACAAGATTATGATAGAAATCAAGGAATACATTGTATATGCCCTTTTCCTCAAATACCTTGCTTACAAACTGCTCCCTCGGGTCATAATTTACCGCCTTTCCCTTGAATACAGGGTGGTTTACGCAAGGCACCTTCATATATTCTATGTTCCCTATAGCCTTTTCCTTTGCCTTATACCCTGCATACCATTTCGCATACTCATCTGCAATTGCCTTGAGATTCAGCCCGTGTTTCTTATCATCCGGTCTTTTGAGCCCTTTGTCCCTGAAGCGGTCTATCAGGAATGAAATGGCCTCGTAGCCGTTCCCGCCGTGCGCAAAACCTGTATGTGTCAGGAAACCGACAAATGCCTTGTTTATCTGAACCCTTGATGGGTCCTCAGGGCCGTCTGCGCTCACCCCGCCCTTGCATCCTTGGGCAGATATGGTGCCGGGGCCGTTTGATATAAGAAGGCCAAGCAGCATCGAGAAAAGAAAGAGTTCATCGGCAGCAGGTTTGCGTCCGATGATCGCTAAAAATGCAACCTCGGTAAAACTCCACTTCTCAATGATATCTTTATTGCTTACGCCACAAAATTTATCTCTTTCATGTTTGGAAGAATCAAGGCTCGCTGCGACAAATGCCGAGAACACCCTTGAATACCACGGCAGATTAATGATAGTTGCCTTTGATATCTTTTTCCTCATCAGGGCGCTCCACCCCAAGGTTATCCATACTGCTGCCAGCATTGCATCTGATGAAGGCTTGCCATCTGCCGCATCCTTAATAAATTTTATAAATACCGATTTATCGCCTGCATGGCTCAGCATTAAGTCTGCCCGAGTATCGTCTTTCGCTGCCTTAAATAAATCTTTCTGTTCCGGCTTCAATCCCTTGAGAATAGCGGAATAATCAAAACTATCAGTCGGGGTTTGAATCTTTGCATGCTGGAAAAGATCAAGAAGCAGAGAGGCCGCGCTGATTGCCTTTTTGACCCTGCCCTTGCCTATGATTGCTATGGCAGATGACAGCGCGGTGTTTGGGGAATTTTCCGCATCCCTTGAGGCGTCAGCGGCAATAAGCGCTGCATCGCCGTACATATTCACATAGGAATTAAATGCAAGGTTTGCAAGGTCTCTTGCGTATACCTCAGGATATTCCTTTAATAAAGAAAACACAATGTTTTCTTCCAAAGATTTCCTGGACGCATCAAGGACAGGGACATTGTAAACCTTTGTCACCTGTGTCTTTGCATCCATCATTGAAGCGCCGCTTGCGTCTTTCATTGTCTGTCTTGGATACTGCGCGCCTATCTGCCTGCTTATCGCCTCTATCTGCTCATTATACGGAATAGTTGCCTCAACTATCCCGACATCAAGTTCCTTTGAAAGCTTAAGCCCGTGATTATTCCCGAACCAGCACTTTAATGAGAGGTCTCCCTTGGACGCAAAATCCGGCTTTATGCCGTTTAGCTCCATTACCTTTGTAAGCGCCTCCGGTATATGGGCGATGTTTATGACAACAGCGCCTTTCTTGCTGAATACAGGATTTTCCGGCGTATATATCCCGTTTACTCCAAAATAATCCATGAACCATCTTTCCTTTGCCATTGCATCATCGCCTGACCCTGCAAGGCTTCCTGCATGTCCGCACGCCTTTGTAAGCTTTGCCTTCCAGCGACCCACAACACAGGCAATTGTGGGCTTGTTTATCTCAAGGCCGTGTTCATAGTATCCGCCGGGTTCAGAATAAATAATTGCGCCTTTGCTCCTGTTGTCATTATCCAGGGCATTGAAAAATTCCCTGGGCGCAAAATGTATATAGACATCCTTGCCGCTGGAAATGGATGTCGTTGTCCCCCACCCATTTGTAAGAAGATAGGTTGCAATGGTTGTGGTGAAGTTGCCGGAGTTCGAGAATACGGCAATGGAACCCTTTACCAGTGATTCCTCTGGTTTGTTGCCGCCAAGCGCGCCGCCGATCCTCACCTTATTCCAAGCGTCAGCTACGCCGAGGCAGTTGCCGCCAAATATATCAACGCCGTTGGTCTGGCAGATTGCCCTTATAACCCTTGCATCATGGACAGATACCTTTTCAGTAAGGATTATTACCTTTTTCAAATCAGGGTTTTGCCTCACTACCTCGGCAACACCGTCCTTAACACCGGAAGGCGGAAGATAGATGACTGCCGTGTTAAATTTATGACCCGCAGCCCTTGCTTCCTTTACAGAGTTATAGACCGGAATGGGTCCAAGCTTTGTCTCAAGAACCTGTCCTGATCTTCCAGGGCCTGTGCCGAATACAACATTGCCGCCTGAATATTCATGGCTCACCGGCGTAACAGACCTGCTCTCGTTTCCCAGTATATTGAGGACGCACACCCTGTCCTCTTTTGTCGCTATGTCTGCAAGGGAATTAACCCCCACATAATATGGAAATTTCTTAACTCCTGCCTTGTGCATATAATCTCCCTGCTTTTTTGCGGGAGCAGGTTTGTAACCTGCTCCATTAAATTTGTTATTACATTATACGAACTGTTTGGGTTCAAGTTACAAACTTGAACCCGCTAAGCGAGACACAACCCCCTGTGTCCCCCTTAACAAAGGGGGATTTAAGGGGGTTGTCCCCTTGCTACTTGACCCAGTCTTTTATATTCCCATCTTTTCCTTTAGCTGTTTCTTCCCTTCCTTTTCCATCCACTGGTCAACCTTAAGCGCGTAGTTGACAACCTCTGACATGGCGCAGTCAAAACCAAAGAACCTGTACGGCAGGCCGAGGGATTCCACTGTATCCTTCATATAGGCCATACCCCTTATAAGATTCGGGCCGCACCTGCCGACAACAACGAATATTGGCACAGGCCCGGAGGTCTGGAAATACAATTTGAGCGCATCTGCCATTGCCCTGAATGTCTCGTATATGTCTGTATTGTTTGCCTTGCCGCCTATGATGAAAAGCACATTGGACTGGCCGAGCCAATACTTAAACACAATCTTTGAAATCTCCAGCATCTTGGCATAAGGCGGATTGCCTCCGAAGTCAGAGGATATTGTCGCCCTCTCGCCGAGAAGCTCTGTAACAAGGGCGTTTGCGCCGCCGCCGAATGTCGGGGCTGTGATCGTCCCTTTGGGATTTATCACAAACACATCACTCTGTCCCTGATATGTTCTTAACTGGTTTATCTCCTGCTCAAACTCTGAATAGTCGGACGCAAATAGATGCGGCGGCAGATCAAGACGCTTCCATGCAGGGTCGTCTATATCAAAAGAACCTTTGAAATCACACGCCACCGGCACAAGCCTGCCTGCGCTGTCAGGCGACATCCTTATGGGATTAAGTTCAAGGACATTCATCCCGTAATTATTGTACAGCGTCCAGAGTTTCGGAAGATTCTGCACAAGGGGGCTGATTATCTCGCTCGGCGCCCCAAGCTCTTCAAGGGCATTTGCTATATGAAATGATTTAAGCCCTGTAAGCGGGTCAAAGGGAACCTCCTTTATCTTATCCTTGGTAAGTTCCTCTATGTCAACGCCGCCGTGATGCGTGATTGTCATGGTTGGGGCCCTGAATACAGTGCTTTCTGCTATGGAAAAATATACCTCGTTCTTTGCAGGCACGCCGCCCTCAAATGTAACGCCATCTGCCTTTCCTGCGCCGGCAGGATGCTCTGCAAAATATAGCCTCTCTTTTTCCTTTAAGGCTGTTGCAATATCGCTTGCCCTGCCGATAAGGCCGGATTTCCCCTTCTTGCCAACACCGCCTTTAAAAATCGGCTTTATAAAGACCTGCCCCTTTTTCTTGATCAGGTCTTTTATCTCGTCAACGCTCGCTTCAGGACCCAGCACCTCAGCGGAGGGGAATTCCACCCTTTTCAAGAGTTTTGAGCCCCATAAAAGGCCTGTAAGCTGCATAACTACCTCCGTTATTCGATTTATGAAATAGCATCAATTATCGCATTTAAGGTTGCGCTGGGACGCATTACCTTTGCCGTCTTTTCAGGATTCGGGTGATAATAGCCGCCGATATCCTGATGTTTTCCCTGTGCGGCAGTGAGTTCTCCAAGAATCTTTGCCTCATTATCTCCAAGCTGCTTTGCCACTTTGGAAAAACGCGCCTGGAGGTCCTTATCTTTGGTCTGCTCGGCCAGCGCCTGGGCCCAATATAAGGCGAGGTAAAAATGGCTTCCCCGGTTATCTAACTCGCCGACCTTACGGGCGGGAGACCTGTTATTATCTAATATCTTGCCGTTTGCCTGATCCAACGTATCCGCCAGCGCCTGAGCCTTTTTATTTTTGAATGTATTGGCCAGATGTTCCAATGATACGGCAAGAGCCAGAAATTCGCCGAGGGAATCCCATCTCAGATACCCTTCTTCCAGAAACTGCTGGACATGTTTGGGCGCTGAACCACCGGCGCCTGTCTCAAAAAGCCCTCCGCCATCCATGAGAGGCACTATGGAGAGCACCTTTGCGCTGGTACCCAGTTCCAGGATCGGAAACAGGTCGGTGAGATAATCACGGAGCACATTGCCGGTGACTGAAATCGTGTCTTTCCCCGCTCTTATACGCTCCAGAGATAAACGCGTGGCTTCTATCGGGGACATGATCTTGATATCCAGACCCTTCGTATCGTGTCCCTTCAGGTAGCGATTGACCTTCTCTATAAGCTGCGCGTCGTGCGCCCTGTTTTTGTCTAACCAGAAAATAGCAGGCGCTCCGGTTGCCCGCGCTCTTGTGACTGCCAGCTTGACCCAGTCCTGTATCGGTGCATCTTTTGTCTGGCACATGCGGAAGATATCCCCTTCTTCCACGCTTTGTTCCAGCAATGCTTTTCCTGAAGCGTTAACGACCCGAATGGTTCCGTTTCCGGGGGTTTTGAACGTCTTGTCATGGGAGCCGTACTCCTCTGCTTTTTGCGCCATAAGACCCACATTGGGAACGCTTCCCATTGTTCTCGGATCAAAGGCGCCGTGCTTCCTACAATTATCTATGACTTCCTGATAGACGCCCGCGTAACATCTATCGGGTATCACTGCCTTAGTATCGTGAAGCTTGCCGTCCGGCCCCCACATCTTACCCGACTCGCGAATCATAGCAGGCATGGATGCGTCGATAATGACATCGCTCGGCACATGCAGATTGGTGATCCCTTTTTCAGAGTTCACCATCGCAAGCTCAGGCCGATTCTTATAACAGGCCTGAATGTCCGCTTCGATCTCCGCTTTTTTAGCTTCCGGCAGTTTCGTGATTTTCGCATAAAGGTCGCCCAGACCATTATTAACATCAACGCCGATCTCTTTAATTATAGCCGCATGTTTTTCAAATACATCTTTGAAGAAAACAGAAACCGCGTGACCGAATATGATGGGGTCCGAGACCTTCATCATTGTTGCCTTGAGGTGTAAAGAGAACAGCACACCCTGCTTTTTTGCGTCTTCAATCTGCTCTTCAAAGAATTTACGCAAGGCGCGGCGGCTCATGACATAAGCGTCAATGACTTCGTCGGCCTTAAGGGTCGTCTTTTCCTTGAGGACTGTGGTCTTACCGTCCTTGCCGATGAATTCTATCTTGACCGGTCCGGCTTCTGTGACGATAACGGACTTTTCAGAGCCGTAGAAATCGCCGCTATTCATGTGCGCAACATGGGTTTTTGAGTCCGCGCTCCATGCACCCATCTTGTGCGGGTTCTTTTTTGCATAATTTTTTACCGATGCCGATGCCCTGCGATCCGAATTTCCTTCCCTCAAAACAGGGTTGACCGCGCTTCCCAGAACCTTACCGTATCTGGCCTTAATCTCTTTCTCAACATCGTTTTTCGGCTCCTCCGGATAGTCCGGGACTTTATAACCCTGCGACTGCAGTTCTTTGATTGCGGCTTTCAACTGGGGAATGGAAGCGCTGATATTCGGCAGTTTGATGATATTGGCCTCTGGTGTAATTGCGAGCTTGCCCAATGCCGTCAGTTCATCGGGTATTCTTTGACTATCTGTAAGGTTTTCCGGAAAGTTCGCGATAATGCGTCCTGCAAGAGAGATATCCCTTGTTTCGACATCAATGCCGGCTGTCCCTGTGAATGCCTTGATGACAGGGAGTAAAGAATAAGTCGCCAGCGCGGGCGCTTCATCGGTTGCCGTATAAAAAATCTTTTCTGACATAAATTCCTCCTGTTGTTAAAATTTAAAAATAGAATTTAAAAGCAAATTGGGTTTGGATTTCTCATTTTTAAGATTGCAGAACTTCCTTCTATTTAACCGTTTCATCCCCCCTTTATTTGTCTCCCATTTGCTGTCCTAAAATGGGAAATTTCCTTTACCAAATTACTATGTTTTTTTGTCAAGCCTTTTATCCTGCCGTGAAACAGCCTAAAATAAAAAAACCGCCTGGAGCTAAAAAACAGATTTTTTACAATCTGTAATCTTGCCCAGACGGTCGGCTATCATTATAAACTTCCGCTCCCCGGTGGTAACCACCTTAATTCCGTCAGTTGCGGAAGACCTCATAAAATTACAAGCTGGATGTTTCTCTATCACAAAAAAGATTCTATTGTCAAGCATTTTTACACCCATACCCGCATCTTTAAAGACCATGGCCATGTTGCTCTCTTGCCTCTTCCCGTGCCTTCTCTGCCTTGACCTTTACAATCCTTCTTCCATCCACATCTACAACAGTAAATCTATGGCCCTTGTAAAAAATGAACTCGCCGCCGCGCGGTATTTTCTGGAGTTTGGAATACATAAAACCAGCCAGGGTGTTAAACTCCTCTGTGCTTTCAAAGGGGAGCCCTACATCTGTCAAATCCCTTAATTGCGCAGATGCATCTATTATCATTGCGCCGTCCTTCAGCCTTTCAACAAGCCCGCCCTTTTCTATATCATACTCGTCTTCTATTTCGCCTACTATCTCTTCAAGGATATCCTCTATTGTTACAAGGCCGTCAACCTCGCCGTGCTCATTTACAACAACGGCCATATGAACCCTTCTTCTTTGCAGCTCTCTTAACAAACGGCTTATCATTGCGGTGTCAGGCACAAAATACGGCGGCCGTATCAATTCCCGCAGTGCCAGAGACCTTTTCTCTTCCATGACCTTAAATACATCCTTGTTGTAAAGTATGCCGATAATATTTTCTTTGGCGTCCTGATATACAGGGTATCTGGAAAAACCGCTTTCAATTATAAATTTAAACACCTGTTCCGACGCCGTATCAATGTCTATGGCATTAAACTTGTGCTTGGGAACCATAATGTCTTTAACCGTCATATCTGCAAACTCAAACACACCATGAATGAGGGCCTCTTCTGTCTCTTCAAATATACCCTGTTGCTTTCCTTCCTTTATAAAATATTTGATTTCTTCCTCTGACACAAATGCCCTTTCTTCCAAACCCTTTGCCCCGAGGACCTTCAGCACAAGATTGGTGGACATGGTCAGAAGTTTTACAAATCCATATGATATCCTGGACAGAAAATCTACCGGTCCTGCAGATACGCATGCCAACTCCTCTGCATATCTGAGCGCGAGTGATTTTGGTATAAGTTCTCCGAATATGAGGGTTACATATGATATGACAATGACCACAATGCCAACCGAGATAGGCTCTGCAAATTCATGGAATGGCCACAGTGGTATGGATAATAAAAGCGGCTTTAATGTCTCTATTGCCGCCACGCCACCGATAACAGATGCGAGACTGCCTATTACGGTAATACCTATCTGAACAGTGGCCAGTAACCTATCAGGGTCGCTCTTTAACCTGTTTACAATATCCGCAGAGTGCATCCCCTTTTTTGACAGTTCCTCTAACTTGCTTCTTCTCGCAGATATGATGGCTATCTCAGAGCCTGAAAAAAAGCCGTTTGCAAAGATCAATATCAGTATTACTATGGCCTCAAGCCAGATACCTTCTGACATAATATCTCCTTATAAAAACTGATTGAGGTTTTTAAAAACCCCTTTCCCCAAAAACTGCGCCGTCTCGCCTAATTGTTCTTCTATGCGCAAAAGCTGGTTATACTTTGCAATGCGGTCTGTCCTGGATGCAGAGCCTGTCTTTATCTGGCCAGCATTAGTGGCAACTGCTATGTCAGCGATTATTGCATCCTCTGTTTCGCCGCTCCTGTGTGATACAATTGCGTTGTAGCCTGCTTTTTTTGCCATTTCAATTGCCTCAAGGGTCTCTGTAAGGGTTCCTATCTGATTTACCTTGATAAGGATTGCATTGCCGATACCCTCTTCTATGCCCTTTGCCAGGATCTTCTTGTTTGTTACAAATATGTCATCACCAACAAGCTGAACATTTTTGCCGAGCCTTTCTGTCAGGCCTTTCCATCCCTTCCAGTCATTCTCTGAAAGGCCGTCTTCAATGGAGATAATTGGATATGCCTTAACCAGCCTTTCATAATAATCAATCATCTTTTCAGAGGACAGGGTTTTGCCTTCGCCTTTTAGATTGTAGACCTTTTTTGAAGAATCATAAAATTCGCTTGCGGCTGGATCAAGGGCGAGCAAGATGTCTTTGCCTGCCTTGTATCGGGCAGCGGTTATGGCCTCCATTATCAATTCAATAGCCTCTTCATTTGTCTTGAGCATCGGCGCAAATCCCCCTTCATCGCCGACAGCGGTGTTTAATCCCTTTTTCTTGAGTATTGATTTAAGATGATGGAACACCTCAACGCCCATCCTTATTGCATTCCGAAAATCCTCTGCGCCAATTGGCATTATCATAAACTCCTGAAGATCAAGGCTGTTATCAGCATGTGCCCCGCCGTTTATGATGTTCATCATCGGCACAGGCAGTGTATTCGCATTTACGCCGCCGATGTGCCTGTACAGGGGAATACAAAGGGATGCGGCGGCGGCCTTTGCCGCTGCCAACGATACACCGAGGATTGCGTTTGCTCCCAGATTGCCCTTATTTCCCGTGCCGTCAAGCTCGATCATTGTCCTGTCTATAAGAATCTGATCTAAGGCATCCATGCCTACTATATCAGGTCCTATCTTGTCATTCACATTTTCCACTGCCTTTAAAACACCTTTGCCAAGATACCTCTTTTTATCGCCGTCTCTAAGTTCTACTGCCTCATGCTCGCCGGTGGATGCACCGGAAGGCACAGCAGCCCTGCCTATTGAGCCGTCTTCCAGAATAACCTCTGCCTCAACAGTCGGATTGCCCCTTGAATCAAGTATCTCTCTTGCTAAGACATCAACAATTGTGGTCATGTAAAACCTCCTTAAACAGTTTACAACTCATTGCTTACGGTATTTATTTCGCAGCCCTTTAAAAAACCCCTTCAGTATCTTCCCGCATTCCACGGCCATAACACCCTCGGTTACTTTAATCTGATGATTCAGTCTCTTGTCCTGCGACAAATCGTATAAAGAGCCGCACGCCCCTGCCTTTGGGTCATAACAGCCAAAGACAAGCCTTTCTATCCTTGCCTGAATCAATGCGCCCATGCACATAAGACATGGCTCCAATGTAACATAGATGGTTGAATTTGTAAGACGCCATCTTCCGAGTTTTTTAGAGGCCTTTTTAATGGCAATTATCTCTGCGTGGGCAGTAGCGTCAGCAGCAGTTTCTTTCAGATTATGGCCTCTTGCTATAATCTTATTATCCGAGACTATTACAGCGCCTATGGGTACTTCGCCTTTTTGGGCAGCCTTTTCAGCCTCCTTGAGAGCCTCTCTCATGAACCATTCATCTTTTTCTCTGTCACTGACCACTGTTTTTCATTGGCGCGCCCAGAGGGATTCGAACCCCCGACCCCTTGATTCGTAGTCAAGTGCTCTATCCAGCTGAGCTATGGGCGCAGACCGTTTTCATAACCTTTAACATCTTTAAGGCATTAGAGTCAATCCAGAAATGATACATCCTCCTCTATTCCTCAACTCCTAAGCTCCTATCTTATTTTATCCTTTATTTTTACTTTCCTATAAGATATTATCTGGCGGATATAAATGGCCTTTGATTTTAGATTAACAAAAAATGATTTGCATAGTAAGGCAAGGCTGGGTAGAATCACCATTTCTCATGGCCGGATAAATACACCTGTGTTTATGCCTGTAGGCACACAGGCAACTGTAAAGGCCATGACACCCGAAGAGCTTAAGGATATAGGGGTAGAGATAATACTCTGCAATACCTATCACCTCTATTTAAGGCCGGGGCATGAACTTATAAAAAATATGGGCGGCCTGCATAAATTCATGCACTGGGACAGGCCGATACTCACGGACAGCGGCGGGTATCAGGTATTCAGCCATTCTGAATTGAGAAAGATAAAGGAGGAGGGGGTTTGGTTTCAGTCGCATCTTGACGGTTCAAAGCATTTTTTAAGCCCGGAAAAGGCTATTGAGATTCAGGAGGCCCTTGGGGCTGATATAATAATGTGTCTGGATGAATGCACTGCATATCCCTCTACATACGAATATACAAAGGATTCCATGGAGCTTACGCACAGATGGGCAAAAAGATGCAAGGAAGCAAAGAAAAGCGAAGGACAATCGCTTTTTGGCATAGTTCAGGGCGGGATGTTTCAGGACTTAAGAAAAGAGAGCGCAGAGGCTATAATGAGAATAGGCTTTGATGGTTATGCAATAGGGGGACTGAGCGTAGGGGAAGATAAGGTTCTGATGTATGAGATGATAGATGCTGTTGTCCCATATCTCCCTGAGGATAAACCGAGGTATTTGATGGGTGTCGGCACACCAGAGGATCTGATAGAAGGGGTGATGAGGGGGGTCGATATGTTTGACTGTGTTATGCCTACAAGAAATGCCAGGAATGGAACGCTCTTTACAAAGTATGGAAAATTGGGTATAAGAAATGCCCAGTATGCTAATGACCCTAATCCGATAGAAGATGGATGCAACTGCTATACATGCAAAAACTATTCAAGGGCATATTTGAGACATCTTTTTGCGGCAAATGAGATCCTTGCGGCGCGGCTCGGCACCACGCATAACCTTTATTACTATACAAGGCTTATGGCTGATATAAGGGATGCAATAGCAAAGGATAAATTTCAGGAATTCAGGGCAGAGTTTTATAGGATAAAGGAAGAAGGATAAGAACAATTCGTAATTCTAATAAAAAAAGGAGGTATCACAGTGTTAAACTTTACCACAATCGCATTTGCAGCAGATGAGGCGCCGGCAGCAGGAGGGATGGGGCAGTTTTTGAGCTTTGCCCCATTGGTTATACTCTTTGTGATCTTTTATTTTCTCCTCATAAGGCCTCAGCAGAAAAAGGCAAAGGATCACAGGGGGATGATTTCCAAGCTTGAGAAAGGCGATATGGTTATTACATCGGGGGGCATACATGGAGCCATTACAGGGGTGACAGAGGATACTGTTACCGTAGAGATTGCTGATAATGTCAAGGTCAAGGTTGGCAAGGAATACATAGCGTCAAAAAAAAATAAATAGTAATTAAGTTGCAAGATGCAAGATTCAAGTTAAGACTTGCAACTTGCAACCTGAAACTTGTAACTGTTTTATACGGAGGTTCTTAAATGCCAAAGAGCATAATTGGGCGTCTTGTTTTGATCGGCTTTTTCTTTTTGCTGGCTGTCGTGCTTTTTCTGCCTTCAACGCCGGTTTCCAAAAACCTTCCTTCATGGTATAAAGATAACTTTCCAAAGATAGCCCTTGGACTTGACCTGCAGGGCGGCATGCATCTTGTTCTTCAAGTTGATACTGAAAAAGGGATTGAGAATCACTTGCAAAGGATGAGCAAAGGCATAGATGGATTGTTCAGGGAAAAAAAGGTTGCCTTTTCAGAGGTAAAGGCTCAAGGCCATGAGGTTTTAATATCGTATAAGAATGAAGCTGCAAAGACAGCGGTAGAAAAGGCTATGGGCGATAATTATCCGATATTTCAAAAAGTATCTGAAAAGGGAAACAGCACAGCATATACGCTTACAGACACCGAAACAAAGAGGATAAAAGAGTGGAGCACATCTCAGGCTATTGAAACCATAAGGAACAGGATAGATAAGTTCGGCGTAACAGAGCCGCTCATCCATGCGCAGGGAAAAGATGAGATTGTGGTTCAGCTTCCCGGATTAAAAGACCCTGACCGCGCCATAGCCCTGATAGGAAAAACCGCTGTATTGGAGTTCAAGATGGTGGACGAGACAGGAGATTTAAAAAAGGCCATGGACGGCCAGATTCCTGAAGGGGACGAGCTTCTCTACGAAAGAAGAGTGGATACAGAGAGCGGCGCTGTAAGGCAAACGCCATTTCTTATAAAAAAAGAGGCTGTTCTTACCGGCGATCTTTTGACAGACGCAAGGGTTGCAATAGATTCTCAGTTAAATGAGCCGTATGTGTCAATAACATTTGACAGTGAAGGGGCAAGAATATTTGCGGATGTTACGAATCAAAATGTAAACAAGAGGATGGCGATTATTCTTGACAGAAATGTGTATTCAGCGCCCGTAATAAGGGAAAAGATAGGCGGCGGCAGGGCGCAGATTTCAGGAAGTTTTACGCATGAAACAGCAACAGATTTGGCAATTGTGCTTCGGGCCGGCGCATTGCCGGCGCCTGTAAATATAATCCAGAATGTTACAGTGGGACCATCCCTCGGTGAAGATTCTATCAAAGCAGGTGTTAAGGCCGCCGTAATAGGAGGCATTCTCGTCCTTGGCTTTATGCTTTTTTATTACAGGCTTTCAGGCCTTATCTCTGATTTTGCAATGGCTCTTAATATTACAATGCTACTTGGCGCCATGGCATGGTTCAATGCAACACTTACCCTGCCAGGCATTGCCGGCATTATCTTAACAATCGGCATGGGTGTTGATTCCAATGTCCTGATATTTGAAAGGATAAAGGAGGAGCTTAAAACAGGGAGAACGGTCAGGTCAGCCATTGACGCAGGATATGACAGGGCGTGGTGGACTATCATAGACTCTCATGTGACAACACTTATCACAGCAGCCATATTGTTCCAGTTCGGCAGCGGCCCTATCAAAGGTTTTGCAGTATCCTTAAGCATCGGCATATTGATAAACCTCTTTACCGCCCTTGTTGGGACAAAGGTGGTTTTTGACTTTATAACACAGAGGAGAAGAATAGAGAGACTGAGCATATAAAGGGGGTTTTTAAAATAAATGGACATCTTAAAAGATACAAAGATAGATTTTATAGGAAATAGGTATTATGCCTTTGGGTTGTCAATAATACTGGCTATCATGGGAATTATTGCGGCTGTGCTTATACCGATGGGCAAGGCAAATCTGGGGATTGATTTCACAGGCGGCATGTCAATACAGCTTAAGTTTGAAAAACCGTTTGCCCTTGAAAACGCAAGAAAGATATTGGATAAAGAGAATTTTAAAGATGCTGAGCTTCAGCAGTTTGCCGGCGGCAATCAATTGCTTATAAGGTTCAAGAATGCAGAAGGTGAATTGAAGGCAACATCAGACAGATTAACACTGGCCTTTGCAAAGGGGATTGCCGATAATAAATTCATTATAGAATCAACCACTGCCGTTGGCCCGACAGTAGGTAAAAAACTCCAGAAGGACGCATTATGGGCGGTTGGCATATTGCTTCTGGGCATCCTTATATATCTGGCGCTAAGATTTGAGCTTATATTCGGAATTGCGGCTGTAATTGCCACCTTTCACGATGTGCTTGCGGTATTGGGTGTGTTTTATGTGTTAAATAAAGAGATAAATCTTTTAATAATCACAGCCCTTCTTACCCTTGCAGGCTATTCCCTGACTGATACAGTCGTTGTCTTTGACAGGATAAGGGAAAATCTTAGAAAGAGAGGCAAAGAGGTTCTTGAAGACCTTATTAACAGAAGCATAAACGAGGTCTTGAGCAGAACAATCATTACATCAGGCACAACACTTTTGGTTTTGGTAGCGCTCCTTATAGCAGGCGGCGAGGTAATACATGATTTCTCGCTTGCGCTCTTTCTCGGTGTGCTTGTCGGCACATATTCATCCATCTTTGTTGCAAGTCCGCTGCTTCTATTGTGGAAGGGTAAAAGGGGAAGGTTAATCAGGTAAGTAAAGAATTTATTATCGCCTCACCCATATCCTTGCATCCAACAAGTTTCATCCCTGTCTGGTTTATATCCGCTGTGCGAAAACCTTTATTCAATACCTTCTCCACAGCCCTTTCAATATCACTCGCTGCCTCTGTGAGGTTAAATGAAAATCCGAGCATCATTGCCGCGGACAGGATAGTGGCAATTGGGTTTGCCTTGTCCTGACCCGCAATGTCCGGCGCGCTGCCGTGGATTGGTTCATATAAGCCAACATTGCCGCCGATGCTTGCTGAAGGGAGCATACCGATAGAGCCGGTGAGCATTGCTGCCTCGTCAGAAAGAATGTCTCCGAATGTATTCTCTGTTACTATCACATCGAACTGTTTTGGATTTCTTATAAGCTGCATGGCGCAGTTGTCCACATACATGTGATTTAGCTCCACATCCTGATAGTCCTTATGCACCTTTGTAACAACCTTTCTCCATAACTCGGTGGTCTCAAGTACATTTGCCTTGTCAACGGATGTAACCTTTTTCCTTCTCTTTCGCGCCACATCAAAGGCAACCGTTGCAATCCGCTCTATTTCAGGTGTGGTGTATATCATAGTGTTTATCCCACGCTCCGTGCCATCCGGGAGTTTCTCAACGCCTCTTGGCGCGCCGAAATACAGGCCGCCTGTAAGCTCCCTTACAACCATAATATCAACGTCCTCAATAACCTCTTTTTTTAACGTTGACGCATCTGAAAGAACAGGATATATCTTTACCGGCCTGAGATTTGCAAAAAGCCCGAGTTCTTTTCTTAGCGCCAGCAAAGCCCTCTCCGGCCTTATGGAATAATCAAGCCCCTCCCATTTTGGCCCTCCGACAGCGCCCAATAAAACCGCATCGTTATCCTTTGCAAGTTTCAATGTCTCGTCTGTCAGGGGGATGCCATACCTATCAATGGATGCGCCGCCGATAAGGGCCTCATGCAATTCAAATCTTATATTATGCCTTTTGCCAACAGCCTTTAAAACCTTAACAGCCTCTCCGACTATCTCAGGCCCGATACCGTCTCCCGGCAGGACAGCGATTCTGTAACTTTTTGTCATTTTTACTCCTTGCTATCTACCGATATTTTCTGCACCGCTTCAAGAAAAACAGACAGGCCGCTGTGAGGTATTACTACCGTGCTTCTCCTGTCATTGGAAAGCTCTGCAATCTGCAGGAATTTACCCCCTTCATTCTCCTTCAAGTCCACCCAGATGGTCTTGTTTTCTATATTGATCCTCTCACTGGATATTGTTTTACTTCTTACGCCTTCCTTCTTCATCACATCCCCCCTGTTTTAAAATAATGAACCTTTTTCTTTACCCATTCCATCAATCCGCCTGTATTTATAAGCTCCTGCATAAATGGCGGGATTGGCTGGCTATGAAAGGTCTTCTTTTTTGTCAGATTTACAATTTTGCCGGTATCCATATCAACCTCTATCTCATCACCCTCATTTATATAGTCAACTGCATATGGCGATTCAAATATCGGAAACCCCATATTAAACGAATTGCGGTAAAATATCCTTGCAAAGCTCTTTGCTATAACGCAGGATATCCCTGCTGCCTTTATGGCAATGGGCGCATGTTCCCTTGATGAACCGCAGCCGAAATTTTTATCAGCAACGATAATATCGCCAGCCTTCATCTTATTGACAAATTGCGGATCAGCATCTTCCATGCAGTGTTTTGCCAGTTCCTTTGGGTCGGATGTATTTAAATATCTTGCAGGTATAATCTGGTCGGTGTCAATATCCGCCCCGAATTTCCATGCCTTGCCTTTAAATTTCATGCCTTCTTTCCCCCTGTCTTTTCCACAACTTCGTTCAGCTCTTTCATTAGTTTTTCTAAATCTATAAAATGGAGATTGCACGCCTGTCCAATGGTAACTAATTTTGCGAGGGATTTCCTTGCCACAGGATTTGCCAGAAGCCCGAAACAATGCCCCTGTTTAACAAACACATCCATGGTCTCCGGATGTTTGGTTAATACGTCTTCAACTATCATGTCTTTTGTAATCTTCATACAAAACTCATTTTCACTAAACGTTGACGGTAATAATCTGCAAAGCCCCTTTTGCCAATAGTCTTCTGTTAAAATTCTTGAACCCGGCCTCTCTTAACTCTTTTTGTAAATCAGCGTTGATAAAATCCCTTGCTGATTCATGTTCGGCGAATACAAAAAATATCTTCTGAATAAATCCAGCAAAACCTTCTCCATGGTGATAGTCAAAAAGAATAAATTTCCCATTGTCTTTCAAAACCCTTCTTATTTCCTTCAATACACCCCTTGTTGCATCAAGAGGCATTTCATGAAGCCCCATTGAAGCCGCCACTCTGTCAAAAGTCCCTTGTTTGAAAGGAATAGAAACAGCATCTGCCTGAACCAGTGAAAGTTTAATATCTTGCCGCTGCGATTTTTCTCTTGCAACCTTAAGCATGCCGGGGGATAGATCTAAACCATAAGCTAAAACACCTTTTTCTCCAGCCGCAAGCGAGACAGTTGCTGTGCCGCAGCATATCTCAAGCAGCCTGCAACCTTCCACAGGGATAATTGCCTCTATTGTAAGCCTTCTTAATCTCTTCTCGCCGCCTAACAAAAGCCCTGCAATCCATATTCCCAAATCATACAGAGGGGCAAAGATATCAAACATTGGGCGGTAGTAGGAAGGTCTCGACATAGTTAAAATTGCAAAGTGCAAATTTCAAATTGATAAAGTTTAGCTTCTTTAATTTTGCACTATACATTTTTCATTTTGCATTATTTTCTAACCACCTCATCCGGATGGGCAATCCTGCCCTTTACAGCTGTTGCTGCGGCAACTGCGGGATTGGCAAGATAGACCTCGCTCTTTGGATGTCCCATCCTGCCGACAAAGTTTCTGTTGGTTGTTGCAAGGGCCCTCTCTCCCTCTGCAAGTATCCCCATATGTCCGCCGAGGCACGGGCCGCATGTAGGCGGGCTGATTATCGCCCCTGCCTTAAGATAAATCTCAAACAGTCCTTCTTCCATTGCCTGTTTGTAGATAAGCGGGGTTGCGGGTATTACAATCAATCTCACATAAGGCGCAACCCTTTTCCCCTTTAATATCTTTGCGGCTATTCTCAAATCTTCCATCCTCCCGTTTGTACAGGAGCCGATGACTACCTGGTCAATTGGTATATTTCCAACCTCTGTGATATTTTTTGTGTTCTCTGGAAGATGGGGAAACGCCACCTGAGGCTCTATCTTTGCGCAATCGTATTCTCTCACATTGCAGTAAACTGCATTTTCGTCACTTGCATAGAATTTATACGGCCTCTCTGCCCTTTTATCCACATATGCCTTTGTAATCTTATCAGGCGCGATTATCCCGTTCTTCCCCCCTGCCTCAATAGCCATATTGCACATAGAGAGGCGGCTGTCCATAGAAAGCCTTTCAATAGTCGGGCCGCAGAATTCCATTGCCTTATATAATGCGCCGTCAACGCCGATATTGCCTATGGTGTAGAGTATAAGGTCTTTTCCATCAACCCATTTATTCAGCTTGCCTTTAAATATAAACTTCATTGATTCAGGCACCTTGAACCATGCCTCGCCTGTAATCATTGCAGCAGCCAAATCAGTTGAGCCTACGCCTGTTGCAAATGCCCCCAGCGCGCCGTAGGTGCAGGTATGACTGTCCGCGCCTATAACCAGATCGCCAGGCACAACTATTCCCTTTTCAGGAAGCAGCGCATGTTCCACGCCTACATCCCCGCCGTCAAAATAATGCGTCAATTTCTGCTCCTTTGCAAATTCTCTTAAAATCTTGCACTGCTCAGCAGATTTTATATCCTTATTCGGCGTAAAGTGGTCAGGCACAAGCACAACCTTATTTTTATTGAAAACCTTTTTTGCGCCACTTGCCTTAAACTCCTTTATTGCAATAGGCGCAGTAATATCATTGCCCAGGGCAATATCCACCTTTGCATTTATGAGCTGGCCTGGTTTAACCTCTTTAAGCCCGGCATGTTTTGCAAGTATCTTCTCAGTAATGGTCATTGGCATTACACCACCCGCTCCTTCTTCTCTCTCTTTTTATACTCTAATTTATTCAATGCATTTATATATGCCTTGGCGCTGGCGACTATAATATCAGTATGGGCGCCCTGTCCCAACACTATATGGTCATTTTCCTGCAAGCGAACGGTAACCTCTCCCTGCGCGTCAGCGCCGCCTGTTATGGCATTCACTGAATAGCGCAGGAGTTTGCTCTTTGTCTTTGTTATCTTTGCAATGGTCTTATAAACCGCATCAACCGGCCCGTCGCCAAACCCTGCCTCTTTTACATGCTTGCCGTCTACATACATCTCCACTGTTGCAGTAGGGGTTGATTCTGTGCCGCTTACAACATTTAACTTATCTAATTTAAATCTCTCAGGTATCTCTATCCTCAAAACCTCATCAGCAACAATGGCCTCAATATCCTCGTCAAAAACCTCTTTTTTCTGGTCAGCAAGGACTTTAAATCTTTCAAACGCCTTATTTAAATTTTCATCAGATAATTCATAGCCCAATTCCTTAAGCCTTATCTTGAAGGCGTGCCTTCCTGAATGTTTTCCCATGACCAATGTTGACTTGGCAAGACCGATGGATTCAGGCCTCATTATCTCGTAGGTGGTCTTCTCTTTCAAAAGGCCGTCCTGGTGAATCCCTGATTCGTGGGCAAAGGCATTGTCCCCTACAATTGCCTTATTCGGCTGAACCATTATACCTGTAATGCTGCTTATAAGCCTGCTTGTCGGATATATATGCTCTGTAACTATCCTTGTGTCGATATTAAGGATATCCTTCCGGGTCCGTAATATCATCACTATCTCTTCGAGCGATGCGTTCCCAGCCCTCTCTCCAATGCCGTTTATGGTGCATTCCACCTGCCTGGCGCCGTTCATTACAGCAGCAAGAGAATTTGCAACTGCAAGCCCCAGATCATTGTGGCAGTGGACCGATATTGTCGCCTTTTTTATATTGGAGACATTTTCC
>Ga0080064_1003920_pt1 | contig 20212 bp, 13 predicted proteins | sample Subgrocontami54m_FD_69260 | JGI IMG/M metagenome (GOLD analysis project Ga0080064, IMG submission 69260) | Subsurface groundwater microbial communities from S. Glens Falls, New York, USA - GMW46 contaminated, 5.4 m (SPADES assembly) (version 2) ...
CCCCACGGCGGATGGGCGGTCGTGACCCAACCCTGGCCCCCGTCTAGCTCCCGCCATATCCGGTAATGGAAATCCTTGCCCAGCAGTCCGAATTTCCAAAGCTGATAGGCGATGTCCTTGCCCACGTAGGTGACAATTCCGTTCGACCGCACGATTACCTTCGAATCATCCTCGGCCGCGTCATCGGAATAATGCGCGCCCGCCATCACCCAACAGCCTTTCTTCGGGCCTTCCGTCTCCAAATAGATCGCCTGCCGCTCCTTGAGTTGCGCAAAGGCCGTCGCCCAGAATTGCAGGTGCAGAATCTCGCTCTCGCGCGGGAGTACGTCGTAGATGACGCCCAGCCTCGCCATCGTTTCCAGGTGCCGCCCCACCACCGCATCCGAGACAACGTGGCCTAGTTCCGCGATCGGCCCGTGCCCGGCTTCCACCGCGTGCAGAATCTCCTGCCGCCACGCTTTCTCGTCTTCCTTGTTGTCGTGGAAATGCTGCGAAACGCGCGCATAGACGTCCCAGCAGAGATAGTCGAAGCGAGGCTGCGAGGCCAGCGCCGCTACCTCCTCCGCTGACTTGTGCTCCAACTTCAGAAAGCCCGACACCACGTCGGCCACCTGCACGCCCGTATTGTCGATATAGTTCTGCACCTCCACCGGCTCGCCGGAGGCGCGCAGCATCCGCACAAATGTGTCCCCCAGCACCGCGTTGCGCAGATGCCCTATATGCGCCGCCTTGTTCGGATTGATGTTGGTGTGTTCGACGATGATCTTGCCGCCGCTCCCCCGCGACGCCCCCGTACCGCCGGCCAGTAGTGCCGCCGCATAGGCGCCCCGGTCCAGCCGGATGTTGATGTAGCCTCCCCCGGCGATCTCCATCTTGGCCACCCCGGCAAGCGTTCCCAGATCCTCCACCAGTTCCTGCGCAATCGCGCGCGGCGCTTTCTTCAAATGCTTGGCCAGTTGAAAAGCGATGGTGAGCGCAAGTTCGCCAAAAGCGGCCTCATTCGGCTGTTCGAGCACCACTGGCAGACCAAGTCCGTAACGGGCCTGCAAATGGGCGGAAACCTGCTCCTGAAGTCGGGTTTGGATTTGATGGAACACGGGGAAACCAAAGTATAGCGCGGTTCGACAGCAAATCCCTCGACGGATGGTGGCATTTTCCTCCGCGCCACAGGCGAGGCCAGCCAAATCTGGAGCTACAACAAAAAGTTTCCTGCCGGCGAGCGGTTAAGCTCACTGGAACAAGTTACACCCCGCGCACCTTTTGCAAGCCGGCTGCCAGAGGCATGGCCGGCTTTCGAGGTCCCTCGGGCGCATACACCGTAAATACAATCCGTGCCCCCAATTTGCAGGCAGCCTTGAGCGTCTCCTCTGCCAGAGCAAAGTCGCGGGAAAAGGGCTGCGTGCCCGCTTGCACCCCAATATTAAAGTCTCGCTTCTTCGCGGCATTCCACAGATCCCGCTGCGCCTTCGGCAGGCCTTCAATCAACGCACAAAAGCCGCGAATGGTCGCGTCTGCGGTCTTGGTGATTTTGGCTAACTCAAGGTGCGCACAGTAGGTTCGCCCGATGCGCCCTACGTAGAGGACGTTCACCTTTTCCCCAAGGGCGGACACGAGCGCCTGGAGATCCCGGGTTGAGTAGATATTAGTAGATATCAAGGTCAACGTTCAAATAACGAGTGGCTGTGGGATCATCCACTCTGCTCACCCTGCGCATGCCTGATCCTGAACCTCATCATACTGCCTCTCACCAGCGGTTGGAATTAATTGGAAATCACCAACTGGCGCTGGCTCAGATCCATTCCTCCCATAATTGCCCCGGACACCAGAATTGTGCCCCCCTCTTGCCATAAGCATAAAAAACTATATATACTCAACCCAACGATCTGACATTAGGGGGTTGATGATGTTTCGAACATTCGTTTCGCTTTTCGTTTTGTTCTCGTTGGCAGGCGTCGCGCTCGCCCAGAGCCGTATCACCGGGACGGTCACGGACCATTCCGGCGCCGTCGTACTAGGCGCTTTGGTGACGGCTCGCAACGCCGAGACCGGAATCATGACCTCAGCCAAGACCAACCAGAGCGGCGTCTATACCATCTCCTTTCTCAATCCCGGCCGCTACGAGGTCTCCTGCGAATTAACCGGATTCAAGAAATTCGCGCAGTCCGGCATCACGCTGGACACCGGTGGATCGGCAACGCTGAACATCGCCCTGCAATTGGGGCAGATCACAGAGACCATCAACGTGGCCGCCTCCGCGCCTTTGCTCGAATCCGAGTCCAGCGCGGTGGGTCAGGTGGTGGAGAATAAGCTGATCCTGAATCTGCCCATCCCCAGCCGCCGCAGCGCCTCGCTGGTGCGCCTGATGGGCAACGTGAGCTACAAGAGTGAGGATGGCGGCGAGGCTGTGCCGAAATTCTCCATGGCCGGCGGCCGCAGCCAGAACCAGATGTGGCTGCTCGACGGCGGCGTTTCGCAGAACATGTCCCTCGGCGTGGCGCAGCTCAGTCTGAACCCGCCCAACGAGGCGCTGCAGGAGTTCAAGGCGACCTCAAACAACTACGCGGCTGAGTTCGGCAGAACCGGCGGAGGACTGATCGTGATGACCACCAAGTCCGGGACAAATGATTATCACGGCTCGGCCTACGAATGGCTCCGCAACGAAAAATTGAACGCCCGCAGTTTCTTCGCCCCCACTAAGGCGCCCTTGCGGTTCAATACGTTTGGCGCCGCCATCGGCGGGCCAATCAAGAAAAACAAGTCATTCTTCTTTTACAACTATGAAGGTGGCCGCCGCCGCACTGGTGTCACCATCGGGGAAAGCCTGCCGCGACCGGCCGAGATCGCTGGTGATTTTTCCGCGCGAACCGACATTAGTATTCTCGACCCTGCCACGCGCGTCGGAACAACAGCCGCCACGCCTTTCCCCGGCAAGGTGATTCCGCAGAGCCGGATCGACCCCATCGGCAAGGCCTTCGCCGCATTTTTCCCCGCGCCCAACGTCAGCACCGACAATCTTGCCCGCGCGCCCGGCAACAACTTCTTCGCCAACGCAAGCGATGCGCTCAGCCAGGATTTCCACACTGTGCGAATCGACCATCAGTTCAACGACAAGGACCGCATCTTCGGACGCCTCTCCTACGTGACGGCGCCGGAAGTTGTAGCCGCCGTTTGGCCGACAGTGGCGGCCGATGACCGCGCCGGAACCCGCGCCAACCGCCATGGCAACCTGCTGTTGAGCTGGCAGCGCAGCATTCGCCCGGCACTCATCAACGAATTCAAATATATGTACGGCAACCGCATGCATATCAACCGCGGGGCCGGCACCGGGTCAGGGATCAATGGACAAATCAAGGTGCCCGGTGTGGATGCCGATGGCTTTGCCCGCATCACTCTCACCGGCCACCAGAGCATGGGACAGGGCACCGCGGAACGGATTCAGCAGCCAATTCTCACCCAACAGGCCACCGACAACCTGATCTGGGTCAAAGGGAACCATTCCATCAAGACCGGATTCGAATTCCGCTTTTCCAACAACCTGGACAAGCTCCGCGCATCCTACGGCGGAGTTTTCGCGTTTTCCGATCGCGCCACCAATAGCGCCATTGCCTCGCTCCTCCTGGGCTGGGTCAACAGCGGGTCTCTCGCCACCACTGATCCGCTGGATTCGCGAACCGACTACTACGGCGCCTATGTCCAGGACGATTGGAAAGTGACTTCGAAGTTTACCTTGAATCTCGGGATGCGCTGGGAAGTAGATACCCCGCGTTGGGATCGAATGAACCACCAAAGCGGTTTCGACGACAAGAAAATCAACCCCGTGTCCGGCACTCCCGGCGTCATCACCTTTGCCGGCTTGGACGGTGTTGGCAAGTACGCGCACAGAACCGATTGGAACAACTTCGGCCCGCGCGTAGGCTTTGCTTACAGCCCCGGCCGCCGGATGGTGGTTCGCGGCGGCTACGGCATCTCCTATAACGGCGCCTACCAGGGAGCCGTTCCTAACTCCCTCCAGCAGGGCTTTTCCTTGAACGGTTCCTTCCCCTCTCCCGACGGCTTCGCCGCGCCCTTCCTGTTCAGGCAGGGTATGCCCGTCATTAGCCGCGAACCGATCGGTCCCGGCTTTGGCGCGGTCAGAGTGGGACAGGCGGTTCGCTCCTCCCCGGACTTCATCGCCCAAAATCACGTCAACGGCTACGCCCAGCAGTGGAATTTCGCCATTCAGAAGGAGCTCCCCAAGAACGTGCTCGTCGAGGGCGCATACCTAGCCAACGTCGGCCACAAACTGGGCGGCGGCAACATCAACATCAACATGATTCCGCTCGTGAACGGGCGTGGCCCCGCCACACAGTCGCAACTCTTGCGGCCGTTTCCGCAATTCAACGCCGTTACCAACGTCAGTCCGGATTGGGGCAACTCCTCCTATCACTCCTTCAATCTGAAGCTGGAGAAACGCTATTCGGCCGGGATCAGCTTCCTCACCAACTACACCTGGTCCAAATTCATCGACGATGTTTCCAGCGGTTCCGAGCTCGGCGGCGGAGGGGCCACTTATCAACACCTGGAAACGCGCAAATTGGACAAGGCCCTCTCAGGCAGCGATCTCCGGCACCGGGTCACAATCAGCATGCTGTACGATCTACCGGTCGGTAAGGGCAGGCGAATGCCTGTTGAGAATGCGGTCCTCAATCACGTGGTGGGCGGCTGGACCCTCGGCGGAATTCTTGAGGCCCGCGGCGGTGCGCCCTACGGAGTTGTGGAGTCCACCAACCGCATGAACACTTTTTCCGCCTCGCAACGCTCCAACATCCTCCGCGATCCGGCCCTGTCGGCCAGCCGCTCCCGCGGCGATCAGGTGGCCCAGTTTTTTGATACCACCGCCTTTGTTGCCCCCGGTGACGGCAATATTGGCAACGCCAGCCGCACCAACGGCCTCGGACCAGGATTCTTCGGCCTCGACATCTCCATGCAAAAGCAGTTCAATCTCACCGAGCGCTTCAATCTGACCTTCCGCACCGATATCGTGAATCTCCCCAACGTGCCTGCTTTCGACAGCCCGAATCAGAGCCGGGGAACAGGTGCCTTCGGAACGCTCAACAGCGTGTTACTGGGCACAGGCGGCCGTGAGATCCAACTCAACCTGCGCCTGGCCTGGTAAGCTCAGCCATGCAGCGCAAAGCGTGCCGCCCGCGCCGGATTCCATATCTGGCCGCTCTGGCCGCTCTGGCCGCATTGACGCTCGCCCAATCGCCTGATTACAAGGTAGACACCAAGTTCGCCAGCAAGCCTCAGGTCGAGGAACTCTTCCAGCGCATCGACGCCCGCAACGACCAATGGGTGGGCGAGCGCGACTATGAAGACATCCATCAGCAACTCGAGCTGTGGGCCGCCGGCCTGAAAAAAGGCGAAAAAACCTTTCCCCGCCTGGATACGCTTGCCCCGCGCTTTTCCCGCTTGGACGTCGTGCAGCTCAAGATTGTCGCCAGCGGCCGCGATGTCGAATCCGCTCCCGAGGCCTCCATTCGCATCCGCGTCGAACTCGCCGGGGAGTCCAGGACTGGCGGCCCCCTTTCCTTGCAGGGCCACTGGGAAACCGTTTGGACCCGCGCCCAGACGGCCTGGAAGCTGGACCGCATCGCCCCATCCACCCTGCGCGAAATCAAGGCCGGCCCCCTGCGCTTTGTCGATGTGACGCAGCAGGCCCTGGGAGCCAATCCGTCCCTCTCCCGGCAACTGTCCAAAAGCGTGGACCACTGGCGCGGCCTGCTCGACGAAGCCGCCGGAGTGGATGTCTACGGACATAACGGAGTCGCCGTCGGCGACTGTGATGGCGACGGTTGGGAGGACCTCTACTTCGCCCAGCCCTCCGGACTCCCCAATCGCCTCTTCCACAACAACGGCAACGGGACCTTCACCGACGTCTCCGCCGCCTCTGGCCTCGACATTCTCGATGACACTCGCTCCGCCCTGTTCGCCGACATCGATAACGACGGTGACCAGGATCTCATCGTCATCACCGCCACCAGACCCATCCTGTTCCGCAACGACGGCCACGGAAAGTTTTCCATGGACGCGGCCAGCGGCCTCGACATTCCCAAGGACCAGGCCGGCAGTCTCACCTCCGCCGTCATGGCCGACTTTGACCGCGACGGTTGGCTCGACCTCTACATCTGCTCCTACGATTTCTGGAAACCCGGCAAGACCTACAACGCCCCCACACCCTACTACGACGCCGTCAACGGTCCCCCGAACTTCCTCTTTCGCAATCTGGGCGGCAAACGGTTTGAGAACGTGACCGCGCGCGCCGGCCTCATGGCCAACAACAATCGCTACAGTTTTGCCGCCGCCTGGGGCGACTACAACAACGACGGCTGGCCAGACCTCATCGTCGCCAACGATTTCGGCCGTAAGAACCTCTACCGCAACAAGGGCGATGGCACTTTCGAAGACGTCGCTGAAGCCGCCGGCGTCGCCGACCTCGGCGCTGGCATGTCGGCCGCCTGGGGTGACTCAAACAACGATGGACTTCTCGATCTCTACACCGGCAACATGTGGTCCTCGGCCGGCCAGCGCATCACCGGCAACCGCCAGTTTCTCTCCGTGGCCCCCGCCGGCCCTGTGCGCCAGGCCTTTCAACGCCAGGCGCGCGGAAATTCGCTCTTCATGAATGGCGCCCAGGACGGCTTTGTGGAACGCAGCGCCGAAGCCGGCGTCGAAATGGGGCGCTGGGCCTGGTCTTCTGATTTTGCGGATCTGGATAACGACGGCCTGCTCGACCTCTACGTCACCAACGGATATATCAGCGGCCCTGACCTGCGGGATCTTTGAAGCTTCTTCTGGCGGCAGGTCGTGCCGCGGACTCCCCAGAAAGAGGCCGGCTCCCGGAGCTATGAAGAAGGCTGGCGTGCCATCAATGAACTGATCCGCGCCGGCGGAAGCTGGAGCGGCCGCGAGAGAAACGTCTGCTACCGCAACCGCGGCGATGGCAGCTTTGAGGATGTCTCTTACGTCACAGGATTGGATTTCCCGCAGGATGGCCGCGCCTGGGTCTGGTTGGACCTCGATGCGGACGGGGATCTCGACCTCGTGTTGCAGTCCCGCAATGAACCCCGCGTGCGAGTGCTCCGCAATGAGCTCAGCGGCCACGGCACCGGACTCCTCGTCCATCTGGAAGGAGTCAAATCCAATCGCGATGCCATCGGCGCGCGCGTGCGGCTCATCACCGCCGCCGGGTCGCGTATGCGGGAGGTGCATAGCGGCGCGGGTTTCCTGTCGCAAAGCAGCCGCCGTGCGCATTTCGGCATCCGGCCCGGCGAAACCGTGGAGGCGCTCGAAATCGAATGGCCCAGCGGCCGGAAAGAAAGATTGGCGGCTCCGCCCGTGCGGGGCTGGATTCGAGTGAAGGAAGGCGAAGGCCGGTGGGAACCGTTCCAACCCGTTTCCCGTATTGCTCCCCCTCCCCCCGATGACACGCTCTCCGAACAACCCTGGTTGACCGGGCCGGTTCCACTGCCCGACTCGCGCCTCGCCTCCTATCGCGGCAAAAAAGTGTTGCTCACCCTTTCGGCCTCCTGGTGCCCGCCCTGCATGGCTGAGATCAAGGAGCTGGCCGCCAATCGCGGAAAACTTTCCGCCGGCGGCCTGCAAGTGGTCACCCTCGCCCTCGACGACAACCCCAAGGCAGCCGCCGCCAATCCCTTCCCGAAGCTCATGGCCGATGAACGCATGGTCGGCGTCTACACGGTCCTCTACCGGTACCTGTTCGACTGGCGTCGTGACCTTGCCCTGCCTCTCAGCCTTCTCCTCGATGAGAATGGCGCGGTGGTGAAGCTTTACCAGGGCGCAGTGGCTACGGCAACCCTGCTCTCCGATCTCTCCACGCGCCGCCGTCCAACGCTCCCCTTCCCCGGCAGGCGCTACACCGAATCCCCGCTCCGCAACTACACCGAGCTGGCCACCGCCATGGCCGAGCGAGGCTTTCTCGCCGAAGCAGGCCTGCTGTTCCGTGCCGCCCGCGATCATGGCCAGGGCGGCGGCGGCTACGAATTGTTGAACAACTACGCCGGCATGCTGGTCGGTCAAGGAAAGCCGGCCGAAGCCGAACCTCTTCTGCGCGCCGCCATCCAGGACAACCCGAAACAGGCCGCGCCGCAAAGAAACCTCGGCCTGCTGCTGCTCGAAGCCAATAAATGGAGAGAGGCCGCCAAATGGCTGGAGAAGGCGCTCGCCTTGCAGCCCGACGATCCGAAAACCCGCCGCGCCCTCAGCTCCGCCTACAACGACATCGGGATCGCAAGCATGGAGGCTGGCAGGAAATCAGACGGCTTGGCCGCATTCGAAAAGGCCAGGAGCGCCGACCCGGACGATCCGGCCGGCGCGATCAACCTCGCCCTCCATCACTCCCGCGAAGGAAACCGCGCGCTCGCCCGGCAGCTTCTCGAGAAATTCCTAACCAGCCACCCGGACGCGGACGGGGTCAAGCGGGCACTCGGCCAACTACCCTGATCCGAAGACGTATCCGCACACTACATTTTCAATTCGCGTTGGAGTAGAGTCGGATGTAATGTCGCGCTATACGCTGGCTGCAGCGTCTTCGAGCGGAATGGCGTTCTGATTTTTTGTCAGCCAAGTCTTGAAGTTTTGCAAGGAAGGGTTCAGAGTTCGGGCGAAGTCGGGGCTGCGAACCCCACAATAATATTCCTCGAAGTCGCGCTTGAACTGAAACATATTGCCCAAGTCCTCTGCGCCCGGGAAACCGAACCCGCGGTATGCCTCGGGGGTCACGCTGTTGTAAATGACTTCCTTCCCCAGCACTTCGCTAAAAACGGCGGCCATCTGCGCACCGGTCAGATTCTCACCAGAAATGGCTGCGGTCTGGCCAACGAACTCATCGCCCTTCTTGAATATGCCGTATGCGCATTTGCCGATATCCTCGGCCGCGATGCAAGGCATTTTTTTATCGCCCATCGGCAGCGTGATGGCCCACTTTCCGTCCGGACCCTTTTTCGGGCCCATGCCGAAGTGAATAAAGTTGTCAAAATAGAAAGACGTCAAAAGAAACGTCGTTGGGATTCCAAGGTCCGTGAAAAAGTGGTCGGACTCACCCTTGCTGTCAAAGTGCGGGACCTTGTACTTGCCCTGTAGGGTGGGCATGCGGTTGTCACTCAGAGGTACCCACTTCCGAGTGTCTTCCAGCGTGGACCAAATCACGTGTCGCAGGCCTGCGGCCTTCGCTGCCTCCGCCATGGCTCTTGCTTCCGCCATTTCCTTTTCCGGGGAGAAGTGTGCCCAGAAGAACGTAACGCAATAGGCTCCATAGGCGCCTTCGAATGCTTTCTTCAGACTCTCGGGGTTGTCGACGTCCGTAGCCACAACTTCAGCACCCAGTCTTGAGAACTCCTTAGCCTTGTTGCTGTTCACATCCCTGGTCAGCACCCGCGCGGCGAAACCACCATTCGGATCGTTCAGAATCGCACGAACCAAACCGCCACCCTGCGCGCCGGTCGCTCCTACTACCGCGATCACTTTCTTGTCAGGCATATCTTTCCTCCTTTGCGAACTTTATGGACAACTCGTGCTCACATCACATTCTATCTGGATTTGTGTTCCCTCTCCTGCTGGTGTATCCAGTCCAAAGTCTCCTGCCTCGAAACTAATCCAGTTACCGCCCCTAGGCTCTGCACGCTCAGCGCGCCGGTCGCATTCGCAAATTCCGCGGCCTCCTCCAGGGAGGCTCCACCTAACCACGCCGCCAGGAATCCCCCCACAAAACAATCACCAGCGCCGGTGGAATCAATAGAGGGAACCGCATACCCTGGAATCGCCTGTAACCGCTCGCCGGAATAAAGTGCGCACCCTTGCCGGCCCAGCTTCACCACAACAATCCCAACACCCATCGCAAGAAACCGGGCCGCGGCCTCCGCGTGATCCTCCAACCCGCTCAGATGCCGCGCCTCCTCCTGATTCACGAACAGCAAATCCAGATACGGCAAGCATGGCCCAGCCACGCGCATCCACTCATCCTTGGAGTCCCAACCGGTGTCCAGCGATGTGGTGAGTCCCGCCTGCCGCGCGCGCACCAGTGTTTCCCTCCCATGCGAGCGCATGTGCGGCAGTCCGTAAATGTTGGCCAGATGAAAATGCGAGCACCCGGCAATCAGCCCCGCGTCAAACGAAAGCGCACTCTCAAAGACCTCCCGGCTCGCTCCGGGCTGATGGAGAAACGCCCGCGCTCCCTCCGCATTGACCAGGCCCACCGTGGTGGCTGTCGGTTCCGTGCCGCGTGCGATCGCGGACGTATCCACCCCAACCTTCTTCAGTTCCGCAAGAACAAAGTCCCCGAACCCGTCCTGACCCACCATGCCGGCCAGCCGCACAAACGTCCCCAGCCGCGCCAATGTATACGATGTGTTGGCCCCGTTGCCCCCAAGGCTCTGCTGGATCGATTCCACCCAAGTCGTCGTGTCCCACCGGATCCCCGGCACCGGCCGCACCAGGATGTCGAACACCACATTGCCCGCGCACAGTACGCCGCCGCTGGGCGCCCCAGGCAAGACGTCAGTACTTCCCTTCGGCCACCGATTCCAGAAAACCCCGTTGGATGGGCCACTGTCCGAGAACCATCCTATCCTGCCACCGGAATGTTCCCGAGGTAAGCACCCCGCTCAAGTCCTGTGGATTGGGAGTGTGCTTTTCCCGTTGGATGTAACGCAGTAGCGTTTCCGTGATCGCGGTCAACTGTGCCGCCATTGACTCGGCCTGTTTCTCATTGCGGCAGCTGGCGCGCAGGATCGCCTGGAAACCAACCGGCGCGGAGTCCAGTCCAAGCACAATCTGTTCGGCATCCTTGACGGCCGAGGCAAACGCGCGTGTGCCGGCTGGCAGATCGACTCCCTGCAGTATCGATGAGGGGATCACAACCAGGAAGGGATGCTTGGGCAAATCCAAATCAGAGGGCCGTCGAACCGGACCAATCAAGGCGTAGGCCGCCTGCGGATCTTCGCTAATGGCCAGCGCCAGCGTGGAAGGCGAGACGGGAAAAAATGATACATAACGATTCCCATCCGTTCCAAGCGTGCAATACCCGTTCTTGCAGGAGCCCCCCTTGGCCAGCGCATACTTGCGCAGTTGCGGCCAATCAAAGCGCCCCCGCAGCAGGAAAAACTGATCGGATTTCTGGAAAGCGGCGGCGATCGCGTCCAGATCTTCGCGATAGTTGAATGAGCTGTCCCGCACGAAGTTCTTGTAGTCCGTCTCTTCGGCGGTGCGGCTTCCGGCCAGCATGTCCAGCACTCCCGCCTGACGCAGCGCCTGCACATTGATCACAACGTGGATCGCGTCTTTTACCGGTAGACGCGCCACAAGGTCCTCATTCGTGAGGCCCCCGTTAACGCGCCGGTATTGGAGCCATGTCCCCGCCGCGATGCAGAGCAGGACCAGTCCGGTTACCAAATGCCATGGTCTGAGATGACTGCGCACAACTGCAAGCCTACACCCCGACCGGGGCTTCTGTCATGCGCGACTGTTTCCAGAGCTCCACGTATGGCGCCAGGCTGCGCATCATCTTTTCAAACTCCGGGATGTGCAGAGACTGCGCTCCGTCGCTCATGGCCTTCTCCGGGCACGGGTGTACTTCCAGAATCAGCCCGTCCGCTCCGATCGCCACCGCCGCCCGCGAGAGCGCCGGCACAAGGCTCCGCTTCCCCGTCGCATGGCTCGGGTCCAGGATCACCGGCAGGTGCGTCATCTCCTGCAACACCGGTACCGCCACAATATCGCACGTGTTGCGCGTCACCGTTTCAAATGTGCGTATGCCCCGCTCGCACAGCATCACGTCGTTGTTGCCGTGCGCCACAATGTACTCGGCCGACATCAGCAGTTCCTTGATCGTCGAGCTCAAACCGCGCTTCAACAGAATCGGCCGCCCCGCCTTGCCCAGACTCTTGAGCAGCGAGAAGTTCTGCATGTTCCGCGCCCCAATCTGCAGGATATCCGCGTATTCGGCCACCAGCGGCACATCGGCATCGCTCATCACCTCCGTGATGATCGCCAATCCGGTCGCTTCCCGCGCCTTCCGAAGCAGCTTCAACCCCTCCTCGGCCATGCCTTGGAAATCGTACGGCGAGGTCCGCGGTTTAAACGCTCCTCCGCGCAGAATGTTGGCCCCCGCCGCCGCAACCGCCTCCGCCGAGTCCATGATCTGTTTCTCAGACTCCACCGAACACGGGCCGGCCATCACGATGAACTCATCCCCGCCGATCTCCAGTCCGTTCACGGTAATTCGCGTCCGGCCCTTCTTGTACTCCTTACTCACAAACTTGTAGGGGGCGCTGATGCGGACCGCTTTCTCCACTTGAGGCATCGCTTCCAGTGACTCCAGGCACGGTGTCACATCGCCTACCCCAATCACCGCGATCACCACCCGCTCGGCTCCCTCGATCGTGTGAATCTTGTACCCGAAGTGTTCGATTCGCTCACACACCGCGGCCACGTCCGCCTGCGAGGAATGCAGTTTCATCGAGATAATCATATCGACCTCCCCAAAACAAAAAACCCACTCTTTGACGAGTAGGTTGGACCGCTGGACCTCTAAATTCCCTACGCCAACGCCACTTTCCCCGGCTCTACCAGTAGAGCCGGAATCTAAACGAAAATGGAGCGGCGTACAGCATGCAGTCCCATATTAGGATAAGCGGGTCTGCATTGCAACAGTGCCCTTCTCAAGCACGCAGGTGCGGCTTCATCAGCGCCAGCAACTCCGCCAGGTAAGCCTTCGCCTTCTCATCCAACGGCGAGTTCCGGCCGCCTCCCTCCGCCGGCTGATCCTTGCCCTGTCGTATGAGGTAATTCGGAAACAGCCCGCGCAAATGCAGCACGTACTTCACCGCCGCCATCCCGTAAGAATCCACCGTGCTGATCATCAGCAAAGCCTTCCCGCACAGGTCCGCCGCAAGCGCTCGATTGCCCGACTGGAACGCGTCCCAGGCCGCCGCGTTCAGGTCTCCCCAACCCGCCGCCGGCATCGACCCGGCCGACCCGCGGATCATCTCATCCAGCAGCGTCTTGCTGTGCCCGCCCGTGAACACGTTCATCTCCGGAGCCTTTTGCCGCATCTCACTGAGCCGCGATAGAACCGGACCCGCCTCGTCCTTGACGTAGCGCAAGCTCGGCACCGCCTTGGCCAGCTCCAGAATGTTTTCCACGCTCACCTTTCCGACCGCCTGCACAAACAACGGCAGCGGCGAAGAAGCGCCGATCTCCTTGTAGTACGTGGTAATCCGCCCCCACTCCGTCTCCCCGCGCGGAGGCAGCGCAATCAGCGCATCCGCCCCAAGCCGCGTGGCGAGCTTTGCGTACCCGGTTGCGGTGGCCGCCTCCTCCGCCTGCACCCCGATCACGATCGCCGGCTTCACCCCTTTGCCCGCTTTCAAAATCGTCTCCACTCCCGCCAGCCGCTCCTCCTTCGTCAGGTTGTAATATTCGCTGGCCAGTTGCGGCCACACCATCCCGTGAACACCGCATTGCTCCAAAAACAAAACCTGCTTGGCGAGAATCGGCAGATCCACTGCGTCGGCCGTGGTGAAAGGCGTCTGCATGATCGGGAAAATTCCGCGCAGCGGTTTTCCGGATGCGGCCGATAAGGCCGGCAGCCCGGCGAGGACTTGCAGAAACACGCGACGGTCAATCATGATGCCCATGATAGGATAATTTCGCTATGTACCACCACACCCTTTCCCGCCGCCATCTCTTGTTCGGACTCGGAGCCGCAAGCCTTACCCGCGCCGCCGCCGCAAAACCAATGCGCGGCATCTTCATCATCCTGGCCACCCCGTTCACAGATTCCAAGGACGTGGACTACCAGGACCTGGCTCGCGAGGTCGACTTCATGGATCGCTGCGGAGTCCACGGCATGGTCTGGCCGCAACTGGCCAGCGAGTACGCCTCCCTCACCCAGCCCGAACGCATGAAGGGCATGGAGGTGCTCGCCAAAGCATCACAAGGCAGGAAGGCCGCCCTCGTGCTCGGCGTCCAAGGCGCGAACCTCGCCAAGGCGATGGAGTATCTGAAGCACGCTGAATCGCTCGCCCCGGACGCCCTCATCGCTATCCCGCCCACGGAGGCCGCCGGCGTCGATGACTTCCGCCGCTACTACGCCGGACTCGCCGCCGCCACCAAACGCCCCCTCTTTGTCCAAACCACCGGCGGGGCGAAAGGCATCACTCCGCCCGTGGAGATGATGGCCGCCCTTGCCAGGGAATTCCCCCAGCTGGGCCACATCAAAGAGGAATCCGATCCCGTCATTGAGCGCATGCTCGGCTTGAAGGAGTACCGTCCGGATGTGAAGAGCATCTTCAGCGGCGCCGCCGGCAAAGGCATGATGTACGAGATGCGCCTCGGCATGGATGGCACCATGCCCGGCGCTCCACTCTCCGATGTCTATGTGCAAATCTGGGATGCCTACCAGGCCGGGGATCGCGAAAAAGCCCGCGAGATCTTTTCCAAGCTCCTGCTCATGGTGAACCTCGATCAGGTGATCCCTGGCACCCGCCAGTACATCATGAAAAAACGCGGCGTCTTCAAGACCATGGTCTCCAGGCGGCAAAAATTCACCATCACCCCAGCCGCCGCCGAAGAGATCGATTTTCAGTTCGCCGGACTCAAGCCCTACCTGCGCGCCTGATCCTCCGCCGCCAGTCTCTTGTAGATGCCTCGGGCCTCGTCGAACTGCGCAAAAACGTGATCCTTCTCCTTCTGTGACCGCCACCACGGCCACTCCTCCGCCATCCCGCGCAGCTTCACAATCCACCGGTCAAAGTACTCGGCCGACTCGCGGTTCCGGATCTTCTCGCTCCCCTTGTACACGCGGATGCAGTTGGTGAGCGCCTGCGGATACTCGGCGTCCAGCCACGGATAGGCCGGCCCTTCCGCATACAGCGCATACCATGCGCTCTCCGTGACAGGAACCGTTTCGTCCAGCCCTCCCGCCGGAACATCCTTCCAACTCTTCCCATTCTTGTAAATGACAACCTTGCTCAACGGCGCAATAGAGTGGGCGCGCGCGTGTATGCGTATCGATCCGCTGCCCGGCACCTGCCCGCCCGCAACCTGATCGTTGATCTTGAAATCCAGCAGCGGCCCCGTCGACATGTACGTCCGGCCCGCACGCAGAGCTTCCAGCCAATCCTTCACGCTGTTCGCCGATTGCACGTAGGTCCGCACGCTCCCCACCAGCTTCGTGAAGTGAAGGTTGGTGATCGAATCCTCCCCGCCCGTGGGAGCCATACGCAGATCGTTGTTCCACGCATGGAACACCGGAATCAAGGAACCCCGGCCCGCCCCCGACCACTCCACTCCCTCGAATGTGCCCAGCGCCGCATCCACCGCGAAGCCCTTGGCCACCCCCAACTCCCCTGCCAGCGGATCGGTCTCCCCCGCGAACGCATGCACGTAGCCATTCACCGCGCCCTCCGCCCGCGCCTTGCGGAACATGTCCGTGTTGCTCGGATACAAACTCTCGATCCCCGTGCCTTCATATCCTGTGGTGAACGGGCTGATGAGATGATCCCGCAGCCCCAGCATGAACACATGCCCGTAAAACGGCGGCCGGTACTCCTCCCCGATATGTAGCTTCACCCGCGGATTGCCCGCGCTCGCCGGATGTTCCCCGCCCCCGTGCACAAAAAACTGCTGATCCAGAATCCGGTTGTCCTTGTTCGCCGCCAACCCCATCACCATGTCCAGACTCTCACCCTCCGCCATATGCAGCACGTTCGCCGGCGTGTTGTGCAGATTGCCGCCGTAGTTCATGTGCACATGCGTGGACCCGCTCCGCCATCCGGTCTTGTCGAAGCCCGCCAGCGGAGCCATCTTCAGCGTCAGCACCGTCGTCTCCCCGGCTTTCACCTGCGCCTGCGCCTGCGCCGGCACATACTCGAAACCCTTCACCGCCGTAATGCGCAACAATCCCGGCGGAACATCGTACAACTCCTGGCCCGTCGTATGGAACGAATGAATGCCGGACCTCCCCCGTCGCGCAAAGGACCGGGGCGACGCATAAAACTTGCCGTCACCGCTGAACAGATGAATGCGAGCCGGCGTCACCACCCACTTCTCATCCACCACCCGCAAATCGAGCTTCCCCATCGGCCGCGACCAGTGCAGCTCGATGAACTCCACCGGCTTTCGCTTGCCGCCGTACGTCTCCAGCAACCATAGCCGCGGCAGCCCGCCCTCGTTCGAGATGTAGGTGATCCATTCCCCGTCCGGCGAAAAGCGCGCGTGAAATTCATCAAACTCGCCGAAGGTCAGCTTGTACGGCTGCCCTCCCTTCACCGGCAGCACGTACAGATGGTTGAACTGGTCCGCCGCCCCGGCCGTCGAGGAATAGAGGAATCGTTTCCCGTCCGGCGACACGTGCGGCCGCGTTCGGTACAGCGTCTGCTCCGCGTAAACCTTCACCGCCTCTTGCCCCCCATCCCGCCTCGCCGGCATCCGCCAGATATCGCCCGACCCCAGCGCCACTCCGCGGTTCGACACAAACAGCAGCTCCTTCGCGTCCGGCGTCCAGGCCGGTTGCGTGTGAAAATCCCACGCCCCAAAGTAGAGCCGCGTCCGCTCATACTTGTTGTCGCGCGTCAGCGGAATCTCCTCGCCGGACCACTGCCCGTTCGCGATCGCTCTCATGTAGATGTTGAAATATCCGGTCGGCTTCGTCGACACGTACGCCACGGATTTGCCGTCCGGCGAAAATACCGGGTCCAGGTAGATCTGCTCGTCGCTGGTCAGCGCATGCGTCTTGCCCGTCTCGACATTCAGGATCTCCAGTTGTATGGAGCGTGTATCATTGTCGGCCGTGTAAACGATCCACCTGCCGTCCGGCGACCAGTCAGGCGACGACAAATACTTCCCGTTCTGCGCGATCTCGCGCGCCACCCCCGTGGCCACTTCCACCTTCCACAACGACCCGTACATCCCGAACGCGATGTATTTTCCATCCGGAGACCAGCACGGAGCCCACGGCGTCGTCGATGGCGACGGCGGGAAGTAGTAATTGTGCATATACTGCCCGCCCTCGCGCGCAGCCGGGTACACAACCCCGTATCCGGTTTGCTGGCTCCACAGCGGGAGCGCGGCGGCAAACACAAAAGGAACTAATCTGCTCGATAGATTGGACCAGAGGGTTCTTCTTCGCGGCCAAGTTTCCATGGCTCCAATTGTGCCATTTGAAACCCCGCCATGCGACGCCGTATTCCATCCATCTCCGCCGCCGTCATCGGCTTCACCGTTTTCGCCACCGCCAGATTCCCGTCCACATGCCCGATCTGGTCGCAGCCCAGAATTGCCGTCGACACCGGCAGGGACCACACATACCGCAGGCATTCCTCCACCGTTGCCGCCTTCTCGCGCAGCACCGCCCCCGCTCCCAGCGTCTTCATCGCGATAATCCCCATGTTCTTCTTCTTCGCGATGGGCAGCGTCTCCTTTTCGAAACTCTTCTGCTTGTTGGCCCCGTCGGTGGCGCTGAGCGGCATCAGGATCGTATCGAAATCTTAGCTCGCACAGGGCCGGCGCGGCCCACTAACCCGCCAGAAACTCCTGCATTTTCCGCCGCGCCGAGCTACGTTGTGCGAGCGAGTTCCTCAAAAGAGTGACATCATCTTGTTATGGATCGCCGGTTCGGTGTGTCCGGTGAATCCGACAAACCGGATCTTGCCCTCCTTGCGCGCCTTCTCAATCATCTCCATCACCCCGCGTTTGCCAAAAATAAATTCAATGTCCGACTCGTTGATGACGTTGTGCACCTGGTACAGGTCGATGTAGTCGGTCTTGAAGTTCGCCAGGCTCTGATCCAGATCCAGTTGCGATTGCGTCGCATCCCGGTGCCGCGTCTTGGTGGAAAAAACCAGCTTCGTGCGCACGTCCTTGAGCGCCGCGCCAATGCGCGACTGGCTCAGCCCATACGCCCCCGCCGCCGCCGAATCAAAATAGTTCACTCCCATCTCGTAGCAGTGCCGGATCACCGCCGCCGCCGCTTTCGGATCCTCCATCGTCCCGGTGCGAGCCCCGCCCAGCCCCATGATGGAGACCCGCAAACCAGTCTTGCCCAGCGTGCGCTTGGGCACCTCCGCCGCTCCCAGCGCAGCCGGAGCCGCCAATCCCGTGGACGCCGCCACTTTCACAAAATCTCTTCTGCTGTTGGTCATAAGCTCGCACAGGGCCGGCGCGGCCCACCAGCCCGCCAGAAACTCGCGCATTTTCCGCCGCGCCGAGCTCCGTTGTGCGAGCTAGTTCCTCAAAAGATAGTTCTATCACAGCGCCTGCCCTCCGATTTGCTAACATCTCCTCTACATGCCGCCGCCCCCAACCGCCCCCGCGGAGATGACCGTCAAAGCCGTCGCCCTTGGCATCTTCCTCGCGTTCGTGTTCGGTTCCGCCAATGCCTACCTCGGCATGCGCGCCGGACAAACCGTCGCCGCCACCATCCCCGCCGCCGTCATCGCGATGGCCCTTTTCCGCCTCCCCTGGTGCAAAGGAACCTTGCAGGAACAAAACATCACTCGCACCGCCGCCAGCGTCGGCGAAGCCCTTGTCGCCGGAGCCATCTTCACCATCCCCGCCTTCACCATGATCGAAATGGACGGTACCCGCCTGTGGACCGATCTGCGAGCACACTACTGGGAAGCGACCCTCATCATGCTCACCGGCGGATTGATCGGTGTATTCTTCATCATCATCTTGCGCCGCCCCTTGTGCGTCGATGCCGGACTCCCGTGGCCGGAAAGCGTGGCCAGTGTCGAGATCGTCAAGGCCGGTGAAGCCAAAGGCGCATCCTCCCGCTACATCTTCGGAGCCATGGCCTTCGGCGGATTGCTACAGGTATTGAAAAGCAATCGCGGACTGCAAATCTTCCGCGAATACTCGGAAGGCTTCTGGCCCTTCCACAAATCCGTGGTCCGGCATTTCAACTTCGACAAGCACCCCATTGGCGAAGTCGCCCACGCCGGCGGCGTCGCCTGGACAACCCCCGCCCTCTCCCCCGCTCTGCTCGGCATCGGCTACATCATCGGACCCGAACTCGCCTCCATCAACGTCGCTGGCGGCGTCCTTGCCTGGTGGGTGCTGATCCCGCTGCTGCTCTTCTTTGACCCCGACCTTGGCCGCCGCCTCGGCGGTGGAGAAAACGCCGCGCCCGATCTGCTCGCCTACACGCTCTGGTACAACATCGTTCGTCCCATCGCCGTCGGCGCGATGCTCGTGGCCGCCTGCAATACTCTGCTCGGCATGCGCGACTCCATCACAAGATCGCTCAAAGGCGCCTTCATCGCAACAGGCGCGGCCTCTCACCTTGAAGCCACACAGGACAGAACTGAGCAGGACATTCCGGCCAAATGGGTGCTCGCCGCAACAATCCTCCTGCTGATTCCCATCACCGCCATCTACTATCACTTCACCGGAGACTGGACCACGGCCGCAGTTGCCGCCCTCGTGATGACCGTAGCCGGATTTCTCCTCTCCGTGGTAGGCGGATACCTCGTAGGCCTGGTGGGCAGTTCCAACCAGCCGGTCTCCGGACTTACCCTCGCTGCGCTCGTAATCGCCGCCCTGCTCATGCTGGTCTCCGGAGCCACCGGAAAGGCCGGCATGGCCGCCGTGCTAGGTGTCGCCGCCGTGGTTTGCTGCGCCTGTAGTGTGTCCGGTTCACTCATTCAGGATCTGAAAGCCGGCCACCTCTTGGGCGGAACTCCATGGAAGATGCAGGTAGTCGAAATCGTCACCGTAATCCTCCTCGCATTTTTCCTTCTCGCCCCCATCATCGCCCTCCACGAAGCCAACCTCGACACCGGAGGCATCGGAGGTCGAGCCCTGCCCGCCCCCCAAGCCGGCCTGATGGCCCAACTCACGCAAGGAATTGTTGGAGGCAAAATGGCCTGGGGCCTCCTCGGAATCGGAGCCGCTTTCGGCCTCGCCCTCATCCTCTGCGGAGCACGAGCCCCCATGCTCATCGCCGTAGGAATGTATCTCCCCTTCGACACGACATCCGCAATCTTCCTCGGAGGAGCCATCAAGTGGCTCCTCGATCGCCGCCTGGCAAAGAGAACCGCGGAAGAAAAACTGTCCGCCGAAGAAACAGGCACCCTACTGGCCAGCGGCCTCATAGCCGGCCAAGCCACCATTGGAATGCTACCCCCCCGCCCCCCTGGAACCCGGCGCCCCC
>Ga0080064_1003921_pt1 | contig 20209 bp, 17 predicted proteins | sample Subgrocontami54m_FD_69260 | JGI IMG/M metagenome (GOLD analysis project Ga0080064, IMG submission 69260) | Subsurface groundwater microbial communities from S. Glens Falls, New York, USA - GMW46 contaminated, 5.4 m (SPADES assembly) (version 2) ...
GGGGAATGCCCAACTCGCGGGGTGCCGCCCCCGCCCAGCCTTCGGCGCGCCACTGGCATTCTGCCGCGTCGAAGCCCGCAGGGCGAAGACGGGAGGGCACCCCGCCTACAACTGCGCGGATTAATGACATTCTGTATAGCCTGCCTGGCCTGGGTGGAAACCGTTCCGGCTGTCGCAACGTTCGCCAACCCGGTCGCCAGGCGAAGAAGCGCCCGTCGCTGCTGCCGGCTTCCGCACTATGCCATCGACTCGGCGGCGTCCCTGTCTCCATTTGACCTTACCCTATGCCCAACCTTCGCCCATTCCTCCTCGCCGGCGCCGTGCTCCTCGCATCCACACCGTTGATCCAGGCTGCCGGTCTCTATGTGAAAGCGGCCGGGTTATATAATCGTCCTGGCGACGTTGAAATAAACAGCGTCAGCGCATTCAAAGCCTCGCTGAAAAACAACACCGGGTTCGCCGGTGCCGTCGGCTACAAGTTTTCGCTGCTGCGCGTCGAGGCCGAGCTCCAATATCTGAACAATTCGACCGAGCCCGATGAAACCGCCGGCACCCTGCTGGCCGGTGTCGTGCGCACCGCGGGGAGCGTCAAGGAAACGTCGGGCTTCGCGAACGCGTTGTTTGACTTCCCGGCTTTCTTCGGCCTCTCGCCTTATATCGGAGCCGGCCTCGGCTACGCCCGGGTAAACGTCGACCACCTGATGCGCACGAGAAACAACGCCCCGGTGGTGGAATTCTCGGGCCGCGATTCCGTGTTCGGCTTCCAAGGGATGCTCGGCGTGCAGCTTCACTTCCTGGGCCAGGCGACGATCAACGCCGGCTATCGGATCGTGAAGCGCGGGAATGTCGCCGTGCGCGACGTACTCCTCAATGCCCGCCAGAACGTGAACCTCGGCAACAATCAGTTGTTCGAACTGGGCCTCGCGATCGGGTTCTAAAAAGCCAACGCCGGATGTTTCTGCGCATCGAGAGGGTCGTTCCTTCCGGTGGCGAATTTCCTGTAGCGGCGGTCTATGACCGCCGGGGGTAGAGAGGTTCGACGCTCATGGAGCGCCGCTACATCGCAGCGGGTTTTCGGATAGCTTCTACCCTCGCGCTTCGAACGTTCCGTCGGCGCGCTTCGCGACGAGCCGCTTCAGTTCCAGCATCATGAGGGTCGACGATACCTGCGCCGCCGCCAGCCCGGTGTGGCCCGCCAGCGCATCGGGCGAAAGAATCGCCCCGCCGCGGAAGCAGTCGAAGACGCGCGTTTCTTCCGGCGTGAGATTCGCCGGCCGGCCCGCGGCGGTATCGGCCGGCTTCGCGCTGATCGGCGCCGGCCGCAGGCCGTCGAGGTAGTTCAACTCGCCCAGCAAATCGTCGATGCTCGTCATCAGCGTGGCGCCGTCGCGAATCAGCTGATGGCAGCCGGCGCTGCTGTTTTGGTCGATCCGGCCCGGCACGGCGAAAATCAGCCGGCCCTGCTCGCCCGCGAACCGCGCGGTGATCATCGCGCCGCCGTCGACATCGGTCTCGACCACGATCGTGGCCTGGCCCATGCCGGCGACGATCCGGTTGCGCATCGCGAACGACTGCCGGTCCGCCCGCCGCCCGAAGGGAAACTCCGAGAGAATCGCGCCGCCTTCGTTTTCAATCCGCCGATACAACGCCAAATTCTCGGGCGGATAAATGAGGTCGATGCCGGTGCCAAGCACCGCCGCGGTCCTGCCGCCCACCGACAGCGCCCCGTCGTGCGCGGCCGTGTCGATGCCGCGCGCGAGTCCGCTGACGACGCAGAAGCCGAGCCGGCCCAGTTCCGCGCCGAACTTTTTGGCGACGGCCTGCCCGTAGAGCGTCGTCCGCCGCGAGCCCACGATGGCCACGCAGGGGTGCGCGAAGTCGTATCGGCCCTTCCGGTACAAACCGATCGGCGGGTCGTGGATTTCCTTCAGCAGCCCCGGATAACCCGGATCGCGCGTCGTGATGAAATCCGCGCCGCTCTGCGCCATCCGTTCCTCCTCGCGTGCCAGGTTGAGGTGGTTGCGCCAGGTCTCGATCGTTTCGGCGATGACCGGCCCGACCCCCTTGACCGCTTCCAGCCGGCGCCTGCCCGCCGTGAACACCGCGCGGGGGTCGCCGCCGAGCTCGGCGAGCAGCCGGTTGAGCGTGATCGGGCCGATGTTCGGCAGCGCGTTCAACACCAGGAACGCCTGCCGCTCGGTGAGGTGGTCGCTGCTCATGGTCGGTGTGGCTTCGCGTCGGGACCTCGACCCTGACGAAAACCTTCGCCGCGTAAAGCCGCTCCTGTGTCGGCAACAATTCAGTCCGCCGCGAATGGGCGCGAAGAGACGCGAATCAAATTCCTACTACCGCGGATTTTTGACCGCGGATTACGCTGATCACACGGAGAGAGGCACAGGGAAATGTTCCGCGTGTTCCGTGTGCTCCGCGGTTGAATGGTTTGGTTTCTCGGCTGACATCCCATCGGGTGGAGCACTGGCACAAGAGCAAATCATATGGTTTTCCTCTCAGATTCGCCTCGATTCGCGTGATTCGCGGGCACTCCTTTGCTCGTGTCCGGCCTAATGCTCGCGCAAGGCCGGCGCGAGGAAGTCGAGCAGCTGGGTCACGCTGACCGCCGTCTGCCCGTGAGCCCGCGCGAGCCGCTCCGCGGCGAGGCCGTGCCACACGACACCGCGAGCGGCGGCGAGCAGCGCCGCGGCCGCGGTGTCGCCGATCGCAGCGGGGGCGCGCCCGGCGACGAGTTGCGCGAGTTGCCCGCCAATCAATCCCGCGAGCACATCGCCACTGCCACCGCGCGCGAGGACCGGTCCGCCGAAGAACGAATGGTAGATGGTCGGCCCCTGAGCCGTAGCGCGGGCAAACTGCCCGCGTTCGGGCCCGTCGAGCGCGGGCAGGTTGCCCGCGCTACGGTAGACTCGCGTCACCGGGCCTTTCAGCACGAGCGTGACGTCGCCCGCGTGTTCGAGCGCGCCGCGAATCCGCGCGAACTCACCGGCGTGCGGCGTCACGATGCGCGCGGCGCTGCCGGCGGTGACGATGTTGGGTTGCAGCGCATCGGCATCGATCACGAGCGGCAGCGGCGACGATCGCGCGATGCCCGCCGCCAGCGCGAGGGTTTCCGCTTCGCGGCCGAGTCCGGGCCCGAGCACAATGGCGTTGCCGCGCTCGAAGCGCGCGCGCAGCAGGTGTTCGCCCTCCAACGCCAGTCCGCCGGCCGGCGTCTCGGGCCAGCCGACCCACATCGCTTCGGGGGCGCGCGCCGCGAAGGCCGGCGCGAGCGATGCCGGCACGAAGGCTGTCACCAGTCCCGCGCCGCTGCGCAGCGCGGCCAGTACGCTCATGAGGATGGCGCCCGGAAAGTCGCGCGAACCCCCGACGACCAGCACGTGGCCGTAGCTGCGCTTGTCCGAATCCGACGACCGCAGCCGGACCAGCGGCGCCAGCATGTCGCGGGTGAGCACGCGCTCCTCGCCCGGCTCGTCGCCGGCAAAAAATCCGAGGTCGAGATAGCGGACGCGGCCGGCACCCGGCGCATCGACGACCGGCGCCTTCACGCTGCCGGTGGCATAGGTGAAGTCGGCGCGAAATACGCCGGCGCTCGGCAAATCGACCGCCGCGCGCAAACGGATCGGCAGCGCGTTCACCGCCTCGATCAGTTCCGTCACGCGGGTGTCGGCCGGCGGCCGGAATTGAAAACCGAATACACCGTCGAGGCAGAGATCGTAGCCGCTCCCGGCCGGCGTTTCCCCGCGGGCCGGGGCGTGGATCGCGGCGACGCGACCGCCGGCTGTCTGTTCCAAGCCGCGCCAGGCGCGCGCCGCCAGCGGCCGCAGTGCCCGCTCGCCGAAGGCAAAAACGATGTCGGCGCGTGCGGCGGGGAATTGTCGCAAAATCGCTTCGGCCGCGATCAGCGCATCGCCGCCGTTGTGGCCTTTGCCCACGAGCACGAGCAGCCGGGCCTGCATGGGCAGGCTGCCGATCTCCTCGAAATCGCTTTGCACGGCGGCCGCGATCGCCTGGCCCGCCCGCTGCATCGCCGCCCACTCCTTCGCTTCGTCGCCGCCCAACTGCCTCGCCTCGAGCGCGCGCGCCTCCTCGCAGGTCAGGATCGGGCAGCTGGCGGGTGCGTTCATTTTCGCGTTTCCGGCTCCAATTCGGTCCTGGGGCCGGGCGGCGTCAACGCGGGATACTCGATCTTCGGCGGCGTTGCCCGGGGCGGGACCTCGACCGGCCGACGCCAATCGACGCCGCCGCCCTGCTCCAGCCGCTCGCGATAACGCTCCTCGGTCTCCGTGAAACGCAGCGGTGATTCCGGCGGGAGTTTCGGCGGCATGAACGGCCGGCGGGTCAGCGCCGTCAGCGATCGATAGTAATAGACGGTCCCCAGGCGGCGCACTTCGAAGTAGTCGACGAAATCGCGGGAGTCGGAATTCCACAGCGCGACCTCCGTGGTGTCGCCCTCCCAGACGGCGAACTTGTGCCACTCCTCGAAGACGGCTTCGATTGTCGTCAGCGGCTGCGGCTGCCGCGCGGGCGCCGGCCTGGTCAACTCGACCGAGCGGGGCGGCACGACGAGCGGCGGCTGGCGGCGGAACGGAGGCAGCGCGGCGACGAAGAGCGCGCCCAAAATGAAGCCGAGCATGATCCACGACGGTGTCTTCGACATCCTCGCCGGCGAGGGCGGGTATTCCTTCCGCCGTGGCTGGTCGTCGTCCATGCTGGGAGGGGATGCCGGCGCGGCCGGCGTTCAGGCGCGAACCAGCGCCGCGACCGCCATCGCGACGGTGTCCGTGTGGGAGAGGCTCACGTGCACATGGGTCGCGCCGACCTGCCGCAGCAAGGCGGCGCCCTTCTCGTCGAGCCGCACCAGCGGCTGGTGCCGCTCGCCATGGTAAATCGACACCGAACGCCAGCCGAGCTCCGCCCCGATGCCGGTGGAGAAACACTTCGACACCGCCTCCTTCGCCGCGAAGCGCGCCGCGTAATGTTTGTGCGGATGCGCCATGCTGCCGCAATACGTGCGCTCCTCGTCGGTGAACACGCGGTGCAGGAACCGCTCGCCCTGCCGCTCGAGCACGCCGCGCACCCGCTCCACCTCGATGATGTCGGTGCCAAGCCCGATCAGGATGCCGCCGGGAGGAAGGGAGATGTCCATGTCGGGCAGGACCAAGGGACTAAAGGACCAAGGGTCCAAAAGACCAATAGACCCAAAGCCCTGCGAAACGCGAGGCGGCGGCCATCCCTTGGTCCCTTGATTGCTTGGTCACGTGGTCCTTTGGTCCCTTGGTCCTTTTCACCCATTCATCCGCGCCTTCATTTCGCGGACGGCTTCCTCGACCCCGGTGAAGAGCGCGCGGCTCACGATGCTGTGCCCGATGTTGAGCTCGTGCAGGTGCGGCAGCGTGCGGACTTCGGCGATGTTGACGTAATTGATCCCGTGGCCCGCGTTGACCACCAGCCCGAGGTCGTGCGCCCGCACCGCACCCAGCCGCAAGCGCTGGAACTCGGCCGCGCGCCGCGTCGTGTGGCACGCGTTCGCATACGCCCCGGTGTGGATCTCCACGTAGGGCGCGCGCAACTTCGCGCTCAGCTCGATCTGCGGCTCGTCCGGATCGATGAAGAGGCTGGCCTTGATCCCGGCGCCGTTCATGGCCTCGACGCACGCGCGCACCCGCTCGCGGTTGGCCACCACATCGAGTCCGCCCTCGGTCGTGACCTCCTGCCGGTTTTCCGGCACGATGCACACGAACTCCGGCTTCAGCTTCAGCGCGAACGCCGTCATTTCCGGCGTCGCCGCCATCTCGAGATTCAGCCGCGTGCCGATGCTTTCGCGCAGCCGCCAGACATCGCGTTCCTGGATGTGGCGGCGATCCTCGCGCAAATGCACCGTGATGCCATCCGCGCCCGCCCGCTCCGCGAGCAGCGCAAATGTGACCGGATCGGGCTCGACCGCGCCGCCGCTCGTCGCGGCGGCCTCGCGGTAGCGGGCCTGCCGCAGCGTGGCACAATGGTCGATGTTAACGCCCAGGAGGATCATCAAGACGTGGGTTTGACGCGAGCAAAGGGTCTGCAAGCGTCACTGGCAAAAACGAAATGACCGTCCCGCCCCCGCCGCCGAAGCGCGAGAACCCGCTCATCAACCTCGTCTGCAACATCGTGATTCCGACGGTGGTGTTGATGAACCTCAGCACGGAAAAGCGGCTCGGGCCGCTCTGGTCGCTGATCGTCGCGCTGATTTTCCCCGTCGGCTACGGCCTGTACGATCTGGTGACGCGCAAGAAGACGAACTTCCTGTCGATTCTCGGTTTCGTCAGCGTGCTCTGCTCCGGCGGGCTCGCGTTCGCGAAGGTCGGCGGCCTGGGTTTCGCGATCAAGGACGCGCTGCTGCCGACGCTGATCGGGCTCGCGGTCCTGCTCACGCTCCGCACGAAGACGCCGCTCGTGCGCGAACTGCTCTACAACGACAGCATCATCGACGTCGGCCGCGTCGATGCGGCACTGACCGAGCGCGGCGGCCGCGAGCGGTTCGAATCGCTGTTGCGCCGCGCGAGCATCGGACTCGCGCTGACGTTTCTCGCCAGCGCGCCGGTGAATTTCGCGCTCGCCCTCTACATCCTCAAGAGCCCGCCCGGCACGCCCGAGTTCAACGCCGAGCTCGGCAAGATGCACTGGGTCGGTCCGCTGGTCATCGCCGTGCCGAGCATGGTCGCGTTGATGCTTGTCTTCATGAAGCTCATTCACGGGCTGTCCGAGCTGACCGGGCTCACGCAGGACGAGATCTTCCGCGAGGCTCACCGCCCGGCCAAGGCCGATTAGCGTAGCGCGGTCAACCTGACCGCGCCGTTCGGGCCATGATTCCGGTCGTCGAGCCGCGGTCAGATTGACCGCGCTACGCGAGAACACGCCGACCGTCAACCTTTGGCGCCATTCGGCTCAGCGGCCCATCGTCTGCTCGACCTGGCTCACGCGGTTGTTCGCGAACGTCACGCGGAACCGGTCATCCACATGCGTGCGATAAACATCGGTTGTGACCGGCTCGTGGAAGATCGCGTAGCCGCGTGCGGTCGGCACGATCACGCGGCGATAACCGAGCCACGCCGTGCCTTCATACTGCTGCCAGTAGGTGCGATAGACCCAAGTCGTGTGCGTGCCGTCGGCCGTCGTCGTATCGCGCCGCTCGTCGGGATTGCCCAGAGCGATGTAAACCATTTCCGGCGAGTCGCCGATGGAGATTTGGCCGCGCTGGAGCCGTTGCTGTTCACTGGCTGGAAGTTGATCGTAGACCGCCGACATCTGGCGGGCGCGCGAGTGGAACGTGTTGCACCCCGCGAAAGATCCGAGCGCGACGGCCACGGCCGCCAACGTGATTGAGATGCGTGCTTTCATACCATCTTCGACCCAGCGGCCCCGGCGATGTTTCGGCCCGCGAAACGCCTCGCGGCAAACGGCTTCGAATGCGCACGGCCGGTTTCAACGCAATCTTCCCCGGCTGGCGGCAACCTCACGGGCGAACGCGCCCGTAGCACGGTCAATCTGACCGTGCTGATTGTGCTCACGCTCCCCGGTGAGCCGAACGCGGTCAGGTTGACCGCGCTACCCAAGACGGGCTCCAGGAGGTTTTCTAAAATGAGCTCCGGGGGGGTGCCATCCCGTTTCCGCGGTATTCATTCGCGCCAATTCGCGTGAATTCGCGTGAATTCGCGGGCAACTGAACCGGTCCGGCCTGCACGCCGGTGCCGGTCGCCAAACTACGCCCGGTGCGCCATCGGCTCGTAATCGCGCGGTGACGTTCCGACGTAAATCTGGCGCGGCCGGTAGATCCGGCCCTTCGGGTTGGACGCGACCTCCTTCCAGTTCGCGATGTAGCCGGGCGTGCGGCCGATCGCGAACATCGTCGTGAACATGTTCATCGGGATCCCGATCGCCCGCATGATGATGCCCGAGTAGAAATCGACGTTCGGATACAGTTTGCGCGAAACGAAGTAGTCGTCCTTCAGCGCGGCCTGTTCGAGGTTCTTCGCGATCGCCAGCAGCGGGTCGTCGATCCCGAGCCGTTTCAAAACGGTGTCGCACGCCTCGCCGATGATCTTCGCCCGCGGATCGAAATTGCGATAGACGGCGTGGCCAAAACCCATCAGCCGGTTGCTCTTCGAGCCCGACTTCGCCGCCGCGATGAACCGCGTGCCGTCGTCGCCCTCGTCGTGAATCGCCTGCAGCATCTGCATCACCGCGACGTTGGCGCCGCCGTGCAGCGGGCCCGAGAGGGCGCAGATGCCGGCGGAAATCGACGTGAAGAGGTTGGCCTGGCTCGAGCCCACCATCCGGACGGTCGAGGTCGAGCAGTTCTGCTCGTGATCGGCGTGGAGGAGCAGCACGAGGTTGAGGGCCTTGGCGACTTCCGGCACCGCCGCGTACTCCTGGTACGGCTCGGAAAACATCATGTGCAGGAAGTTGTCGGCGAACGGCAGTTCCTGCTTCGGGAACATGTACGGCAGCCCGTGCGTGTAGCGATAGATCATCGCCACCATCGTGCGGACCTTCGAGATCGCAATGGACGCCGCCAGGTCGAAGTGCTTCAGGTCCTTCTCGAAATTGTTCGTCGCGAGCTCCGGGTAATACGCCGGCAACGCGCTCACCATCGCGGACAGCATCGCCATTGGCGACGCATTGGTCGGGAAGCCCTCGAGGATTTTCTGCATCTGCATCTCGACCGCCGCGTTCTTCCGCAACCGCAGGCCGAATTCCTTTCGTTGGGTCGCATTCGGCAGCTCGCCGTAGATGATGAGGTAAGCGGTCTCGACGAAATCGCTGTAGCGCGCGAGCTGGTCGATCGGATACCCGCGATGCCGCAGGATGCCGCGGTCACCGTCGAGAAAAGTGATCTGGCTCTCGCAGGAGCCCGTGTTGCCGTAACCCTGGTCGTAGGCGATGTAGCCGCTGCTGGCGCGCAACTGCCGCGTATCAATCGCCTTCTCGCCTTCGGTGCCCTCGATGATTGGCAGCGAATAGTCCTTGTCGTCCAGTTTCAGCGACGCGGTTTTAGCCATATAGCAGACGAGCCAATTAAATTCGGCGCCTCTGGCAAAGAAAAGTTTAGCCGACACCAAACAATGAGTCGTAATTGACAACTGATGCGCTGACGGGAACCAGGAACTGTACCCGGCCGGCCCGTTGGCCGGCTTTGGCCGTCCGCGCCGAGGCCGGCCGTCCCGCATGATGACCGCTTCTCGGCCGGAGTCGGCGACTGTGGCGGCGCGAGCCGTGGCGCGGTCAACCAGACCGCGCATTTCGGGCGCAATTCGCGGTCGGCGAAGACGCGGTCAGGTTGACCGCGCTACGTGAGAACATCACGAACGCCATTCAGGCCAGCGACCTGGTCAGCGACGCCGGCTGCCAGCTACGCCGCCGCGAGGCGGGCGAAGTTACGATAAATCTGGAGGCCCTTCGCCTGGCTCTTTTCCGGGTGAAACTGCGTCGCGAACACGCGCCCGCGGCCGATCGCCGCGCAAAACTTCCCGCCATAATCGCACTCCGCGAGCGTCAGCGACGGATCCGCGGGCTCGCAGTGGAAGCTGTGCACGAAGTAGAACGCCTCGCCCTCGTTCTGGAGGTCCGCGGCGAGCGGTGACGACCGCTGCACGAAGCTCACGCTGTTCCAGCCCATGTGCGGAATCTTGAACTCGCGCGGGCGTCGAAACCGGACGACGTGGCCGCGCAAGACGCCCAGGCCGGTGACGTCGCCCTCTTCCGAATGCTCGAACAGCGCCTGCATGCCCAGGCAGACGCCCAGGAAGGGCTGGTCCGCCTCGATCCAGTCGCGGACCGTGGCGTCGAGTTTCGAGCTGCGCAACGAAGCCACGCAGTCGCGCAGGGCCCCGACGCCCGGCAGCACGAGCCCACGGGCATTCATCGCCGTGACCTCACCCGGCGAATGCACCACCTGAATCGAGGCGCCCACCGCCTCGAGCGCCTTCGTGACGCTGCGCAGGTTGCAGATTCCGGTGTCGATGACGGCGATGGTGGACATGGTGCAGACAGTGGGGCCGGTTCTCCGAACCGGACTGGGTTCCAAGCCGCTTTTGGCCGCCAACCCAGGCCGGCTCGGAGAGCCGGCCCCACCCCATTTAGATTTTGCCCTTTGTCGAAGGAAGCAAATCCGCCGCGCGGGGCTCGATCTGCGTGGCGCCGTCGAGCGCGCGCGCGAGGCACTTGAAAATCGCCTCGGCCACGTGGTGCGGCTCCTCGCCGTAAAGCAGCTGCACGTGCAGGTTCGCCCCGAGCGCATTGCTGAACGCGCGGCAAAATTCCTTCACCAGCACGATGTTGAAGTCGCGCACGAACATGGTGCCGGCGTTCGCCTCGTAAACGAGATGCGGCCGGCCGCCGACATCGACCACCACGCGCGCCAGCGATTCGTCCATCGGCAGGATGAAGAACCCGTAGCGGCGAATGCCGACCTTGTCGCCCAGCGCCTCCTTGAACGCCTGGCCGAGCACCAAGCCGACGTCCTCGACCGTGTGATGGTAATCGACGTCGACGTCGCCTTTCGCCTTCACCGTCAGGTCGAAAAGCCCGTGCTTCGCGAACAAGATCAGCATGTGGTCAAAAAAAGGCACGCCTGTATCGATCTCCGCGCGGCCGCGGCCGTCGATTACGAGGTGCAACGCGATGTCGGTCTCCGCGGTCTTGCGCGTGACCGTGGCTGCGCGCGCCGGGCGTACCGCCGGCATCCTTGCCGGCTGCCCGGACGAGGCCGGCAGGGATGCCGGCGTTACTCTGGAGCCTTTTGCCATACGTCGAGAGTTTCGCTGAGGACGCGCATCTCGGCGTCCGTGCCGACGCTGATGCGCAGGAATGGCGCGGTCAAGGCATGGCTCGGAAAGTACCGCACCAGCACCTTGCGCGCATAGAGGAAATCGTACGCGGACTTCGCCACCGCCGGGCCCGTGTCGCCGCGCGCCGTCTTCGGCTCGGTGAACACGAAGTTCGATTGCGACGGATAGGTGAACCACCCGCGCCGTCGCGCGAAGTCGGCGATCGCCACATCGCGCGTCGCCTTCACCTTCGCCACCAGGCCGGCGTGGTAGGCTTCGTCGCCGAGCGCAGCGAGCGCTGCGGCCTGCGACAGGCGATTGACATTGTAGCTGTCGCGCACGCGGTCGAGCAGATCGACAATCTCGGGATGCGCGAGCGCGTAACCCACGCGAAGGCCGGCGAGCGCATAGGCCTTCGACAGCGTGCGGACCACGATCAGATTCCGGTACTGCGCGAGCAGCGGGATCGCGTTTTCGTTCGCGAAGGGCGCGTAGGCCTCGTCGACCACGAAAAGTCCGCCGTACCCGGCCAGCACGCGTTCGAACTCGGCGTTGGTGAAGCCGACCCCCGTCGGCGCGTTCGGCGACGTGAGGAAAATCAGCTTCGCCTTCGAATGCGCGATCCGCTCGACCGGCAGCCGCATGCTGCGATCGAACTCGATCGTCTCCGCGCGGCCGTCCTGGATTCCAACCAGGACCGGGTACAGCGAGTAACTCGGCCAGGTGAAAGCGGCGCCGGCCGATTGACGTAGGGCGGGGTCTCCCGACCCCGCCGACTCTCGCGCCGACGGCTTTCCTGCGGGGTCAGGCGACCCCGCCCTACAGGTATCAGCGGTTCCGCCGATGAAAGCGCGGACGAGCAGATTCAGGATATCGTCGGAGCCGTTGCCGATGATCACCTGGTCCTCGCGCAAGCCGGGGCACTCGCGCGCATGCAGCTTCGCGACGGCGGTGCGCAACGGCGTGCTCTTGGGATTCGGATACAGCCTGAGCGCCGCTCCGTCCGAACCAATCTCCTGCCGCAATGCCTCGGCGACCCGCGGGCTCGGCGGGTAAGGGCATTCGTTGGTGTTGAGCTTCACCCAGCCCGGCTCGGTCGGCTGCAGCCCAGGCGTGTAGGCGTGCAACCGCGCGACATGCGGGAGTGCGAAGGAGGACGGATTGGATGGGGTCTGTTTCGACACAGAAATCCTAGCGCGGCGAAGCCGCAATCGAGTACAATCCCCAAACCGTAGAACAGGAGATCGCGAAGGCCGCCAAGAGCACAGCAGGGGCTCTGTACCCTTCGCGATCTTCGCGTTCTTCTGTTCCTCGAGTTGGTCGTTCAATTTGCACGCAGGAAAACAACAATTTCCACCTTTGGGTCACAGAGGAGGCACGGAGGTCACAGAGCAGCCAAGGCAAATTCGACTGGACTCCAATACACCTGCGATGCCGGCCTCTGTGTTCACCTCTGTCTGACACAAAGGATCAAAATCTTGTTTTCCTGCGAGCATCTCCAAGCCACGGAGTTTAACAGAAGGAAGCGAAGGGAACAAAGAGCCGTTCGTGTCGGAACCCTTGGTTCCCTTCGTTGCCTTTTGTTCAAGCGGATTGGAAATTCAGCTTGGTAGCGGCTTCGCCGCGCTGTGACCTCTGGGTTGAAACAGACCGGCGGCCGAGTCATGTCGTCCGGATTCGCACGCTGCGGCCGTGGGCATCGAGTTTCTCCATCGCGGCAAACGCCGCCACGGTTGGCTCGGCCTTTTTCACGCTCGCGCGGTCATAGCGAATGATGCTCGTCCGCCGCAGAAAATCCGCGACGCGCAGCCCGCTGAAAAACCGGCCCGCGCGGCCCGTCGGCAGCACGTGGCTCGGACCCGCAGTGAAATCGCCCAGCGCCGTCGGGGTGTGCTGGCCAATCATGATCGCGCCCGCCGTCGTGATCGCCCCGGTCAACTTGCCCGCGGCCGCCTCCGCCACCATCAATTCGAGGTGCTCGGGCGCCACGTAGTTCGCGATCCCCGCCGCCTGCCCCAGTGTCTGCACCTCGATCGCCAGAAAACCCTGCTCGAGCACGCGCTGGGCTTTTTCCGCGCGCGTGATGAGCTGCAGCTGCGTGCGGATTTCCGAACTCACCAGGTTGATGATCGCCGCCGAAGTCGCGACGAGGTAGATTCTCTCCCGGCCCGAGCCATGCTCGGCCTGCGCCAGCAAATCGGCCGCGATGAAGGACGGCCTCGCCGTCTCGTCGGCGACAATCATCACCTCGCTGGGCCCCGGCAGCGAATCGACGCCCACCGTGCCGAAAACCTGCCGCTTCGCCTCGCACACGTAGGCGTTGCCCGGCCCGAAGATCTTGTCGACCGGCGCAATCGTGGTCGTGCCGAAGGCCAGCGCCCCGATCGCCTGGACGCCGCCGACGCGGTAAACCTCCTCGACGCCAAGCAGGTGCAGCGCCGCCAGCATCCCGTCCGCCACCTTTCCGTCGGAATTCGACGGCGTGAACACGACGACCTCGGGACAGCGCGCGATCTTCGCCAGCGTCACCGTCATCAGCACCGTGGACACGAGCGGGACCTCGCCGCCGGGAATGTACAGGCCGACGCGGCGAATCGGGTCGAATTTTTCGCCGACACTCGCGCCGTGCTTGTTCTTCGCCTGCCACGCCGCGGGCCGGCCATGCTGGTGAAACTCCACGATGTTATCGCGGGCGGCGATCAGCGCGCGCATTTCCGCGGCGGGCAGCCGTTTCGCCGCCGCCGCCAGGTCGGCTACCGGAACGCGAAAGTCGCGCGCCCGCAATTTCGCCCCGTCGAATTTCGCCGCGTAGTACGCGACCGCTTCGTCGCCGCGGGCGCGCACATCGGCCAGAATCGCCGCGACCGAGTCGACGATTTCCGGCGGCACGATCGCCCCGCGGCAAAAGGCCGCGAGCTCGTCCGCAAACGTCTTGGAAGCGTGTTGAAGCGTGCGCATGAACCCAGTCCGCGGTGTAGGGCGGCGGGGCAGGCGCCGCGAGGATATTTTGGCCGGCGTTCACCGGACGCCGCCGCGCGCCCGTGCCGCGCTGATCGCAGGGTCGAGCCCAGGCCGGGATGAACCCGGCATGGCGCCACGGTAACGGGGATGCTCGCGGCTCCTGGCGCAGCGCGGTCAACTTGACCGCGCTTCGACCCACGGGAGATTCCGCCGGGAACGCGCGGTCAGACTTGTGCGCCCGTGGCGCATTGACCGCGCCATCGGTGCGAACCGCGAAATGGGCCCAGTAGAGCGGGAGCGGCTTGTCCCCGGCCGCTGATCGCCAAAGTCGACCGCCGGCGGCGGCCGGCGCGCAGTTACCGCGGGGGCGGTGGCACCGCGAACGTCTTGGCCGGAAACGTTTCGTTCACGGTGATCTTTTCGAAGTTGATCGTGACGACCTGGTCTTCCGCCGTGGCGCTCTTGCCGCTCGAGGTCACGATGCTCCGCGGGAAGCGGATGCCACCGACGATCATTTCGCCTTTTTCCCGGATGGTGCCACCGGCCTCGGTCTCGGTGAACACGAGCCGGCCCGTGGCGACATCGAAATACCGGAAGAAAACAATGTTCGGTCGATGGATGAACGCGATCTTCTGGCAGGTCACGCCATCCATCACCTTGGTGCCCTGGTCCTCCAGCTTCCCGCCAAATTTCTCGATCCCGCGGAAAAACCAGAGGTTTTCCCACGTGTTGGCGATCATCCGCCGGATTTGCTCCGGGCCCAGCAACGTCAGCTGCGTATTCGCCGGATTCGCCGCAGATTTCCTTTGCATCCAGCCTTCGTAGCCGTCGAGCGCCGTCGTTTCAGTGCCCTTGTCCGTCGTGATCGAGATCCACTGCTGCTCGGGTTTCTGGAAGATGATCTCCATGGCCGCCCGCGTTTCCTTGTTCGCCTCCTTCGGATCCGTGGTCACAAGCGTGCCGGCATAGTGGATCGACTTCACGCCGGTCAGCGCCGCGTCCGCGCCGAGGTACGCGCGCGCCTTCGCGATAATCGGCGGCTCGGCGCCGCGGGTCGCGACGACGGCAACGGCGAGAATCGCGCCCAGGGTGTAGAATTGCAGTCGAAGGCGGGAAGCGGTCATGGCGCGGCGAATTGGTTATGGGTTATTGCTTATCGCTAATTCGCCATTGGCGAGACGGGATTTCGCGGCGCGAAATCCAAGAATGAGCCATCACCAATAGCCAGTAAGTGTTCATCTGTGTCCATCTGTGGTTCACTGCCCGTTGGCTGGGCGATCATCACTCCCATTCGATCGTCGCCGGCGGTTTGGAACTGATGTCGAACACCACGCGACCGACGCCGCGCACCTCGTTCGTGATGCGACTCGAGATCTTCTGCAGCACCTCGTGCGGCAACTTCGCCCAGTCCGCCGTCATGGCGTCGGTGCTTTCGACGATCCGCAACGCGATCACGTAATCGTAGGTCCGCTCGTCGCCGAAAACGCCGACGGTCTTCACCGGCAGAAAAACGCAGAACGACTGCCACACCTTGTAGTAGTAGCCGCTGCGCATCATTTCCTCGTGCAGCACCGCATCGGCATTGCGGAGGATTTCGAGATTCTCCGCGGTGATTTCGCCCATCACGCGGACGCCCAGGCCGGGGCCGGGGAACGGCTGCCGCCAGACGACCTCGCGGGGCAGGCCCAGCGCCTCGCCGACGCGGCGCACCTCGTCCTTGAAGAGTTCGCGCAACGGCTCGACGAGCTTGAGCTTCATCCGCTCGGGCAGTCCCCCGACGTTGTGGTGCGTCTTGATCACCGACGCCGGGTTGTTGCCGATCGACACGCTCTCGATCACGTCGGGATACAAGGTGCCCTGGCCGAGAAACTCGGCGCGGCCCTGGATCGACTTGAGCGATTTTTCGAACACTTCGACGAAGGTGCGACCGATGATCTTCCGCTTCTGTTCCGGTTCGGTCACGCCCCGCAGCCGGCGGAGGAACAGTTTCGCCGCATCCGCCACGCGGACATCGATGTGGAAGTGATCGCCGTAGAGCTTCTCGACGATCTCGCGTTCGCCCTTGCGCAGCAGCCCGTTGTCCACGAACACGCACGTCAGCTGCTGGCCGATCGCCTTGTGCAGCAGCGCCGCCGCGACCGACGAATCGACGCCGCCGGACAGCCCCAGCAGCACGCGGCCCTTGCCCACCTGCGCGCGGATGTGCTCGACCGCGTGCGCGATGAAGTCGCGCGTGGTCCAATCCTGCCGGGCGCCGCACACGCCAACGAGGAAGTTGCGGATCATGTCGGCGCCCCGCTCGGTGTGGAACACCTCCGGATGAAACAGGATGCCGTAGACGTTGCGCTCGAGGTTCTCGAACGCAGCGTAGGGCGAGTTCTCGGTCACGCCGATGGCGCGAAAGCCCGGTGGCAGGCGCGTGATTTTGTCGCCGTGCGAATTCCAGACGCGGAGCTTTTTCGGAAGGCCCGCGAAGAGCCGGCCCGGCTTCTGGATGATGAGCGTGCCGTGACCATATTCGCGCGCGTTACTGTGCGCGACCTCGCCGCCGAGGAAGTGCCCGATGAGCTGCGAGCCGTAGCAGATGCCGAGAATCGGCACGCCGAGTTCGAAAATCGCGCGGTCGGGGTGCGGCGCCTTTTTCGCATAAACGCTCTGCGGGCCGCCGGAGAGGATGATGCCGGCGACGTTTTCCTCGCGCAACTTCGCCGCGGGCGTCGCGTAGTGGTAGATCTTCGAGTAAACCTGGCACTCGCGGATCCGGCGCGCGATCACCTGCGTGAGCTGGGAGCCGAAGTCGAGTACGGCAATCGTTTGTGGCATGGACGCGTGGGAAAAGCGGGAGCACAGGCAAACGCGCGAGACGGGGCAAGTGCGGAGTGAAGCCCGGGGCGGACCTCGCGCAGCGAAGCGGCACGCCCAACCCTGAGGATCGCCATCGTCGCCAGCGTCGCGTTCTTCCGCGGAACACTCCACTCTGATGAACGTCCGCCCGATGCTCCCCATGAAACCGCGAATCCTGATCGCCCTTGTCCTCTCCGCTTTCGTTGTGCTCGACCTCCGCTCCGCCGAACGCCCGGCTTCGCGCGGCGGCGGCGCCAAGGGTCCGCGGCCCGAGGCGGACACCTCGAATGTCTCGCCCGCCCGGCGGCCCGACCAGGTCGTGGCATTCAAGAAAACGCCGCAGACCGAGTTGAAGGCGCATTTCTATCTTCCGCCCGGCTGGTCGGCGCAGGACCGGCGGCCGGCAATCGTTTTCTGGTCCGGCGGCGGATTTCGCAACGGCGCCGTGGGCCAGTTCCTCTCGAAAGCCGAATACTTCGCCTCGCGCGGGATGGTGGCGATTTGCGCCGAGTACCGCGACACCGCCCGCCATGGCATCGACCTCGAGACCTGCGTCGAAGACGCGCGCAGCGCGATGCGCTGGGTCAAGGCGCACGCCGGCGAATACGGCATCGATCCGGCGAAGGTCGTGGCCTCGGGTGGCTCAGCGGGCGGCACGCTCTCGCTGCTGGTCGCGCGCGCCAAAGGACCCGAGGCGCGCGACGACGATCTCACCGTCTCGCCGCGACCAGCCGCGCTGGTGCTGTTCAACCCCGCCGTCGGCGAAAAAGTGCTCGAGGTGCTGGGCCGGGGTGGTCCAGGCCGCGTGGCGGTGAACGCGCAGATTGTCGCGCTGGATACGCCCGAGCGAAACGAGCCGCCGGCGATCCTGTTCTACGGCACGGAAGACCGGCCGTTTCTCGACACGGCGACCGAATTCACGCGCAAGGCCCTGGCCCAAGGCACGCGTTGCGAACTCTGGACCGCGGAAAAAATGCCGCACGGGTTCTTCAATCGGCAGCCTTGGCACAGCGCGACAACCCGGAAGGCCGACGAGTTTCTCGCGTCGCTCGGCTACGTGAAGGGCCCGCCGACGATTAAAGAGAATTCCGCGGCGGAATTGAGGCGCGTGAAACCGTGAGACGGCTGGCAGCGGCGGGCACGCTCCAGTCTTGCCGGTGGGACGCGCCGTCCCTGCGCGTTTGGCGGGTGCCCGTGGAAGGCGGCGCCTCTTCGAGCTGGAGGCTCTGCCAGCCGGAACGCCGGAGTTCGCCGCCGACCTTCGGCAGAACGCACTCGACCGCCGCGATCACAAACTGCGTACTAGCGGCAGCTTTCTCCCCGGCATGAACGCGCGTATCCCGGCTGCCTTGCTCTTCGTCATCTCTTGGACCGCGTTGCGCGCGGCGGAGTGGGAACCGGTCAAGGTACCGGGAGCCTTGTCCGAATCGCTCGCCGCGCGCACGGCGAGCGCCGGCGGCGTTGGCTGGTACCGCACGTGGGTGAAGGTGCACGACAGCTTCTTCACCCCGCACGAGCGCAACCTCTACGAGGAATCGGTCGGCGTGAACATTCGCGATTTGGCGGGAGCGCACGAGGTGTGGGTCAACGGCACGAAAATCGGCACCGGCGGCGCGTTTCCACCGGCGTATCGCGATGGGCGGCGCGATATCCACCGGCACAAGGTGCCCGTCGGCACGCTGCGCAAGGGCGCGTGGAACGAGCTCGCGATTCGCGTCTATCATCCGGCGGAGGCCGGCCCGGCCGGTTTTCTGGGCGACGCCCCGTTCATCATGAATTATTTCATGGAGTGCGTCTTCGAGGGCACGTGGGAGTTCCGCGCGGCCAGCGACTACGCGCCGGGCGGCGCGCTGACGACGCGACCGACGACGACGGCCTTCAGCGAGTTTCGCGAGTCGAACCGCGTGCTCGGCCGCGCGCCGCAGGTGCACGGCCCCAGCCTTTCACCGGAGGAATCGGCGAGGAAGATGGAGCCCGCGGCCGATCTCGCGGTGGACCTGCTGTTGCACGAGCCGCAGATCGCGCAGCCGTTTCATTTCAGTTTCGACGAGCGCGGCCGGCTCTGGGTCACGCAGTCGCGACAGTACCCCTACCCGGCCGGGCTCACCATGCTCAGCCGCGACAAGTATTACCGCGCGCACTACGACAAGGTGCCGCCACCGCCGCCGAATCACGACCGCGGCGCGGACGTCATCTCGATTCACGAATCGTCGCGGCACGATGGCGTGTACGACCGGCACACGGTCTTCGTGGATGGACTCAACATGGCCAGCGCGGCCGTCCGCGGCCACGGCGGCGTGTGGATTATGAATCCGCCGTACCTGCTGTTCTATCCGGATCGCAACAACGACGACGTGCCCGACGGGCCGCCGGAAGTGCGGCTCGCGGGCTTCGGACTCGAGGACACGCACTCGGTCGCGAACGGCCTCGTGTGGGGCCCCGACGGCTGGCTCTACGGCGGCCAGGGCAGCACGACCTCGAGCCACGTCACACGGCCCGGGCTCGATCCCGCGAACTCGCCCGGTGTGTATTTCGAGGGCTGCATGGTGTGGCGGTATCATCCCGACACGCGCGCGTACGAGATTTTCGCCGAGGGCAGCGGCAACACCTACGGGCTCGAAGTGGACGCGCAGGGCCGGCTGTATTCGGGTCACAACGGCGGCAACACGCGCGGCTGGCATTACGTGCAGGGCGGGTTTTACCAGATGCAGGGCGTCGATCCCGGCAAGTTCGGCCCGCCGCGGAATCCCTACGCCTTCGGCGATCTGCCGATGATGGCGACGAAGGACACCATCGTGCGCTTCACCCATTTCGGCGCCTTCGCCGAAGGCACCGCGCTGCCCGCGCGCTATGCCGGCCGGCTCTTCGCGATCGATCCGCTGCACAACCTCGTCACGACGAGCGAGCGCATCCCGCGCGGCGCGACGTTCTCCACCGTCGATCGCGAGCCGGCGCTGCACAGCTCCGACCCGGCGTTCCGGCCGGTGTACATCGCGGACGCGCCCGACGGCTCGATCTACGTGAGCGACATGTACGAATTCTACATCGCGCACGGTCAGCACTATCAGAACCAGATCGACCCGACGACCGGCCGGATGTACCGGCTCCGCGGCAAGGACGCGACGCTCGAGACGGATCTGAACTTCGCCGCGAAGAGCACCGGCGAACTCATCGCGCTGCTCTCGCATCCGAACAAATGGCACCGGCACACCGCGGTGCGAGTGCTGGGTGAACGCAAGGATCCGGCCGCCACCGCGCCGTTGCAAAAGGCGATCGCCAGCGGACGCGGGCTCGGCGCGCTCAACGCGCTCTGGGCGCTGCACCAGTCGACCGGCGTCGACGAGGCGACGTCGCTCGTCGCGCTGCAGCACGCCGACGCGCCGGTGCGGATGTGGGCGGCGCGACTGCTCGGCGACGAATGGGGCCTGCAGCGCAACCTCGGCATCGGCCGGCACGCGCGGATGAAGGCGGAAGGTGAACCGGGTTCGCTGCCGCCGCGGCTGTTCGCCGCGCTGCTGGCCCAAACGAAGGCCGAGCCGAACGCCGAGGCGCTGGCGCAAGCTGCGTCTACGGCGCGGCGGCTGGCG
>Ga0080064_1003922_pt1 | contig 20207 bp, 16 predicted proteins | sample Subgrocontami54m_FD_69260 | JGI IMG/M metagenome (GOLD analysis project Ga0080064, IMG submission 69260) | Subsurface groundwater microbial communities from S. Glens Falls, New York, USA - GMW46 contaminated, 5.4 m (SPADES assembly) (version 2) ...
CGCGAAGGGGCTCGAATTCCCCATCGTTTTCGTCGTGAACATGGGACGCGGCGCCGGAGGCGTGCGCGCACCCATTCGGGTGGTGGACGACGCCGCGGGCGAGGCGTCTGTGGCGATTGCCGATTACCAGTCGGAAGCCGACGTCGATATGCAGGCGCGCGAACGCGAGGAGATCAAGCGGCTGCTCTACGTCGCCCTCACGCGAGCGCGCGATCGGCTCTATCTGTCCGCGACCGTCGCGGAAGGGGTCTGTCGAATGGGCCCAGGCAGCCTTGGCAGCGTGCTCCCGCGTTCGTTGACGGCGTCGCTCGTGGCTGCAGCAACAGACGGCCCGGTGACGTGGTCGCCAGAAGGCGGCACGCGCCATGTCCTGGCTTCACCACGGTTAGTATGAAGTTTGTTCTGCCCAGCCGCGGGCTTTGGCTTCGGCCACCCGCTGGGTTTCGCCCACCAGAACGACCCCGCGGTCAGGCTTGCCGCTGCCGTCCCGCGACACCCAGGCGATCCAGTGGGGGCCCCGCATTTGACTGTGAATCTGATAGGTTTCACTGTTTGTGGCCATTTTGAACAGATTTTACATTGCGCTTGGACCCGGCCATTACATAGAATCGATTTTTAGTGTTTTCAGCCCCCCACCGGGGTGAGGAGTCTACGTGACGTTGACCTGTCCGAATTGCGGCAACGACCGGAACTTTCTGGTCAAGACGCTGCAGATGCACGTTGTAAACGTCGAAGGTGGCCGCGTTGAAGTCTCGGAAGAAAGCCGGCCTGCGGTTCTCGAAGTGCTGTGCGATGAATGCGAATCCGCGCTGAATTTCGAGGAATTCGAAGACACCCTTCGCAAGGAAGTCCTTCTGACCATCGGCGCGCGCTGAGGCAGGCGCCGGATCTCCTCATGTACCCGACGGGCGGCGGCACCGGCCTCGTCGGGATCTGGAAGGCGTACGAGGAGTTGGCGGCCATGGGCTGGATCAAGGCGGCCCAGCCCCGTTTCGTCGCGGTTCAGGCCGAGGGGTGCGCCCCGCTCGTCAAGGCGTGGGACGAGAAAGCCGAGACCACGACGCTCTGGGAGAACCCCGTCACGGACGCGCCCGGCCTTCGTGTGCCGGGCCCTTTCGCGGGGCGCCAGATGCTCAAGATCATGCGCGACACGGGCGGCCACGCGCGCGCCGTGAGCGAGCAGGAGATCGTCGAGGCGCAGAAGCTCCTGGCGCGCGTCGAGGGCATCTGGACGGCGCCCGAAGCCGCCGCCGCGCTCGCCGCTCTCTGCCAGATGAAGGAGACCGGCGACGTGGATGCGGGCTCGCGCATCGTCATCGTGCTCACGGGCGCGGGGATCAAGAACCCGCCGCCGGCCCTGCCCGCACCGGTGCACCTCGAAGGCGACGAGGCGCAGATCCTCGCCCGCGTCAGGAAGGCCCTCGGCCTCTAGCCAAGAACGCTGTTGACATGATGCACATGGCTTAGTAAGTTTCTCCGTATTCCAGTCGAGAAACCAGCCAATCAATGAAGGAGGCGGGGCCTATGAGCGGGCTGACGCGCAGAGATTTCCTCCGCTCCTCGGGTGTGGGTGTCGGTGTCGGTGTCAGGTTGACCTTGGGCGCCAGCCTGGGACTCTCGGGCTGCGCCGGCACCATGACCGGCGACATCGCGCCCAAGAGCGGCCGCAGGGTGGTGGTGATCGGCGGTGGCTGGGGCGGGTCCACCGCGGCCAGGTACATCCGCATCGCCGACCCGACCATCGAGGTGGTCCTGCTCGAGCCCAACCGTGAGTTCGTCTCCTGCCCGTTCAGCAATCTCGTGTTGAGCGGGCAGCGGAGCATCGAGAGCCTGACGCTCTCCTACGGCGGGCTGCGGGCCCGTGGCGTCAAGATCATCCACGAGACCGCGACGGCCATCGAGCCCGACACCAAAAGGGTCCGCATCGGCGAGGGCTACCTCGCCTACGACCGTCTCGTCGTCTCGCCCGGCGTCGACTTCCAGTGGGAGCAGGTCGAGGGACTCGCGGCCGCCAGGGACACGGTGCTCCACGCGTGGAAGGCGGGGCCGCAGACGGTGCAGCTGGCGGCGCAGATCCAGTCCATGCCCGACGGCGGCGTCTTCGTCCTGACCGTGCCGCCCGTCGCCTACCGCTGCCCGCCGGGCCCGTACGAGCGCATCTGCCAGGTCGCGTGGTACCTCAAGCAGAACAAGCCGAAGAGCAAGGTGATCGTGCTCGACGCCAACCCGAACATCGTGTCGAAGACCGCGCTCTTCCGCGCGGCATGGCAGGCATACCCGAACATCGACTACCGCGCTTCGCAGAAGGTGCTCGGCGTCGACACCTCGACGCGGGAAGTCCGCACCGAGTTCGACCGCGTCAAGTACGACGTGCTCAACCTGATCCCGCCCCAGCGCGCGGGCGCGATCGCCGTCCAGGCGGACCTCGTCGGCGCCGACAAGCGCTGGTGCGAGGTGGACCACGTCACCTACGAGTCGGTGAAGCAGAAGAACATCCACGTCATCGGCGACGCCACCATCGGCCTGCCCGTGCCCAAGTCCGGCAACGTCGCCAACAACATGGGCAAGGCGGCGGCGCTCAGCATCGTGAGCCTGCTCAACGGGCAGGCGGTGCCGCTCTTGCCTCCCGGCAACACCTGCTACAGCTGGGTCAGCGACCGCGAAGCCATCGCGGTGGTCAATTCCTACAAGATCGAGAACAACAAGGTGGTCCAGATCGAGCAGAAGCTCACGCCCGCCCAGAGCGTCTCCGTCGCCCAGCGTTCAGAGGGCTGGCGGCAGAGCATCTGGGCCGACATGCTGTCGTAGAGGGGGACGGCGATCATGACGACCTCACGCTTCGCGGCCGCCCTCGCGGCGGCAGTTCTCGTACTCGCGGCTGCGCCCGGGGCAGCCCGCGCCGCCGGCCCGCTCGACGACCCGGGCTTCGCGAAGGTCATCACGTGCACGGCCTGCCACGGCGCCAACGGCAACAGCGGCTCCGACATGATGCCGACCATCTCGGGGCTTGATCCGGCCTACTTCAAGCGGCAGATCGAGAACTACGCCGCCGGCAAGCGCCCGTCGCCCGAGATGGAGCCCTACGCGAAGCAGATCCAGTTCCTCGGGCTGGACCAGATCGCGGCGTACTTCGCCGCGCAGAAGCGCGTGCCAACGCCCATCCGCTCTTCGGCCGAGGCCGCCGCGAGAGGCAAGGCGATTGCGGCCCAGTGCGTGATCTGCCACGGGCTGGACGGCAAGGGTGAGGCCGCGAGGCTGATCCCGGGACTCGCCGGACAGCCTCCCGGCTTCCTCGCGCAGCAGATGGCGCTCTTCAAGGCGGACACGCGGGACCCCGGCGACCCGCTGCTCGCGGCCAAGAAGGCGCTGATGAAGATCATCCCGGACGGCCAGTTCGCCGACCTGGCCGCGTACTACTCGAGCCTGCGCTAAGCCGGGATTCCGGCGCCCGCCCGGCGTCGCCCGTGGCAGCACGGGCTGCCGAGCTTTCGCGAGCGTCCGGCACATCCTCCTTCTTGGCGTCAGGCTTGGCGTCAGGGGAGGACGACGGCCGCGCCTGCGGTATGATGCTGCCCATGTCGCTCTCGGATGCGGGCGCCCGCGTGTGACCGCAGACCTGCTGATCGCCGTTCCTCTCGGCTTCGTCCTCGGCTTCTTCATAGGGCTCACGGGTGTGGGGGGCGGGGCGCTGGTGGCGCCGGCCCTCTACGTGATCCCGGGCGTCCCCTACGGCCAGGCCGTGACGTCTCGGGGGTCCCGGCAGCCTAGCGTCGGGTCCCGGGCCCTCCCGTTTCCAGGCTCGATGGGTTAGGCGAAGGGGGGCGTATGCGCCGGGAGAATCGGGCGGGCTCTGACCTCGTGACCATCCAGGGAGCCCGCGTGGGGGACGGCGAATCGTGATCGAGAGGATCTTCCCCTTTCTCGGATGGGTGCGCCTCACGAGCCTTCACACCCTGCGCCACGATGCGGTCGCAGGCCTCGCCGTCGCCCTGGTTCTCATCCCGCAGTCCCTGGCGTACGCGCAGCTGGCAGGGGTCCCCGCCCATCATGGTCTGTATGCGTCGCTGATCCCGGTGGCCCTTGGCGCGCTCTTCGGGTCTTCCCGGCAGCTGGCCACGGGGCCTGTGGCGCTGACATCCTTGCTGACTGCCGCGAGCGTCACGCCGCTGGCCGTGGCAGGCACCTCGAAGTTCGTCGCCTACGCCGTCCTGCTGGCGCTCCTGTCCGGAGTCATGCAGCTGGCGCTGGGATGGATGCGCATGGGCGTGATCGTCAATTTCCTGTCGCATCCCGTGCTGATCGGCTTCACGAGCGCGGCGGCCATCATCATCAGCCTCTCGCAGCTGAGCGCCCTCCTGGCGGTGCCCATGGGGAAGAGCGGGCACTTCCTCGAGGACATCTGGGACCTGCTGGCGCATCTCTCGGGGCTGCATCCGTCCGCGACCGCCATCGGCCTGGCGGCCCTCGCGCTGATGTGGGCGCTGAGGCGGATGGCGCCCACGCTTCCCGGCGTCTTGATCGCCGTCGTGCTGAGCACGGCGGTCAGCTATCTCATGGGGTTTGCCGAATCCGGCGGCAAGGTCGTCGGCGAGATTCCTCGAGGCGTGCCCCCCCTGAGCGTTCCCATCGTCGAATGGCGGGCCAGCATCCAGTTGTTTCCCGCCGCCCTCGTGATCGCCCTGATCAGCTTCATGGAGGCCTTGGCGAGCGCCCGGGTGATCGCCACGAGAACGCGCGTCCCCGTGGACATGAATCAGGAGCTGATCGGCCAGGGCCTGGCGAAGATCGGGAGCGCGTTCAGCCAGTCGTTCCCCGTCAGCGGCTCCTTTTCCCGGTCGGCCCTGAACCTGGCGGCGGGGGCGAAGACCGGGGCGTCTGCCCTGTTCACGGCGTTCTTCGTGCTGCTCACCCTGCTGTTCTTCACACCGCTGCTGCACCACTTGCCGTTGTCGGTCCTGTCGGCCGTCATCATGATGGCTGTCGTGCCCCTCGTGACCTTCAGGGGTATGCGAGATGCCTGGCGTGCCCGGACGGACGACGGCATCGCGGCCGTCGCGACCTTCACCGCGACGCTCGCGTTTGCCCCATACATCCAGAACGGCATCCTGACCGGCATCGTCCTGTCGCTCGGGTGCTTTCTCTACCGCAGCATGACGCCGCGTGTGGTGGTGCTGGGGCGAGATCAGGACGGGACCCTGCGGGATGCGGCGCGGTTCGACTTGCCGGCACTGCACCCCCGAGTGTCGGCGATTCGATTCGACGGTCAATTGTACTTTGCCAATGTCTCCTACTTCGAGGAGTCGGTCCTGAAGCTGGTCACCGACAACGCCAACCTCCGGTTCATCCTCGTGGTCTCCGACGGGATCAACGGGCTGGACGCGTCTGGCGTCGAGATGCTATGGCGTCTCGTCGAGCGGCTCGGCGAGAACGGCATCACGGTGGTTTTCAGCGGCGTGAAGAAGCAGGTGCGCGAGGTGATGGAGAGAACCGGGCTCGCGGCGAGGATCGGCGAAGAGAACCTCTTTCGCCCCTTCATCACCGAAACGGTGGCGATGGATGCGATCCGTCAACGGCTCGGTGGCGCGCCCACTGAGGCGCAGGGCGGGTCGGTCCCGGGTCGACAGCCGGTAGGCTGAAAGGCGGCGCGAGATGCAGGGAAGCCCGGCGACGAATTACGTGACGATGGTGCTGCCCTTCCTCCGCTGGTTTCCCCTGCGCCCGGAGACCCTTCGGGCCGACCTCGTCGCCGGGATCAGCGTCGCGCTGGTCCTGATTCCCCAATCCATGGCGTACGCCCAGCTGGCCGGCCTGCCGCCTTACTACGGGTTATATGCGGCGTTCCTCCCGGTGATGGTGGGGGCGCTCTGGGGCTCATCGAGCCAGCTGGCGACCGGGCCGGTGGCCATGGTGTCGCTCCTGACCGGCTCCGTTCTGGCTCCGTTCGCCGCGGTCGGCTCCGAGCCGTTCATCGCTCTGGCGATCCTCCTGGCGCTGCTCGTGGGGGCGCTTGAGCTGGCCCTGGGGATCTTCCGTCTGGGCGCGATCGTGAACTTCGTGTCCCATCCGGTGATCGCGGGCTTTACCAATGCCGCGGCGTTGATCATCGCGCTCTCCCAGCTGCACAAGCTGCTCGGGGTGTCGATGGGCCGGAGCGAGCATTTCTTCCAGGACGTGTGGGGTGTCCTCCAGCAGCTGGGCGACACTCACGTGCCGACGCTCGTCGTGGGCCTGTCGGCCATGGCGCTGATGTGGGGGCTGCGGCGATACCTGCCGAGAGCGCCGGGCGTGCTGATCGCCGTGGCGCTCGGCACGACGGTGAGCTGGCACATCGGATTCGAGCACAACGGGAGCGCGCGGATCGATCAGCTGATCGGCGACGATGTGACAGCCCTCGCGGTGGAGCTCGATCGGGAAGAGAACCGCATCCATGGCCTGAGGAGGGGCCTCGGGGCACAGTCGGCGGAATCGAAGCGGCTGGAACGGGCTCGGGGTGATCGGCAGCACGTCGTCGCGCTCAAGTACCAGATGGAGCTGCTCGCCATGGAGCTGCAGGATGCGGAGCGGGAGAACCGGGTGCGCCAGAGGGCGTTGCGGAAGTTCGTGCTCGTGCGGATCCCCGGGGCGAGCGGAGGAGACGACAGGTACTACCTGTCCACCCAGGCGCCGAAGGACGCGAAGAGCGACGGGCGGAGATGGCGCGCCAGCAGGATCAGCGCCGGCCGGGTGGGGCTCGTGGGCGGGGGCGAGGTCGTCGGGGACATCCCGCGGGGCCTGCCGCGGGTGGTGCTGCCGACGTTCGATTGGGACACCGTGCGGCTCCTGCTGTCGGGCGCGTTCGTGATCATGCTCATAGGGGTCATGGAGGCCGTGTCGATCGGGAAGGCCATGGCCGTGCAGACCCGGGAGCGCGTGGACCCCAATCGGGAACTAATCGGCCAGGGTCTCGCGAACATCGTGGGGAGCTTCACCCAGTCCTATCCGGTCAGCGGCTCGTTCTCGCGGTCCGCGGTGAACCTGAGCGCCGGCGCCCGGACGGGCATGTCGTCGGTGTTCACCGGCTTAATCGTGCTGCCCACGCTGATCTTCCTGACGCCGCTCCTGTACCATCTCCCCCAGGCCGTGCTCTCCGGGGTGATCATCATGGCGGTGGTGGGCCTGGTCAACTTCGCCGCGATGAAGCACGCCTGGCTGGCGCAGAAACACGACGGCCTGGCGGCCGGCGTGACGTTCCTCGCCACGCTGGGCTTTGCCCCGCATCTCGACATCGGGATCCTGGTGGGCGCCGGGCTGGGGCTGGTCCTGTATCTCTACCGCAGGATGAAGCCGCGCGTGGCCATTCTGGGCCGCCACCCGGACGGCACCTTGCGCGACGCGCAGCTCCATCACCTGCCCACCGGCGAGCATGTCGCCGCCGTGCGCTTCGACGGGTCGCTGTATTTCGCCAACGTCTCCTACTTCGAGGGCGCGATTCTCGAGGCGGCCGCTAGGACGCCGAGGGCGAGGTATCTGCTGGTTGTGGGTGACGGCATCAACGAGGTCGACGCCTCGGGCGACGAGGTCATCCGGGTGCTCTCCAGACGACTCAGGGACCGGGATGTCGTCATGGTCTTCAGCGGCCTGAAACACCAGGTGGTGACGGTCCTGCAGAGAACGGGGCTCTATGCCGAGATGGGGGAGCGAAGCTTTTTCCGCACGGAGGACATGGCGCTCGAGGCCCTCTATGTGGGTGTCGGTGACCCGTCACTGGATGCCGGGTTCCGGCCGCCGGCTCGGCCAGCCGGCTCGTAACTACCCGACGAGAAAGGGAGGATCGACTTCAGACCGCTCTTCCGGATGTCGGCTCGGGAGATCGTCGGGTCGAACGTCGTGATCGCCCTCATCATGGTCATTCCCGCGGGCCTGACTCACTACCTCGCCGGCGGCGTCGACTGGCGGCTCCTGGCGGCGCTGATGTACATTCCTCGGTCACACGCCGAAGAGCTTTGGACAAGTCCGACATGGCTCCGGCGCCTCAGGCAACGTCTTCGGTGTGTTCTGGCCTAAGCCGGCAACGGCAGTCCCAGCCAAAAGCATCCCTGCCAGTCGCCGTGATATGAATTTCTCGCGGAATGCACGGTAGGTAGGACTTTCCCAAATCTCTAGCAACTCCCGTTCCATGATGTTACCAAACCGCAGCCGGGGAACTTCAATGGCATGACCGTTAAAGAACCTCGGGATGGTCGTCTGGCCTGTCAGCCCCATATACGTGCAGGGTGAAACCCAGCCGTCGGAGGACACGAAAAGAATTTTCAACGGGTTGGCCTCACAGAGGGCCACCTCTTCACGCTCGAGCGGATAGGCCCGGAAGGCAAGCCCAGCCGCCTTTGCCCTGGCGCGGGCATCCTCTACTAAACGAACACACGCGTCCCTAAGAGAGAGATCGGCGAATGCTTTGAGTGCGTCCTGATCACTTGCTGGAACATAATCGAGATTCGTTGCCACCAGCTCGTCAACTCCTAGGGACGCAGCCAAGTCAGCAACTGCAGGGAGCTCGGCCATGTTCTTCTTCGTCATCAAGAAAAAGATCTCCACCTTAGGACGTAGACCCTGTCGCTTGTTTCTGAGAGCTAGGAGTCCGCGCAGGTTTTCCAGGATCCGCGACAGATCAGACCCAACCCGTATGGCCCCATGGGTTTCCCGCGTGACCCCGGCTATGGAGACAGCCAGCAGGTCGATGTCCAAGTCAAGGAGCCGTTGAGATGCCATAAAATCGAGCAGAGTGCCATTCGTGGTAAAGCCAACCCGGCACCCAGCATCTTTGGCGATCCGAATCATGTCAAACAAGCGAGGGTGTAGGAGCGGTTCTCCCCATCCCTGAAGATGCACGTACTTTGTATTTTTGAAAGCACCGCCAATTCGAAGAAATGCTTCCCAAGAGAGATCCCGGCCATCCCAGCGGTCAGCCAAGGCTGTGACAGGACACATCACGCAGCGAAGATTGCAGCGCGATGTGACTTCGATCTGGATGGCCTCGAATAACCGCCCCCCGGTTGAGCTACTGAGACCCTTTAGAGCCCGCCGCAGGAGGGTCACGAGCCCTGATGCGTGTGAGCCCGCCTGCCGGCGGAGCCTTTGACCTTCGAGGTACGCTCCCGGGGCGCAGTGTTCACCGTAAACCCAACTTCTCGAACTCTCGAACGATTCGCGGGACATCTCCCAATGTATTGGCCCAGGCACCTTTGAATTCCGAATGCGTTTGGAGACTCATTGTACAGCCGTACCCTATTCCAAGACCCGAAGCCCGAAGCATCGGCAGATCACAGGTCGAGTCACCGACGCTAGCCGTCTGTCCTAGTGGACAACGTAACCTGGCCATTGTGGCCCTGATCGTGGCGGGGGCGGTGTCGACCATCGCCAAGGCCTGGCATCAGCGAAAACTTATGGGAGGAGGGCTGATTATTTATTTGCTTTCGCCTTCCCTTCCTGCGATTGTTCCGGCCGGGATGAGGTCGCAGCGCGCGTGACGCCCCCTGTATGAACTTCCATCATCTGCGGATTTTCTACACGGTGGCCCAGCGTCTGAGCATCACGGCCGCGGCGGAGGATCTCCTCCTGAGCCAGCCGGCGGTGAGCCTGCAGATCAAGGCCCTTGAGAAGGAGTTGGGCTTGGCCCTGTTCCAGCGGGGCGGCTCCAAGTTGAGGCTTACCCAGGCCGGCGAAGTCCTGTACCGCTCGGCCGTGTCCATCCTCCACGCCAAGGACGAGGCGGAGCGGGCGATCACCGAGCTGCGGGACGGGACCAAGGGGCGGCTGATCCTGGGGGCCGGGACCACGGGGGGCATGTACGTGCTGCCGCGCATCGTCCAGGCGTACAAGGGCCTCTGGCCCGACACCGAGATCGTATTCCACATCGGCACCACGGACCAGATTCTCGACAAGCTCCTGCAGAACGTGCTCGACATGGGGCTGGCCGGAGGGCCCATCGAAGACCGCCGCTTCGTGGTCGAGCCCGTCTGCGCGGACGAGCTGGTGCTCATCGCCGCCCCGTCCTACCCAGGCGTCTCGGTGGCAACGGTCACTCTCAAGGACCTGGCCGGGTTGCCGTTCCTGGTCCCCGAGGCGGGGTCGCGGACCCGCCATCTGCTCGAGCGGAGCTTCCGGGAGGCGGGCGTGCCGCTCCGCATCGCCATGCAGCTCCCGGGCACGGAGGGCGTCAAACGGGCGGTCGAGGCCGGGCTCGGCGTTGGGATGGTCTCCCGCTACGCGGTCGAGAGCGAGTGCCAGGCGGGCGTGCTGCGCCGCGTGCCCATCGAGGGCTGGCGGCTCACGCGGACCATGAATTTGGTCTACCGGGCGCAGAAGTACTTTTCCCCGGTGGGCGAGCGGTTCCGCGAGTTCGCCAAGTCCTACGGGAAGGCTCATCTGGAGCCGCTCGGCCACGATCCCAAGCGGGATGAGGCGGCGGGCGGCCGAAAGGGCCACGGGATGTCCCGCGCATGATCAGCAGGCAGCGACCTGAGTGAGGTGAAAGGGGGGCAGGGCGTCCGGCTTCAGACGTTTGGCTGAACGGTGTTCCGGAAGCGTGCTGGACCGTTCCGATTTGGGAGGGATGAACGATGGCCGAGACAAAGACCCGATCGTCCGTGCTGACAACCGAAGACTGGCTGGCGGTGTGGCTGGGGTTCCTGATCATCGTCCTGGTCCTGGCCGGGGTGCGGCCGGAGATGCCGAAGTTCCGGTGGGCCACGGACGGGGGGTTCGCGGCCACCGTGGCCGAGCAGAAACCGGCCGTGGACAAGCTCGCCAAGGATGCCGAGGCCAAGGGCGAGAAGGACCTCGCCGCCGCGGCCGTGGCCCTCAAGGCGGCTGCGGATGCCGGTGAGCGGAGCGGGATCGGGAGCGCCGCGAAGAAGCTCGGCGACGCGACCAAGACGGTCAAGGACGCAGGGCTCAAGAAGAAGGCCGGGGACATCGCGAAGGCGGCCGGCGGGGATGCGGGTGCCCAGATCGGCAAGGTGTTCTCGGGCGAGAACATTTGGAAGGCCGTCGTGCTGGGGGTGGGCTACCTCGTCGTCTCGGCCATCGGCATCGCCCTCATGGGCGGCAGCGTGGCCAAGTACGTCGTGGGCTTCCCGGTGGTGTACGCGCTCGCCTGGCTCTCCCAGATGCTCGCCGGCAACTCCACGGTCAACTACTGGGGGATCGAGTACGTCATCTTCGCCCTCGGGATCGGCCTCCTGATCAGTAACACCATCGGCGTGCCCGGCTGGCTCAAGGAGGCGGTCCGCACCGAGTACTACATCAAGACAGGGCTCGTCATCCTGGGGGCGGGGATCCTCTTCCTCGAGATCGTCCAGGCCGGCGCTCTCGGCATCGTCCAGGCGGTGCTGGTGGTCGCCGTCGTCTGGTACCTCTGCTTCTGGCTGTGCCGGAAGATGCGAGTGGACGACGAGTTCGCGGTCATGCTCTCGACGGCGGTGTCCATCTGCGGCGTCTCGGCCGCCATCGCCGCCTGCGGGGCCATCCGGGGGGACAAGAAGAAGCTGTCCTACGTCACCTCGCTGGTCCTGATCGTGGCCGTCCCCATGATGGTGCTCATGCCGTGGGCGGTGAAGTTCTTCGGCATCCCGGACATCGTCGGCGGGGCCTGGCTCGGCGGGACGCTCGATACGAGCGGCTCCGTCGTGGCGGCGGGGGCCCTGATCAGCGAGCCCGCCATGAAGGCGGGGGTCATCGTCAAGTTCTCCCAGAACGTGCTCATCGGCGTGGCGGCCTTCCTGCTGTCGGTCTGGTGGACCTTCAGGGAGGGCGCCAAGACGGGCGAGCGGCCGAGCGCCCGCGTGATCTGGGAGCGCTTCCCGAAGTTCGTCCTGGGCTTCGTGGTGGCGTCCATCGTCTTCTCGTTCGTGCTCGACTCGGCCACGGTGAGCGCCACCAAGGGGACGCTGGGCGCGATGCGCACCCTGTGGTTCGCGCTGGCCTTCATCTGCATCGGGCTCGAGACGCGCTTCACCGAGCTGGTCTCGATGGAGGGCGGCCGGCCGGCGGGGGCTTTCCTCGCGGCCCAGGCTATCAACGTCGTCTGGACCCTGATCCTGGCGTACCTGCTATTCGGCGGCGTCCTCTTCGCGGCGCCGGTGATCAAGTAGGAGGGACGATAGCGACTCTCACGAGCCGTTGCCCCGCGCGGCCTGCCCGGCACGGGAGGGGGCGGGACATGACCGATCGCCTGACGTTCTCGGCGTCGGTGCAGGTCCGCGCGGCGGCGGCGGACGCGAAATGGCACGTGAGGACGCAGGGGGAGCGAGCATGAGCCTGGTGAACCCACACGGCAAGGAGAAGCGCCTGAAACCGCTGCTGCTCGGCGGCCAGGAGCTGGAAGATGCGAAGCGCAAGGCCCAGGGCCTCTCGCGGCTCACCATCAGCTCGCGCGAGACCTCCGACCTCATCATGCTGGGCATCGGCGCCTTCACGCCGCTCGAAGGTTTCATGGGGCGGGCCGACTGGCAAGGCGTGTGCGACGAGTACCGGCTGGCCGATGGGACCTTCTGGCCGATCCCGATCACGCTGTCACAGACGCGCGAGGAGGCCGCGCGCGTCACGGAGGGGCAGGAGGTCGCGCTCGTGGACAGCGAGAGCGGTGAGCTCATGGGAGTGCTGGCGGTCCGGGAGCGGTACGCCATCGACCGGGCCCACGAGTGCAAGCAGGTGTTCCGGACCAACGATCCGGCGCATCCCGGTGTCGCCGGCGTCATGGCCCAGGGCGAGGTGAACCTGGCGGGGGAAGTCCAGGTGCTGAGTGAAGGCCCATACCCGGCGCAGTACCCGGGGCTCTACAGGCGCCCGGCGGAGATGCGGAAGCTCTTCGCGGAGAAGGGCTGGGGCACCGTGGCGGCGCTCCAGCTCCGGAACCCCATGCACCGCTCCCACGAGTACCTGGCGAAGATCGCCATCGAGATCTGCGACGGCGTGCTGATCCAGCAGATCCTCGGCAAGCTGAAGCCGGGGGACATCCCGGCCGAGGTGCGCGTCCGGGCCGTGGACACCCTGGTCCAGCACTACTTCGTGAAGGACACCTGCGTGCAGGCCGGCGTGCCGCTGGAGATGCGTTACGGGGGGCCCCGCGAGGCGCTGCTCCACGCCGTGTTCCGCCAGAACTTCGGCTGCAGCCATCTCATCGTGGGGCGCGACCACGCCGGCGTGGGCGAGTACTACGGCCCCTTCGACGCCCAGAAGATTTTCGACGAGATCCCGCCGGGGTCCCTCGATCTCAAGCCGCTCAAGGTCGACATGACCTTCTACTGCTTCAGATGCGATGGCATGGCGACGGGGCGGACGTGCCCGCACGGGAAGGAGCACCAGCTGGCGGTGAGCGGCACGATGCTGAGGAAGACGCTGTCCGAGGGCGGCCAGGTCCCCGACCACTTCAGCCGGCCGGAGGTGCTGGCGATCCTGAAGGAGTACTACGCGACACTCGACGACAAGGTAGAGGTCACGCTCCACAAGTACGCCAAGGGCGAGAAGTAAGACCCATACCCCCAGGAGGAGGAGCAATGCCGACCTTTGTGAACCCGGACAAGTGCGATGGATGCCGGGGCCTGGCGCGCACGGCCTGCATGTACATCTGTCCCAACGACCTCATGAAGTACGACCCGGATCTGGGCAAGGCGTACAGCAAGGAGCACGGGATGGCCTTCAACCAGGAGCCCGACGCCTGCTGGGAGTGTTTCTCGTGCGTGAAGGCCTGCCCGCAGGGCGCCATCACCATGCGCGGCTACGCCGACGTGGTGCCGCTGGGCGGCTCGCTCGTCCCCCTGCGCGGGACGGATTCCATCATGTGGACCGCCAAGTACCGCGACGGCCAGATCAAGCGGTTCAAGTTCCCGATCCGGACCACCGCGTGGGGTACCATCGATCCCTTCAGGGACTCGCCGACGCCGCCGGCCGATGCCATCAAGAACCCGGACCTGTACGCCGAGAGCAAGTGGCTCATGGTGGACAAGCTCCCCACCCCTACCAAGAACTGACCAGCGAGGGAATCGACAGATGGTTCAGCCAGAGACGGAAGTCGTCGAGACCGACGTACTGATCCTGGGCGGGGGCATGGCCGGCTGCGGCGCCGCCTTCGAAGCGGCCTACTGGGCCAAGTCCCAGGGCCTCCGCGTGGTGATGGTGGAGAAGGCCGCAGTGGAGCGCAGCGGCGCGGTGGCCATGGGGCTGTCGGCCATCAACCTCTACCTCGGCATGCGGTGGAACCAGAACCAGCCCGAGGACTTCGTCCGCTACGTGCGCCAGGACCTCATGGGGCTGTCGCGCGAGGACCTGGTGTACGACATCGCCCGCCACGTGGACTCCTCGGTGCACATGTTCGAGGAGTGGGGGCTGCCGATCTTCAAGAACCCCGACGGCACCTACAAGCGCGAGGGCCGCTGGCAGATCATGATCCACGGCGAGTCCTACAAGCCCATCGTCGCCGAGGCGGCCAAGACCGCCATCGGCGAGCAGAACGTGTACGAGCGGATCTTCGCGGCCCGGCTCCTGCTGGACCCCAATGATCCGAGCCGCGTCGCCGGGGCCATCGGGTTCAGCGTGCGCGACAACAAGATTTACGTGTTCAAGGCCCGCGCCGTCATCGTCGCCGCCGGCGGCGCCACGGGCGTCTTCCGCCCGCACGCCCACGCGGAAGGGCTTGGCCGCATCTGGTATGCGCCCTGGAACACGGGCTCGGCCTACAGCCTCATGATCCAGGCCGGTGCCAAGATGACCCAGATGGAGCACCGGCTGGTGGTGGCGCGCTTCAAGGACGGCTACGGCCCGGTGGGGATGTGGTTCCTCCTCTTCAAGGCCGTGCTGGAGAACGCCAAGGGCGAGAACATCGAGCAGAAGTGGGCGCACCTCCTGGAGGACTGGAAGCCCTACGGCCTGGGCAAGCCCATCCCCACGCCGCTCCGGAACCACCAGATGATGGCCGACTTCCGGGCGGGCGGGGCACCGGCCTACCTCCGGACGGACACGGCGCTCCAGAAGATGTACCAGGAGGTCGCCAACGATCCCAAGAAGATGCGCGAGATCGAGTCGGACGCCTGGGAGGACTTCCTCGACATGACGATGTCCCAGGCGCTGATCTGGGCCTCCGACAACATCGACCCGGCCAAGACGCCGTCGGAGATCGTGCTCACCGAGCCGTACCTGATGGGGTCGCATGCGTCGGCGACGGGGGCCTGGGTGAGCGGGCCCGAGGACGTGGCCCCGAAAGAATACTTCTGGGGCTACAACCGCATGACGACGGTCAAGGGGCTCTTCGCCGCGGGCGACGGCGTGGGCGGCTCGGCGCACAAGTTCTCGTCGGGCTCCTACACCGAGGGGCGGCTGGCGGGCAAGGCCGCCATCGCCTACATCATGGACAGCGGGGCGGCGTCCGGCGTGGACGAGGGCCAGGTGGAGGCCATCAAGACCGAGCTCTGGGCGCCCTTCGCGAGCTACGAGAACGGACGCACGGCGTCCACGACGGACGAGATCAACCCCAACTACATCTTCCCGAAGATGGCGCTGCATCGTCTCCAGAAGATCATGGACGAGTACGCGGCGGGCCAGGGCTCGCAGTACATCACCACGGAGGGGATGCTCACCCAGGGGCTCGCGCGGATGAAGTACCTCAAGGAGGACCTGTCCAAGCTCGCGGCCCGGGATCTCCACGAGCTCATGCGCTGCTGGGAGATCTGGGATCGCGTGTGGTGCGCCGAGGCGCACATGCAGCACCTGCTCTTCCGGCAGGAGACGCGGTGGCCCGGGTACTACTACCGCCCGGACTTCCCGTCGCTCGACGACCAGAACTGGAAGGTCTTCGTCAACTCCAGCTACGACGCCGCCAAGGGCGGGTGGCAGCTGGAAAAGGTTCCCTTCCTCACCAATATCGCGTAGGCCCCGGGCGCCGTCCGGAGGGTCCACCGCAGGGGGAGCCGGCTTCAGGCTCCCCCTGCGGCGCGCGGAAAGGGTTTGTCATCATGACGCAGTCGACCGCGGAAGGGCACGCGGGCGCGGCCGAGACCGCCCCGTCCGTCCACCGGAGCCTCCTGGTGGTCGGCGGGGGGATCGCCGGCATCACCGCGGCCGTGGAGGCCGCGGAGGCGGGCTACGAGGTCTACCTCGTTGAGAAGAACCCCTCTCTCGGCGGCCGGGTCGCCCAGCTCAACAAGTACTTCCCCAAGCTCTGCCCGCCATACTGCGGCCTCGAGATCAACTTCCAGCGGATCCGGAAGGAGCCGCGGGTGCGGGTCTTCACGCTGGCCGAGGTGGAGAAGATCGACGGGAGCCCGGGCAGCTTCGAGGCCACCATCGTGCTGCACCCCCGCTACGTCAACGACCGGTGCACGGCGTGCAACGACTGCGTCGCCGTCTGCCCCGTGGACCGGCCCAACGAGTTCAACTTCGGCATGGGAACGACCAAGGCCATCTATCTGCCCCACGAGATGGCCTTCCCCATGAAGTACGTCATCGACGGCGGCGCCTGCCGGCTCACGGAGTGCGCGAAGTGCGTGGAGGTGTGCCGGTACAACGCCATCGACCTCGGGATGCAGCCGCGGACGCTCACGCTGCGGGTGGGCGCCGTCGTCATGGCCACCGGCTGGAAGCCCTACGACGCCGCCCGCATCGACAATCTGGGCTTTGGCCGGTACCCGAACGTCATCACCAACGTGATGATGGAGCGGCTGGCCGCCCCCAACGGCCCCACCAAGGGCAAGATCCTGCGCCCCTCCGATGGCAAACCCGTGGAGAGCGCCGCCTTCATCCAGTGCGCGGGCTCGCGCGACGTCAACCACCTCGGGTACTGCTCGGGCATCTGCTGCCTGGCCTCGCTCAAGGAGGCCACCTACCTCCGGGAGCAGAATCCCAACGCCAAGGCCCACGTCTTCTACATCGACCTTCGGACGCCCGGCACCTACGAGTTCTTCGCCAAGAAGGTCCTGAGCGACCCCAACATCTCCATCATGAAGGGCAAGGTGGCCCGGATCACCGAGGACCCCGCCACCCGCAGCCTGACCGTGGAGGCCGAGGACATCCTGCGCGCCGAGAAGATCACGCTCACCGTGGACCTGGTCGTCCTCGCCACCGGCATGGCCCCGAGCCTGCAGGGGACCAAGCCGGCAGCGGACGTCACGCTCGACGGGGACGGCTTCGTCGCCCCGGACGGCTCGGGCGACGGCTTCTTCGCGGCCGGCTGCGCGCGGAGCCCGGTGGACGTGGCCACGGCCACCCAGGAGGGAACCGCGGCCGCGTCCCTGGCCATCCAGACGATCCAGCGCGCGGCGCGGAGGTGAGCGCCTTGGACCGAAAGCTCGGCGTCTACGTCTGCAGCGGGTGCGGGATCGGGGAGTGCCTCGACAAGGACCGGTTGGCGCAAATCGCGCGCGAGGAGCAGCAGATCCCCGTGGTCCGGACTTCCCCGGCCTTCTGTCTGGAGGACGTCCGCCTGATCCGGGAGGACGTCGAGAAGGACGGGGTCAGCGCCGTCGTCATCGCCGCCTGCTCCCCCCGCGTCAACACCGACGTGTTCGCCTTCCCCGGGGCGACGGTGGAGCGCGTCAACATCCGCGAGCAGGTGGCGTGGAGCCACCCACCCGGGCAGGAAGAGACCCAGAGCCTGGCCGACGACTACCTGCGGATGGGGATCGTCCGGGCGCGGAAGCTCCGTCCGCCGCAGCCCTTCACCGAAGCCAATGAGCGCACCGTGCTGGTGGTCGGGGGAGGGATGGCCGGACTGTCGGCGGCCCTCGGGGCGGCCCATGCCGGCTCCAAGGTGATCCTCGTGGAGAAGGAGCCCCACCTCGGTGGATTCGCCTCGAGGCTCGCCAAGCAGTACCCGAAGCACCCGCCGTACCGCGACCTGGAGGACGTGGGCGTGGGCGCCCTCGTCAGCGAGGCCGTGTCCCACCCCGGCATCGAGGTGCTCACGTCGTGTCAGGTGGAGAGCATCGGGGGCCAGCCGGGGAAGTTCGACGTCTCGGTCCGCCGCAACGGGGATGTGCACACGGCCACCGTCGGCGCCATCGTGTGGGCTACGGGCTGGCGGCCCTTCGACCCCGCCCAGCTCGAGCGCTACGGGTTCGGCAAGTACCGCGACGTCGTCACCAACGTGATGCTCGAGGAGATGGCCCGGACGGGGAAAATCACCCGCCCATCGGACGGCCGGGAGGTCAAGACCGTCGCCATCTTACAGTGCGACGGCGCCGAGGACGAGGCCAACATCAAGCACAGCGCCCACGTCACCTGCCTGGTCTCCCTCAAGCACGCCGCCTACATCCGCTCGCTGAACCCGGGGACTTGCGTCTACGTCATCTACCGGGACATGCAGGCGCCGGGGCAGTACGAGTACTTCTACAAGAAGGCGCAGGAGGACCCCGGCGTGCTGTTCACCTCGGCGCGGGTGGCGGCCGTGTCGGAAGAGGCCGCCAGCGGCCTGGCGGTGGAGCTCGAGGACTCGCCGCTCGGCGGCCCGGTTCGGCTCCAGGTCGACCTGGTGGTCCTGGCGACCGGGATGGAGCCGGTGCCCTCGGAGTCCGAGGGGCTCAACCTCCAGTATCTCCAGGGCAAGGGGCTGCCGCTGTCGCGGTACGGATTCGCGGACTCCAATTTCCTCTGCTTCCCCTACGAGACGCGACGGACCGGCGTGTACTCGGCCGGGTGCGTCCGCAAGCCGATGGATCTGGCGGCCGCCGCGCTCGACGGGGCCGCCGCGGCGCTCAAGGCGCTCCAGTCGGTCGAGAAGTCCTCGGCGGGCGCGGCGGTGCACCCGCGCGTCGGCGACCTGTCCTACCCGAGCTTTTTCATGCAAAACTGCACGATGTGCGGCCGGTGCAGCCAGGAGTGCCCGTTCGGGGCCATCGAGCTGACCCCGGAGAAGAACACCCCGTTCGTCGTCACCAACCGCTGCCGGCGGTGCGGCATCTGCATGGGGGCCTGCCCGGTCCAGATCATCTCCTTCGACGACTACTCCGTGGACATGGTCGCCTCCATGATCAAGGCCGTCGAGATCCCGGAGGGCGACGAGGAAAAGCCGCGGATCCTGGTCCTGGCTTGCGAGAACGACGCCTACCCGGCGCTCGACATGGCCGCCATCAACCGGCAGGCGCTGCCCGCATCGCTCCGAGTCATCCCCGTGCGGTGCCTGGGATCAGTCAACGCCATCATGGCGGCCGACGCCTTCTCGCGCGGCTTCGACGGCCTGCTCCTGCTGGGCTGCAAGCCCGGCGACGACTACCAGTGCCACTTCATCAAGGGCAGCGAGCTCCTGGCGACGCGCATGGAGAACGTCCGGGAGACGTTGTCGCGGCTCATGCTGGAGCCGGAGCGGGCGCAGGTGATGGAGGTCGCCATCTCGGACTTCGATAGCCTCCCCGCGCGGCTCGCCCAGTTCGTGGACGTCATCAAGGGGGTCGGCCCGAACCCGATGAAGGGCTTCTGATGAGTCTCGCCGAATCCGGTAACGGTGACGCGTGGGGGCCCGAGCGCGGGGGCCCGGGCGCAGCCCGAATCCGCGAGGCTTTTTAGTGGCGGCTGTCGCCCAGCCGGACCTGAGTTTCAAGCGGGAGATCCTCGGCCTCGACGCCCGCGACCTCACCGCCTGCTACCAGTGCGGGACCTGCTCCGTGGTCTGCCCGATCTCCACCGCCGACAACCCGTTTCCCCGGAAGGAGATGATCTGGGTCCAGTGGGGGCTGAAGGAGCGGGCCCTCGGCAACGCCTCCATCTGGCTCTGCCACCAGTGCGCCGCGTGCACGACCTACTGCCCCCGCGACGCCAAGCCGGCCAGCCTGATGGCCGCGCTCCGGGACTACAGCATCACGCACTATGCGGCGCCGGCCTTCATGGGGCGGGCCCTGGACGATCCCCGGTACCTGCCGCTCCTCTTCGCAATCCCGGTTCTGATCCTGCTCGCGCTGCTGGCCTCGCTGGGGCACCTCACGGCGCTGCCCCAGGGGCCCATCGTGTACTCGCGTTTCATCCCCATCATCTATATCGAGGCGCTCTTCACCGCGGGCGTGGCCCTGGCGGGGCTCGCCGCGCTGGCCGGCGGGACGCGTTACTGGCGGGCCATGGGCCGGGAGGCCGGCGCCGGACGCCCGTTCTGGCCGGCGCTCGGGCCGACGCTGCTCGCCGTGCTCACGCACCGGAAGTTCAGCGAGTGCGACTCGCGGGCGGCAGGGACCCGCCGGACCTACAAGGAGCAC
>Ga0080064_1003923_pt1 | contig 20203 bp, 23 predicted proteins | sample Subgrocontami54m_FD_69260 | JGI IMG/M metagenome (GOLD analysis project Ga0080064, IMG submission 69260) | Subsurface groundwater microbial communities from S. Glens Falls, New York, USA - GMW46 contaminated, 5.4 m (SPADES assembly) (version 2) ...
CGGGGAGAGCAAGGCCGCCGCGAATCGGTTCAAAGCCGCCCAAGCTGCGCGCCGCCAAGCTGAGCAGGAGGCGCTGGTCCTGCGCTGACGGGGTCTGTCCGCCGCCGGCCTCTCCCTACGGGAGCGGCTTGATGCGGACGTTCTTGTAGTGAACCGTGCTGTTGGGATCATGCCCCTGAAACGCGATGGTGCCGTGGCCGAGCGCTCGGCCCGATCCCTCCTTCCCGCCATTCCAGTCCGCCGGTTGCGTCCACTTCACCACTTCTTTGCCGTTCAGCTTGATCGTGACGGTATCGCCCTTCACCGTGATGTGCTCGGTGAACCACTCGTTGTCCTTGGTGATGTCCTTGATGTCGTCAACGCCGATGTCCTTGACGTGGTACAAGCTGCCGCTCTTGATTGGGTCCCGGTGAGTGGTATTCACCTGCACCTCAAAGCCCTTGCGCGGGAAACCTTTCTCTTGATACTCCGTGTGGAAATAGATGCCGCCGTTCGAATTCGGAGCGGTCATTACATCCACCATCAGTTCGAAATTCTTGAAGTCGTGGTTTTGCACGGGTCCATCGTAGAACGCGTGCGCCACCGGGCCATTGGCCACCAGCGCGCCGTCCTTGACCTGAAAAGTGTTTGGATCCCCGCCGATTTTCCATCCGGTGAAGTCCTTCCCGTTGAAGAGCGAAATCCACCCTTGCTGCGCCAGCGCCGCGGGCGTCGCGGCAAGTAAAGAGATCAAAATGAAACGGTACATGGGTTGCCTCGCGATGATTGTATCATTTCTCTACTCACACGCTCAGATGGAGCGAAGGCGGTACAATGGCTCTCCATGTACCGGCGTAAATTTCTTGAGTTTGTGGCGGGTAGCCCCTTGGCCGCGTTGGCGCAGCAGGACACAGGGCCCATCAAGGACCCGAAAGATGCGGTCAACGTCCTCGACTTTGAAGCGGCCGCCCGTAAAGTAATCCCGCCGGCGCACTTCGGCTATCTGGCCACCGGCGTGGACGGCGATGCCACGCTCCGGGAAAATCAAGCGGCCTACGGACGCATCCAGTTGCGGCCCAGACGGTTGGTGGATGTTACCCGGGCCGACACCTCCATCGAAATCTTCGGAGACAAGTGGGACTACCCGCTCGCCATTTCCCCCATCGGTAATATGAAAGCCTTCCATGCCGACGCCGAGCTGGAAGCCGCGCGTGGAGCACGGGCACGCAAGACGCGGCAGATCCTTTCCACGGTAACCACTACTTCCGTGGAAGCCGTAATGAAAGAGGCTGCCAACCCGGTCTGGTTCCAACTCTACGCCAGTCCCCTCTGGGAGGTCACCGAAAAGCTCGTGAAGCGCGCCCAAGCCGTCGGATGCCCCGTCATCGCCCTCACCGTCGATACTTCTGCTGGCCGGAATACGGAGACAGCGGAACTTTCCAAGCGTTTGGATACGCGCCAGTGCGTCGCCTGTCATGAGCCGGGCGGCTTCTACCGCCGCAAGCCCATGTTCGACGGGATGGACTTGAAAGGCTTGATGCCAGGCAACGCGGGGATGAGTTGGGACATCATCGCGCGCCTGCGGGATGTTACTAAGGTCAGGCTGATGTTGAAAGGAATCGTCACCGCCGAAGACGCCGCGCTGTGCGTGCGCCATGGTGTGGACGGGATCGTCGTTTCCAATCACGGCGGACGAGCCGAGGAGAGCGGGCGCGCAACCATCGATTGTCTGCCGGAAGTGGTGGAAGCGGTGAACGGGCGCATCCCGGTGTTGCTCGACGGAGGTATCCGCCGCGGCACCGACATCTTCAAAGCATTGGCGCTGGGAGCGCGAGCCGTGTGCGTGGGACGGCCTTACATTTGGGGTGTGGGCGCGTTCGGCCACGCCGGAGTCGAGCGTGTGCTGGAGATCCTGCAGCATGAATTCTCGTTGGTGATGAAGCAGTGCGGTGCCCGAAACCCAAGGGAGATCAGCAGGTCTATGGTGCAAAGGTAAACATGTCACAGTCGCCTGCAACGCTCGGCAGGAACATCGGGCACGCACTGGGAAGAATCGGACGCATCTTCCGCCTCGGCCGCCGCAGCCACGCTGGGCAAGGGATCGGGCTCGCCTTGGGCGGCGGTTTTGCGCGCGGCATCGCACATATCGGTGTGCTGCAGGTTCTTAAAGAGGAACGCGTCCCCATCGGCAGCATCGCGGGCGTCAGCGCGGGCTCCATCATCGCCGCCGCCTACGCCAGCGGCACTCCCCTCGGACAGATTGAAGAGATGGCGCGCAAGATGCGCTTCAACGATCTGGCCCGTTGGACGCTGTCCCGCATGGGACTGGTCACCAGCGAGAGGATGACCGGTTTTCTCAACCGGCTCCTGTCAGCGGACCAATTCGAAAAGATGAAGATTCCACTGGCGGTGGTGGCGACTGATCTTTCCTGCGGCCACCCTGTCATCTTCCAGGGCAAGGGTGATGTGATTCTCCCCATTCGCGCCAGTTGCTCCTACCCTGGCCTCTTCCTGCCTGTGAAGAGCAACAACCAGCATCTGGTGGATGGCGGCATCAGCATGGACGTTCCATCGGCCGCTTTGCGCCAGCTGGGTGCGCCATACGTTGTAGCGGTAGTGTTGCGTGCCGCCGATTGCGTTGTGGACAGGACCAACATGCTCGGTGTCATGAACCGGTGCATCCAGATCTTGCAAGCAAGCACGGAACAGGAGTGGAAGAAGTGTTCTGACCTCGTGCTGGAGCCGGAGGTGGGCGAGTTCGCCTGGGACGCCTTTGACAAAGCCGACCAACTCATCATGGCCGGACGGCTCGCCGCAAGGGCGGCCATGGATTCCATGCAAGAATGGACGGCGAAGGGCTCCTGACCGAACATGAAAAAGATACTGATTCTTGGTGGCGGCTTTGGTGGTGTCTACATGGCCCGCGCCCTGGAAAAAAAACTCCGTCCCGAGGAAGCCGCCATCACGCTCGTCAATCGCGAGAACTACTTTGTCTACCAGCCAATGCTGCCGGAGGTGATCTCGGGCTCCATTGGCCTCACCGACATCGTCTCTCCCATCCGCCTCCTTTGCCCTCGGACAAACTTGGTCATGCGCGAGGTCGAGGAGATCGATCTGGCGCGAAAAGTAGTGACGGTGAGTCCGGGCTTCCATCCACGCCGCCTTGAACTTCCCTATGATCATCTGGTCATCGCCATGGGAGGCGTCACCAGCTTCTACGGCATGCCCGGCATGATCGAACACGCCCTTCCCTTTCGCACCCTGGTGGACGCGCTCACCCTGCGCAACCGCGTGATCAGTTGCATGGAGGAAGCCGACGTCGAGCAGGACCCCGAACTGCGCCGGCGCCTCCTTACCTTTGTCGTGGGCGGCGGTGGATTTTCCGGCGTCGAGGTGATCGCCGAACTCAACGACTTTGTCCGCGCCACCGCTCGCAGCTACCGGCGCATTCCGCCGGAGGAGATTCGCTGCGTCCTGGTGCATTCCGGTGAACGCATCCTCCCGGAGATGGATCCCGCGCTGGCTGAGTTCGCGCAAAAGCTGCTCGCCAAACGCGGCGTCGAGCTCCGATTGAAAGACCGGCTGGTGGCCGCCTCTTCGGAGAAGGCTCTGCTCAAGTCCAAACAGGAGATTCCCACCAAGACCATCGTCTCCACCGTCCCCTCCGCCGCCGTGCCTGTTGTTGAAAGGCTCGATTGTCCCAAGGAAAAGGACCGCCTCATCGTGGATGGCCACCTGGAGCTGCAGGGGCACGAGGGCGTCGTCTGGGCGCTGGGGGATTGCGCCTCCATCAAGACGGCGGCAGGCAACAGAGCCCCACCCACGGCGCAGCATGCCACGCGCGAGGCTGAAACCGCGGCTACCAACATTGTCGCGGCGATGCGGGGCGGCAAGCGCGAAGTGTTCGCCTTTGAAGGGCTCGGCAAGCTGGGCGCGCTGGGCCACAACTCGGCGGTTGCGGATGTGTTTGGCGTGAAGATCTCGGGCCTGCTCGCCTGGTTCCTCTGGCGCACTATCTATCTCATGAAAATGCCCGGTTGGAATCGCAAGATCCGGATTGCAGCCGACTGGTTCATCGCCTTGCTGCTGCCCCCGGACCTGGTGCAACTCAGCCTTCGTACCAATTCCGGTATTGTCGAGCAGCACTTCGAAGCCGGTGAGGTGATCTTCCATCAGGGTGACGTCGGCGACAGCGTCTACGTGATCCGGCAAGGCGAGTGCGACGTGGTAAGAGAGGGGACTTGCCTGGCCACTCTGAAAGCCGGTGAGTACTTTGGTGAGATGGCGCTGCTTTCCGGCGCCGGGCGCAATGCCACCGTCCGCGCCGCCACCTCGGTCAACCTGTTGCTGATCGCCAAGGCGGACTTCGATCAGTTGAAGTCCAACGTCCCGGCGTTTGGAGAGGTGTTCTCCGCCCTTGCCAGGAGCCGCGCACAGTAGAAACCGGAACTTTTTCCGTCACCAAAACGTACTCCGGGTTTTATGGACCAACGGCGGGAGGATCCTGAATGAGAAAACTTCTTGTAGTTGCCGGTGTGCTGGTTCCGGTGAGTGCCGCCTTGTTGCTTTGGCAACGGCTGGCGCCCCGGCCTGAGAACCAAAGACCTGGAAAGTTTCCCGAGGAAATTGTCTATGTCCGGTCGAAGGACGACGTCGTCAGCGGCGGCGCGATCTTCGCCCCACCGCGAGATAAGTCCAAGCCCATCGCTGTCATCTGGATCCACGGATGGGGCGCTAATTTCTACTCTCCCACCTACGTCGGGATCGGGCGCGCACTCGCCGAACGCGGCTATACGAGCATCACTGCGAACACGCGCATGCATGACATTGGAAACGTTGCGAAGCACGCTTGGGGCAAACGCGTTCGCGGCGGCGGTTACTGGGGTGTGGCAAGTGAGGAGGTGCGGGATCTCGCCGCTTGGGTCGACTTCGCCGAAAACCGGGGCTTCCACAAAATCGTCCTCATCGGGCATAGCGCCGGTTGGGCGGCCGTCCGTATGTACCAGGCTGAAACGCAGGACGAACGCGTGGCAGGAGTAGTTCTTGCTTCCGGCGCCGTCCGTGCCAGGACCGGGCCAGATGACCCGGAACTGGTGGCACAAGCCACCCGGCTTGTTGCTGACGGCGCGGGGGACGATCTGCTGCGCATTCCCAAACGCTCATTTCCTTCATTCGTCAGCGCCGCCACGTTTCTGGACACCGTTAAGACTCCTCCGGAGTTCAAGGATTTCTTCGGAACGCAAGTTGCCCATCCGGCCGTCACGCGCATCCGTTGTCCGATCCTGGCCTTCTTCGGCACCAAAGAGCCGGAAGTTGGCGGCGAGGCGGATTTGAAACTACTCAAGTCCTCTGTGCAGCGCCATTCCAGTGGCCCCAGTCGGGTGGACATCGCAATGATTCAAAATGCCGACCATATGTACACCGGTCAGGAGTCACAAGTCGCTCAAACCATCGCTCAATGGGTGGAAACCCTTCTGCGGTAGCCCACAAGCCGGCCTCACCACAGGACGCGCACGGCATACTGTTCGATCTCCGGGTCAGGCGTCAGAATCGTCATCCCATGCACGATGGCCTGCGCAACCAGCATGCGGTCAAACGGATCCGAGTGGAGCCCTGGCAGCCTGCCGGCATGTAGAGCGGATTCTCCATCAATGTCCAGGGGCGCAACGCCGCTCGCTTCGCGCACCATCGGGATAAAAATGTCCGGCCTCCCAGGAAGTGTAAGTCGTCCGGCAGCGTGCTTGATTCCGATTTCCCACGCTGAGGCGGCGCTCAAGTAACGTTCGTTGTTCTGATCCAGAAAGACTGCGGCTGCGGTCTTGCTCAACCGCGGGGATCCGGAGGCGATCCAGAGAAATGTGCAAGTGTCTAACAGGAGTTTCAGCTGAAGGCCTTTAGGATCTCGGCGGGCAACGGTTCAAAGAATGAATCGGGAACCGCGAATTCGCCCTTGGCCGCGCCGATCCGGGGCTTGCGGACCTCCTTTTTGCGAAGCGACCGGAGTTCCGCCACCGGCTGGTTGCGGTTGCAAAGCACCAATGCCTCGCCCGGCGCAAGTTCGGCCAGATACCGCGACAGATTGGTCTTTGCGTCGTGGATGTTGACTTGCTTCACAACTATATTGTGAACTAGTAAGAGAGCTAAATCAATTGCCCCGGCCCCTCAACACGTCATCACTTCTTTGCCTGAAGTGTCTCCACATACTTGGTGAGGTTTCGAATTCGCAACTGACGCTGCCCTTCCGAGCCTTCGCTCATTCTGCGAAACACCTCTCCCCAAACCGGCATCTCTTTCGAACCGTGCGCAGCCAGACCCACTTCTCCCGTGATAGCGCCGTAGACACGCAGTTCCGGAAACTTCCCTTTGTTCTCCTTTGCCAGGACAGTCAGATCCGCTGGCATCATTTTCAGTGCCGGGGCGGCCGGGCCGCTACCCTTGCCGTCCACACCATGGCAGACCGCGCAATAGGCCTTGAACATCTCTGCTCCGGAGGCCGGCGAAGTCGGGCTGGCCGTCACCTTTTGAATGGTGGGGGCCGGTTGTGTTTGTGCCGATACGGCGAGCGCCGTAATCGCGATGGCGATCAGCAACTTTTGCATGGTCTTCTCCTGGCCACGCATAAGCAATTGAATGTCCAAGTGGAATCTATGAAAACAGTGAGCCGGGCGCCGGCGCCTTGCGTACTATAACGCTGTCTGCTGCGCCCCTACGCTCAACCCTACTTCCAGCCGAGCGCCAGCTCCGTGAATGTGCGTACGCACACGCCGGTGGGGCCTTTGGCCATGTGCGGCTTGCCCTCGTCCAGCCAGGCGGTCCCGGCAATGTCCAGGTGAACCCAAGGTGTCGGGTCAGCGAACTCCCTGATGAAGCAGGCCGCCGTGATCGACCCGCCCCATCGCGTTCCAATATTCGGCAAATCCGCAAATGCGCTCTTGAGCTGCTCCTTGTAGTCCTCGTCCATCGGCATCTGCCACATCTTCTCGCCTTCGGCTCGAGCCGTGGAAATCACCCGGTCCAACATCTCCTGGTGATTGGTGAAGGCGCCCATGTGCACATGGCCTAATGCCACGACAATGGACCCGGTCAGGGTGGCCGCATCCACCAGATGCGTGCAACCCAGCCGCTGCGCGTATGTAATGGCATCGATCAGAATCAGGCGGCCTTCCGCGTCGGTGTTCAACACCTCCACCGTCTTGCCGTTCAGCGAGGTCACAATGTCACCCGGCCGCTGCGCGCGTGATCCGCACATGTTCTCCACCGCCGGCACCAGCGCCGTCACGGTGATGGACGGCTTCAACCGGGCGATGGCCCGCATGGCCCCCAGCACCGCCGCGCCTCCGGCCATGTCGTACTTCATCTTCTCCATCCCTTCGGCGGGCTTGATGGAAACGCCGCCGGTATCGAAGGTGACGCCCTTGCCCACCAAGCCCAGGTGGGCATCGGAGGAAGCTTTTTCCGGCCGGTAGCGGACAATGATCAAAACGGGAGGCTCGGCACTGCCGGCGGCTACTCCCAACAACGACCCCATCCCGAGCTGCTCCATACGCTCGCGGTCCAGCACCTCGCAATCCAGGCCAGCCTCGGCCGACATCGCCTGTGCCCGGCGCGCCAGCTCATTCGGCGCCATCAGGTTGCCCGGCTCATTCACCAAGCCACGCGAAAAGTTCTGGGATTCAGCCAGAATCACGCCGCGCGAAAAGGCGTCATCCGCCCCGGCGGCTGCACCCGGAATCGCCAGCGTGAAGCTCTCCACACGCTTCTTGGCCTTGTCCGCGTCCGTCTTGAGACGGTCCGGCTCAAAGTCCCCCAGGATGGCCCCTTCCACAGCTGACGAAACGAAGCCATTTTCAGACCGGTCCGTGGCCACCGCTATGTTGCGCAATGACTTGGCCTTCAGGTGCCGCACCCCGGCGCCCACCGCCTTCCGCAGGTCGGGGGCGGTAAACGAGGCCCGCTTGCCGCATCCCACCAGCAACAAACGAGCCGCCGCCAGACCCTTGGGGCCGTGTAGCAAAACGAACTCCCCCTCCTTGCCCGAGAACTCCTCACAGCCGTAAGCAGCCGTAATCTGCTCATCACAGCCTGCTCCCAGGATGGGTGCGCCTTCCTCAAAAGCCGGAAGGATGAGTGCATCGCAGGCAATCGTGGCGATGGGGGAACGGTCCAGACGCGTTTTCATTCGAATCAATCTCTCCTTCTTTGTACGGCCGCGCGAGCCTCAGCCTCGTGTTCGCGCTTGCGCTCGGCGGCGCGTTTATCATGCTGCTTTTTGCCTTTGGCCAGTGCGATCTCGCATTTCACCAGCCCATTCTTCAGATAGATCTTCGTGGGAACGACCGAAAAGCCCTGGTCCCGGGTCTTCGACCACAACTTGTCGATCTCCCGCCGGTGGAGCAGCAGTTTCCGCCGGCGCACAGTGTCGTGATTATAACGATTCCCATGGCTGTACGGGCTGAAGTGCGCATTGCACAGCCAAGCCTCCGCGCCGTTGATCTCAGCGTAGGCATCCTGCAATTGAATCCGGCCGGTCCGGGCCGACTTCACCTCCGTGCCGGTCAAAGCAAGACCGGCTTCGAAGCGGTCAAACAGCAGGTAGTTGTAGCGGGCCTGACGGTTATCGGACAGGATTTTGAACTGGCCCTCTTCGGTCGCCAAGGTTTCCTCTCAACGCGAACAAGCAATGGATCGTCAATCGGTTATGTGGAAGGTTTGAAGCGCAGTCTAATCTTAACACATCGAATCGAGTGACAGCACTAAGATGCTTATTTTGAACCGGTTAACTAAGATTATCACTATTTTTGTGATGGCGGCTGTCCTGGTTTCGCCGGCCTCGGCGAGGAACAAGAAGGGCGACAAGCTGGTCAAGGACGCCGCAAAAGCCGAGGCGATGCGGGAGTGGGATAAAGCGCTTGAGTTGTACGAGCAGGCGGTCTCGCAAGATCCAGCCGACCCTGCCTACCTGATGGGGATGCGGCGCACACGCTTCCAGGCCGGCCAAAAGCACGTCGAAGACGGGCTCAAGCTGAGGCAGGCGGGCAAGTTGGAGGAGGCCGCCGCCACATTCCAAAAGGCTTTCGCCACCGATCCCAGTTCCGCCATCGCGACCCAGGAACTCAAACGGACTCTCGCCATGATCGAAGCCGCCAAAAAGAAAGGTGGGGAGAAGTCCGAGGATCGCTCCTCTACGCCGATCGAGACCGCCCAGAAAGAGGCCGAGCAGAGAATTGCTTCCATCCAATCCGCACCTGAGTTGAAGCCGATTACCGCGCGCATCACCACGCTCAAGATGAATAACCAGCCCGTCAAGGTGCTCTACGAAACACTGGGGAAGCTGGCCGGTGTGAACGTGATCTTTGATCCGGAATATCAGTCGACGGGCAAGAACTACTCCGTCGATTTTAACAATTCGACACTCGATCAGGCGTTGGATCAACTGTCTGTGCTGACCAAGACTTTCTGGAAACCGCTGTCCGCCAACACGATCTTCCTCACCAATGACAACGTCACCAAGCGCCGGGACCATGAGGACATGGTGGTGAAGGCATACTATCTAAAAAACCTCACCACTCCGCAGGAGCTGCAGGAAGTGGCCGTGATTCTGCGCTCGGTGTGCGACATCCGGCGCGTGTTCACCTACAACGCCCAGAACATCATCATGGTGCGCGGCGAGGTGGACAAGGTGGCGCTGGCCGACAAGCTTGTGGCTGATCTGGACAAAGCCAAGTCGGAGGTGGTGATCGACATCATGGTGATGGAAGCCAACCGTACCCGAACACGGGATCTGGCGGCTAGCCTGGTCAGCGGAAGCCAGAATGGTCTCAGTATCCCGGTTGCCTTCACCCCGCGCGCGTTGCTCACCGGCGGCACTAGCGGGACCGGGACCGGCACCGGTGGAACCGGCACCACCGGCACGACCGGCACAACCGGTGGCGGCACAACCTCTATCCCCCTGCCCAATCTCCCACTGCTCAACGGCTCAGACTTCTCCGTCACCCTCCCCCACATGATGTTGCAGGCGCTCATGACGGATCGCGGTACCCGCGTGATGCAATCCCCGCAGATGCGCGCCACGCACGGTGTCAAATCGAGTCTGAAGATCGGCGACAAGTATCCCTATGCGACCGGCAGCTTCCAGCCCGGTGTTGGCGCGGTGGGTGTCTCGCCGCTGGTCAGCACGCAGTTCCAGTTCGCCGATGTCGGCGTGAACGTCGACATCACCCCCACCGTCCACAGCTCCGAGGAGGTGACGCTACAAGTGGTGTTCGACATTTCGAATATCCGTGACCGCATTGATGTAGGCGGGCTGTCGCAACCGGTGATCGGACAGCGCAAACTGGAGCATACGGTACGCCTGCGCCAGGGCGAGATTAGTTTGTTGGGAGGGCTGATGCAAGACCAGTCCACTAAGTCAGTTTCCGGAACCCCTGGTCTGGCCGGCCTCCCCATCATCAAGTGGTTGTTCTCTGGTGAGAGTACGGAAAAGAATCAATCCGAATTGCTGATTGCCATTATTCCTCACATCGTCCGCTCTTCGGATATCACGGACGTCAACCTGCGCGGCGTCGCCGCCGGTACTGATCAGATTGTGAAGTTGAGCTTTGCTCCCAAGGCGGCGGAATCGGAAACAAAGCCGCCGGAAGCGAAGCCGGTTGAAGCGCCAAAGCCAGCCTCTCCCGCGCCGGCCGCCGCTCCTGTCTTTGAGCCTCCTGCTCCGGCCCCCCCGGCCCCCCCGGCTCAGGCATCTTCCAATGCGACACGGATTAGCTTCGGTCCAGGCCCGGTCCGGACGACTCTCAGCGCCGCGGTCAGCTTGAACCTGCAGCTGGACAACGGCACGGACATCTTTGGCTCCCCGATGCGGATCAGTTGGGATCCAAAGGTGCTGCGCCTGAACGAGGTCTCGCGCGGTACGCTGTTGTCCGGCGATGGGCAGCAGCCATTGTTCACGCGGAACATCCGGAACGACGCCGGAGAGGTGAGTATCATCTTGAACAGGTTGCCGGGATCAGCCGGGGTGAGCGGATCCGGCGGATTGGTGAACCTCGTATTCCAGGCCGTGGGCAAAGGGTCAACGGAGGTAAAGGTTGCCGAAGTCAGCCTGCGGAACTCACAGCAACAACCGGTGGCCGTGGATGCACCCGCGGTGACGGTGAATGTGGAGTAGCAGCCGATGCGCTCGCAAAGGAAACGCAGACGCGGCCTGACGTTGGTGGAACTGATCGTCGCCTTCACGGTGCTGCTGATTCTCACCACCATGGCCGTCCCGCTGGCGCGCTACAAGGTACGGCGGGAAAAGGAGCGCGAGCTGCGCTGGGCTTTGCGCGAGCTGCACACGGCCATCGACAAGTACAAGGACGCCTGTGATTTTGGGGCGCTCGGTCAACCCAAGTTGGACACAGACTGCTATCCGGAGAAACTGGAAGTGCTGGTGGAGGGCGTGAAGGCGTCGGGTTCGACGGACAAGAAGATCAAGTTTCTGCGCCGCATTCCAAAAGACCCGTTCACGGGCCAGCGCGAGTGGGGCATGCGAAGCGTGAAGGATGACCCCACCAGCATGAGCTGGGGCGGGCAAAGCGTGTTCAGCGTCTACAGCAAGACGTTTGAGAAAGCGCCGGATGGTACATCTTATGCGGAATGGTAATCCTATGACGGGCTCGCGCCGCGGCTATACGCTGGTGGAGATTGTCATCGTATTGACCATCATCTCCATTCTCGTTTCCGTCTCCGTCCCCGCCTATCAAAAAGCCATTCTACGAACCAAGGAAAGCGTGCTGCGCAACAACCTCTTCAGCATGCGGACCGTCATCGATGAGTACACCTACGACAAGCAGAAGGCCCCGCAGAGCTTGCAGGACCTGGTGTCCAGCGGATACCTGCGCCAGGTTCCAGAAGACCCCATTACCGGCAACAACCAGAGCTGGAAGATTGTCATGGAGGATTCCCTCACCATGGTGAACCAGACCGAGCCCGGCATATTTGACGTGCGCAGCGGATCGGACAAGACCAGTCTGGAAGGCACTCCTTATTCGGAATGGTAAATTGACATAGAAACATGTCAAAGAAGGTCCCCCGGAAAAGACGCACGGTGCACGTGCGGCGCGTGGATGAGTGTGAATCGTTTGACGAGTTGCTGCGGCATGCCCTGCCGGCCTTTGGCGGAGCCTTCCTGCGGCGCATCTACACCATTCTCGATCGCGCTATAGGATCCGGATGCCCGCTCACGCTTTCCATAGCCGGACCGGTCACGGTATCGGGCCAGCATCAGGCATGGCTGATTCCATTGCTCGAATCCGGGTGGGTGGCCTACATGAGCACCACCGACGCGGTTTGCTATCACGACGGACACCGCGGCCTCAACGGACTCAAAGCGCCGCCCATTCATGAGGTGCCCATCTTCGGAGACGATGGCGCGCTGCGGGATGAGGGAACCATTCGCGTCACCGACATGGCCTTCGACGAAAAGGTCCTGCTGGATCAGGACCGCTTTCTCAGCGCCCTGCTGCAACAGAAAGAGTTTCAAAAGAAGATGAGTGGCACGGAGCTGCGCAACCGTCTCGGCGCATGGTTTGCCCGCCAGGAAAAACGCAACGGTGTGCAGCCGGGGCTGCTCGCCACCTGCCATCGTTTGGCCATCCCCATCTTCGTTGGCGCGCCCGGCGATGGCAGCATGTTTCTCAACTCGATGAAGCTTTGGGCGATGCGGCAGGCGGGATTGATCAAGGATTACTCGTTTGAACTGGACGTTCATGCCGAGGTGTTCGAGTCCTGCGCCTATCATTATTGGGGGCTGTTTCGGCAGCCATCGAAAGCGCTGGCGACCTTGATCCTGGGCGGCGGCGTACCGAAGAACTTCAACCTGCAGCCGGAGCCCGCGCTCGGACAGGTTCTGGGTCTTCCTGGCATCAGCGGCTACCAGTTCGATGTGCAGATCGTCACCGCGCCGGTCACTGACGGATCGCTGTCGAGCTGCTTTCCCTCCGAAGCAGTCACCTGGGGCAAGGTGGATAAGGAAACCTACGTACAGAACACCGAGAGCATGCAGGCGGACTATTCAATGGTGATGCCGTTCCTGGTGAAGGCGCTGCTGGACAACCGCCGTAGGTATGAACAGCAGGCAGCCGACATTGGCGAAAAGAAGCTCTTCAACAAAGAACCGCAGGCCCGCGGTTATCTGCGTCCAAGCGGCGGCTACCGGCTGTTCGAACAACGCGATGAGCTTTGCGCGCAGTTGAACAAGGCTGTCCGCGATAACGGATCATGGCTCCTCGACAGCGTGCAGTACCGGCTCAAGTGAGAACAGGCTCACGTTCAATTGGGTTACGATCGAATTGGGAGGTGCACGACATGGTCGACTGGTCGCAATGCCCGACGGTGGAGAGCATTCCCGGCAAGGTCAGTGGAGCATGGGTATTGAAAGGAACACGTACGCCGGTGAGGGTCGTCTTTGAGAACCTCGAAGCGGGGATGAGCATAGAGGAGGTAATAGAACAATTTCCAGTAACCCGCCAGCAGATTGATAGCCTCATGGCGTTTGTGGCGCGATCCCTGGACAAGGCTCCAACCTACGGGTAGACCAGACCTGAGATGCGGATTCTCTTCGACAACGGCACACCGAGAGGACTTGCCGCGTATCTCGCCGGCCACACCGTGGTGGAAGCTCGCACTCTAGGATGGGAAGGCTTGGCAAACGGAGAACTGATTGCAGCCGCCGAGGAGGCCGGGTTCGAACTGATGGTGACAACAGACAAGAACATTCGCCTCCAACAGAACCTCAGGGTGCGCACGCTGGCTTTTGTTGTGCTCGAGCATTCGCAATGGCCCATGGTAAAGATGGTTGCGGCCAGCATCCGCGTCGCAGTCGATACGGCGATTCCCGGCAGTTACGTCGAGGTAGAAGTGCCGTTCAAGGAATAGCCTCTGGTCTTCTCGCCGAAATGTGTTGACCGGGCGCCTGGCTACTCTACAGCGTCCATTACAAAGCTCAAGTGAGGACAAGCTCGCGCTCGGCCTCCAGTATCGCGCGGCGCCAGTCGCCGTGAGCGGAGGAAGAGGCAAGTTTTACAATAGTGTCCCAGCGATCGTTGCGGCCGAAGTCCTCAACATCCGCCGTCTTACGCTCGAGCTCTTTTTCCTCCATCGCGCTAAAGCCGGCGTGCTCGGTATGCATAAGTTTCATCTGCGCGTATACAATAAGCACAATAAGCGCGAGCGACGCTACCATCCCGACTATAAAGATGCCGGTAATAAGAGCAGTTATGTCGGCAGGGATGCTTCCGAAAGAGCCGTGTACGGTAACAGCAATGTCGCGCATACGCACGAGCAGATACTCGAGGTTGAGATAGTTAACGGTTGGCTGCATTACCTATCATTGTAGCAATTTTCCGGCCACAAAGAGCGCCGACTCGTCCCCATGCGCGGCGGTAAATTGGATGCCGACCGGAAGCTCCTTCCCCTCCCGCGTCACCGTGCCCATCGGCACGGAGATAGCCGGATTGCCGGTCAGGTTTGCCGTAACGGTAAAGATGTCCATCAGATACATCGCCAACGGGTCATCGGTCTTTTCCCCGAGTGTGGCGGCCGGAGTGGTGGTGGTGGGAGTCGCAATGAGGCAGACGTTCTGTAAAACTCCGGCGACTTCGCGCGCAAGCTCCGCGCGCGCGGCGGTCGCTTTGCCGTAATAGGCATCGTAATAACCCGACGAGAGCACGTATGTCCCCAGCATAATTCTGCGGCGAACCTCGGCGCCGAACCCGTCGCCTCTTGTTTTTGCATAATCATCAATAAGCGACTCACCCTTAAGAGACAACCCGTAGCGCACACCGTCGAACCGCGCAAGGTTTGCCGACACCTCGGCCGGCATAATGACGTAGTAGACCGCGAGCGCGAGCGATGCTTGAGGAAGTTCGATATCAATAACCTCATACCCTTTGGCGCGCAGCGTGTCGAGTGACTTTTCAAATTGCTGCAGGACATCCGCATCAAGACCTTTTTCCAATAACTTCCGGGGTATGCCTATTTTTAAGGTCCGTCCTTTGGAGCCACGAGCAGGGTACTCCCGAGAGGTCGGACCTTTGTTTTCAATTGACGTGCTATCCAGCGGGTCCTTGCCGCGGATGGTATTAAAAATAAGTTCCGCGTCTTCAACAGTGCGCGCAAGCGGCCCCGCCTGATCGAGCGAGGAACCCATCGCGATAAGCCCCGAGCGCGACACGGCGCCGTAGGTCGGTTTGAGACCCACCACTCCGCAGAAGCTCGCTGGCTCGCGCACCGAGCCACCTGTGTCGGTACCAAGGGCGCCCAGAGCCATACCTGCCGCTACCGCCGCCGCGGAGCCGCCGGAGGAGCCGCCGGGCACGCGCGACTCGTCGTGCGGATTTTTGGTCGGGCCGTAGGCCGAGTTTTCGGTCGAACTGCCGTGCGCAAACTCATCCATATTGGTGCGGCCGATGAACACGGCACCGGCGTCTTTCAGTTTTTTTATAACCGTCGCGTCGTAGGAGGCAACGTAATTCTCCAATATTTTTGACGCGGCGCCGGCACGGCGGCCCTCGATCAGAATATTGTCCTTAACCGCAAGCGGGATGCCGAGCAACGGATGACTCTCCCCTGCCGCGCGCCGTGCATCAGCTGTTTGTGCTTGCTCGCGTACATCGGTAAATACCTCCAAATATGCATTGAGAGACGGATTTCTCTTCTCAATTTCCGCCAGACACGCGTCGGCAAGCAGAACTGCCGTGATCTCGCCTGCGGCGAGTTTTTTGCCGGCTTCTGTAATTGAAAGTTCGTTAAGACTACTCATCTTTTTGGATTATTTTACGCACCACATTGTAGTTGTTTTCTTTTTTTGGAAACGCGGTCCGCAGAGCCTCTTCCTTGCCACTCATACCATCTCCCTCCGCGCGCGGCACATCCTCGCGCATCACGTTGCGCGAGCCGAAAGATGCGGCGGACAAAGGTGCGTCCTCACCCGCTTGCGGAGAGGTCGCTCCTTGGGGCGCCACGGCAGAAATCTGCCCGACATACTCAAGAATGCCCGAAATATCTTTTTGCAGACCTTCAACCTCTTTATCATCGAGCTTGAGCCGTGCAAGTTCAGCCAGCTGTAAAACCTCCTCGCGCGAAATCATGGGTCTATAGTACCTTAGCTAGAAGCTTTTTGGTATTCCCATGCGAAAGCATCCCCAAATACGACTGTCGTGCGGCCTCTTCTACTTCTTGTCCCCGTAGCCGTCGCATTACCAGAAATTCCATTACACAGTATATAAAGAAAAATCCCCCGGACCAAAGACACAAAGTGTCAAAGAATCCGAGGGACTGTAGGAGCAAAAGACCAAAGGGTCAGTTGCGGGAGAAGAACCGGTAGCCGGGATCCCACCCGCTGCCGAGTAGCCACGCGTGGACGCCCCACCGGGCGCTGCCGGAGCCCCAGCGGACGCTGACGATGCAGACCGTGCCTCCAACTCCCTCTACCAGGAAGAGGTTGGCTCGGCCATCGTTGAGCAGGTCGCCGGTACCGCCGCTTTTCTGTTTTTCGATCATTGCGGCGAGTATCGGGCAAAACTCGCTTGCCGTAAATACCGTCTGCCTCGAGATTTTCAAGGCAGCCGTCGCAATATCGTCGCCGCTCGCGTCCCGGACAAGGGAATAGCGAGGGAACTTCACGGTGTCTTTAAGTTCCACCTGCTTCGCAGCCGCAACGATGCGGTTTATAAAGTCGTCCCAGACATAGAGTCCGGCACGGGTTTGGTAATACTGCGCCGGAGCGTGCGCCACAATGGGACCAACCTTGGCGCTACCATCGCGCCGGAGGACCTTCATGGTCGTTCTCCTTTATTTTAAAAGAGCCGCGGATACAGGCGAACCCCGCACCTATCAGCTGACGATAATTATACACCCACTGAGCTACTTTGTCAAGCTTAAAAACTGTTGCTCTGTAAGGATTTTTACGCCCAACTCTTTGGCTTTGTCGAGCTTTGAGCCCGCATCAGAGCCGGCCACCACGTAGTCTGTTTTGGCGGATACCGAGGAGGAAACACTGCCGCCAAGCGCGCGGATGCGCGCCTTTGCATCATCGCGCGACATGCTTGCCATGGTCCCGGTAAGTACAAATGTTTTACCCGCGAGCGGCAGTTTCTCAAGGACTACCCTTGAGATTTTGTCGGGGTTCGTTACTTGTATGAGTTTTTTAAGCCGCTCGACTAATTTTTTATTCTCGCGGAACCAGCCGTGGATTGCTCCCGCGACAACCGGCCCGATGCCGTTTATTACTTCTAAGTTTTCTTCAGAAGCCTGCGCTGCAGCATCTATTGTATTGTACTTTTGTGCCAAAAGTATGGCCGTCTCCTCCCCCACCTGCGGGATTGAGAGGCCGGTTATTAATTTTGAAAGCGGAACCTGTTGTGCGGATTTTTTAATTGACTCGATAAGTTTTTTTGCGCTCACCTCGGCAAACCCTTCGAGCTCCAGCACGTCGCCCTCCCGCAGGGTAAAAAAGTCGTCAATGTTGACGACCAAGCCGCGCTCAAGCAGAGCGTCGACCGTGCTCGGTCCCAGGCCCTCTATATTGAGCGCGGAGCGGCTGGCAAAGTAGCGCAACTTCCGGCGCATAACCGCAAAAGAGCCCTTGTCGACGCATCGCCATGCCGCCTGGCCGGGGATGCGCTCGATAGCGCCGCTCCCGCCGCACTCCGCCACCCTTTGTGGCCAGCGATACGGTTTGCTGCCCTTGGGCCGGAGCTCGGCAAGTACGCGCACAATGTCGGGGATAACATCGCCGGCCTTTTGCAGTACAACCGTGTCTCCTATGCGCACGTCCAAACGCTTAATCTCATCCTCGTTGTGCAGGGTGGCGCGCGATACGGTAGAGCCCGCAACCAGCACCGCTCGCAGATGCGCCACCGGGGTCAAGACGCCGGTGCGCCCCACCTGCAGAACAATATCCTCGACCACCGTGGTGACTTGCTCGGCAGGAAACTTAAACGCAATTGCAAAACGCGGCGCTTTGCCGGTATAGCCAAGGCGCTCCTGGAGCTCAAGCTCATTAACTTTTATGACAACACCATCAATCCAGTACCCCTCTTCATTTTCTTTCTTCCCCGACGCTTTGGTCGGGGCCCCGACCCCGGGGCGTCGGGGTTGCCACTTCTGCCAGTACTCGACAATCTCCCCGACCGAATGCGCGAGCGTAAAATGTTTGTTTACTTTAAAACCCAAACCCTGCAGATACCGGAGCTCCTCGTACTGTGTTTCGGGCAGTTGTTCCGAGGTGCGCGCCACATCGTATATAAAAACATCGAGCTTGCGCTGCGCCGCCACCTTAGGGTCGAGCTGGCGTATAGCGCCGGCGGCGGCATTGCGCGGGTTTGCAAAAAGCGGAAGCTTTTTGTCCTGAGCCTGTCGAAGGACATTTACTTCTTTCAAGGCCGCCTCGCTCATCCAGACCTCTCCCTCAACAATAATATCGACCGGCCGCTCTAGTTGGAGCGGCACCGACTTGATGGTGCGGACATTGTGCGTCACATCCTCCCCCACGACACCGTCGCCGCGCGTTGCGGCGGTTTTTAGCAGTCCTTTTTCGTACGTCAGCACCACCTTAAGCCCGTCTATTTTTAATTCGCACATATAGGAGATCTGCGAAAGGTCCTGCAGTCCTCTGCGCACGCGCGCGTCAAAGTCGCTGATGTCATCCGGCGTAAAAGCGTCGTTGAACGACCACTGTGCAACCTGATGCAGTACTTTTTTAAACGCGGTCTCCGGAGCTCCTCCGACGCGCCGGGTCGGCGAGTCGTGCGAAACGAGTTCCGGATATTGCTCCTCAAGCCGTATAAGCTCCTGCTCCAGTTCGTCGTACGCGCTGTCGGCTATCTCCGGACTCTGGAGCGTATAGTACAGATGCCGATGACGGTTGACCGCCTCCTTGAGCTTTGTATAACGTTCCTGTACGGCTCTTGGAACCATTACTCCATCATACTAAACTTACCCCGACGCGCCGAGCGGTCGGGGCCCCGACCAAAGCGTCGGGGTTAGTACGACACTTTGAACACACGTTCAAGTTTGGGCGTACCGGACAGAGAAACCCCGCATGACGCGTTGTATCCTCGGGAGGTGATTGTTGTTTTAGAGGGCGTACCGCTCTTTGCAACAGTAACGCTCGTGCAGTACGGCTGGGGAGAAAAAGTGACCATAAATGTGGTTGTGGCGGCAGTAGGAGTGGCGTCTATCGTCCACGGAGCCGAGGCGATATCCACACTGTTGCACAACACGCCCGATGCCGGTACGGAAGACTGGCTCGAGGTGGCAAAGATGTTTTTAGAGTCCCAATACAGGGCGCACTCGGCACCGGTGTCGGCGGCGTATATGGCGTACTGGGACTGTGTCGCGGTACTCGACAGGTCGAGCTCGCGGACAGTGATGTCGTATATGGCGAGGCCTATAGCAAGCGCCAGGCTACTGACAAGCATGGCAAACAGGATAGTAAACCCGCGCCTGCGCTTGTTTATATTTAAATATTTAAACATTTGAATATTTCACTGCCATTTGAATATATTTTCGCGCACGGTAACGGGGACCCGGGTTGTGCCGGCTCTGTCATTCCATGAAATAGTGACGGTAATGACCGCCTCGTCGGCCGTCGTGTTTGTTATTTTGACCGTACGGATAAATTTCTGTGCGGAAGGCGCGCCGCTGGTATAGCTGAAGAAGTGGTTGGCCGGATTGTAGTTTATGACCGGACATACGCCGCCGCACGGCGTAATGGTGCTTTGTATCGAGTCTATGTAGCATCCGTTCGCGCTAAGGCACGGCGTGAGGTCTATACCGCTCCCGGCTCCGGCGCCGGTAAGCCAATTTCCGGCGCCGAGAGAGTTGGAGTCCCGTACATAGCGCACAAACTCGATAGCGTCCTGCGCGAGATAAAATCCGGTAAATTGTTCCTTGGCGACAAGCGTCGCGGTGAGCCCCTTGGAAGCCAGTGTAAGAGGTCCGGCGATAGCAACCGTTAAAAGGAGTATCGCTACAAGCGTCTCTATGAGCGTAAAGCCTTTATTGATTTTTATATTTAAATATTTAAACATTTGAATATTTTACTGGTCATACAAGCGTTGCGTTATGGATGTCTGCAGGTTAAACACGGAGTTCTGCTCCAAATTCATACTTACCACTCCGGAAATCAGGATAGTGACCTTAGGCTGGATAACCGCGCTCACGGTGCCGGTGACGTAAAAGT
>Ga0080064_1003925_pt1 | contig 20180 bp, 20 predicted proteins | sample Subgrocontami54m_FD_69260 | JGI IMG/M metagenome (GOLD analysis project Ga0080064, IMG submission 69260) | Subsurface groundwater microbial communities from S. Glens Falls, New York, USA - GMW46 contaminated, 5.4 m (SPADES assembly) (version 2) ...
CAAATCAATCGGAGTGTTGCTCGCCGCCGGTGTCCTCGTGACAGCCGCTCCGTCGGGAGCGACTCGTAGCGGGGACGCGCGGAGTATCGCGCCGGTGGCGCCGCGGCTGCTGTCCGAGACGGGCTTGTACGCGAAGGGCGGCTGTCTTGCCGTCGACCCGCGGAATCGCCCGTACTCGCCGCAGTACCCGTTGTGGAGTGACGGCGCGCAAGAACAACGCTGGGTTTATCTGCCTCCTGGCGCTCCGATCGATGTCACCAACGTCGACGCGTGGGTGTTTCCGGTGGGCACGAAGTTCTGGAAGGAATTCGTGTTCAACGGCCGGCGCGTCGAAACGCGGTTGCTCTGGCGCGCCAGCGAGCGGGGGTGGGTCTTTGCGAGCTACAAGTGGAACGAGGAGCAGACCGACGCAGCCATCGCTCCCGCGGACGGTGACGTCGGTGTGGCGGAAATCTCCACGAATCGCCGTCACACCATTCCCTCGGTGGAGGAGTGCCGCGCGTGCCACGACTCGACTCGTACCGAGATCCTCGGCTTCAGTGCGCTGCAGCTCTCGACCGACCGCGACCCGAATGCGATCCACGGCGATCCGTTGACGCCTGGGATGGTGACGCTGCAGACATTGATGGATGACGGGGTGTTGCGGCCGCGGTGCTCGGGTATCTGTCGACCAACTGCGGCGTGTGTCACAACAGTGAAGGGTCGCTCGCGCCGCTGGGCATGCTATTGAAGCAGCCGTCGGACCCGCGCTTGCCCGGCGATCGCCGGATCTGAGCGCGCTGCTGTACCGGATGAAGTCGCGGCGGCCATCTTCACAGATGCCGCCCCTTGGGACCGTGTTGCCCGATCACGACGCGATCGCGGCGGTGACGAGATGGATCAAGGGAGACCTGAAATAGTTGCCAACGCGCGCGCCGTGCCGTTGCCACCTCCGCCAGCTCGTCCGCCCTGCCTTCCCCCGCCTTGGGGAGCGGATCCTTCGGGACCTCCCTGAACCAGGTAATGGTGAAGCGGCGAAGTGTATACTGTGTACTACCTTTCCTGAGCCATCCGCGCCATGGCGGGTTCCTCATCAAGGCATCTCGCCGAGGAGCCAGCCGATCGATGAAAACGGCACCGATTCTGATTGCGCTCGTCGCCGCGCTTGCGGCTTCGCCCGCGCACGCGCAGGACGTCGCCCCCGCCGGGGTCGAGGCTGCCGTGGCCGCAGCGCCGGTCCTGGATGATGCACAGCGACTCTTTTACAACGGCCGCTACGAAGCCGCCGACTCGCTGACGCTCGAGCTCTGCTCGCCAGACCTCGAGGGTCTCGCGGGGTGCGAACTGCGATCTTCGACGCTCCTGTTTCAAATCAAGCGCGCTGTTGCCGGGCAGGCGGACAAGGAGAAGGCGCTGAAAGCCTGTGTACGCTGCGCCGATTGGCTCGCCGCCTTCCGGACCGTCACGTCCTCAGCGCAGGCCGTGGCCCGCGTCGGGCTGCAGTCCTCGCCGGAGGATGAAGCCACCAGGTTCCTCCTCGGGAAGATCGATCTCAATTACGTGTGGCTGCAGCTCGGCGTCCTTGGGCACAAGACAGGCTGGAGCGAGTACTGGGAGGCGCGCAAGTCACTCGACGCCGTCCTGAAGCAGAACCCGCACAACGTCCGCGCGCGCGTCTCGCGCGCCTGGATCGATTACATCGTCGATACCCAGATGCCGAGAGGCACCCGCTGGGTGCTGGGCGGCGGGAACAGGAAACGTGGCCTGAAGACAGTACGGGAAGCGGCCGAGGTCGACGCCGACGTATTCATCCGTGCCGAAGCCGGGTTCGCGCTCTGGGACATGCAGGTGCGAGAAAAGGACATTGCGGGCGCGGTTGACACCGCGCGCGCGCTCGCCCGCGATTTTCCGGAGAACGAAGAGCTGAGGAAGTTCCTTGCCGTACACGAATTGCGCGTCGCCGATTGAGAAACACCATGACACCTGAACCTGCAACGCCGCCCCCTGTCTGTCCCTTCTGTCAATCGGCCGCCGTCACCACGACGAGCAAGTCGGTTTCCGACACAACGTACTGGAGATGCGCGGGTTGCGGGCAGATCTGGAATCCCGCGCGCCTCGTCGCGCAGCGTCCTCGCGTCAACCGCTGGTAATTTCAATAGCAATTTCTTCTTCCGCGCGGCTGGAAACAGTTTGACACGGGCGGTGCGGTTCTCTACCGTATCGCCATCGTTGTCGTCATCTGGAGGTTGCTTGTGAAAGCCAAGCTTCTCGGTGTGTTTCTCGCAGCAGCCGGCTTGCTCGTGGCGTCGGCTCCATCATTCGCGCACCACGGCACGGCCAGCTTTGACACGACCAGAGACCTCACCCTGAAGGGAACCGTGACGGACTGGATCTGGGCCAACCCTCATTGCTTCCTCGAGTTCGATGCAATGGATGAGACCGGCACGGTGCGCAACTGGGCAGTCGAGGTGAGCAACCCGACCGACATGACGAAGCGTGGCTGGGCACGGGGCTCGTTCAAGGCGGGCGATCAGATCACCGTGAATCTCCAGCCGGTGAAGAACGGCGCGCCGATCGGCCGCCTCCGGACAGTGACGCTACGCGATGGATCGACACTCTTATGAGGACACGCTTTACGTTCTTCTCGATCGCCGCCACCGTGCTGTTGTCAGTCGTTGCGGCTGGGCAGAACCTGCCGTGGAACAACCCGGGTGGAGGGCAGGGTCCGGCGGCTCGGCAGACCGGACCGGCGGCGCCGGCGCCGAGGCGAGATCTCTCCGGCATCTGGGATGCGGGCGGCGCGGGGATTGGCGCGCGCGGAATGCCGGCGGCGCCGTTGACGCCGTGGGGCGACGCGCTCGGGAAAACACACCAATCCGGTGATGGCGCGAGGATGGTTCCCGCGCCCGACATCAACGATCCGCTGTCGACGATGGGGGATCCCGCCGGGTTTCCGCGAAACCTGCTGTTCGAGCTGCGGCCGTTCCAGGTCGTGCACACGCCGAACCAGGTGCTCATGCTCTACATGTTCGAGAAGCGGTGGCGCGTCATCTGGACCGACGGCCGCCAGCTGCCAAAGGATCCGGATCCGCGGTGGTACGGTTACTCGGTAGGCCGTTGGGAGGACGACTACACGTTCGTCGTCAATTCAGTGGGGACCGACGAACGGACCTGGCTTGATAACGCGGGCAACCCGCACAGCAACGATCTCGAGGTCGAGGAACGCTATCGCCGCGTGGGCCGCGACCTCATGGAGCTCACCGTCACGCTCGACGATTCAAAGGTGTATACGAGGCCGTGGGTCGCGCGCGATAAACTGCAACTCAGGCTCCTGCCACCCGATACGGACCTGATGGAAATGATCCCGTCCGCAACCGAGGCGGCGGCGGTCAAGAAGATCTACGCGGCAGAGCGACAACAATAAGGGTCAGGGGTCAGCGATAAGGGGTTAGGCGGAATGAAGAACGCAGCGAAGCGGACAATCGTGGCGGCCATGGGCCTGACGGCCGTGGTGTGGGTGATGAGTGTCGCGGCGGTTAGCGGCCAGGCGGCGCCGCTGGACAGGCCTCCGATGGCGGAGGACGTTTTCAAGAACGTACAGGTGCTCAAGGGGATTCCTGTCGATCAGTTCATGGCAACGATGGGGTTCTTTGCCGCGGCGCTCGGCCTGAACTGCACGGACTGTCATAGCGACGAGAGCGGCGGCAACTGGGAGAAGTTCGGCCACGGGCTACCCTACTCTGCCATCCGCGAGATTGCCGTCTCGCCCGGCGATCCCAATCGCGTTCTGGTTTCCAGCGACTCGGGGATATTCGAGTCTTCCGACGCCGGCGAACACTACAGCCGGATCGACGTGAACACGGAGATGGAGACGCTGCCCATCGAGCGGCTGGCGTTTCATGCATCGAGCGGCCAGCCAGCCTTTGCAGTTTCCGCCTTCAACGGTCTTTTCTTCTACCTGCCTGCCAACCACGTTCCTCCCGCCGCCGCTATTACGGACGGTATTCGCTCCGCCGACGACACGCGCACGCGCTGAACCAAACCAAAGCGGCAAAATCGCGGTCACGCGGCTTCAACCCATTTCGGGAGGCCGTCTACAAAGCGCACGGCCACGGCCATGCGCGTTTCCTCATAAAGCACCGCCACGACGGTTGCGGGGTTCTCGTCGGCACTCGCAAAGTGCCTCAGCAGCAGAGTTTCGCCATTGCGGTGAGCACGATCCGACAAGAAAATCACGGCGTCTCGTGCCAGGTATAGGGCTGATGTTTTTTCGCAGATCCCATCGGTCCCGAACGGCGGCCTCACACGGAGCGGGATATACACGGGCTTCGCGTTGGGGAACAGGGACACCAGACTGCGGATATCGCCTTGTTTAGGGGGAGGCAAAGCGCCCGGCGCCGGAAGCCGCAGCGGCGGGAATGCGGATTTTTTTATATTCAGCACAGGTAACCTCCTACCAAACATGCAATCTTCCGCTGACATAACAGCACGCGCTTTGCCAGGGCGTCAGCCGCTCAAGAAACCTCGTTAGAGGCTTCTGTTTTCGGTATTTACAACTTGGCGAAAGCAAAGAGCGGCGCGGTCGGGAGTCTCCGTGCGAGACAGCCGGCGTCCGGCTTGTAGACGAACCGCATCGCCACGCCGATTCGCATGAAATCGCGGGAAGTGGGCTAAGTATTGGAAATACCGGGAATAAAGGTGGCTTCCGGAGGCAGGGGCGGAGTTGCCGACATCTGGCAACCAGCGTGCTCGGTCATGGTTGGAAGTTGGTACGATCGGAGAAAACACTCGTGACGCGAGGGAGTGCCACTGCACCCCCTGCCAAATTACCTATGAGCTTGGCGACGCAAGTTGGACTTTCCGGTGCAGAGCTAAAGCTGTTGCAGTCGCTGCTATATCAGGAGTGCGCGGTATTTATCGACGAGGCCCGCATTCCGCTGCTGCAAGAGCGCGTGCGGCAACGTCTGCAAGCCTGCCGCTTCGACGATTTTTACAACTACTACCGTTTACTGACCAGCCGGGAGGGAAAGCGGGAGCTGGGGGCGTTGCTCGAAAACGTGTCCGCCCGCGAGACGGGTTTCTTCCGCAACAAACCTCAGCTCGAGCTTTTCCAAAAAGCGATTCTGGACGAATTATTGACCCGCAAGGTCGCCCGTCGCGAGTGGACGCTGCGAGCCTGGAGCGCCGGCTGCTCGACCGGGCAGGAAGCGTACACGCTGGCCATCCAGATATGCGACGCGGTCTCTTCCTATTACTTGAGCCATCCAACGCCACCGGAGGCCGGCCGATTCAAACCGCTGGTGCCGCCGCCGTGGCGGATAGAAATCCTAGCCTCCGACGGCAGCTACGCCGCCCTGCAAACCGCCCGGGCCGGCGTCTATCCCGGAAATCAGATGGAGGAGGTTGAGTACAGCCATCGCTTGCGGTATTTCGACAAAATTGGCGACCGCTACGGTGTGAAGCCCGCCTTGAAGGATCTGATCCAATTCGACATGCATAATCTCAAAGCGGAATACCTGCCGCCGGCAAGCGACGTCATCTTCTGCCGCAACATCATGATCTACTTCGAGGGCGCCGAGCAGAAGCGGCTGACCGAGAAATTCTTCCGTTGCCTGAATCCGGGCGGGTATCTGCTCGTGGGGCAAGCGGAGAGCTTGTTCGGGCTCACCGACAAGTTCCGCATGATCCACCAGAACAACGGCACCGCTTACCAGCGGATCGACGGCACGGCGTGAGTGCGAGGGAAGGCGCTTCGGGGGCCTTCGCGATGCTTGAGATGGCAGGTCACGGGCGTACGGGTGGCATGGGAAGACGGGCAAGGAGGGTCGTATGCGAGAAAACGAATCCGCGCTGCGAAACCGGGACGGCCAGCCGGTGCGCTATCTGGTGGTGGACGATTCCGTCTTCGCACGCAAGAACCTGGGCCGCATGTTGCAGATGATCGGCGGCGAAGTGGCGGGCGAAGCCGGTCACGGTCTGGAAGCCATCCAGCAGTACGACCGCCTCCGGCCCGATATCGTATTCATGGACGTGACGATGCCGGAAATGGAGGGAATTGAGGCAGCTGAGAGGATCATCCGTCACCATCCGGAGGCACAGATTGTGATGGTCGCTTCGGTGGGCGACCATGAGAACGTCTCGGAGGCGCTACGCAAGGGCGTGCGGCATTTCTTGCAGAAGCCCACCAATCCCGAACTGCTCTCCGAGGTGATCCACCACTTGCTTCGCGGGGAAGAGGCTCCCGCACGGGCCACCGTCGAGAAAGCCGGGGCGTTATGAGACTTGAGCTGATTCAACCCTTCATCAACGCAGCCGACGGCGTGCTGGGACAGATGCTGCACTCCCCCGCCGAGGTCCGTGAAGTCGCCATGCAGGAGGATGTCTACCGTCGCAAGGGCGTCGCCGCCAGCGTCGTCATCCGCGGCGACCTGGAAGGCTGCATCATCTTCGACCTGGAACCGGAAGCGGCTCTGCGGGTGGCCGAAGTGCTGGCCGGCGCAGAAGCGGGATCCTCCGAACAAATCGCGCGCGAAACCGTCTGCGAACTGGCCAACATGGTCGTGGGCAATGCGGTCACGCTGCTCAACAACCAGGGGTTTCGCTTCAAAGTTTTCCCCCCGGTATTGCATACGGCCGACGACGGCGGTTGTGCCGGCACAAGCCAGAGCGAAGCCCTGGCGCTGTGCTTCGAGACCTCCTGCGGAAGAGTGCACATGAACATCGCGTTGGACTACAGCCGCCGCGAAACTGCGGAGGCAGCAACGGTGCGCCCATGACGTGGAATACTGCCAGCGGTTTGACACCATCGCCCACGATTCCGTGCGTCCTGGCCCACAGTTCCGTGCAATCTCACTCACAATTCCGCGCAACCGAAAAATTCTTTGCTCTAATTTCCGGCTTTCTTACAACTGCTTGCGGCGTATCCGCGTGGTACTAGGGACCTAATAAGAATGAGGCGAATGATTCATTGCACGCCTCCCTTCCATGATTGATACTTTTGTGTGGTGCTTCTCTAGGGACCGTGGTTCGCTGTTGGTGCTCGGTATTACAAGTAAAATGGCTCCCGAGCTGCTCTCAACTGGAACCAAGGAGACCGCAAAAGCGGCTCCAGGAAGCCCATTACGAAGGATTGCGATGCATTTTCCAAAGACCATCGAAATGAAGCTCAAGGTCTCGCACGCGGTGATCCTGGCCGTCAGCGTGGCGGCGCTGGTCACGGCCTACGTCGGCATGTCCAAATCCCGGTCGGTTTTGCGGCAAGTGACGGATGTGCAGGGTCCCCTGAACCAGGCTGCCTCCGAAATGGAGATAAACATAATCGAAACGGGCACCGTTTTCCAGAGATATCTGGCCAGGCCCAGTCAGAAGCTTCGCGACGAAGTACAGACCCGCAGCGACAATTTTGCACGGTTGAAAGCGCAGTACGACCAACTCGTTTACTCCGAGCAACTGAAGGAATCGGGCAACGGCGTGGCAGCGCTCTATAGCGACTACAAGCGGGCCGGCGACCGGCTCATGGACGCGCAGGACGCCGGGCGCTCCATGCTGGAAAAGGTGCGAACACACATCAGCAAGACGGAAGCGCTGGTGGATCGATGGACCGAGGTGGAAGGAAGCCCGGCGAGCGAACGCGCCCGTGTCCTGAGGGATCTGAAGAGAGAATGCGCCACGGTCCTGACACTGGTTTCCATCTATAGGCACGACCACGCCGGAGAATTCGCCAGCGCTCTTTCCCGCGTAGGGCAGGAACTGTACGACTCTCGCCTCCGCCTGAAACGCCTGGCGCTGACACCGGAAGACCGCGGGCGGCTGAAGGAAATTTCCGATCCCATGGCGAACGGAATATCCGCCATCGCGGAAATGGCCGCGCTGTGCGATGGGATGCGCGCCGAAGCCACCCGCATCCTCGAACGGCGAACTGAATTGGACAAATTGCTGCACGGGAAGATTCAGCGCATCGTGGAGCAGGATTTGCGAGACGCCAACGCGGCTGCAAAACGAACCACGGGGCGCACGCTCTTGCTGCTCGGCTTGCTGATTCCCGCCTTGCTGGTGGCAAGCGGGGTCTTGGGGCGCAGACTGTTGCGGAGCATCACCGAACCGCTGAAGGTGCTGGAGGAAGGCACAGCCGCGATCGGGCAAGCGGAGGCGCCTCGCCGCATTTCGCTGGAAGGACCCCAGGAATTTACAACCCTGGCTGATCAGTTCAACCGGATGGCTGAGCGTCTGCAGGCTACCATGGTCTCCAAAGCCGAGCTGGAAGTCAAAGAAGAAACGTTGCTACACACCTACAGCGCGCTGCGGCAGGAAATGGACGAACGCAGCCGCACCGAAACCGCTTTGCGGGAGAGCCAGGAAAAGATAAAGAGAGCCGCCGCGGAATGGCAGGAAATGTTCGACTGCATCCAATCTCCTTTCGTTGTTTTGGATACCAACGGGAAGTGCCACCGTGCCAACCGGGCGGCGCTGAGATTGTGTGGAGGCGAATTCACGCAAACCGGACCGAAATGTGGGGAAACCGACATCTGTCCGCTGGCCGATTCGTTCGCTACCATCGTCGGACAACTGCGCCGGGGAATTACTCCGGTCTCGATTCAACAACGGGATGGGGGGGGACGGACTTGGCAGCTCGACGGCGTTCAGATACCGGACTCGGAAGTGGGAGAACGCTTCACCGTCCTGGTTCGCGATTTAACACCACTTGTGACGATGCAGGAAACCCTGCACCGGACGGAACAAATGTCGGCGATGGGGGCGCTGGTCTCCGCCGTCGCTCACGAAGTGCGCAATCCACTGTTCATTCTGACCGCCACACTGGAGGTGTTGGACGCCGTCCACGTCGTCGGTCCGGAAGCGCAGGAATTCTTCGAGACCGTCCGCCAGCAAGTCGGCAGGCTGGATGCCCTGATGCGGGATCTGCTGGAGTACGGAAAGCCTACTCCGGTGGAATTATCGCCGGGGAGTTTAGGGCCGGTCGTCGGCATGGCCGCCGCGGAGTGCGAACCGCTCTCCGGGAGGTTGTGCGTGAAGATCGACAATCGGGTCGATCATCAATTGCCGGCCATTCCCATGGACCCAAACCGTCTGGTGCAGGTTTTTCGCAATCTCATCGAGAACGCCGTGCAGCACTCGCCGCACCAAGGCACCGTGCTTATCCAAGGGCGCCGTTTCCGGGAGGGCGACTGTGAATGGATCGAATGCAGCATTCAAGATCAAGGGCAGGGATTCCGCCCGGAGGATCTAGACAAGGTGTTCCAGCCGTTCTTCACCCGGCGCGATGGGGGAACGGGTCTTGGCCTGGCCATCACTCAGCGCATTGTGGAGGCGCATGCGGGGCGGTTAGCCGTCTCGAACGCTCCCGAGGGCGGAGCCGTGGTCCGCGTCTGCTTCCGGGAGGCGGGTTGCGAATCCAAACACGAGGTGGAAGACAGCGATGTCAAAGCCCAAAGTCTTGTTGGTTGATGACGAGCCGCAGGTCCGATTGGCCGTCCGGCGTTACCTGGAACTCCAGGGCTTAGATATTCTCGAGGCCGGGTCCTGCCAGTCCGCCATAGACAGTTGCCGCGATTCCCGTCCCGATGCGGTGCTGCTCGATTACATGCTGCCGGATGGAAATGCTCTGACTCTTTTGCCTTCCCTGCTGGAGGCGCAGCCGGACGTCCCCGTCATCATTCTGACGGCCCACGGAACGGTGGATTTGGCGGTGCAGGCCATGAAGGCCGGCGCGGAACACTTCGTGACCAAGCCCTTGGAATTGGCCACGCTCAACCGCATCCTGCAGCGGGCGCTGGAAAACCAGCGCAACCGCCTGAAAGTGGTCGCCAGCGAATCCCGCATCGCGCGGGAATTTCTGGACGCCTTCGTGGGCCAGAGTCAAAAGATCCGCGAGCTGGCTGGCCTGGCCGAAAACGCCCTCCGAACCGAAGGAACGGTGTTGATCGAGGGCGAGACCGGGTCCGGCAAGGGTACCCTGGCTATGTGGCTGCACAAGCACAGCGCACGAGCCGGCGAAGCATTCGTCGATTTGAACTGCGCCGGTTTGTCGCGTGAATTGCTCGAGACGGAACTGTTCGGCCACGAGCGCGGAGCCTTTACCGGAGCCGTGAGCAACAAAATGGGCTTGCTCGATGTGGCGCACCGCGGCACGGTTTTCCTCGACGAAATCGGCGACGCCGACCCGATGGTGCAGGCCAAGCTCTTGAAGGTGCTTGAGGAAAAGCGTTTCCGCCGGCTCGGAGACGTGCGGGACCGCCAGGTGGACGTGCGCCTGATTGCCGCCACGCACCGCGAACTTCGCGCGCTCATCAAGGAAGAGAAGTTCCGCAGCGACCTTTATTTTCGCATCAGCACCGTGCTGCTCCGGATTCCCTCCTTGCGGGAGCGGCCCGAAGACATCACACCGCTCGCCGTGCAACTGCTCCAAAAAATCGCGGCGGACTTGAAACAGCCCGGGGTCGAACTGACCCCCAAGGCGGCATCAGCGCTGGAACGGTATTCGTGGCCGGGCAATATCCGCGAGCTGCGCAACGTCCTGGAACGCGCCGTCCTGCTGAGCGAAAACGGGGTATTGCGGCCCGAGCACCTTCGGTTTGAGTTTGGCTACCAGTTGCAGCCCTCCCACGAAACGCCCGTCGCAATCGGGCCCGTCGGCGCCAGCCTGGCGGAGATGGAGCACCGTTACATTCAACAGGTGATCGAAGAAGAAAATGGCAACGTAGGGCGGGCCGCCCAGCGGCTCGGGGTTCCACGCAGTTCGCTCTACAAGAAGGTCAAAGCCATGGATGTCTCCGTCTCAAACGAGACTGCGGAAACTCTCTAAACGAGAATAATTGTTTCCGGCTCCCGCCGTTTTCCTCTCTCCCTCCTTCCAATTCCAGTCCTGCCAGATGGTTAGCGATTCTTCCTCTTCCCTCCGGGTTTGGCAACCCCTGTGCACTTGATGGCGGTTATGACACAGGAAATTGTCATCACGGATGCGCAGAACCCCAAAAGCGATAGCGCGGAGAACTTCGGCGTGCGACCAAAAATACTGATTGTGGACGACCAAAAAGAAGTTTGCGTGGCTATGAAACGGTACTTTACGGTTTGCGGCTTCGACGTGGAATGGGCTGCTGAACTGGAGGAAGCCGAAGCTCTGGTCACCGGGAACACTTACGCGGTTCTGATTTCGGACCTTCACCTGACCCCCATCCGGGGCAACGAGGGGCTGGAGCTCGTTCGCGTGCTCTCCCACCGGTCCCCCGAAACCCGAATCATTCTGTTGACCGCCTACAGCACTCCCGAGGTGGAAAAAGAAGCGTACGCCTGCGGGGTCGCCAGAGTGCTCAACAAACCGATTGCTTTGTCGGCACTGCACCGGATCGTTCTGGAATTCCTGGAGGGATGAATATGGGATTGTCGACCCTGCTGGATAGTGTATTGAGCCCCGGGGGACTCCACCCGATGTTTCAGCCGATCTTCGACTTTCAAGATCGAACTCCTAAGCTGCACTCGATCGAGTGCCTGGCGCGCGGATCGGAAGATGTCTTTCGGGACCGAGCCGATATTCTGTTTTACTACGTTCGGCGCAAGCGAGCGGAGATCGCCGTGGATCGCGCCTGCATCCGAATGATGCTCGGCGCGATCTCGGCTCTTCCCTTCCGGCCCCTCTTCTCGGTCAATGTGCACGCCACCACACTGGCGCGGGACCGCGGCTTTCTAGGCTACTTGAAGGAATTGACGGAGGAGTTGGAAATCCCTCCCCGGCGCATGATGATCGAGCTGTTGGAGGAGATGCCTTTTTGGGACGTTGCCGCCACCTGCCGGGCGCTCGACGATCTGCGGGCTTTAGGCGTCCGGATCGCGTTGGACGATGTGGGTGCGGGACAGGCCAATTACAATCACATTCTCGATTGCCATCCCGACGCGTTCAAGATCGACGCTTACGTGGTGAACGGCTGCAGTTCCGACAAGCATCGCTTGGCCGTGCTGCAATCCATCGTCATGTTGGCCCGCAATTTCGGAGCCCATGTGATCGCCGAAGGAGTGGAGAACGAAGCGGATTTGGGAGTGCTCCTGGACATGGAGATTCACCTGATGCAGGGCTTTTTGCTGGCCCGCCCCATGTCCGCGGAAAACCTGATCGAGAGCGGTTTGCTGGCGGGCGATGGTTTCCCCGTGCCGATGCTTCTGCCGAAAACGGGATTGGGATTCGGCGACGGAATCATGGAGGTCGGAGCATGACGCGCAAGAAAGTTCTTCTGGTTGACGACTCGAGCACGGCCTTGCTGCTGGAGCAAATGATCCTCCAAAGCCGCAGCGACTTTGAGTTGATCGTGGCGCGGGACGGCCAGGAAGCGCTCGAAAAGGCTCTGGCAAAATTGCCCGACCTTATCGTGATGGACGTCGTGATGCCGCGGATGACTGGAATCGAAGCCTGCCGGCAGCTTCGCCTCCGGGAGACCACCTGCCAGATTCCCATCATTATGGTCACCACCAGGGGGGAGCCCGAACACGTCGAGTTAGGGTACGCCAGCGGTTGTAACGATTACGTAACCAAGCCGGTCAATGGCACAGAACTACTTTCGAAAATCGACGACCTGATCGGCGCGGAGGAGGAGGCACTGCGATGAACATCCAAACCCAGGAGACGGCAACCCTGTGGGGCACGAGAGCCGCGGATCCGAATCGCCCCGAGGAAGACATAAGGACCGATACGGGCCAAACCTTCGAACCGAGAGTGCAGGCGCTCGAAACCGAGCGTCTCCGCCTCAAAGGGGAGCTGGAGGAGATCCGCCGTGAACAGCAAATCCTGGCGGAGCGCCATGCCGCGACGGCCGAGCTGAACACGATGCTCGCGACTCTCGTGGTCGCCTGCCAGCGCCTGCATAGTTGCGCGGACCGCAAGGAAGTGCTGCTGACGGTGCGCGAGATCATCGCGAACCTGGTGGGATGTGAAGAATACATCTTGTATCGGGTGGAAAGCGACGGATGGCTTTTCCTGGAGGACTTCTGCGGACTCGACGTGTCGGGACGCGAAATCATTCTGCCCCGCTGCGGTCACATCGGCCACACCGCGCTAACCGGGGAGTCTTATTGGGCGGAGGAGGATGAGGATGTCCAGTGCTCCCCGCGAGGCGAAGCCGGCCTGACCGCCTGCATTCCTCTGAAGCGCAATGGCATGGTCACCGGCGCTCTGGCCCTTTTTCGGCTGCTGCCGCAAAAGAGCGGTTTGCATCAATTGGACCGCGAGCTGTTTCGGCTGCTGGAAACGCACGTCGCGAGCGCCCTGTATTGCACGGAGTTGACGGAAGCCGAGCCCCTTGCGAGCGGAGGTGCCGCGTGACGAATTTTGCCGGGCTGGCGTGGCAAGACGTGGAACAGACGGCGTGGCAGGCCGGCGTAAACGGCGAAGCCTCGCTGCCCCACGTCTACCTGCACCCGGGCCAGATTTTCGTCTCGACCGAGCCGGTGGTGGTGAACACGATTCTCGGCTCTTGTGTTTCCGTCTGCCTGTGGTCTCCGGAGTTGGGGATCGGCGGTATCAATCACTACCTGCTGCCGACGGGCTTGAAAACCTCCCCGACCGCTTTGCGCTACGGAAACGTGGCCATCGAACTGTTGGTGGAACGGCTGCTGCGCGTGGGAAGCCGCCTGGGCGGCCTGCAAGCCAAGGTCTTCGGCGGCGCCTGTGTGCTGGATGCCATGCGCGGCAAAGGAAGTCACTTGGGAACGAAAAATGCGGAGATCGCCACGAGCGCGCTGGCCGCTATTGGAATTCCCATCATGGCATCGGACGTCGGCGGCAATCGCGGGCGCAAGCTGGTCTTTCACCCGCATGACGGCAGCGCCCTGGTCAAGCTCCTGTGAGGTGCATACCGTGGAATTCGATCTCCAAGCTCTAGTGCAAACGTTCCGGGCAGAAGCCGACGAGAACCTCGCCCGCATGGAAGAGATTCTGGTGGCTTTGGAAAGCTCCCCCGGCAACCAAGAGATGCTCCGAACCATCTTTCGGGTGGCGCACACCCTGAAGGGGAACGGAGCCACCCTCGGTTATACGGGTCTCACCGAATTCGCGCATCGCGTGGAAGACTGCCTGGACAGGCTGCTGAAAGGCACCGCCGCGTCCACATCCGGAGTCATCACGGCGCTGCTGCACTGCGTGGACGCCATGCGAGATCTAATTTCCATGTCGCTGGCGGGGGACGTGGAAATGCAGGAACCGCAGCGGCAAATACTGGAACTATTGGCCGAGGAATCCGGTCTTGTTCCGGCTGCTACCGGCGAGAACCCCGCCCCGGCGGCGCCCGATCTCCGCAATTCTCCCGGTCGGCGGAAAAACGACCAGCAGAGCTGGGACGAGCGTAGCCGGACACTCCGCGTGGACATTGAGAAGCTGGATCGCATGCTCAACCTCACGGGCGAAATCGCCATCGCTCGCGGCCGCTTGCGCCAAATGCTGGATGAACTCCCGGGCCGCGGCAAAGAACGGATTCTGGAAGCGCACTGCGATTCCGACCGGCTCTATCTCGATCTGCAGGAACTGGTCATGAAGATCCGCATGGTGCCGGTCGGCCCGACCTTGCGGCAGTTCATCCGCACGGTGCGGGACCTCGCGGCGGCCTCCGGCAAGCAGGCGCAGCTCGATATCGAGGGAGAAGACGTGGAAGTGGATGCCACCGTCGTCGATTTGATCCGCGACCCGCTCACGCACATGATCCGCAACGCCGTCGATCACGGCCTGGAAACGCCCGAGCGGCGCCAAGCGGCGGGCAAGAACCCGTGCGGCCGGATTGTTCTGCGGGCCCAACACGAAACCGGAAACATCATCGTGCAGCTCCGCGACGACGGCGCCGGTTTGAACCGCAAACGAATCGCGGAGGTCGCCCGCGCCCGGGGCATCGCCGCCGAGCCGGAAAAGATGCCCGACTCCGAACTGTTCCGGCTGATCTTCGAGCCCGGCTTCTCGACGGCGGACAAAGTCACCGACGTCTCCGGGCGCGGTGTAGGGATGGATGTGGTCCAGCGCAATATCGAAGCCCTGCGCGGAACGCTGGCCGTCGAAAGCGAGGAAGGCAAGGGAACCACGTTCACGATCCGGCTGCCGCTGACGCTCGCGATCATTGACGGATTTCTGGTTGGCGTCGGCGAGGAACGATACGTGGTTCCCCTGGATGCCGTCGTCGAATGCCTGGAAATGCCGCCGGAGGAGCGCCGCCGGGACTTCGCACAGGGAATCATCAATCTCCGCGGCAGATCGCTCTCCTATTTGCGCCTGCGCCACCTGTTCGGAGCGGCCGGCGGCGAAGCGCAGCGCGAGCAGATCGTCGTCGTGCGGCATCACCAGCTTGAGGCCGGTCTGGTGGTCGATGCCCTCTACGGTGCGCACCAGACGGTGATCAAGCCGCTCGGAAAGCTGTTCAAGCGCCTGCGTGGCATTAGCGGATCGACCATCCTCGGCAACGGCCGTGTCGCTCTCATCCTGGATGCGCCGACGATCCTGCGGGAGGTTTCTCTTCCGGCGGAGGTCAAACTACATGCTTGAGCGAGCCAGGCGGCCGGACGCGATTGGATTTCCGGAGAGCTTCGGGAAAGGTTACGCGGCGCCCCGCGGCTTCCTGGCCCAGGGGAGGAAACGAAATGCGGCGGACGCGGATATCACGCCTGCGGCGCGGCGAGCGAGAGTCGCCCGGATGTTTTCTCACGGCTTGCGGCACAGGACAGGATTGACACAACATTCGACGGCGTAATCGTACGGGAACGGATTCGAGGAAATGGAGAAGTTGCATATGAAAAACTTGGGCATCGGTAAAAAACTTGCCTTGGCCTTCGGGTTGGTCCTGACTCTGACGGCCGCCGTGGCCCTCTGCGGTTACTGGGGAATCACCAGCAACGCCAAGGTTCTGGACGGAATTGTTACCACCGAGGCGCGGCTGGCCGAGTATTCCGCGCAAGCGCGCTCCGATACGCTGGACCTGCGGCGCATCGAAAAGGACTATTTTCTCAACATCGGCGTCAAGGAAGCGGAGGCTTCCTTTTTGGGGAAGTGGAACGCCGGGGTGGCCTCGCTCAAAGACGACCTGGACCATCTGGACCAGTTGATCACCGACGAGCAAGACAAGTCCCCGACCAGAAAGATGCAGACCAGTCTGTCCAGCTACGTCGATGGTTTCCGCAAAGTGCAGAGCAAGATCGAATCGAAAGTCATTACCAGACCGCAACAGGCTAGTGAAGCGATCACCGAGGTGAAAGATGCCTATGACGGCTTGGAACAGACCGCCAACCATTTCGCCGCGAAGAACGTCGAGCAAATGCACGCCGCCAAAGACGTGGTGGCAGCCTCGGAGCGGAAGACGACTCTCTTGTTGCTGTTCTTCCTGATCGTCGCCGCCGGCGTGAGCGTCGGGGCCACGATTGTGGCTACCCGCGGCATCGTTGTTCCGATGACGAAAGCAATGCAGGTGGCCGATCGGGTCGCTCAAGGCGATCTGGACCTGGCCATAGAGGTGGATCGCGGCGACGAAATCGGCCGGATGATGGCGGCCATGAAGAGAATGGCGGATAAGTTGATCCAGATCATTACCGAGGTCAAGACGAGCAGCGGCGGGCTGACGGCGGCGGCGGCGCAGATTTCCGCCACGTCGCAGACCTTGTCGCAGGGAACTAGCCAGCAGGCGGCCTCGGTGGAGGAAACCACCTCCAGTCTGGAACAGATGAACGCTTCGATCACACAAAATGCCGAGAACAGCCGCCAGACCGAGCATATGGCGCTCAAAGGAACCAAGGACAGCGAAGAAAGCGGCAAGGCCGTGAAAGAGACCGTGGAGGCGATGAAGGCGATTGCGGAAAAGATCTCCATCATCGAGGAGATCGCTTACCAGACCAATCTGCTGGCGCTCAACGCCGCCATCGAGGCGGCGCGGGCCGGCGAGCACGGAAAAGGGTTTGCCGTGGTTGCGACCGAAGTGCGGAAGCTGGCCGAACGCAGCCAGACAGCCGCGCAAGAGATCAGCGGACTGGCCTCCTCGAGCGTGAAGATCGCCGAACGTTCTGGCGAACTGCTGGCGGCGCTGGTGCCGGCGATCAAAAAGACATCGGAGCTGGTGCAGGAAGTGGCGGCGGCATCGAGCGAGCAAGCCTCCGGTGTCAGCCAGATCAACAAAGCCATGAGCCAGGTCGATCAGGTCACACAGCGGAATGCGTCGGCCTCCGAAGAGCTGGCCTCGACAGCCCAGGAGATGGCGGCGCAAGCCGAATCATTGCAGCAACTGATGAACTTCTTCCGCGTGGGCGATCGGGAAGTTTTCAGCGAGCGGCAGCCCAACGTCTCGCGCGGAGTGCGCACGTGGGCCGAGCGGCTGAACGCCACGGCCGCGCCGGCCACCCGGAGCAGCCCAGCGCCGCTGATGGAAGTAGCCAGCGTTTCCGCAAAGCCGAACGGTTCCGGCAAACCGAACGGAGCATTCAAGCCGAACGGATCGATCAAGCCTCACAGCGAAGCCAACGAACGAGAGTTCGTGCGTTTCTAGAGAAGGAGCGACAGCATGAGCGACACCGTTGAAGCCAACGAGCAGACTCAGTTTCTTACCTTTCTTCTGGCGGAGGAAGCATTCGCGGTGGGCATACTGCGGGTCAAGGAGATCATCGAATACGACACGGTGACGCGGTTACCGAATGTGCCGCGCAGCATTCGAGGGGTGATCAACCTGCGGGGCTCGGTGGTGCCGGTGGTAGACCTGGCGGCGCGGTTCGGGCTGGGAGAGAGTCCCGTCACCAAACGGACGTGCGTGATTATCGTGGAGGTGGAAGCCGGGGGAGGGAAACGCGTGGTGATGGGGGTGACGGCGGACGCGGTGAGCCAGGTGATCGATTTACCGCTGAGCGAAATCGAGCCGCCGCCCTCGTTCGGAACTCGCGTCCACGTCGACTACCTGAAAGGCATCGGCAAGATGGGGAAGCAGTTCGTCCTTTTGCTCGACGTGGACAAGGTTCTGTCCACCGACGTGATGCTCGGTCTCACCGTATTGCGGCCTCCCCCAGGAAGCGAAGCCGCAAACCTGAGCGCACCATCGATCATCAATTCGCAATCCGGATGCGAGATGAATGGCTCTTGAGGAAGGTTTAACAGATGTGGAGATTGCGAACCGGGAGCACCACCACCGGCATGATTTTTCTTTTTCCCGGCTTTGGAGGAGGCATCACATGTTTTCATCGGTAAGAAAGAGCTTATCCGCCAGGATTCAAATCTCCGTGGCGACTGGCCTGGTAGTAGCGATTGGCCTTGCTACCTGGTTGCAGTGGCGAGAAAAAGAGAAGACGCTGCTCGGCAAGTTGTACCAGGAATCCGAAAAGGTTGGCAGCGTTATGGAAGCGTCCTTGCGCTATGCCATGCTTGCCGCCGACCGGAATGCCATCGACAGTATGTTAGAAAAAGTAGGCGCGCTGGGTGACGTGAAGCGCGTCTACCTTTTATACCCGGACGGCCGTGTTTTTCGATCGTCCGATAAAGCCTCCCAAGACAAGACCGAATCTGTAACGGAAATCGCAACCATCCAGCGGACACAAAAAGAAATTGCCGAGCTGAGAAGAAATGCCAGTGGCACTCCCTTCCTGTTCAGATTATTCCCAGTCCGCGCGGACAAAGGCTGTCTTTCCTGTCATCAGGTTAGCGAAGGGGAAGCGATCGGCTATATGGGAATGGAACGTTGGGCCAAGGCGGATCTGGACGCTCTATCAGCCAGCCAGATCAATACGATTTTGATGGGGCTCGGCACCTTGGCCATTCTGATGGTCATTTTGTTTTTTGTTTCGCGGAGCATCGTTGTGCCGGTGAAGGCGGCGGATGCCTACCTGGAAGAATTGTCGAGTGGACTGTCGCGCGGAGAGGGAGACCTCACGAAACGCATGAAGATATCCACGGAAGATGAAATCGGAAACATGGCGGCGTCGCTGAACACTTTCGTCGAGACACTCGAGAAGATCATCATTGAAGTCAAGACAGGGGCAAGTGCCTTTGCCAGCGCGTCAACGCAGGTTGCCTCCACTTCTTCGTCCCTTTCACAAGGCACCAGCGAACAAGCTACCTCGGTGGAGGAGACCAGCAGCAGCCTGGAACAGATGAGTGCGTCCATTTCCCAGAATTCCGAGAACAGCGGGCAGATGGAGCAAGTCGCCAGCAAGGGCGCGCGCGATGCGGAAGAAAGCGGCCGCGCGGTCCATGAAACGGTCTCGGCTATGAAGGCGATCACCGATAAGGTGAACATCATCGAAGAAATTGCTTACCAGACCAATCTGCTGGCCTTGAACGCCGCGATCGAGGCGGCGCGGGCCGGCGAGCATGGCAGGGGTTTCGCCGTAGTCGCAGCCGAGGTGCGCAAGCTGGCCGAACGCAGCCAGGCCGCGGCAAAGGAGATCAGCGGACTGGCGGCCAATAGCGTGACCGTCGCGGAACACTCGGGAAAGATGCTTGACGAATTGGTGCCCGCGATCAAGAAGACATCCGAACTGGTGCAGGAGGTGGCGGCGGCATCGAGCGAGCAAGCCTCCGGTGTCAGCCAGATCAACAAAGCCATGGGCCAGGTCGATCAGGTCACGCAGCGGAATGCGTCGGCCTCCGAAGAGCTGGCCTCCACAGCCGAAGAAATGGCCGCACAGGCCGAATCGTTACAGCAACTGATGAATTGCTTCCGCGTGGGCAATCGGGAAGTTTTCAGCGAGAGGCAGCCCAACGTCTCGCGCGGGGCGCGCACCTGGGCCGAGCGGCTGAACGCCACGGCTGCGCCGGCCACCCGGAGCAGCGCCGCGCCGCTGATGGAAGTAGCCGGCGTTTCCGCAAAACCGAACGGTTCCGGGAAACCGAACGGGGCTTTCAAGCCGAACGGTTCGAGCAAACCTCACAGCGAAGCCAACGAACGAGAGTTCGTGCGTTTCTAGAGAAGGAGCGTCAGCATGAGCGACAGCGTGGAAGGCAACGAGCAGACTCAGTTTCTCACGTTTCTACTGGCGGAGGAAGCATACGCGGTGGGCATACTGCGGGTCAAGGAGATCATCGAATACGACACGGTGACGCGCCTGCCGAATGTGCCGCGCAGCATCCGGGGCGTGATCAACCTGCGGGGCTCGGTGGTGCCGGTGGTGGACCTGGCGGCGCGGTTCGGGCTGGGAGAGAGTCCCGTCACCAAACGGACGTGCGTGATTATCGTGGAGGTGGAAGCTGGGGAAGG
>Ga0080064_1003927_pt1 | contig 20171 bp, 20 predicted proteins | sample Subgrocontami54m_FD_69260 | JGI IMG/M metagenome (GOLD analysis project Ga0080064, IMG submission 69260) | Subsurface groundwater microbial communities from S. Glens Falls, New York, USA - GMW46 contaminated, 5.4 m (SPADES assembly) (version 2) ...
CCCCGCCAAACGCGGCGGCACTCGCAGCTCCCCCCGCCCCTACCCCCTCCCCGCAAGGGGGAGGGGAATCCGGGCGGCGATCGGGGAGCAACCGCACGCTGCGCGAACTGGCCCTGCAGGCGATCGAGGAGACCGAGTTCGTGCCGCTCTCGGGCCAGAACCGGCTGCGCGGCATGATCGAGGCGCGGCCCGACTGGGTGATCTCGCGCCAGCGCGCCTGGGGCGTGCCCATCACCGTGTTCCAGCACAAGGAGACGGGCGAGGTGATCCCGTCGGCCAAGTTCGCCAAGTCGGACGAGCTGATGGCGCGCATCCGTTTGGGCATAGCCGAGAAGGGCGCCGACGCCTGGTTCGAGAAGGGTGCGCAGGCCGAGCTGCTGAAGGGCCTGGTCGACAACCCGGCCGACTGGGACAAGGTGACCGACATCCTCGATGTGTGGTTCGACTCCGGCTCCACGCACACCTTCACGCTCGAGGACCCTGAGGCGTTCCCGCAGCTCGCCGGCATCAAGCGCCAGCGCGACGGCGGCGAGGACCGGGTGATGTATCTCGAAGGCTCCGACCAGCACCGCGGCTGGTTCCAGTCCTCGCTGCTGGAGTCCTGCGGCACGCGCGGGCGGGCGCCCTTCGACGTGGTGCTCACGCACGGCTTCATCCTCGACGAGAAGGGCGAGGAGAAGATGAGCAAATCCCGCGGCAATACGCTGTCGCCGCAGGAGCTGATGAAGACCTCCGGTGCCGACATCCTGCGGCTGTGGGTGGCCTCGGCCGACTACACCGGCGACATCCGCTTCGGGCCCTCCGTGCTGCAGGGCACGGCCGAGTCCTACCGCAAGCTCAGGAACACGCTGCGCTGGATGCTCGGCATGCTCGCCCATCACGACGGCAAGCAAAAGGTGGCAGCGAAAGACATGCCGGAGCTGGAGCGGCTGATGCTGCATCGGCTGGCCGAGCTCGATCAGAGCATCCGCGAGGCCTACGCCGCCTACGACTACAAGCGGGTGGTGGCGGTGCTGTCGCAGTTCATGAACACGGACCTCTCAGCGTTCTACGTCGACATCCGCAAGGACGCGCTCTACTGCGAGCCCTATTCGAGCAAGAAGCGCTTGGCGGCGCTGGAGACGATCGAGCAGATCTTCCGCTGCACCTGCCTGTGGCTGGCGCCGCTGATGTGCTTCACGGCGGAGGAGGCCTGGCTCGTGCGCTATCCTTCGGAGGACAGCTCGGTGCACCTCGAGCTGTTCCCCAACATCCCCAAGACTTGGCGCGACGAGGCGCTGGCCGAGAAGTGGGAGAGGATCAAGCGCGTGCGCCGCGTGGTGACGGGCGCGCTGGAGATCGAGCGGGCGGCCAAGAAGATCGGCGCATCGCTCGAAGCCGCGCCGCAGGTGTTCATCGCCGACGGTGCCCTGCTGCAGGCGCTCGATGGGGTCGATCTCGCCGAGGTGTCGATCACGTCGGGCATCGAGGTGCGCGCAGGCGCTGCGCCCAAGGGCGCCTTCACGCTCGAGGACGTGGCCGGCGTCGGCGTGGTGGTGAAGCCGGCCGAGGGCAAGAAGTGCGCACGCTCCTGGCGCATCAGCAAGGACGTCGGCAACGATTCCGCCTACCCGGAGCTCTCCGCGCGCGACGCCGCCGCCGTACGCGAGTTCGACGCGCGCATGGGGGCGGGGGCGCAGTGAAATTGACCGTGCCAAGGCTTTGCACTACACTGTAGTGCATGAACAAGATGACCAAATCCGAGGTCTACAGCTGGCGCCTGAGCCGCGAGCTCAAGATGCAGCTGGAGGCCGCCGCGCGGGAAGAAAAGATCAGCGTCTCCGCCCTCCTCGAGCGCATCGTGCGGGAATGGCTCGACCGCAACATGCCCGACGACGCAGAGCAGCAGCGCAGGCTGCATGAGCGGGCGCGGCGAGCAATTGGTACGGTCTCGATAGGTGGGGGCTCCGCCACGAACGAACGTGTACGCGAGGTCATGGGCGAGATTCTGGAGAAGAAATACCGTGCAAGTCTCCGGTCGCTCAGGCGGTCGGCCAGGCGGTCTGATTGATACGAGCGCACTGGTGGCGATCGTCGACGTCGGTGACCCGTGGCACGAGCAATGCAGGGATGCATATGATGGTTCAAGGCTGCCGCTGGTAACGACCGAAGCGGTCTTGACCGAGACGTTTCATTTTGCTCTGCGGCGGGGAAGGCCTCTTCGGCAACCAACTTGGGATTTCATTCGCTTGGGCTCGATCCAGCTCGCACCGATCACGCATGCCGAGCTACCCGCGCTCGAAACGCTGATGCACCGCTACGCCGCCCGCCCCATGGACTTTGCCGACGCCACACTGGTGCATGTGGCCGAGCGGGAGGGCCTCAACACCATCCTGACCATCGACCACGCCGACTTCGAGACTTATCGCATTGGACGCAACGCCAAGTTCCGGATATTACCGGCACGGGTGGCGTGACGCGGGGTCACCGGTCCGATCCGTTCAGATATGGCAGTCGTGCGGCAGAAAAAATCTTGGCTGTGGGGCCCGCTGTCGGCCCTGGGCAGCGGGGTCGCGGTCCTTACCATCGTCCTCGACCAGGCGCACAAGTGGTGGATGCTCGATGTCTATCGCATCCAGGAGAAGGGCCGCGTGGCGCTGACGCCCTTCCTCGACCTGGTGTTCGTCAAGAACACCGGCATCAGCTATGGCCTGCTGCTGCAGGAGACGCGCCAGGGGCAGTGGCTGCTGGCGGGCTTTTCCGGTCTGGCCGTGCTTGCCATGGCGCTCTGGCTCGCTCGCGGCGTCACGACCAAGCTGGTCGCCGGCAGTCTGGGGCTCATCATGGGCGGGGCAGCCGGCAACGCCATCGACCGCGTCCTGCTCGGCGGGGTGGCCGATTTCTTCTCGCTGCACGCCCTGGGGTTCTACTGGTACGTGTTCAATGTCGCCGATGTCGCCATTGTTGCCGGGGTCATCGGCCTGCTCTATGATTCGTTCGGTCCGAGTCGCAATGATGCCTCAAAGGCCCTATAACGGCTGGTAACGAAAGACCTTTTCGGCGAATCCACAGGCCGGATGGCGCACGGGCGGTGCATGCCGATGCGACGCATGAGCTTTGGACGGTGGCTGACCGGCGGCGCCATTGCGTGCGCCGCGCTGCTGTCGGGCTGCGCCGACGGCGTCGAGCTCAACGGCAAGGTGTTCGACTGGATGGGCATCAGCCCCGCCGCGCAAGAGGCGCGCAGGTACGAGCCGAAGCTGACCGAGCGTGCGCCGCTGGTCATGCCCCCCGATGTCAACAGGCTGCCGGAGCCGGGCTCGGAGAGGGCGCCTGGGCAGATGGTCTGGCCCGACGATGCCGACCAGCGCAAGGTGCGCGAAGCCCAGGAGCGCGAGCGTCTGCACCTGGCCTACTGCCGCGGTGAGATCCAATGGAAGGAGCGGGCGCTCAACAAGGACACCAATGCGCCCCGCAGTCCCTACGGGCCATGCCCTGGGCTCATCAGCGGCACCCTCACCAACAATATCAACAGAGACTGACGCCGAGTCCGGTCTTCGGCATCCCGCGTGGCGAGCCATCTTGCGTGTTGATGATATTCAATGCGCCAGGCTTTTTGCCATGCAGTTAACATTAAGCTGATGTCATTTGACTTCCCCGGCCGGAAGACGAACAACTGCCGCTGGCGGTGCACGCGCCCGCCCAGCTACAGGGAGAGCTCCAGCAAGCGAGGCGCCCCGATGCTCTCGCTGTCAGGAAAAACCAAGCCATGCCGACACCGGCCACGCGCCTCCTCCTCCTTGCCCTCACCCTCACACTCATGATGTTCACACAAAGCTTCCAGACGCTCGACGCGAGCCCTGCCGCCGGCGGGGTGAGCGAGTTCAAGCTCGCCAACGGGCTGCAGGTCGTGGTCGTGCCGGACCATCGCTCGCCGGTGGTGACCCACTACGTGTGGTACCGGGTCGGCGCGGCGGACGAGCCGCCGGGCGTGTCCGGCATCGCGCACTTCCTCGAGCACCTGATGTTCAAGTCGACGGACAAGATCGCGTCGGGCGCCTTCTCCAAGGTGATCGCGCGCATGGGCGGTCAGGACAACGCGTTCACCAGCCACGACGTCACGGGCTACTTCCAGCGCATCTCCAAGGATCGCCTGAAGACGGTGATGGAGATGGAAGCCGACCGCATGGTGAACCTGAAGCTCACCGAGAAGGAGGTGGCGACCGAGCGTGAGGTGATCCTCGAGGAGCGCCGCTCGCGCACCGAGAACAGCCCCTCCAACCTGCTGTCCGAGCAGATGTCGACGGCCCTCTACCAGAACCATCCCTATCGCATCCCGATCATCGGCTGGATGCACGAGATGGCGAAGCTGACGCGTGAGGACGCGCTCGCCTTCTACAAGCGCTACTACGCGCCCAACAACGCCATTGTCGTCGTCGCCGGCGACGTCACCGTCGAGGAGGTGAGGGCGTTGGCCGAGGCCGCCTACGGCGCGCTGAAGCCCAATCCCGCCATCAAGACGCGGCTGCGGCCGCAGGAGCCTCCGCAGCGCGCGGCGCGGCGCGTGGAGTTCAGGGACCCGCGCGCGGGCAACGCCTCGGTGCGGCGCTTCTATCTGACGCCCAGCATCCCCAACGCTGCGGAAGGCGAGCCGGAGGCGCTGTATCTGCTCATGAAGATTGCCGCCAACGGCTCCACCAGCCGCCTCTACCAGAAGCTGGTGTCGGAGGAGAAGATCGCCTCCAGCGCCGGGGGCTGGTACGCGGGCATGAACCTCGACAGCGGCACCATCGGCCTCTATGCGGTGGCGGCCCAGGGCGTCGACCTCGACAAGGTGGAAGCCGGCATCGACCGCGTCGTGCACGAGCTGCGCGAGAAGGGCGTCACGGCCGAAGAGCTCGAGCGCGCCAAGAAGGCGTTCGTCGCCGAGTTCATCTATGAATCCGACAGCCAGAGCGCGCTTGCCAGGCGCTACGCCCAGGGCGCGCTGATCGGCTTGACGATCGACCAGATCAACGACTGGCCCGTCGCCATCGGCAAGGTCACCGCCGAGGACGTCAGGCGAGCTGCCGTCAAGCACCTCGATATCCGCCGCTCCGTTACCGGCAGGCTGATGCCGACTTCGCCCGAGCCGGAGGCCGATGCCGCCCTGAAGCCGGCAGCCAACAAGTCTTGAGGGGTATGGCGATGACGGTTCTGCGGCCGATTGCAGCCGGCGCCAGGGCGGCACTCTTTGCCTGCCTCCTCGCCATCGTGGCGCTTGTTATCCCATCGAGCGGGGCCGAGGCGATGAAAATCCAAGTGGTGAAGAGCCCGGGCGGCGTAACGGCCTGGTTGGTGGAGGAGCACAGCGTCCCGCTGATGGCCATGCGCTTCGCCTTCGAGGGCGGCAACGCGCAGGACCCGGACGGCAAGGAGGGGCTGGCGCATTTCCTGGCCGGCATGCTGGACGAAGGAGCGGGCGATCTAACCTCCAAGCAGTTCCAGGAGCGCATGGAGGAGCTTGCCATGCGCATGAGCTTCGACGATGCGCGCGACGCCTTCTATGGCAGCCTCGAGACGCTGACCGAGAATCGCGACAAGGCGGTGGCGCTGCTGGCGCTGGCGCTCGGCAAGCCCCGCTTCGATCAAGACGCAGTCGACCGCGTGCGCGGCCAGCTGCTGGCAGGCCTCGCCTACGCGGCGCGCGACCCCGACCGCGTCGCCTCCGAGCAGTGGGCGGCCATGGCCTTCCCCGGCCATCCCTACGGCAGGCCGGCCGCCGGCACGCCAGCGTCGATTGACAAGATCACGCGCGATGACCTTGCCGGCTTGTGGTCGCGCACGTTCGCCAAGGACAACCTGCGCGTAGTAGTGGTGGGCGACATCGATGCGGCCAAGCTCTCCGGACTGCTCGACACCCTGTTCGGGCAGTTGCCGGCCAAGGCGAAGCTGACGCCGGTGCCGCCGACGCAGCCGGCTTCCGCCGAGAAGCAGAAGGTGATCGAGATGGCCGTGCCGCAGTCGGTGGCGCGCTTCGGCCTGCCCGCCATGCCGCGCAAGGACAAGGACTTCCTGCCCGCGTTCGTGCTCAACACCATCCTCGGCGGCGGGGTGATGTCGTCGCGGCTGTGGGAGGAGGTGCGCGAGAAGCGCGGGCTCGCCTACTCGGTCTATACCTCGGTGCAGCCCTTCCGGCGGACCTCCGTCTTCTCCGGCGGCGTCGCCACCAAGAACGAGCAAATCCTGACGTCGCTGGACGTGATCCGCGCCGAGCTCAAGCGCATTGCCGCCGACGGGCCGACCGAGAAGGAGCTGGCCGACGCCAAGAGCTACCTGACCGGCTCGTTCGCGCTGCGCTTCGACAGCAACGCCAAGATCGCCAACCAGCTGCTGTGGATCCAGCAGGAGGAGCTGGGCCTCGACTATGTCGACCGCCGCAACGGCGAGATCGACGCGGTGACGCTCGATGACATGAAACGCGTGGCCAAGCGCCTGTTCGAAGGCAAGGAGCTGATCGTCACCATCGTCGGCAAGCCGGTGGGTATGGCCGCCACGCCGCCGAAACGCAGCTGAGCCGGCCCCCGCCGGCGCTACCTCGGTTTCCGTTAAGCGCTCGACCTGGGCTTTGCTCTCGCGGGCGCCGGCTTCCTGAATGGATGCTCGGATGGCTTGCGGCCCTTGTCGGCCGCGGGCTTCCCGGCGGTCTCGATGGGCCGCGCGGATTGACCCTTGTCATCGCCGGCATTCGGAGCGCGCGAGGCGTCGGCCTGCAGCCGGCGCGGGCGCAGCCAGATGGCGGCGGGAAGCGTGCTGATCAAGAAGGTGCGCGAGGTGCTGCGGCTGAGGCACAGGCGCGCGCTGATGGTGCCGGGGATGGCGCGGATGTCCGCCAGCAGGCCCTCGGCATCCTGGATGCGCCCGTCCACGTCCACCACGACATAGCCGATCTGGCTGTCCGTCTGGCAGTATTGGGCGGCAACGTTGATGCTGCGCTGCGCGAACGCCTCGTTGAGGCGGCCGAGCCCGCCGGGCGAGTTGTGATGCACGTGCACGAAGCGGGTGCCGCTGGAGCGCGGCGGCAGCAGCACCTGCGGGAAGTTGACGGCACCGGTGGTGGAGCCGTTGTCGGCGTAGTCGACGAACTTGCGCGCGACCTCCGTGCCGATGCGCTCCTGCGCCTCCTCCGTCGAGCCGCCGATGTGCGGGGTGAGGATGACGTTGTCGAGGCCCTGCAGCGGATTGACGAATTTCTCCGCATTGGAGGAGGGCTCGGTCGGGAACACGTCGACGGCTGCGCCGGAGAGATGCTTGTCCTTGAGGGCGGCGGCCAGCGCGTCGAGGTCGACCACGGTGCCGCGCGAATTGTTGATGAAGCAGGCGCCGGGCTTCATGGAGCGGATCTCGCGCTCGCCGATCATGCCCTGCGTGTCGGCGGTCTCCGGCACGTGCATGGTGACGATGTCGCTCTTGCCCAGCAGCTCATCGAGCGAGGCCGTCGGCTCGACGTTGCCGTGGCGCAGCTTGTCGGCGCGATCATGGTAGACGACGCGCATGCCCATCGCCTCGGCGAGCATGGAGAGCTGGGTGCCGATGTTGCCGTAGCCGACGATGCCGAGCGTCTTGCCGCGCACCTCGCGCGAGCCGATCGCCGACTTGTCCCAGCCGCCCTGGTGGGCGGCGACCGAGCGCGGGAAGATGCGCCGCACCAGCATGACGATCTCGGCCATCGTCAACTCGGCCACGCTGCGCGTGTTGGAGAAGGGGGCGTTGAACACGGGCAGGCCCTTGCGCCGCGCGGCGTCGAGATCGACCTGGTTGGTGCCGACCGAGAAGCAGCCGATGGTGATGAGGCTGTCGGCCGCCTCGATCACCTCGTCGGTGAGCTGGGTGCGCGAGCGGATGCCGACGAGGTGCACGCCGGCCAGCGCCGTCTTCAGGGCCGGCGCATCGAGCGCCTTCGGGGAGCGCTCGACGTTGGCGTAGCCCGAGGCCTTGAGCGTGGCCACAGCCGTATCCGAGATGCCTTCGAGCAGGAGGATCTTGATCCCGTCCTTCGGCAGCCAGGTGTTCTGAATTTGGGTCATGGCTTCATGATCCCAATGGTTTGCGCGTCACCGCGCGACAACCGCGAGTGTTGCCCGTTCGACCAGCGTCTGCCGTTTGGCGATCGCCCCGAGCTCGGTGGCAACGGTCGTGACGGTCGAGCGGATCTGCTCGGGCGTGTGCTTGGAGGTGATGAAGAAGCGCAGGCGCGCGGCCTTCATGGGCACCGCGGGGTGGATGATCGGCAGCGCGTTGACGCCCCGCTCGAGCAGCCTGGCGGTCAGCCGCACCGCGCGGACGGGGCAGCTGACCATCACCGGGACCACCGAGTAACCGGCGCTGGTCATGGTATCGAGGCCGGCCTTCTTGGCCTCTTCCAGGAACAGGCGGCCGTTGGCCTGCAGCCGGGCAACGCGGGCCGGATCGGATTTTAGGATCTCGAGAGCGGCGAGCGCGGCAGCCGCACCCGGAGGTGACAGCCCCACCGAGTAGACGAATCCGGGCGCCTGGAACTTGAGGATCTCGATCAATACGGCGTTGCCGCAGATGTAGCCGCCGCAGCTGCCCAGCGTCTTGGAGAGCGTGCCCATCCAGATGTCGACCTGGCGGAAGTCGATGCCGAAGTGCTCGGCCGAGCCGCGGCCGGTCTTGCCCATCACGCCGAGGGAATGCGCCTCGTCGACCATCAGCCAGGCGCCGTAGCGCTTCTTGATCTCGATCAGCCGCGGCAGATCGGGGAAGTCGCCGTCCATCGAGTAGAGGCCCTCGACCACGATCAGCGCATTCTTGTGCTTGAGGCGGTTCTCCTGCAGCACCTTCTCGAGGTCGTCCAGATTGTTGTGGCGGAAGGGGAGGCTGGTCGCGCGCGACAGCTTGGCGCCCATCAGCGCGCTGTTGTGCATCAGGTCGTCGTGCACGATCAGGTCGTCCGGGTTCATCAGGACGCCGATGGTGGACACGTTGGTGGCGTGGCCGCTGACGAAGGCGATGCAGTCCTCGGTCTCGTAGAACTCGGCGAGCGCCCTCTCGAGCTGCTTGTGCAGGGCCCGTTCGCCGGCAACCAGCCGGCTCGCGGATACCGAGGTCCCGTAGCCGTCGATGGCGGCCTTGGCGGCCTCGGCGACTGCCGGCTCCTGGTTCAGGCCCAGGTAGTCGTAGGAGGCGAAGTTGACGAGCTCCCGTCCCTCGGACACGGTCGTGGCGCCGAGCCGGCCCTCGTGCGAGTGATAAAACGGGTTCTTGAGACCGAACATGCCCGCGACGCTGCGGTGCTTGTTCATCGACTGAAAGATGTCCATTTCCGCGAAGGCAATTGCCGGGGGATAAACCTGTCCGGCTCCCGTACCGCCGACGCCCGTGCCGAGCGACCTGGCGAATGAGCGTGCGGCCCCCTTGACCCCTGCCGAGGTCCGTTCGACGGCAGTCGACCAGGCGGTCTGATCCGCGCGCAAGCCCACGTCTTGGTTGCTCATCTCATCCCTTCCGTTTCAGCGCTTGCTCATCATATCGCACTGGTGGTTGCTGCCTATTTGCGTGTGCCCAAAATGGTGCATCCGAGGAAGCGGCACTGTTCCTGCCGATACAACGTGACCGGCCCGGCAGGATCAGGACGACCCAAAGCGCGTACGGCCCAGTGGAGTCCGATTCGGGCTGCGCGCCGCTTCCCTTGGCGCCGTTATTAGAGCGGTTACCCACACCATGCGACAACAGTCGCCAATGTTGCCTTACCCCACGTGGCGTGGTCAAATTGCGCGAATCTGGGCTAGCGGCGGTGCATGGAGCTCGCGATGGTGGCAGCAACGGAAACTGCGCGGTTTCTTCCCTTCCTGGAGCCGGCCGAGGAGCATGCCGTGCTCGCGACCGCCCCGTTGAAATCGTTCAACCGCAACCAGGTCGTGCTCGACCAGAACGTGATGCTGCGGGCGATCTTCCTGATCGAGGAGGGCTCGGTGCGGGTCGAGCGCCAGGACCGGGGCCAGACGGTCCCGCTCGCCATTCTGGAGGCCGGAGAGTTCTTCGGCGAGATGTCGTACGTGGATGGCTCGCCCACGAGCGCCAGGGTCATTGCCGATGCGCCGACGCGTCTGCGCATCATCGACGAAGCCACTGTCGAAAACCTGACAAAGAAGGACCCGAGCTTCGCCGGCCGCCTCTACCGCTCCATTGCCGCGATCCTCGCCGAGCGGCTGCGGCTCACCTCCATGCACCTCGACACGCTGATCGAGGGCATCGACTTCTACAGTAAGATCAGGAGCGAGATCGAGGCTGCGGCCGCCAAGCTGCCCGGGTTGGACTGGCGATCGGAGCTGGTGGAGGCCGTCATCGAAAAAGAGGGGAAGGGTTGAGGGCAGTGCAGAGGTGTGGTGTACAGCCGCTGACAGGAGAAATCGATTAGCTCCGATCCAGGCGTGCTCCTCGAGGCCAGGGGAATCGTCAAGGTGCTGGGCGCCGGCGCCGGCCAGGTGCAGGCGCTGAAGGGCGTCAACCTCGACCTGCTGCGGGGCGAGCTGACGCTACTGATGGGCCCGTCCGGCAGCGGCAAGACCACGCTGCTGTCGATCCTGGGCTGCATCCTCACGCCCAACTCCGGGACGCTGAACATCGCCGGGCATAGCACGGAGGGGCTCGGCGCCGAGGGCCTTACCGACCTCAGGCGCCAGCATGTGGGCTTCGTATTCCAGTCCTACAACCTGGTGCCGACACTCTCGGCGGCCGAGAACGTGATGCTGGCGCTGGCGCTCAGGGGCTTGCCCGGGGCGGACGCGCCGGCGCTGGCCCGGGAGGCCTTGCGCACCGTCAACCTCTCGCATCGCGCCGATGCCATGCCGAGCAAGCTCAGCGGCGGCGAGAAGCAGCGCGTGGCGATTGCCCGCGCGCTGGCCGGCGCGCCGTCCGTGATCCTGGCCGACGAGCCCACCGCCGCCCTCGACCGGGAGAACGGCATGGCCGTCATGAGCCTGCTCGCCCAGGTCGCCAAGGACAGGAGCCGCGCCGTGCTGGTGGTATCGCACGACCATCGCACGCTGGCGTACGGCGACCGGCTGATCCGCATCGAGGATGGCCGCATCGTCGGCCGCGCCCGGCGGCGGGCGGGGGCGGGAGCGCAGGCGAGCGCTCACTGAGTTTCACGGCGCCGCGCGCACGCCGATGCCCCGCATGAAGCGCTCGCGGATCTGCACGGGGTCGCGGTGGGTCGTGCCCTCGCCCGGCTTGTCGTCGATGCGGGCGGCGATCAGGGCCGGCTTCGCCGCAGAAAGCGCCGCCTCCACCAGCCGCTCGAAGTCATCCTCGTCGGAGGCCCAGGCGCTGTCGGCAAGGCCGCAGGCGCGCGCGACGGCGACGAGGTCGGTGGAGGCCGCGGCCGGGGTCGGCTGGCCGCCGGTGATCTGGTAGATGCCGTTGTCCATCACGATCAGCGTCAGGTTCTTCGGCGCCAGCGAGGCGATGGTGGAGAGGCAGCCGAGTTGCATCAACAGGGAGCCGTCGCCTTCCAGCGCGATGACGCGGCGCTTGGGTTGCGCGATCGCCACTCCGAGCGCGATCGGGAAGGCGAGGCCCATGCTACCCAGCATGTAGAAATTCTGCGGGCGCTGGCCCGCCGCCCACAGGTCGAAGTTGGTGTTGCCGATGCCGCCGATCACGGCCTCGTCGTGCTCGAGCTTGGCGACCAGCCGGCGCGTCAGGTCGGCGCGGTTCATCACCTTGGCGTTGCTGGCGTGCGCGGAAGTGGCGGACTTCTTGGGCGTCTTGGTCATGGGGTGCCAGCCTCTCAAGCCTTGAACACCTTGCCGCCGGTGAGCAGCGGCGACAGGATCAGCGCCACCGGCGCCTGCGTCGTCACCGCCTGCTTGATCGAGCGGTCGAGGATGAACTCGAGCTCGTCGAGGCGGGTGACGGTGTGGGTCTCCACCGCCAGCGACTCCAGCACCGGCCGCATGGTGCGGCACACCAGCGCCTGGCCCCAGTTGAACTCGCCGAGCGTGCCGCGCTCGGACACCAGCATGATCAGCGGGATCTGGTAGGGGACGGCGAGCGAGGCCAGCACGTTGGCGAGCGTGGCGAAGCCGCTGGTCTGCATCAGGATCGCCCCGCGCATGCCGCCCATCCAGGCGCCCGCCAGGATGCCGACCGCCTCTTCCTCGCGTGCGGTTGCGAACGCCGTGAAATAGCGATCGGCGTGGATGGCCTCGATCAGCGGCGTCAGCACCCGGTCGGGCACGTAGGTGACGAGTTTCACTTCATTGCGCTTGAGCGTATCGAGCACGACCTCGTGCCAGCTCGGGGGCTCCGCCTTGGCGACCTGCATTGCAATCTCCTTCGATTTGTGCGCGCTGCCGCCAGGCGCAGCTCGACTGGTCTCAGAATCTGCATAGGACCAATCGGCTCAGAAGTCATCTCTCGCCGCACCTCATTCGAGGATGGCTTGCACGCCCTTGGCCTTGACGATCGCGAGCAGACGGGCCGCTGTGCCGCGCGGACGCTTTTCCTCGCGTTCCCACTGGCTGAGCGTGCTGGTGCCGACATTGAGGATGCGGGCGAACACCGCCTGGCTCATGTTGGCCTTTTCGCGGAGGGCGACGATTTCGCGGCCCGAAGGTGGCTTCAGTCGCTCGATCTTGGAGAGGTCCACGTGCCTGGCCGTAATCTTGTCGTAGTCGGTTTTGGTCATCAGGCCGGAGCGATGGAGCCCCTCGGCTGTTGCAAGCAATTCCGCCATCCGACGGGCCCGGCCGGTCATTCTCTTAGTCATGATACACCTCCGTCAGGTGGCCGTCGGCGATTGCGGCTTCGATCCAATCGTCGTCGCCCTCGAGCATGACACGGCCCGTGATCTTCCAGCGCGACAGCTCATCGTCATCGATGTTGTCGCGCTCGTTCTTGCCAAAACCGTATAGGAACACCGAGCGCTCGCCGGCACGGTAGGCGATGATCGTCCGGTAGCCGCCACGCTTGCCTTGCCCCGGCCGCGCGATGCGCTGCTTGATGAGTCCACCGCCCAGATCAGCATCGACAAGCCCCTTGCCGGCGTCATCGACCGCCCTCCATAGGGCGGTATCTTTGATACCTTCTTTGCGCTGGAAGCGCCGAAAGGTCTTGGCTGCAAAAACCCTCATCCACAGTAATCCTAGCACATTGTGCTATAGCACATTTGCTCATGAAAATGCAACTCGGGGAGATTGTTCGCGCGATTATTCCTTGCCCACCCCAGCCGAACAATCGCTCTAGCCGGACTCAAAGGCCATAGAGCTTTGCCGGGTTGGCAACCAGGATTTGCGCCTGCGTCGCCGCGTCCGGCACCCAGCGCTGGAACAGCTCGAACAGGTGGCCCACGTCCGGCATCTCGGTCTCCATGCGCGGATGCGGCCAGTCTCCGCCCCACACCAGCCGCTCCGGGTTGGCCCGCACCAGCGCCTGCATGAAGGGCTGCGCGTCGGGATAGTCCGGCGGCCGGCGGCTGATGCGGTGCGCGCCGGAAAGCTTCACCCAGCACCCGCCCTCGCCGACGAGACGCAGCAGGCTCCGGAATCCGGGGGTGCCGGTACCGGCGCTCGCCTCCGATCGCCCCATGTGGTCGATCACGAAGGGCAGCCCCAGCGACTTCAGGACGGGAAGCGTGTCGGGCAGGTCCTTGACGTCGATCCAAAGCTGCATGTGCCAGTTAAGCTCGGCCATCACCGGCGCCAGCGTGCGGGCGGCCTCCAGCGGCACGCCGCCGCGGTAGTGCAGGTGGCCGTCGCGGAAATAGTGGTTGAAGCGCAGGCCGCGCACGCCGAGCCTGGCCCAGCGGCGCAGCTCCGCCGGCGCGATATCCGCGTCCGCCACCGCCACGCCGCGCAGCCGCTCAGGGCATCGCGCCAACGCATCGAGCATGGAGGAGTTGTCGCGGCCATGCGCGCTGCCCTGCACCAGCGCGCCGCGCGCGAAGCCGACAGTGTCCAACATCGCCAGGTACTTGGCGAGCGGCGCATCGGGCGGCGTGTAGCTGCGGTCGGCCGCGTAGGGGAACTGCGGCGCCGGGCCGAACACGTGCGCATGCGTGTCGCAGGCACCGGGCGGCGGCGGCACCTTCGGCCGGGTCGGCTCACGCGGCGGGGCACACGCGGGGATCGTCGGCATGACGTCTCGTTCGGCTGGGGACATTTGCGCGATCGGCTCTGGGACGGCATAGTTCCACGGCTGACCCGCCCCGCGCAATTCCTTCCCCCCCTTCTCGCGAGAGTCCCGCTCGATGCCCGCCAACACCAAGCGCGTGTTCTACGTCAAATACCTGGCGCACACGATCTTCGCCGAGCTGCTGGGCACCCGGCCCGACATCAGGCTCGACCGGCTCGAGAACGAGAGCTCGGAGCAGAGCGCCGCGCCCATCCTCGCTGCCGCCCACGCCTTTCAGATCGGCTCGGCGCGCGACGAGGTCGCCCGCACCTACCACGTCGACCGGCACTTCCTCGAGCGCGCGCCCAACCTGTTGATCGTGTCGTGCAACGGCGCGGGCTACGACACGGTCGATGTCAAGTCCTGCAGCGAGGCGGGCGTGCTGGTGCTCAACCAGGCCGGCGGCAACCGGCAGTCGGTCGCCGAGCACGTGCTGGCCATGCTGCTCACCCTCTCCAAGCGCATCATCGAGGCGGACCGGCGCATGCGCCGCGAGGACGGTCTCGACCGCAACACCTTCATCGGCACGGAAGCCTACGGCAAGACCATCGGCATCGTCGGCCTCGGCCACGTCGGCAGCCGCATCGCCGAGCTCACCCGCGGCCTGTTCGGCATGCAGGTGCTCGCCTACGACCCCTATCTCTCCGCCGACGAGATGGCGGGGCGCGGTGCGGAGAAGGTCGAGCTCGATGGGCTCCTCCGCCGCGCCGACTACGTGTCGGTCAACTGCCCGCTGACGGAGGAGAGCCGCGGCATGCTCGGTGCCAAGCAGTTCGCACTGATGCAGCCGCACGCGATCTTCATCACCACTTGCCGCGGCTTCATCCATGACGAGGCCGCGCTGGCCGAGGCGCTGCGCAACAAGGCGATCGCCGGCGCCGGCCTCGACGTGTGGACCAAGGAGCCGCCGCCCACCGACCACCCGCTCCTGCAGTTCGACAACGTGCTGGTGAGCCCGCATACCGCCGGCATCACCAAGGAAGCGCGCGCCAATATGGGCAAGATCGCCGCCCTGCAGCTCATCGATGCCCTCGACGGCAAGCGCCCGCCGCGCATCGTCAACCCCGAGGTGTGGCCGCTCTACGCCCGCCGCTTCGCGCAGGGGCTCGGCAGCGCGCCGGGCTGATCCCCTCTCCCCGCAAGCGGGGAGAGGGAGAAGAGCGATAATCGAGCGCTATCGGTTTTGACCCCATTCGGCATTTCAGTTGCAGGCCCATCCTGGCCATTGTCGCGAGCGTCGGAAGCGGCTCTCGAGCCGCAAGACCGTCGTGCTGCTGTCGGCCGACCTGTTCCACGACAAGGACGACGCGCACATGATGTGATGCGTTTGTGAGCAGTCCCGATCGGGGGGAGGCGGAGCCCGGTGGCCCCCCTCCTACCCCTGCAGCGCGGCCCACATGGCGCGGTCGCGCTCGGCCGTCCAGATGCGGGGCGTGTCGATACCCTGGGCCTCGTCGTAGGCGCGCGACACGTTGAAGGGCTGGCAGTGCTCGAAGATCGGCCAGTTGCCGTACTTGGGCCGCATGGCCGCGGTGGCCGCGTCGAAGCATTCTTTCAGCGGCGCGCCGCGCGCCACGCCGCGCTGCACCGGCTGGTAGAGGTCGCGCAGGAACTCGCGCGTGAGGGCGATGCCCTCGGCGACGGTGTCGACGCCGACCAGCGCATCGCCGCGGCCGGGCACCAGGGCGTCGGCCTTGACGCGGTCGAGGCGGGCGAGCGTGTTGGGCCAGTCCGTGAAGTGGCCGTCGCCGCAGTAGCAGGCCGACTTGTATTCGACGATGTCGCCAGAGAAGACCACGTTGGCGTCGGGCACGTAGGCGACGATGTCGCCGGCGGTGTGGGCGCGGCCGATGTGTCTGAGCTCGACCCGGCGCTTGCCCAGGTAGAGCGTGATGTGGCGATGGAACGTCACCGTCGGCCAGGTCAGGCCGGGGATGGTGTCGGCAGCCTGAAACAGGCGCGGGAAGCGGCCGTACTCTGAGTCCCAGTCCTCCTTGCCGCGCTCGGCGATCATGGCGCGGCAGGTGTCGGACGCCAGGATCTCCTGCGCCTTGTAGGCCGAGGCGCCGAGCACGCGCACGGCGTGGTAGTGCGAGAGCACGACATACTTGATCGGCTTGTCGGTGACCTGCCGCACGCGGTCGATGACCAGCTGGGCCATCACCGGCGTCGCCTGCGCGTCGATGACGATGACGCCGTCGTCGCCGACGATGACGCCGCTGTTGGGATCGCCCTCGGCCGTGAAGGCATAGAGGTCGCGGCCGATCTCGGCGAAGGTGATCTTCTTCTCGGCCATGTCGCCGGTGGAGGCAAAGGTCTTCGACATTGGTTTGCTCCCCTGCAGTGAGTTGGGGTCAGACCCCTACGCGCGCGCTGTCCGCCGTTGTCGCCCGAGCTTAGGGGTCTGACCCCATGGCTCCGTCATTTGCTGTACCGCACCACCTGCTGATCGATGGCGCCGAAGATGGAGCGGCCGGCCTCGTCCAGCATCTCGACGCGCACGCGGTCGCCGAATTTCAGGAAGGGGGTCCTCGGCTTGCCCTCGAGGATCGTCTCCACGGTGCGAAGCTCGGCGAGGCGCAAGGGTGCAGTGCAGCGGGCTGCGTCGAAATCGACGATTTCGAAAGGGGCCGAGCGGGTTCCATCCACAGCCTCGTTCAGCTCCGCATAGATGCGGGCCAGCTTCAGTTGCGTGGTCTGCCAGTCGTCCAGTAGCTGTTGCAGCGTGTGCAGGCCTGCGACCGCGGATTCGGCCCTGACCGCCTTCGCCAGATCGCGCGAAACCACCACCAGCGTGCCATCGCGCGTGCCGTCACGGAAAGTTGCGAGTTTCATGTTGCCGACATGTCCGCTAAGCTGAATTGAAAAGACAAGGGTGGGAGGAAGCATCCGTGAAGCGCAGAGAGTTCTTGCGGGTCGGCGCCGCCACCGCGCTCGCCGCGCCGGCCGTGGCAGCGCCCGCAATTGCCCAATCCGCGCCCGAGATCAAGTGGCGCATGACCTCGAGCTTTCCCAAATCGCTGGAACCCATCTTCGGCGCCGGGCAGATGCTCAGTCACTACGTCGCCGAGGCCACCGACAACAGATTCCAGATCCAGCCGTTCCAGGCCGGCGAGCTGGTGCACAGCCTGCAGGCGCTGGGCGCGGTCAGCAGCGGCTCGGTGGAATGCGCTCACACGCCAACCTACTATTTCAGCGGCAAGGACCCGACGCTCGCCTTCGGCACCGGCATCCCGTTCGGGCTCAACAGCCGGCACCAACACGCGTGGTGGACCTTCGGCGGCGGCGCCGAGATCGTCAATGCCTCGCTGCGGCGGCTCAACGCCTACGCCATGCCGGCCGGCATCACCGGCGTGCAGATGGGTGCCTGGTTCAAGAAGGAGATCCATTCGGTCGACGACCTCAAAGGTCTGCGGTTCCGCATCTCGGGCATGGGCGAGGCGGTGCTGCGGCGCGTCGGCGCGGCACCCCAGCACATGCCGCACTCCGACGCTTTCACGGCCCTCGAGCATGGCACCATCGATGCCGCCGAATTCGTCGGCCCCTACGACGACGAGAAGCTCGGCCTGCCCAGGGTGGCCAAGTACAACTACTACCCTTGCTGGTGGGAAAGCGGGGGCATGGTGCACATGGTCGTCAACCTCGAGAAATGGAGCGCGCTGCCCAAGGCCTATCAGGCGATCCTGGCCCGGGCCTGCGATGCGGCGAACTGGTGGCTGCTCGCCAAGTACGACTTGGTGAACGCGCCGGCACTCAAGCGGCTGGTGGCGGCGGGGGCCGTGCTCAAGCCCTTCCCGCAGCCCGTGATGGAAGCGTTCTACCGCGCCGCCAACGAACATTTCGCCGAGCTCGCGGCCAAGGACGTGCAGTTCAAGAAGGCGTTCGATTCGATCAACGCGTTCCGCAAGGAAAGGGTGCCCTGGTGGGAAATCTCCGAGCACGCCTACGACAGCTTCATCATCAGCACACGCAAAGGGGCGTGAGCCGAACACCTCATTTGGTCCCGGTGAAGTTCTTCTCCAGCGGCGTCCAGCACTCCGCGTAGTCCTCCTGCAGCGTCTCCAGCTCGGCGGCGAACCTGGTCAGGTGCTGGGGAAAGCGCGTCTCGAACATGAAGGCCATGGTGCCGGTGAGCTTGACGGGCTCAAGCTCCACCTTGGTGGCGCGGTCGTAGGCCGTCTTGTCGGGCCCGTGCGGCAGCATGCAGTTGTGCAGGCTCATGGCCCCGGGCACGAAGCCCTCGGGCTTGGCGTCGTAGACGCCGTAGATCAGCCCCATGAACTCCGACATGATGTTCATGTGGTACCAGGGTGGGCGGAACGAATGCTCCGCCACCTGCCAGCGCTCCGGAAAGATCACGAAATCGATGTTGGCGGTGCCGGCCGTCTCCGACGGCGCGGTGAGCACCGTGAAGATCGACGGGTCGGGGTGATCGAACAGGATCGCGCCCACCGGCGAGTAATGCCGCAGGTCGTACTTGTAAGGCGCGTAGTTGCCGTGCCAGGCGACGACGTCGAGCGGCGAGTGGCCGATGTCAGCGACGTGGAACCCGCCGCACCACTTCACCGTGAGGCGCGATTTCTCCTCGCGATCCTCGAAGGCGGCGACCGGCGTCTTGAAGTCGCGCGCGTTGGCGAGGCAGTTGGCGCCGATCGGCCCGCGGTCGGGAAGGGTGAACTTGGCGCCATAGTTCTCGCACACGTAGCCGCGCGCGGGGCCGTCCACCAGCTCGACCTTGAACTTGACGCCGCGCGGGACGATGCAGATCTCGCCGGGCTCGGCCTCTATCCTGCCGAACTCGGTGAAGAAGCGCACCCGGCCCTGCTGCGGCACGACCAGCATCTCGCCATCGGCGTTGTAGAAGTAGTCGTGCTCCATCGATTGGGTGGCGAGGTAGACGTGCGCCGCCATGCCGGCCTGCGTATTGACGTCGCCGGCCGTGGTCATGGTGCGCATGCCGGTCAGGAACGTGAGCTTGTCCTTCGGGATCGGCACGGGGCCCCAGCGCAACTGTCCGATCGGGCGGTCGTGCTCACCTAAGCAAGGCGCCGTCTTCCAGTGCGGCAGCGACGTCTTGTTGAATTTCTGCGCGTGCCGCACCGATGGGCGGATGCGGTAGAGCCAGGAGCGCTCGTTGGTGCCGCGCGGCGCGGTGAAGGGGGAGCCCGACAGCTGCTCGGCGTAGAGCCCATAGGCCGCGCGCTGCGGCGAGTTCTGGCCGACGGGCAGCGCGCCCGGCAGCGCCTCGGTCTCGAAATCGTTGCCGAAGCCCGGCATGTAGCCGGCGGGCGTCGCCTGCGTCCATTGCACCTTGCCGGCGTCCACGATCTTGCTGCCGTCTGCCATAGCGGTCCTCCAATGGTTGCCATCCCGGAATTGTGCGAAGCGAAATATCCGGGGCCCAGACCGCGCCTGTTGCCCTGGGTCCCGGCTCTTCGCGCATTCGCGCTCCGGCCGGGATGACAGCGCGGGTTGCATTTGCCCATGATAGCCGGTCGCTGCACGCAAGCGCAAAGAGGGCTGCCGTGCTCAAGCTCTACCGCGCGCTGTCGCGCTCCGGCCGGGACGCAAGGCTCGAGGATCGCCCGCATTCGACACGGCTGCAAGTGGCAACATGCCGTCGCTTCGCTGGGGTGCAGTGCGTTTACTGCATCGAAGGCTATCCCCGCTTTCCCGGCCGAGCGCATAGTGCTCGCGTCTCCGGTCGTGACGGGACGTGGATCGATCCGTTCTTCACGTGGCCGGGGACCGGCGCCTGGACGGCGGGCCGACGGATGGCCCAAGATCCGGGGTGCCCGGGACAACCGCTGCCGGCGAAGCGTCCAGCAATGGCGCGGGGTTTCGGCGGCCGCCTTGAGTGGCTCAAGGCCGACGCGAAGCTCTCGAAACGGGGGCGGAGCGGACGGCCAAAGTGTGGACCGGGTCAAAAATCGCCGAGCGCGGGTGCCGAAAGGCGGCCCGTTTGCAAATTGCCGGCTGCCTCAGGCACCCGTGCCCCGTCATTCACCCACCGA
>Ga0080064_1003928_pt1 | contig 20168 bp, 19 predicted proteins | sample Subgrocontami54m_FD_69260 | JGI IMG/M metagenome (GOLD analysis project Ga0080064, IMG submission 69260) | Subsurface groundwater microbial communities from S. Glens Falls, New York, USA - GMW46 contaminated, 5.4 m (SPADES assembly) (version 2) ...
CGTAAGGGCGTGCGACCGCAGGATCACGCCCTTACGGGCATGATCCACCGCGCCCTCACGGGCGCGACTCCAGCGATCGTGCATTCCGGTATCCCGTGGAACTTAGTGCGTCCTACTTAGCCGTCGCATCCCTTTGCGGCGCCCCTCCCCCGTATCCGTGTGCATCCGTGGTATCCGTGGATCGTCCCCGCATGCCGCGATCCCGCTACTTCAGGGGCAGTGCGACCTGCACACACTCCCCGTCGCGGAGCACGTCCAGCGTCACCTCGTCCATCCCCTCCGCCTGGCCGAGCAGGTAGCCGAAGTTCACGGGGTTCGAGGGCTGGAAGGCCTCGATCTTGCCCTCCGCCCCACCCTTCCCCGGCCCTCTCGGCACGTGCGCCCGCCAGAGGACGTCCCCGCCCCGCAACCCCGCACGCTCCGCCCGAGACCCCTGAGTCACCGAGACCACCTTCACACCCAGCGTCACCAGCCACGTCTGGCGGTCGATCTCCCCAAGCCCCTCCACGGACAGTCCCGCCGAGGAAATCCGCGCGCGGTGCTTGTCGTATTCCGGAATCTCGGGGAGCGCGTCCTTCTCGAAGTTCTCGGGGATTGCCCTCGCCCGCCCTTGCGCCTCGAGGAACTCCGCCGGCGTCCAGGTCTCCACCACGCCGCGCAGGTTGCGACCCGTCCACGAGAAGCGATCGGGCGTCCCGTCGTAGAACGACACCGAGCCGTCCAGCACCTCCTCGCCGTACCTCGCGACGATCGCCGAGCGGAACCCTGCCTGGTCCGTCGCCTGGAAGAACGCCTCGCGCAGCTCCTCCACCGTCGGGAACGACGGCACGCCGACCGGCGTCACGCCGTACGGCCTCGTCACGTTCCAGAGGCCGCGGAGCTCATCCCGTTCCGTCTCCCTGCGGAACAGCGGGTCGTGCGGGAGCGCCGAGAGCCCCTCCGGGACCCCCTCCAGCCCGCGCTGACGGCGCATCTCCTCCACCGCGCGGAGCGTCTCCTGCGCCGCGGCCAGGACCTCCTCGCGGCGGCCCCTCGTGGGCGGCTGCGCCAGCAGGTGGTCGATCGTCCACAGCCCGCGTCGCGCCTGCCTCCAGGCGGCGAGCCAGCCGTCTGACAGGTAGTCCACCGCGATAAACTCGCGGATCGTGAACCAGTTCACGCCGAGGTTGAACAGGTTGTCCGTGGTCTCCTCCACGTGGCGGACCGTCCCCCTCACCCGGACCCACACACGCGGCGCGTCTCCCAGCGACTTCGGCTCCGAGAGGAACGCAAGGAGCGACCTGCCTCCGAGCGGGAGCCCTTCGATCCACGTCGCGGACTCCGCCTCGAGGACGTACGGCGCCGTCGCCATCGTCTGCTTCACCGCGGTCGCCTGGTCGGTCACGTGCAGGGTCCCGTCCTCCCACCTCACGAGGAAGCCGTCGATCGTGACCAGCTCGCCGTCGGGCGCCACGGGAGGCGCCACCACGGGGTCGTTCCGCATCGGCGGCTCAGGCGTGTCGCCCGGCGCGGCCGGCGGCGTGGGGGTCGTCGTGACCGTCGGAAGTGTCGGCGCGGCTGAGGCGGTCCGGGGCCCCGCGGTCCGAGTCAGCCTCACGGCGGCGATCAGAGCGATGCTGACCGTGGCCAGGAGGAGCATCACCACGGCGAACGGTCCGGTCATCGCCGAGGCGGCCGCCACCGCGAGAGGGCCGCCGGCAGGGGCCGGGGGAGGCAGCGACGGGATGCGCAGCAGCTTCGTGGTGAGCTCACCCGGCACGGCCTCGGCCTCCGCGGCTTCGAGCGCGGATTCGACGGAGCCGATCGCCGCGAGGACCGCGGCCCCCGCGAAGGCCTCGCGCAGGCGGCCCACGCCGGCGTGGATCCGCGAGGCGATCGTCCCCGGAGGCACGTCGAGCGACTCCGCAACCTCCGCGTGCGTGAGCCCCTGGAAGTAGTGGAGGGCGACGGCGAGGCGCTGATCGACCGGCAGGTCGTCGACGGCCGCGCGAATCTCGGCCTGGACGGCGGCATCGGGGGGTGACATCGGCGTGCTCCTCCTGGGGGCGGCCTGCTCTTCGTGGCGGGAGCGCCTCTCCTGGGAGCGGAGGGCGTTGAGCGCGGCGTTCACGGCCACGCGTGCGACGTACGCCTTCGGGCTCGCGACGCCCTGCGGGATGCCGCGCTCCTGGAAGAGCCTGAGGAACACCTGCTGCGCGACGTCCTCGGCCCCCGCGGGGTCCCGGAGCACGCGCAGCGCGACGTGGTACACCATCCCCTGGTGCTCGTGGACCAGGGCCTCGAAGTCCAGCCCCTTGGGTGATGCGAGGGAGTTCATCGGTCCGTCCTCCATTCGGCTTCCTCCCTCAAGACACCGCCCGCGCCCCGCCTCTTCGGGGAATTCTGGCCTCGACGCGGATTGTACCAACGCCATTCAGGCCAAGGGGATGGGAATGTGGCACTGGGTGTCGGCGCTTGATACGCTGCCGTTTCTCGCATTCCGACGGGCCACTGCACGATGGGCGACCTGGCGACGACCTGCTACCTGTTCCTGATCGCGATCGTCCTCGCGCTGCTCGAGGTCCAGATCGAGGGACCCGATGGGTGGGCGTGCAAGCTGCCGACGTGGCGCCTCCTGAACCCGAGGCTCCTCGCGTGGACGAACGGGAAGCCGGTCACGGGGTACCACGTCTGCATGATTGGGCTCCTGCTCCTCCTCTTCCACCTCCCATCCGTGCGCGGGCCATGGTCGTGGCGCGCGGAGGGCGAGCTCCTCTCGGAGTTCTTCCTCGTCGCGGTCTTCTGGGACTTCCTCTGGTTCGTGCTGAACCCCCACTACGGGCTTCGCCGGTTCCGCGCGGGCGAGGTGTGGTGGTGCAAGCGGTGGGCGCTGGGACTGCCGGTGGACTACTGGAGCGGGCTGGCGCTCTCCGCGGGGTTGGGCGCGGTCTCCGGCAATCCGGGCCTCGGCCACGGGGCGCAGCGCTGGGCGGTGACCTTCGGCGTGCTGTGCGCCCTGACGCTACTCACCGCGGCGATCGCGCACCCCTGGACGGGCGCCCCGCCTCCTCGAGCCGGCGCATGAGGAGAGACGGCGTCTTCCGCATCCAGATTGAACCGCCAAGGGCGCCAAGAACCGCCAAGGCTTGGCGGGGCTTGGCGGCCTTGGCGGTGAAGAAAATCCAGGTGACCACGCCTCTGCCGGGATGCGGTCCGATAGAGTGTCGGGGCCCTTTCCTTCGACGCCATCGTGGGCGACCCGCGCTTCGCCAACGTGGTCTCGGTGCGCCTGGCCCAGGAGCACGGCCGCACGCGCTTCCTGCCGCTCCACCGTGCGGAAGTCCTCGGCGTGCCGTGAGGAGTGGGCGGCCTTCGATGCGAGCCCCTACCTCGTGGCGGCATCGACGAGGCGCAGCGCACAGCCGAGCAGGGGACTCTGGAAGAACCCGTCGCGATCCCGCTTCAGCGGGACGAAGACGCCCTTGCGAAGCTCGAATCCCGACGCGTTGCGCCCATCCGGCCACGCGTAGTAGTACTCGCGCACGCCGCTCATCTGGTAGGCGAGGAACTTGACGCCGTGGGGCGCCTCATCGCGCTCGTGCGTCCCCTCCGACAGGATCTCGAGTACGAGCTCGGGCACGCGCCCGACCGTCTTCGTCCCCTTCAGGTACTCGACCTGGGGCGTCGCGTGGATCACGAAGTCCGGATGCACCACCGTGTTCGGAGGCTTCGGCAAGCGGTGCCTCGCATCCGCCGAGAGCCTCCAACCTCTGGCCTTGACGACCGGCCTCAGGACGCTTGAAAGACTGACGTCGGCCTCACCCGATTCCAGGTTCCCCGGCGCCATCGGCAGTACCCACCCTCCGATCAATTCGATAGGGTTGTCCTCGTCCACGTCGAGGGCCTCGAAGTCCTCGGCGCGGAAGGGTCCCGTCCCTTCGGGATGGATCTCGCCCCACTCCGCGTCGGGTGGGAGGGTCGCCATGGAAGTCGCTCGCGTCTTCATGCCGTCACGCTATCACCGCCCCGTGGGCCCGTCAAGCCGCCCCGTGCCGCCGCGCTCGCGGCGGAAGGTCTTCTCGCGGCGCGCCTCCCTCAAGCGGCGGACCTCCTCGAAGACCCACGTCAGGTGCACCAGGCCCCCCTCCACCTCCACCTGCACCGGCGAGCAGCGCTTCTGCAGGAAGCCGATGAGCTGCACGTCGCTCTCCCGCGCGCGCGCGCGGAAGCCCAGGATCCCGCGCGACTCCGCCGCCTGCGTGAGCTGGTCCAGCAGCCCCGCCGCAATCCCCTTCCCCTGGAAGTCCTCCCTCACCAGCACCACGATCTCCGCCATGTGCGTCGAGCGTTCCACGTCGTAGCGGCCCACGCCGACCATCGCATCGCCCCCCGAAGCCCCCGCGAAGGCCCCGATCGACATCTGCTCGTCGTAGTCCGCCGTGCAGAGCCTCTGCACCTCGTCGCGCTCCAGCCTCGCCACCGGCTTTCCCAGCCGCGGGTAGAAGATCCCCTCCTCCCGCGAGTACAGCAGGTCCCGCATCAGCCTCTCGTCCACCGGCCCGATCGGCCGGAGCCGAACCGGGCCCCCCGCGACATCGATCGAGCGCTCCAACTCCAGCGGGTACGGGTGCGCCTCCTCGGGGAGCGGGAGCTGGTCCACGTACACGCAGCGCCGCTTCCTCGCCGCCGCGAGCAGCTCTCCGCGGAAGTCCGGGTGCGCGATCGAGATCAGCGCGAGGGCCCGCTCCCGCACCGTCCGCCCGTGGAGGTCCGCGATCCCGTGCTCCGTGACCACGTAGTGCACGTCGCCCCGCGTCGTCACGACGCCCGCCCCCTCGTCCAGGACGGGCGCGATGCGCGAGACCGTCCCGTCCTTCGCCGTGGATGGCAGCGCGATGATCGGCTTTCCGCCCGGCGACCTCGCCGCGCCGCGGATGAAGTCGACCTGCCCGCCGATCCCGCTGAAGAACCGCGTCCCCAGCGAATCCGCGCAGACCTGGCCCGTGAGGTCGACCTGGAGCGCCGAGTTGATCGCCACCATCTTGTCGTTCCGCGCGATCGTGAACGGGTCGTTCGTGAACTCCGACGGGCGGAACTCGAAGAACGGGTTGTCGTTGATGAACTCGTAGAGGCGCTTCGTCCCCATGCAGAACGACGAGACGACCTTTCCCGGGAGGAGCGTCTTGCGCCGCCCCGTCACCGCCCCCGATTCGATGAGCGCGAGGAGGCCGTCCGAGAACATCTCCGTGTGCACCCCGAGGTCGTCGCGGTCGCCGAGGTGGCGGAGCGCGGCGTCGGGGATCGTGCCGATCCCCATCTGGAGCGTCGCCCCGTCCTCGACGAGCGAGGCCGCGAGGAGTCCGATCCGGTCGGAGACCTCGTCGATGCGCGAGGGGGGGAGCTCCAGGATCGGCTCGTCGACCTCGACGAGGGCGTCCAGGCGGCTGACGGGGATGAACGAGTCGCCGAGCGTGCGCGGCATGCGCGGGTTCACCTCGGCAATCACCATGCGGGCGCGCGCGACGGCGGCCTTCACGACATCGACGGAGATTCCGAGCGAGCAGAAGCCGTGCCGGTCCGGGGGCGTGACCTGGATCATTGCCACGTCGACGCGGAGACGACCCTTGTGGAACAGACTCGGGATCTCCGAGAGGAAGATCGGCGTGTAGTCGGCGCGTCCTTCCCGGACCGCCTCCCGCACGTTGGCGCCGATGAAGAAGGCGTTGTGGCGGAAGGACCGCTCGTAGGCGGCATCGACGTACGGCGCGTCCCCGCGGGTGAGGAGATGGAAGATCTCCACGTCGCGGAGCTGCGGCGCGCGCGCCACGAGGGCGCGGACGAGCGACTGCGGCTCGGCGCAGCCGGACCCGATGAAGAGGTGGTCCCCGGAGCGAACGCACTGGACGGCCTGGGCGGCGGTGGTGGAGTTCGGCATGGGTGCCTCCGGCGGCGGGGCGACGTGAGTCCGGATAGCACCGGGAGCGCGGCAGGTCAAGGGATGGGCGCTATTCGCCCGCGAAGAACATCCAGAGGCCGATGGCGACGAAGGCCCCCGCGGCCAGCTTGTGGAGGACCTTCTCGGGGACCACCTTCATGAGCGCCGTGCCGAAGAGGGCGCCGACGAGCGTCACGCAGACCAGGGCGAGCGAGGCCCCGAGGAAGACGGCCCAGGTCTTGCCGGTCTTCCCCACCATGCTGATCGCCGCGAGCTGCGTCTTGTCCCCTATCTCGGCGAGGAAGACCAGCCCGAACGTGGTCGCGAACACCTTCCAGTCCATGCGGTCCTCATGCGGTGGATCGGCGGGGCAGGGGGTTGTACCTCTTCGGGAAATCCCAGATCCCAAATCCAAAATCCCAACGAAATCCCAAATCCTCAATTCCAACCCACGCGCTTCCCCTCGTGTTGGGATTCAGGATTTGGGATCTGGGATTTCCCGACGGGGCAGGCCCTCGCGGACCCGCCCCGTCGATGTCCTACGGTCGGTGGCTAGCGGCACGCGCCGTTGCTGCCGTGCTTCGCTCCCGTCGGGATCTCGGCGAGCAGCTCGCCGTTCTCGTTCACCTGGGGGTACCGATACACGTCGCCGCGGTAGTTGCGGAAGACCCACTCCCGCTCCCCCCGCGTCAGCGCGTACTCGGGCACGAGCGGCACCTTGCCGCCGCCGCCGGGAAGGTCGACCACGAAGTGCGGGATGGCGAGACCGCTCGTCCACCCGCGCAGCTTCCGGATGATCTCGATCCCCTTCTCGATCGGCGTGCGGAAGTACCCCGTCCCCTTCGTCACGTCCGCCTGGTAGAGATAGTAGGGCCTGGTCCTGCACTTCAGGAGCACGTGGAAGAGCTTCTTCAGCACTTCCGCGTCGTCGTTCACGCCCTTCATCAGCACGCACTGGTTCATGCACGGGAACCCGTGGTCCGCGAGCCGCTTCAGGGCGTCCTGCGCCTCCGGCGTCACCTCGTCCGGGTGCGCGAAGTGCACCATCATGTAGATCGGGTGGTGCTTCTTCAGCGTCGTGCAGAACTTCTCCGTGATCCGCTGCGGAAGCGCGCCCGGTATCCTCGTCCCGATGCGGATGATCTCCACGTGCGGGATCGCCCGAATCGATCCGATGATGAAGTCCAGGTCCTCGTCCTTGAGCATGAGCGGGTCGCCGCCCGAGAGGATCACGTCCCTCACCTCGGGATGCGCCTTGATGTAGTCGATCCCCTGCTGCAGCGCCTTCCTGGGAATCAGTTCGGGATCGCTCACCTTCCGCTTCCGCGTGCAGAAGCGGCAGTAGTAGGCGCACTGGTGCGAGACCAGGAAGAGCACCCGGTCCGGATACCGGTGGGTGATGTTCGGCACCGGCGACATCGAGTCCTCGGCGAGCGGATCGTCCCGCTCCCCGGGTGCGTCCATGAGCTCCTGGGGGTCGGGCATGACCTGCTTCCACAGCGGGTCCATCGCCTCCCCGTTCCCCAGGCCCGGCAGACCCGTCTGTCCGTCCTCCAAGCGCTTCTTCAGGACGTCGAGGAAGTACTTGTTGATCCGGATCGGGAAGTGGGCGTCGACCGACCTGACCGCGCCCGTATCGACCCCGGGGAAGGCCGCCTCGAACTGCTTGGGCGTATTGATGCCTTCCGCCAGGAGCCGCTGCCACTCCTCCATGTCCTAGGCCCCTCCATAAGAGAACCGCTTCCCGTACTCCACCTTGTCGTCGCCGACGAAGTAGAAGTCACGGACCCGCGCCAGCTCTTCGTACTGGTGTCGTAGGTAGAAGGCCCTGGTGCCCTCGTACCTGGGTTGGGAAGAGGTCTCGATCACGAGCATTCGCGCCCGCTCCCGCTTCACCCACTCCTCCACGAAAAGGAGGAGGCGGGAGCCGACGCCGCGTCGCTGTTCCCCGGGCCCGACCGCGATCCAGTACAGGTCCCAGACCGCGTCCGTGCACGGGGTGCGCCCGAAACAGACATATCCCGAGAGTCGCCCCTTGTCGTCCAACGTGCACCAGAGCTCGTAGTCCTTCTGCTCCGGCTCGGCCAGAGCGAGGTCCACGATCTCCATTGCAACGTCGATCTCCTGGGGCGTGAAGACCCCCGTCTTCTCCAGCAGCGCCTGCACCGCATCGCGGTCGCTCGGGCGCAGCCGGTGAACTTCGATCCCCGTGGTCGCCTGCGTCACTACGCGCCCGCCTTCGCCGGCTCGGGCGTCGCGGCATGTTTCCCGTTCTTCCGACGCTCGAGTGCGAAGCCGATCACGCGCAGCACGAACTGGTCGTACGTCCAACCGTACGCCTTCACGCTGCGGATCAGCCCCGCGTCGTCGCTCACGTCGGGGTTCGGGTTGACCTCGAGGACATAGAACTTGCCGTCGGCCCCCATCCGCACGTCGAGGCGCGCGTAGTCGCGGCAGCCGAGGATCTTGTAGGCCTTCTGCGCCAGGCGCTCGAGCTTGCGGAACTGGTCCGGCTCGAGGGGGGCGGGGCAGCGCGGGACCGTCCCCTTGTACTCCGCCGACTTCTCCACCCACTTCGCCTCGTAGCTGACGATGTGCGGCAGGTCGGCCGGGAGGCCCGAGAAGTCGATCTCGGAGAGCGGGAATACGACGGGGGGGTCGTTCCCGATCACGGTGACGTTGAACTCCCGCCCCTCGATGAACTGCTCCACGAGGGCGGGCTGCTCGTACTTCTGCACGATGAACTGGACGCGCGCGCGGAGGGCGTCCACGTCGCGGACGACGCTCTCGCTCGCGATCCCGATGCTTGCGTCCTCGCGGCTCGGCTTGACGATGACGGGGAAGGGGATCTGGTCCTTCCACTCTGCCATGTCGGCGTCCAGGATGACGTGCTTCGGCGTCGGGATGTTCATGTACGAGAGGAGCGCCTTGGTCTTCGCCTTGTTCAGGCAGAGGCCGAGGGCGATCGGGTCATTCCCCGTGTAGGGGAGGCCCAGCAGCTCGTAGAGCCCCGCGACGCTAATCTCGAGGAGGGAGTTGTCGCTCACCCCCTCGCACAGGTTGAAGATGACGTCGACCTGGCTCTGCTCGAGCTTCCGGACGAGGTTCCGCATCGGGTACTCGACGCCGATCCGCATCATCTCGTGCCCGGCGCGCTTGAGGACGTCTTCGACGAGCACCACGGTCGAGAGGATCGACGTGGAGCTGATCGCCTCCTTCTTGCGGCCGCGCTTCCGGTCCTCGGGGCGCGTTGCGTCGAAGGTGATCCCGACCTTGAGCGAGGTCCCGTTCCCGTTGTTGTTAGAGGAGCCCATAACGCCTGCTTGCAGTGTCGAGCACACGGAGAATCATCTCGTCATAGGTCATCCCCGCCGCGCGGGCCGCCTTCGGGAAGCAGGAGTTGTCCTCCGTCTTCGGGAGGATGCCCGGCAGGGGGTTGACCTCGAGGACGTACGGCTGCCCCGCGGCACTGGCAGAGCCAGCTTGCTGGTCGCAGCGCACGTCGATCCGGGCCCAGTCGCGCAGGCGAAGCGCGGTGAAGGCGCCCACGCAGATCCGCTCGATCTCCCGCTTCAGTTCCGGCGAGACGTCCGCCGGACAACGGAAGATCTCGAGCGGGTCCTTCGCGGTGTCCCAGATCCACTTGGCTTCGTAGCTGTAGATTCGGTTCACGCCCTTCGGGAGCGTGTCAAAGAGGACCTCGACGATGGGGAGGCACTCCACGCCGTCGCCGTTCCCGATCATCGCGACGGTGAACTCGCGCCCCTCGAGGAAGGGTTCCACGAGGGCCGCCTGGTGATAGAGGGTCACGACGCGGCGGACCTGCTCCTCGAGCTCGGTGTAGTTGCGCACGATGGCGTCGTTGACGATCCCCTTGCTCGACCCCTCGGCAACGGGCTTGACGATGACGGGAAAGCCGAAGGGGAGCCTCTGTCGGCGGACGCGCTCCATCTCGGCCATCGAAGAGACGAGGAGGGTGCGCGGCACGGGGATCCCGTGGTACGCGAGGGCCTCCTTGGTGCGGGCCTTGTCGAGGGAGATGGCGAGGGAGAGCGGGTCGCTCCCCGTGTAGGGGATGCGGAGCATCTCGAGCATCGCGGGGACGTGGCTCTCGCGGGCGGTCCCGTGGATCCCCTCGGCAACGTTGAAGACGATGTCGGGGCGGGACTTGCGGAACCGCTCGAAGGCGTCCTCGTTGGCCTCGATCAGTTCGACGTGGTGTTGGGAGGAGAGGGCGGCCTGGATGGCCGAGACCGTTTCCACGGAGTCGCACTCCGCGAAGAAGTCCGGCGGCAAGGGAGGCTCTTCGCCCTCGACCGGAACCTCGGCACTCGGGGCCGCGTCCTCTCGCGTGGCGGCGGGGACTTCGCCCTTCAGGTTGTAGGTGAGGGCCACCCTCATTGAGGCCGTCATGTAAAGCTGTCTTACACCCCTTCCACCCGACCGCCCGTTCGACGGGGTCCGCCTTCAAGGACTCGAACGGTCGTGTCGGTCACCTTCCAGGGAGAGTATATGCCGTAGGTGCCCATAGTCAAGCAAGTTGCCGCTCGGGAGATACGCGATTCCACATTCGGGCCGGGGAATTGCGTGCGTGTGAGCGATCTTGTGGGCCCCTCTGTGGAAAGCCGGTGGAGAATCCCCGCGCACGCGCGCAAGTCGTGTCAAATTCTTTATTTATACCTGACATTCTGTAAGTTATGATCTGTAAAACTCGTTGAGAACCGCATCCGGCTTGTGCGGCAAGCCGATCCGCGCGCGGGGTCCCTCCGCGCGTCCGTGATCGGGGAGCGGGATCCATTTCCTCCTCAGGTGAGACGGACCGCGCCGCGCTGCGCCTGCACGATTGACCGGCGCCGCCAAGCTCACAGGGAGGGCGTGAGCGAAAACAAAACTGGAGCTGCGCGGAGGCGGACCACGGGCCGGACCCGGATCCGGATCCGCGGTCCCGGCGCGGCGGCTACTCGCGCTGGCGCTCGAGGCCAAGGAGTGTGAGGTCGTCCCCGGCCGGCGCGGGGCCCCGATGGTGCTCCACCGCCTGCGTCAGCCGCTCCAGCGCACCCTCCAGCGGCACGTCCCCCACCCGCGAGAGCGCCTTCGCAAGCCCATCCGCGCCGAAGGGCCGCTTCCGCGTGTCCTGCACCCTGACCGCGCCGTCCGAGTAGAGCACCAAACGGTCCCCGGGGTCGAGGGCCACCTCCATCTCATCGGGCCGCTCGAACGACTCCGCCCCGATCGCAGGCCCCGCCCCAGGCAGCGGACAGGCCTCCCCCGTCGATGTCCTCCAGAGGATCGGCGGCAGGTCCCCCGCGCAGGCGTACGTTACCTTCCCCGTCTCCGTGTCGAGCACCGCGTACGTCGCCAGGATCTCGATCCCCGCAGGAAGGTCCTTCCGCACGCTCCGGTCCAGATGCAGCAGCGCCGTCGCGGGCGCGAGGTCGAGCTCGAGCGAGCTCTGCAGCACGCTCCGCGCCATCACCATCACCATCGCCCCGCTTACCCCGCGCATTCCGGCGTCCAGCACCACCAGGACGTACTTCCCCCCCGGGAGCTCCATCACGTCGTAGTAGTCCCCCCCCACGACCTTGGCCGGGCGGTAGACCTTCGACACCACGTGCCCCGGGACTTCGGGGAGCTTCGAGGGGACCATCTTCGCCTGCACGCCCTGGGCGACGCGACTCTCGTACCGCGTCCCGCTCCTCGCCCCCGCCCACTCGTCCGCACCCTTGATCGCGAGCACCGCCTCCGGGACCGTGTCCGTCCCCCAGTTCCTCCCGTAGAACCCCAGCGCGTCCCGCAGGAACGCCATCGCGTCCGGGTAGCGCTCGTCGCGGTCCTTGGCCATCAGCTTCACGATGATCTGGCAGACCTCCTCCGGGATCGCCTGGTTGTGCGCCCTCGGGGACAGGTACTTCTCCGCCTTTACGCTCTCGAAGAACTCCCGCGCATTTCCCGCAGCGAACGGGAGCTTCCGCGTGAGCATGTGGTACAGCGTGATTCCGAGCGAGTACAGGTCGGCCCGCTTGTCGATCTCCTTCTCGCCGAAAAGGATCTCGGGCGCGACGTAGTTCGCCTCGTGCATCGGCAGGCCGCTCGTCGTGATGAGCGACTGCCCGCCGCCCGTCGTCAGCGAGAGGGCCGTGCCGAGGTCGATCACCTTGGCATCCCCTCCTCGCGTGATGAGGACGTTTGCCGGGCGCAGGTCGCGGTGGACGAGGCCCTGCGATGCCGCGAAGTCGAGCGCCGTGGCAATCTGGAGCGTCAGGTGGAGCGCCCGCTGGAGCGGCAGCGGCCCCTCGCGGTCGATGATCGCCTGCAGCGGCTCCCCGTCGACCAGCTCCATGACCAGGAAGTGGTGTCCCTGGTCCTCCCCCGCGTCCAGGACCTGCACGAGGTGCGGGTGGTTGAGCGCGGCCCCGGCGCGGGCCTCCCGCAGGAACCGCGTGACCGCCTTCTTGTCCGTCAGGAAGGCCTGCGAGAGCACCTTCACGGCGCCGGGGCGCTTCATCATGGAGTGCTCGGCGCGGTAGACCACCCCGCGGGCCCCCTCCGCGATCCGATCGAGGATCCGGTAGCCGCCGAGGGTCTTTCCGATCAGGTCGTCCCCCGCGGCAGGCTGCGTGGCCGGCGCCGTGGTCGGGACGAGGTCCCCCTTGACCTGGATGTCCGTCGTGCCGATCTGGAGGATGTCTCCCGGGCGGATCGGCCCCTTCGCGACGCGAACGCCGTTCACCCAGGTGCCGTTCGAGGAGCCCTGGTCCGTGACCGTGAAACCCTGGCCGTCGTGGGCGACCAGGCAGTGGCTCTTCGAGATGCGCGGGTCGTTCAGGGGAAGGCCGACTTCCCGCGCCCGCCCGATCATGACGGGACGGGACGGGTCGACCACGACCTCGTGTCCCGCGTCGGGGCCGCTCTGGATGATGAGTCGAATGCGCACCGTCAGCTTGCGCTTCTCCCTGACCTCGCGCGCGACTATACCACAATCCCCGCCCCGCGGTATAATCCGTCCCCATGGACAGCCGCCGCCTCCACCTCTTCCTCCTCCTCGCCCTCGCGGCCGTGACCTACCTGCCGGCCCTCGACGGGGCGTTTCTGCTGTGGGACGACCAGGAGTTCGTCGAGCACAACCCGCTCGTCCGTCCGCTCGACGGCGAGGCCGTCCGCGACATCTTCACCCCCTCCCGAATCGGCGCCGTGGAGGGGGTCTACATCCCCCTGACCGACCTGTCGCTCGCCCTCGACCGCACGCTCTTCGGCGCGGGGCCGAGGGGCCTCCACGCGACGAACATCGCCCTCCACCTCCTCGCGACGATCCTCCTCTACTTCTGCTTCCTCCGCGTCCCGCTCTCCCCCTGGGGAGCCTTCGTCGCGGCCGCCGTCTTCGCGGTGCATCCGATCCACGTAGAATCGGTCGCGTGGCTCTCGTGCCGGAAGGACGTCCTGTCGATGGCCTTCTTCGCCGGTGCGTGCCTCCTCGCGATGGACGCCGCGATCGAAGAGGACCGCCGCGGCGTCCGCGCGGCCCTGGCGACGCTCCTCTTCGCCTGCGCGGTCCTCGCGAAGCCCACGGCCGTGGTCCTGCCGGTCCTGGTCCTGATTTGGGCCTCCACGCGCGGCCGCGTGCGGGCCTCGCTGCCGGCGCTCGTCCCGCTGGCGCTCGTCGCCGTGGCCCTCGTGGCGCTCCAGGTCTGGATGGGGCGCCAGTACGGCGACGTCCGCGGGGAGGTCCTCTCGGGGATCGACACCAGGATGCTCCAGATGACCCGAGTCTTCCCGCGGTACCTCTGGAACCTCGTCTTCCCGACGGGGCTCTCCGCGCGGTACGACTGGAACGGCTTCGGGAGCGGCTATGACCGCGCGACGATCGCCGCTCTCGCGTCGTGCGCGGCCTACGCCGTCATGACCCTCCTTTCGGTGCGGAGCGCCCCGCGCCTGTTCCTAGGGCTCGCCTGGGTGGCCCTGGCGCTCCTCCCCGTCGCGCAGATCGTCCCCACGGGGCTCTACATGGCCGACAAGTACATGCACATCCCGTCGATTGGGGCCTGCCTCCTGTTCGGCCTGGCGGTGGGGGAGTTCACCACGGCGCGGGCGTGGGCGGCCGGGCTGCTGATCGCGACGTTCGGGACGCTGACGTGGGCCCGCTGCGAGGAGTGGAGGGACACCCGCACGCTCCTCGCGGACGCGATGGCGAGGTCGCCGAAGAGCGTCGACGCGCACTACTACCTGGGACGGGCCTACAAGGACGCCGGAGACCTCGACCGCGCCGAGCGGGCGCTCCGCCGCACATCGTGGGTCGACCCCCGCTTCTTCGGCACCTACCACACGCTCGGCCAGATCGAGCTGGATCGCGGGAATCTCGACAGGGCGGAACGGCTCTTCCAGCAGTGCCTGATGATCAAGAACAAGTACCACCCCGGGTTCTTCGACCTCTCGGTCGTGCGGACTCTCCAGCACCGCGATGTGGAGGCCGAGGACCTCCTCCGGACCGCCATCAAGTACGCGCCGCACAGGGTGGAGTACCGGGTGAGCCTCGTCGAAATCCTGCGCGCGCGGGGTCTCGGGAACGAGGCGCTCGCGGCGGCGGACGCGGCCCGCGACGCGGGGGCGAGGTCCGCCGACCTCTCGCTCCAGCGCGGAAACGCCCTCCTCGAGCTGGGGAGGCCCGACGAGGCGGAGGCGGCCTATCGCGAGGGGATCGCGATGGACGGGACGAGGATCGAGCTTCGAGGGAACCTCGCCAAGGTCCTGATCAACCGCAAGTCGTACGGCGAGGCCCGGGAGCACGTCCTGGCCGGTCTCGCCGTTGCGCCGCAGAACGCGATTCTCCGCTTTCAGCTCGGGCTCGTCGATTTCCGCCAGGGGAGGTTCGACGACGCCGTCGCGGCGGTCACGCAGGCCCTCGCGGCCGATCCGCAATCGGTTCCCGCGCGGCTGCTCCTGGCGAGGAGCTACGACGCGCTCCAGGACGCCGCCAAGGCGCTCGCGGCGTGGAGGGGTGTGCTGGATGTCGCCCCGGACCACGCGGAGGGCCTGAAGCGGGTGGGGGAGCTGGAGAAGCGCTGAACGAGGCATCCTTGCCGCGTTCGATTTGACGCGGCATCCTGAATCGTCTAGATTGCGTGAATGAAGCGATCGGACGTTGCCGACATTGCGCGGCGCCACGGCCTCAAGGCGGTCGTCCTGTTCGGGTCGCGGGCGACGGGGCGCGCGAGGCGGACCAGCGATTGCGACCTCTGCGTGTCCGTCCGTCGGTTCCCGGTCGACGAGGCAGGGCTCATCAACGACCTCTCGGGGGCGCTCTCGCTGGACGTGGATCTGTCCGTGTTCGAGAGGATTGGACCGTCGCTGAAATGCGCAGTCGCCCTCGAGGGTAGGCTGCTATTCGGAGCTCGCGCCGAGTGGGATCGCATGCGTCTGCGGGCCATTCGTGAGTGGCAGGACGCGGACCGATTCCTCGCGGTCACGCGGGCCTACCTGGATCGGGCGCTCGGATGAACCGGACGCTGATCGCCCAGAAGCTCACCCAGATCGCAACCTGTCTGCTGGAGCTGAAGCCGCTCCTGCAGGTGGACCACGCGGCGTTCGCGTCGAATCCCGCGCACTTCCGCCTCGCCGAGAGGGACGTACAGCTCATCGTGGACTCCGCGGTCGACGTCAACAACCACATCCTCGTCGAGGCGGGCGGAACGCCCCCTCCGACCTACTACGAGAGCTTCCTCGCAATGGGGCGGCTCAAGATCCTGCCCGTGGCGCGCGCGCGGCGTCTCGCGGGGACGGCCGGCCTCCGGAACCGGATCGTGCACCAATACGAGAGCGTAGACCTGCGGATCCTCCATCATGCGCTGGCGTCCCTGGTCCGGGAGTACTCCGCCTACGCGAAGGCCATCCGCGCATACGCGCGCATCTGAGGAGTCGCCCCGCCGTGCACTCCAAAGCGCGAGGGGCCCGAGATCCGGGAGGAGTTACGGACGGGCACCCCGGAAGGGGCGACGTGGCTGGCCGAGTCGAATGGGCAAGGGGCGACGGGGCGCCCGTGGGCCGGGCCGCCCCGACGCCGAATCACCAGATCCAGGGGATCGGGATTACTTCAGCTTCTCCTCGATCTCCTTCTTCTTCTCCTCGTACTTCGGCTTCTTCGACAGGCCGAGGGCCTTGTTGATGAAGCCGAGCGCGGGCTGCCAGTGGTCCACCTGGCAGTAGGCGTCGCACACGAAGAAGTAGAAGAGCGCCTTCTCCTCCGCGTTGTCGAGCGCACCCGCCTCCGCGTCCGCCTGCGAGGCCGCCGCGGCGTCCTGCTTTGCCTCGCCCGCCGCCGCGGTCAGGGCATCGTTCATCTTTCCGAGCGCCTCGCCCTTCGCGCCCTGGTCGCTCGCGGCCATCGCCGCGCGGAAGTGCTGCGCACCTTCCTTCACCTTCGCCTTCACGTCGTCGGCCGACATCTCCGCAGCCAGCGGGATCGCCAGCGCGAGAAGGACGGCGAGATTGCGCATCATGTTCGACTCCTTCTGTTCCCCCTGGATCGGTCGTCCTACTTGTTCGGGTCCTTGCGGTTCTTCTTGGCCATCTCGTAGATCTCGAGCGTGTTGTCGACCTGGTCTTGCTTCGCCTTCACCTCGGTCACCAGGTCCTCCATCATCTTGAGGCGCTTCTCCTGCGCTTCGAGCAGCTTCTTCTGCTCCTCAATCGTCTTTTCCATCAGCGCCGCAGACTCGTCCTTCGGCGCGGACTTCACCTGGAAGTCGCGCTTCGGCTTCGCCGAATCGTCGCCGCATCCAAGGAGCGCCAGGAGGAACGGCAACACCATCAGCATCTTCTTCATGGTTCACCTAAACGGCCTTGATGTTCTCGAGGGGGATCCCCAGCACGCGGTACACGTTGACAGGTTGACTCTTCCCTTTCGGCAGGAACGGCTCGAGGATTTCGACCTCGACGCGGTCCTTGAGGATCAGGTACGTGCTCTCGCTGATCCGTACCTGCCCGGCCTCCGTCTTCGACTCAATCCGTTGCGCCAGGTTCACGTGGTCGCCGATGACGGTGTATTCCCACTTCCGGGAGGACCCCATCTTCCCCGCGACCACCTCCCCCGTGCTGATCCCGATCCCGACCCCGATCGGCGGCCTCCCCTGCGACTTGAACCGCACGTTCAGCATCGCGATCGCGCGCTGCATCTCGAGGCCGGCCCGGACGGCCCTCAGAGGCCCGTCCGGCTGGTCGATCGGGGCATTCCAGATCGCCATGATCGCATCCCCGATGAATTTATCAAGGATGCCGTCGTACTTGAAGACGACGTCTACCATCTCCGTGAAGTAGTCATTAAGGAGCGCGCAGAGGTCCTCCGGCTGCATCTTCTCCGCGGTGGGCGTGAATCCGCGGATGTCGGCGAAGAGGATGGTCACCATCCGCCGCTCTCCGCGGATCCCCTCCTCGCCGCGGGCCAGGAGCTGCGCGGCCACTTGCTTCGACACGAGTTTCGACACCAGGTTCCGGGCACGCTCCCCCTGCTCCAGACGGGAGGCCATCTCGTTGAACTGCTCCGCGAGGTACCCGATCTCATCGCGGGACACGACCTCGACCTTCTGCTTGAAGTCCATCTCCGCGAGCTTCTCCATTGCGCGCGCGAGGGTGGCCACGGGGCGCGTCACCCACTTCCCCAGCCCCACGCTCGCGGCGACGCCCAGGACGAGCAGCCCCGCGGCGATCCCGATGTTCAGCGCGATGAGGCGGCGCGTCTCCTCGTTCACCGGACGGAGGGAGTAGGCGATCTCGAGGCGGTATCCCTCGTACCCGACCCGCGTCGTGTCGATGTCGGAGCGGACGTTCAGGTCCCCGGCCGAAATCTCCCGCATCTGGGCCACGGTCGGATTCGTGACCGGGGCCCCCGTGTCGTCCACGAGGCCGAGCTCCGCGCCATCGACGCGCCACGCGCGCGGGGTCCCGTCCCTGTCGAAGGCCGCCAGGTAGACAATCGGCGCCACCGGCGTGCCCCCGACGTCCTCGACGAAGCAGTTCTGGATCGCCGCGTCGACGAGCTTCCAGTCGACGGGCTCCGCCGAGAGCGTCGACGTCGCGAGCGTGAGCCCGAGGCTCTCGAAGTGCTTCTCGTTGTCGCCCCGCTTCGTCTGGATCGCCCCGCGGACGGAGAACCACGCCGAGACGCCCATCGTCGCGACGACGAGGGCGCTCGTGAGGAGCGAGAACTTCAGCCAGAGGGGGAGCCGCGCGCGCATCAGGCCGACTTCCTGAGGGGGCGGAAGACCACCATGAGCAGGATCGGCACCGCGGCGCCGACGAGGCCCCCGAGGGCGTACGGGGCCGCCGTGAGCGGGCCCGCGAGCCGCTGGTTCATCACGTCGAGCCCCTCCTTCATCGCCTTCATCTGCACGAGCATGTCCTTGAGGGCCTCATGCATCGCCATCGTCCCCTCGTGGATCGGCTTCATCCGGTTCGTGTTGTCGATCATCTTCCCCATGTCGCGGTTCATGTCCTCGTTCATCTTGAGGACCCGCGCGGTCGTGTCCTGCAGGCGATCGTCGAGATTCTCGTTGAGCGCGTCGAGCTTCGTCACCATCAGCTCCATCTTGTCGGAGAGGGCGGTCCGCAGGCCCTTCATCTCCGTGTCCATCGACGTCATCGTCTCTCGCATCCCGCCGAGGTGCTTGCCGAGCTCGTCGTTCATCGACGCAACTCGCGCCTCGACCTTGTTCAGGTTCGCCGGGAGCTCCTCCTTCATCCCCTTGAGGTTCCCGCTCATGTCTTCCAGGTGCCTTCCGGCCTTTTCCGAGAGGATCGCGACGTTGTCGTTCATGCTGGAGAGCTTGCGATCGAGGCTGCACCCCGCGCACGCGGCGAGCAGCGCGCAGAAGAGTAGGCGGTTCACGGGTTTTCCTTGCGAAATGGGTGAAAAAACCTATCTTGGCCGGTCCGTCCCACGGAGCCCACGATGCAGCTCGTCCGCGAGGAGACGCCCCTCTGGAACCGCCAGCTTCGCATGACGCTGGTCCAGGGGGTGGATACCAAATACTATCTGGTCACGACCATCAAGTATTACAGCTTCGACGTCATCGACGGGCGGGCGAACTACGAGGTCAACGTCACCGAGGTCGACAGCAAGGGGAACTTCAAGGTCCTCGTCCAGCCGCACCGAAAGATCTTCATCGAGCGTGAGCCCACCGAGAAGCACCACGGCTTCGTGCTCGACAACTTCGATTCGTTCCTGAAGCTCGTGGCCCCCCCACCGCCGCCGCCACCCAAGCCCGCCGCGCCGGCCGCACCGGCGATCGCAGCCGCAGTCGCCGCCGCCCCCGCGGGGCAGTCCCCGAAGTCGAGCGGGGCGCAATCGCCGAAGTCGAGCGGTGCGCAGGCGTCCAAGTCCTCGGGGGCCCAGTCCCCGAAGTCGAGCGGTGCGCAGGCCCCCAAGTCCTCGGGCGCACAGGCGCCGAAGTCCTCCGGCCAGGCCCCCAAGTCGTCGGGCCAGGCCCCGAAGTCCAGCGCGCCGCCCCCCGCCGACGCCGCGAAGTCGTAGCTACCGCGCCGCCAGGATCCGCGCGACGGCCTCAGCGAGGTCCTCCGCCACCAGGTCCGGCGAGATGCCCCTCGCAGCGAGCGTCTCCACCTCCTCCCTGCCCTTTCCCGTCCTCACCAGGATCGTGCGGCACCCAGCACCGCGGCCCGCCTCCAGGTCCCTCCCCATGTCCCCTACGACCCATGCGCGCGACAGGTCCACCCCGTGCTCGCTCGCCGCGTCGAGCAGCAGCCCAGGCCGCGGCTTCCGACACGCGCACCCCTCGTCGGGCGCGTGGTAGCAGGCGTAGATCCCCTCGATTCGCCCGCCCGCGGCCTCCACCTCCGCCAGCAGCCGCCCGTGGATCGCCTCCACCTGCCCCCTCGTCACGACCCCGCGCCCCACGCCCGCCTGGTTGGTGAACACGAAGACGCGCACGCCCGCCTTCGAGAGCGCGACGACCCCCTCGATCGCTCCGGGGAGGACGTGGAACCCCTCCCACGACGCGACGGGCTCGACGTGGTCCTCGCAGATCACGCCATCTCGGTCGAGAAACACCGCGGAAACGGACATCCTAGTGTCCCGTCCAGGCGTATTCTAGCGGTTGGCGGGGCTCCACGGCACGGCGTCGCCACATGGACTCGGCGGCATTTCGGATCTCGGATTTGGGACTGCGAATTGTTGCGGATTGCGGATGGCCGATAGTGGATTCTCCGGGGCGGCCAATCCGAAATCGGCTATCCGCAATCCGCAACA
>Ga0080064_1003929_pt1 | contig 20164 bp, 14 predicted proteins | sample Subgrocontami54m_FD_69260 | JGI IMG/M metagenome (GOLD analysis project Ga0080064, IMG submission 69260) | Subsurface groundwater microbial communities from S. Glens Falls, New York, USA - GMW46 contaminated, 5.4 m (SPADES assembly) (version 2) ...
ATTCTTTCGCATTCATCATCCGTTTTCATGAAAAATTTACTCAGAAATAACCGGGAAGCTATTTTGCTACAGCCTCATATTATCTTGCCAAAGGTGTATCTAACAATTCAGGGTTTACCATATAGAATATGGCGTCTTCTTTGCTTATAACCCCGTGTTGGACCATACCAATTAAGTGCTGATCCATAGTCATCATGCCGGTATCAGACCCTGTTTGCAAGATAGCTGGGATTTGCTCTAGTTTATTATTTCGTATGAGATTTGCAATAGCTGGCGTATTTACCAAAATTTCACGTGCCGCCACTCGGCCACCTCCTACTTTTGGCAAAAGCCGTTGAGAAATAACCGCGCGAAGGGTTATGGCAAGCTGAAGGCGTATTTGTTCTTTTTGATCGGATGCAAACATATCTAAAATCCGATGAATGGTCTGCCCTGCATTCACCGTATGAAGCGATGAAAAAACCAGATGTCCCGTTTCTGCCAAGGTAATGGTTGTGGCAATGGTTTCTGGGTCGCGCATTTCTCCTACTACAATAATATCCGGGTCATGACGCACAATATATTTTAAACTTTCAGGAAACGAGATAAAATCAGATCCGAATTGACGCTGCTTGATAATTGCCTTGCCTCTTGGGAACACAAACTCAATCGGGTCTTCAAGAGTGATGATATTTTCAGTACGCTCTTGATTAATGTGTTGTACCATTGCCGCAAGTGTCGTTGATTTTCCATGTCCGGTTGGCCCGGTAAGAAGCACTAAGCCGTCTTTGTAGTGGGTAAATGCTTTTGCTTTTTCATTAAACCCCAGATCTTCAAGGGTAGGAATCGTATCTGGAATAAGGCGCGCGACAATACTTAAATTCCCTCGTTCAGAAAATACATTAGTGCGAAACCGATGTGTTTCATCAAACTGATACACTACGTCGCTTTCTTTTCGTTCCTCCAAGCGGCGCTCTTGAAGGTCATCAAGCATTTCAATTGCTATTTCTCGAATCGTTGAGGCACTTAATACGGGAAATTCATTTATCTCAATTAATTCTCCATCAACTCGAATAATCGGTGCTCGATTCGCAACAATATGAACATCGGACGCTTTTTTATCAACTGCTTTTTTTAATATGTCGTGGAAATGCATAATGTTAGTATCGTTTGCGGAGTTCGATTCCTGTATAATAATATTTTAAAATTTCCTCGAAATTTTTCCCCTCCAATGCCATTTTTACCGCTCCACGTGCAGACATACCTACGCCATGCCCCAACATAGGAAGATTGGTGCAGCAGGGGTCATCTTTGCCAATCAACCATGGCTTTGGATCACCACCCCATACTTCTGTCCAGGAGCGGGTTCTGCCATCACTTTGTGAATAATAGGGGGTGATTGCTAGGTTATTGTTATAAAATACCATCACGCCTTTTGTTTCATCTACCGCTTTTGTTACATTGGGAAGGCGTATTTCGGCATTGTATCCGCGATAAATTTGATCCGCATCTGTTGCGAAGACCGTTACATTATCGCCCGCATGTTTTGTTCCTCGTTGGATATGATATTTTCCAAAAGTGCGCGCGGCAATAATGAGTGTTTTTTGAAATTCCTGCGGTGAATTATTTGAAGTTTCTGCAATACCTTTTAGATATGACTCAAAACCAAGCTCATTAATCAGCCATAGTCGATCTGTTTTTTGAGCATAGCGCACCTCAACGCGATTGCGAAGCTTATTGTCATTTATCGCGGTTGTCCATCCGGGGCGATTTTGATACGAGGTAATTTCAAATATTAAATCGTTATCTTCAAGAACTTGTGCTCCCAATTGTTGTGGACCGAATTTCAGATAATACGGAGTTTCTGTTGAAGTGGTAGATGTTACCAGTGAGTATTGTTGGGTTATAAAATTAAATACAACGGTACTTATTTCACCTTGTGCCAGCGTAGCCAGTAAGTCTCCTTTTTCTGTTCGTACTTCATAAGGTTTTTGTGCGGTAATACGAATGGGTTCACGCGTATGGAAATACCCGACTCGAATAATCGGTTCTTGTTCTGTCACTTCATTCACGATACCTGACACCGGCAATGATGGCTGAATTATTTCTTGTGCCGGTGTGACCGCTGACGCAAGAATAACAGGAGTTGCCGGAGCAACTACTGGCTGGGTTACGCTAATAGGAATAGTGAGTTCGGAATCAGGAATTTTTTCTTCATTATAATAAAGTGCGAGTGTTTCCGTATATTGCCCACTTGTGCTTGGCGCTTGAAGAACAAAGGTAAAATACGAAACCCATCCCGTTAATGCATCATATTGCAAACGAGATACGATCGTTTGCGAATGCCATGACTGGTCATAAAAATAACTTTCCTTTTTTGCAGAAGAGCGAAGTGTTACCGTATCAGCCCCTTCTTTTTTCCATGCACTCGCGCCATTATTTTTAAACCCCACGTGAAACTCTATTTTTTCATATGGCTGCAAAGTAAGTGATTGAGCAGACTGTAGTAATGCCTTCCCTGCAACACTTTGCCCAAGGACAGGTGGCGCAGGTGTTTGCACTGGGGGATCAAGTGATGCAAGACGCACCTTTGGCTCTTCTTTTTTTATACTTACTTTTTTTTCTGCCACCAAAAGAGTTACCGCGACATGGGAAGGGGAAAGCTTTTTATTTCCTAAAAAAAGCGTAAAACGGTCCTGATAGGTTCCTTGGGTTTCCGGGGCTTGGATTACAAAGGAAACTTTTAATGACGAGTTTGATTTAATTGTTTTACCGATTTTAAGCGGGGCAATTTTTGAGTACCATGATGATTCATATAAATAGCTTTCGCGCTGTGCTGATGACCGCAAGGTAAGCGGCGCCCTTTTTGTTCCCTGCCACTTTTTAACTCCGGTATTTTTGAACGTAAAAGAAATTTCTTGTATTTCGCCAGGCGAGAGCTCGAGTACTACCGGCACTTCTTGGCGAACGGGCTCTTTCTTGCTAGGATAGGCATATACAAACTGTGTTCCGGAAATAAAAAAAATGATGGAACATGCGCCCCATAATCCACTTTTGATAACGCGTTTTATAATACGGCTCTCACCATTCATACGTTGGTAGTATATCATATAGTTAGACGCATGAATAGCCGAATTATTACAAATTAGGATTTAGAATTTTCTTCAAATGTATGTCCCGTTTTCGTGCAATTGCTCACAATACATTACTGCAAATTACTTCGCGAGTTATCGGCGTTGGTCTTAATGTTGTCGTGTTTTCAATGTTAGCCCGATATCTTTCTCCGAAAGGATTTGGCGAATTTTCAATTGTTATCGCATTTGTACAGATATTCGCTTCACTTGCAGAGCTTGGCCTTTCAATTATTGCCATGCAATTTCTTTCCGAACATAACCGAAAAAATCAGACTCGCGATTTTCAAATATTATTTACCTTGCGTGTTATCTGTGCCGCACTCATTTTATTCTGCGGCAGTCTAACGGCTTGGTTTTTCCCTTATTCCCAGGAATTAAAAATTGGCATTGCCATTATTGCGATTTCATTTTTTATTTCCTCACTCTCTCAATTTATCTCACTTCTCTATCAAGTGCGTCTCTCGATGGGCATTCCTTTTCTTGCGGATTTAGCGGCAAAAATCATTCTGATCGTCGGTATCCCAATTTTATTTACGAAGCAAGGATCTCTTTTAGGTGTTTTTATTATTGTTGTTATTAATAATCTTGTTCAGCTTTGCATTCTTATTTTTCACGCAAAAACATTTTTCCCGCTTACCTTTGCCTGGGATAAAGCAATTATTCGAGAAACATTTTTTCGATGCTGGCCACTGGCACTTTCAACGCTTTTTACCTTATTATATTTTAAAATGGACACCGTGATTCTTTCATTATTTACCTCTTCATATAATGTAGGACTTTACGGTGCGGCATATCGCGTCTTGGAAGTACTTATAGGCTTCCCGGTTCTTTTTATTGGCCTCGTGTTTCCATTCCTTTCAAAAAGTTGGTCATCTGGCAATAGAAAAGAATTTTTTATACATTATCAAAAGGTGTTTGATTTTATCTGTCTTCTTTCTTTTCCCCTGCTTATTGGAACGCTTTTTACTGCACGAGAAGTGATGGTATTTATTTCGGGGGATGATTTTTTGCAATCGGGGACCATCCTCATGATACTTATTGTGGGGGCCTTTTTTATATTTTTTGGATCACTCTATACAACGCTTATTCCCATCTTGAATCAACAACGAAAAATGCTTATTGGTTCAATGATTGCGGCTGTCAGTGGAATTGCAGTATATTTTTATACCATCCCCCTTTACTCCTATTGGGGCGCCGCATGGACCACGGTTGCACTCGAATTTTTTATTACCGTATGTGCCGTCTCCATCGTTACGTGGAAAACAAAAATGATCCCCTCATTTGGCACGGCGGGGAAAATACTTTTTTCATCTCTATTTATGGGTCTTTTTCTCTATGCATTTCCCGCCTTGCACATTATTGGAAAGATTGGCATGGCAGTTGGCGTATATACGAGCACCCTCATTCTTTTAGGTGTTATTTCAAAAAAAATGCTACAAGAAATCTCTTCCTTTAAAAAATTACCTTCTTTATAGACAAAATGATAGTGTTATCCTTTGGGTATTGCCATTTTTAAAGCCTTTTGGTATACTGCAACCACCTTCGCAAGCCTTTCTCGGGAAAGGCTTTTAATTGGTGTATCTAACTCTAACATTTAATAGTATATACGGAGCCCGTTGATCTTGCCAAACTAAGCAAGTTCAAGGAATTTTTATATGGTAAATCATTACGAACTCTTAGCCATTTTGAATGGAAAATATTCTGATAGTCAGCATGGCACACTTATAAAAACACTCGAGGATACGGTTGTAAAACACGGTGGTTCTATCCACTACACGCAAAATCTTGAACGAAAAAAACTTGCATACCCTATTGCACATCAGGTATACGGAACCTATATCTTGACTGAATTTGATTGTGAAGGAAAGGGTATGATGTCCCTCAGTCGTGAATTGCGGCTTTCTAAAGATTTATTGCGTCACACAATTGTTCGAAGAAAAACGGTTGGAAAACCGAAAATATTACTTCAAGAAAAACAAGAAACAACGCAAGGGCTTGGAAGTAAGGCTATTGAGGCACTCATTTCTCCCTTATTAACTGAGGAAAAACAAGAAGAACCGAAACAAGAAAAAATCCAAGGTGCACCAAGTGTTGCAATACCAGTTGTTCAGATAAATGAAGAGCAACCAAGTATCCAGGAAAAAGAGCTGCAAGAAACCTCACAAGAAGCACCTCAAGAACAGAGCGATAAAGAAAAAAAGAAGAAAACCGTAAAGGCAAAGAGTCTCGATGAACGGCTTGATGAAATTCTTCACGATAACCTTCTTTAACTCATAGTGAAATTATATGGATCTCAATAAAGTCATGATTATCGGGCGTCTTACCAAAAATCCCGAGATACGCTCAACACCAAATGGCCAACAAGTAGCTTCATTCACCCTTGCAACAAATAGATCATATAAAGACGCTACAGGAAATAAAGTTGAAAAGAGTGAATTTCACAATATTGTCGCGTGGTCTAAACTCGCTGAAATTTGCGGTTCGTATTTACAAAAAGGAAAACGAGTCTATATTGAAGGACGCCTTCAGACGCGTGATTGGACAGCACAGGATGGAACAAAACGATACACCACAGAAACTATTGCTGAAAATATGATTATGCTTGATGGTCCACGAGGAGAAGATTTAACTAAACAGCCCTCCGTACAACCGAATGAGGAACAAACTCTCGAAGAAATACCATTTTAATTTTTATGCCAAAACCATCAACACATCAACAACCTTTGAAGAAAAAAAATTGTTATTTTTGTACCCACACGCAAAAAGAAATTGATTACAAAGATGCGGTACTTTTGCGTAGATTTATATCATCCTACGGAAAAATTGCCCCACGAAAACGTTCAGGCTCCTGTGCAATTCATCAACGAAAACTTTCTCTCGCCATTAAACGTGCACGCATTATGGCGCTTCTCCCGTTTGTCATTCAATAGTTAGTAAAGTTATAAAGTGAAAAGTTATACTTGATAAACTTTATAACTTTCAACTTTTTTTGTATGTCTATTCTTTCTTCTCTTAACTCTATTTCTGTTGGCATGACGCTGCTCTACAATGGCGAGCCCTATCAAGTCTTGATCGCAAATTTTTCACGGCAGCAACAACGAAAGCCAGTCATGCAAACAAAAATGAAAAGTCTTATCAGTGGAAAAGTACTGGAATATAATTTTAAACCGGGCGATAGACTTGAAGAGGCCGATCTTGAAAAACGAAAAGCTGAATTTTTATATCGTGATCCATCAGGTGTTTATTTTATGGACACCGGGACATTTGATCAATTTTCATTATCCCTTGAGATGTTGGGAGATAAAGCACTTCTTTTAAAGGAAGGAACAATGGTAGATATGGTGTATTTCAATGAAAACCCTATCTCTATTTTTTTCCCGCCAAAACTTGATCTACTCGTTACGTCTGCCCCACCAAGTATTAAAGGAGATTCTGCGAGTAATGTAACAAAGCAGGTAACACTTGAGACAGGGCTTATGATTAATGTTCCCTTGTTTGTAAAAGAAGGTGATAAGATACGTATTAATACTGAGTCGCTCGAATACGTTGAACGCGTATAATAAGTACGAATAAAAATGCAACAAAAAAAATGGTTCGATATGAACCATTTTTTTATTACTTGCAAACTGGCTAACTGGCAAACTTTTTAACTACTCTTCCGTTTCACTTGCTGGCGTTACCGGTACTGGTGCTGCAACTCGCCCCTGTTCTTCATCTCGCTGAATAGTTGCTAAAACCTCCACCCGGACTTTTTCCATAAGCTCAGGGTGGAGCATAAGATACGTCTTTGCTTGTTCACGGCCCACGCCCAACCGTTCTTGGCCAACAAGATAGGAGTTTCCGGATTTGGTAATAGCTCGATAGGCAACACCCGTATCAAGAATATCTCCGGCGCGCGAGATGCCTTCATTATACATAATGTCAAACTCAGCAACCTTAAACGGCGGCGCTACTTTATTCTTCACAATTTTTGCTTTCACACGATTCCCAACGATATGCTCTCCTTGTTTGATCTGCGCCATTTTACGAATTTCGATACGAATAGAAGAATAAAATTTTAGAGCGGTCCCACCGGTTGTTGTTTCTGGATTGCCAAAATAGACGCCAATTTTCTGTCGTGTTTGATTGATAAAAATTACGATCGTTTTTGTCTTACTAATAATTGCAGTAAGTTTTCTCAAAGCCTGACTCATAAGGCGCGCCTGCAGTCCCATATGTACATCACCCATATCGCCTTCAAGTTCTGCTTTTGGCGTTAATGCGGCAACTGAATCAATAACAATAACATCAACCGCGTTTGATCGTACGAGTGTTTCAACAATTTCTAAGGCCTGTTCCCCGCTATCTGGCTGAGATATCAAAAGTTCATTAATATTGATTCCAATTTTTCTCGAATATTCAGGATCAAGTGCATGTTCTGCATCAACAAATGCAGCTAACCCGCCTAGTTTTTGAACTTCAGCTATCACGTGTTGAGTAAGTGTTGTTTTTCCTGATGACTCTGGCCCATAAATTTCCACGACACGCCCCCGTGGCAAGCCCCCAATTCCTAATGCAATATCTAAACTAATAGATCCGGTCGTAACCGCATCAATGCTCATTTTTTTTGCTTCTCCTAGTCGCATGATTGATCCTTCGCCAAATCGATCTTTTATCTGATCAAGCGCTTCCCTGACAGCCGACGATCGTTCTTTTACTGATAGGCCCGTGGTATCATCTTGTTTTGCCATATACATTTTTTCGCTTAATAGTTTAAATAAGTTAATGAGCGATCTTCAAGTTTTCTAAATACTTGCCTGGTAACCGTTTTTGAAGGAGAAAAACGTTTTGCTGCCGTTACGTGAATTGTATTAAGCCCTGATGTTAATATAATTTCTTGTTTGAAATTCCCCTGCTCATCTTTGGGAACACGCGCACCATTAATCATCACGAGAGCTGCATCTTTTTGTGTTTTTCCTGAAACGATAAGTTTTTCTTGTGCAGTGGTGAGTTGGTCAAGCGGAGTATCAAGTGATAACTCCGGGGGACTAAACGTATGGGATGATGCGATAACAAAATAGGAAAGGCAGCCCAGTGCCACTAAGATTAGCGCCATGCCCCGAACAAGTGTTCGTACTTCCCACCTGCGCACTAGGTGGCGCGATGAAGGATTAAGCAATGAAAGATGTTTTTGGTCTTCTGACTGCTGCTCTAAAAACTGTACATCATTTCGAATAGTCTCCCATTCAAAACCTAAAAATGTCGCGTATGACTTTACATATTGCTCACGATAAAAAACCTCCTTGATACTGAGGAGTTGATTTGATTCAAGCGCACGGAGATATTTTGCCTGGATACAGAGTATATTACTAATATCTTCCAAACTATACCCTAATGCGAGGCGTGCTATTTTAAACCGTTCACCGATTCCTTTTGTTCGCAACATTGATGTCATAGATGCTCCTATTTTAATACATTCTCAAAGGAATTCAACCCATCTAAAATGGTATGTTTTCTTGTATTTCACCCTCATTATCCCCACGCGCATTTTTCGTGCCCCCATTGGCATATACCTCTCGCGCCCGCGCCCCATCGGCAGGACCAATATATCCTTGTGATTCTAAGATATCAAGAATGCGCGCGGCTCGGGCATATCCAATTCGCAGTCTCCGCTGTAAAAAGGAAGCAGAAGCCTTGCCGGCTTGCAATAACACTTCCTTTGCCTCAGTGATAAGCTCGTCATCTTCTTCAAAGTCTTCGTTTGAGCCATCGTCTAATTTTTGGTTGCGTGAAACAACCTCTTCTTGATACTGTGGTTCGCCATTTGCTTTCAAAAAATCAACGACACGCTCTATTTCTGAGTCAGAAATATAGGCCCCTTGGATTCGTACGGGTTTTGAAAGTTCGGCAGAAATGAAAAGCATATCCCCGCGCCCAATAAGTTTTTCTGCGCCGGGTGTATCAAGAATGGTTCGCGAATCCATCTGAGAAGCCACTGAAAACGCGATGCGCGAGGTAATATTTGCCTTAATAAGACCAGTAATAACATCAACAGAAGGCCGTTGCGTTGCAAGTACTAAATGTATGCCGACCGCGCGAGCCATTTGCGCAAGACGAATAATAAGATTTTCCGCTTCAGCGCCTGACGTTACCATGATATCTGCCATTTCATCAATTACTACGACTATATATGGAAGCCGCTCATCTTCTTTTGCGTAGGTGTTAAATGAGGCTATTTCTTTCCGTCGTGCCGCAGCTAATATATCAAACCGCCGCTCCATTTCTTTAATTGCCCATCGAAGCGCATTCAACGTTTTTTTAACATCAGTAACCACGGGAGTAAGTAAATGAGGAATGCCATTATAATAGGAAAGCTCAACTCGCTTCGGGTCAATCATAATAAACCGCAAATCAGCGGGAGTATTTTGATACAATAAACTCACAATAAGCCCGTTCATACATACGGTTTTCCCCGAACCTGTTGCGCCTGCAATCAAAAGGTGTGGCATAGCTGCCAAACTTGCAATACGGCTCACGCCTGCTACATCTTTTCCAAGACTGATTGTTACCGCATCTTTTCTCTTTTTAAATTCCTCTGAATCCAAAATATCACGCAAGTACACGCGCGCTGTTTTTTGGTTTGGCACTTCAATACCCACTAATGATTTGCCAGGGATAGGCGCTTCTATTCGAATAGGGTGTGCAGCCAACGCAAGTGCAAGATCATTATGCAGGCCCGTAATCGATGAGAGTTTTATTCCTTCCGCGGGTTTAAGCGTATATTGCGTAACTGTTGGGCCCACACGCACTTCTCCCATTTCAACATTAATGCCAAAATTTTGAAATGTTTTTTCAATGATCATTCTGTTCATTTTAATATCACCGCTTGTCGGTTCGGATTTATTTGTCTGCAACAAATCAAGAGAGAGTTGAATAGTATTTGCTTTTTTTGACGGCTTTAAAAGCGCAATATCATCATTTGATTGGGGTTGCGATGATTTGCGTTGTTTCAAAGACACTTCTTCTTGCGTAGATGATTCTTCCTCTCCTTCGCGCTCGAATGAAAGGCTTTTCTTAGAAAATCTAAACGGAGAAATGACCTGTTCAAGAAGTGTTTCCTTTGGTATTACGGCTTCGTTATCGTATACATTTTTAAGGGTATCCTTTTTTTCAGGAAACTTGGTTTTCTTTTTTATTTTTTTATACTCTTCGACAATCCACATCACGCATGAGCGAAATGACATGTTTAGTGTGATAAGAAGCGATGCCAAAAGAAGCGCACTTAATAATAACGCGGCCCCCCATACCCCGGTAACTGCGCGAAGTGTTGTTCCAAAAATAACGCCCGCGACTCCGCCGCCCATTCCCTTAAGCGCCATGCTCCATGCTTGATCAGGTTCATAGGCAATATGCCAAAAACCAAAAAAAGACAGGAGAAAAAAGGCAAACCCGATCCGATGCATCCATGAATAATCATCGCCCTTCATAATTCGTATTCCAGTATAAAATAAAAGGAAAAGCGGAAATGCAAAAGCTGCCTTTCCAAAACCGATATGAAGTACCAGTGAAAGCCATTCACCAAGTATCCCACCGCTTCCAAAAAGGCTTAGCAATGAAAAAAAACTCAAAGCCAAAAGCAATATCGTCATAATCGTTTCTCGTACCTGGGGAGAAAACGAATTATGCATTACATTGAATAGTGAGGAAAAAAATGATTTTGCGAAAATCCTGGATTTAGAGCCTGATCTTAGTATGCGTCGTCCCATAGAAATAAGTTAATGACTTGTTACAGTATAGCAAAAATGCGTCTTTTTAAAAGACGCATTTTTATTTATTTTTAGGAACAATTATTCTTCTTTCTTTTTTTCCAAAAACCCAGTTCCTACCGGAATAAGCCGGCCGATAATAACGTTTTCTTTCAGTCCTTCCAGATGATCTGCCTTTCCGGTAACGGCTGCGTTAATAAGAACGCGAGCGGTTTCTTGAAATGATGCCGCTGAAAGCCAGCTTCTCGTTGAAAGTGAAGACTTAGTAATACCCATAAGTAATTGATCACCTTGTGCTTCTCGTTTTTTAGCAGCCCTTGCAACTCTATTTGCTTCAATATATTCAGAGAGCTCAACAACTTCTCCTGGCAATAAATCCGTATCCCCTACATCCAGTACATACATGCGTGAGAACATCTGTTTAACAATAATTTCAATGTGCTTGTCATTTAACCGTTGACCTTGTGAGGTATAAATATGTTGAATTTCATTAATGACATAGCGCTGTGTTGCTTCTTGGCCCTTATACTGGTACAACGATTGCAACTCAAGATTTCCTTCAGTGAGCGCATCGCCAGCCTGAACTTCTTGTCCATCCTTAATAATCAAATAGGCGGCATGAGGTATCACATATTCACGGACGCTTTCAACACGCACTCCTACGGTCACGCCAAGCTTTGAAATACTTACCGTACCAGCCCGTTTCGCACGGATCTCATTTCCATCGGCTGCAATAAAAAGAAGCTCTTGTTCGGAAACATTCGCATCTTGTAAAACCTTTACGTCTACCACGCCATCTTTTTTCTTTTTTGATTGTTTTTCTTCTTCTTCAACTTTTTCTTTACTTACTTTACTTACTTTTTTAGTACGCGCAGTGAATTTGTAAAGATCTTTTTCGGTGTCAGTAAAAGCAATTGAAATAGTGCATTGGGTGTGCGAAGAAAAGACATTTTCCTTTCCTGTTTTCCCATCAACAAGTGTTCGTTTTTTTGTAGAAATAACCGCTTTACCTGAAACTTCCGCAAGAACTGCTTTTTGTTTTGGAATGCGCGCTTCAAACAATTCTTCAACACGCGGAATACCCTGAGTAATATCGCCAATAGCAACACCACCCGTATGGAATGTTCTCATCGTAAGCTGCGTTCCCGGTTCACCCAAACTTTGTGCCGCAATAATTCCAACAGCCGTTCCCAATTTCACGAGCTCATTATAACCAGGATCAATACCATAACATAATTGACACAAGCCCCGTAATGATTTACACGTAAGGGCTGTGCGAATCGTAATTGATTCAAGATTGAGTTCTTTTAACTGCTTGATACTTTCCTTGTGAAGAAGTACACCCTTTTTTATAACTACTGTTCCATCCGCATTCGTAATATCCTTCAAAAGGATGCGGCCAATACAGCGCTCAACTACGTCTAAATTAATTTTTTCGCTTTCTTTTTGCGTAACCATTGATCCTGTGTCATCACCACAATCATATTCTCGAATAACCACATCTTGTGAAACATCAACGAGACGCCGTGTTAAATATCCGGCACTCGAAGTACGCAAGGCAGTATCCACCAATCCTTTTCGAGCGCCATGGGTAGAAATAAAATATTCCAAAACTTCCAAACCCTCTTTAAAACTACTCTTTACCGCCAATTCAATCGTTTCACCGGTAGGGTTTGCAACCAAGCCCTTCATACCAATGATCTGGTTGAGCTGTGTCCAGTTTCCTCGAGCACCGGATTCAATAATTGAATACACGGAACTCTTTTTATCAAGCGCTTGGCGCGAAAATTTTGCAATGCGTTCACGCGTCTCAGTCCAAATTTCAATAATACGCGATTTGCGTTCAACAAATGTTAAAAGTCCCATTCCGTACTGTTCTTCAACGCCATCAATGCTTATTTCTGCTTCTTTGATGATTTCATATTTTTGCTGAATAATAGGAACATCCCCCATACCAAAAGACCATCCGGATTGGGTCAAATAATGAGCACACTGGTCTTTAATATTATCAAGTAATTGTGCGGTTCTATCCATTCCGCATCTCTCAAGACAGGTAGCAACAATTTCTTGTAATCCTTTTTTATCAATCGGGGTATTTTGAAATTTAATTTCTGGAGGAAAAATGCGCAAGAATAAAATTCTTCCCAATGTTGTTTCAAATCTTCCATGCTCATCAAAAATCTTTTCTGCAATACGATCGCGTAACAACAGGGAGGGACGCATGATAATTTTTTCCTGCAACCCAATACCGCGAACTGAGTATGCCAAAATCGCCTCATCTTCATCAGAGAAATATTTAACGCCCGTTGTTCGTTCTCGTTCTTCATCCGACATGCTCGTTAAATAATAGGCACCCCATACGATATCTTGAAGTGGAATTGCAATTGGTTCACCGGTTGCGGGTTTCAATAAATTTTTACTGGAAAGCATGATAGTGGCGGCTTCTTCCCGTGCCTCTTGAGAAAGCGGCACATGCACCGCCATTTGATCACCATCAAAATCAGCATTGAATGCCTGACACACGAGAGGGTGAATTTGAATCGCCTTTCCTTCAATAAGGAGCGGCTTGAACGCCTGAATACCCAACCGATGGAGCGTTGGTGCACGATTCAAAAATACATACGCATCTTTGACGATTTCTTCCAAAATATCCCATACTTCTGTTCTTCCGGACTCAATAAAACGCGAAGCACTTCGCACATTATACACGTATTCTCGCTTAATAAGTTGACTAATAACAAACGGTTTAAAGAGATCGAGTGCCATGGTTTTTGGCAGTCCACACTCATGAAGTTTTAATGTAGGCCCTACCACGATCACGCTTCGTCCAGAATAATCAATACGTTTCCCAAGTAAATTTTGTCTAAACCGTCCTCGCTTGCCTTTTAACATGTCGGCAAGAGATTTTAATTGGCGCTTTTGCCCCGTAGCTGCCATCACCGTTTTTCCATGCCTGGCTGAATTATCAATAAGCGCATCAACCGCTTCTTGAAGCATGCGCTTTTCATTTCTGCAAATAACTTCCGGCGCCTTTAATTCAACAAGTTGTTTGAGTCGGTTATTTCGATTAATAACGCGGCGATACAAATCATTTAAATCTGAGGTTGCAAATCGTCCACCATCAAGTGCTACCATAGGTCGCAAATCAGGAGGAATAACCGGCACAGTTGTGAGAACCATCCATTCGGGGCGCAGCCCGTTTGTGATAAAACTGCGTAATAGTTTTGCGCGGCGCAATAATTTTTCCTTCTTCAATCCTTGTGCTTCATCTATTTCTTCAGCAAGCGCTTTTTCTGCCGCCTGTAAATCAAGGCGTTCGAGAAGTTTGTGAACTGCTTCCGCACCAATTTCAGCCTCAAACAAATGACCATACTTGAATGAAAAATCCCGATAGGTATTTTCATTAATAATTTTCATCGGCTTAATTTGTTTTACTTCTTCTTGGGCAAGCGCAGCGCGCTCTTCAAACGATGCGAGTTCAACCGCCTTTGCTTTAAGTAGTTCTGCTACTGCTTTTTCTTGTTTTTCTTCACTCGCGCCTTCTTGCGTAAGTGTTGAGCGCACCTGATTTGCTTGTCGATTAAATTCAGTATCTAATTCGCGTTTTTTTTGTTTCAACTCTTCCTGAATTTGTTCAATGGTTTGATTTTTTAATTCTTCCCGTACCTCAGTGATAATAAAACTCGCAAAATAAATTACTTTTTCAAGATTTTGAACTGATAAATCTAATACTAATCCGATTTTTGATGGAACACCTCGTAAAAACCAGATATGGCTTACCGGGGCAGCTAAATCAATATGCCCCATGCGTTCACGCCGCACACTTGCACGCGTTACTTCAACACCACACTTATCACATACAATGCCCTTGTAGCGAATTTTTTTATATTTTCCACAGTAACACTCCCAGTCTTTTTGGGGACCAAAAATACGCTCAGAAAAAAGCCCGTCTTTCTCAGGACGCTGGGTGCGATAATTGATTGTTTCTGGTCGCGTTACTTCCCCGTAGGACCACCGATGAATATCACCGGGTGATGCTACCTTTAAGCGAATAGCACTAAATTCCTGAAATGAAGTAACGGTATCTTTATTTTCTTCTTTGTTGCGGTCGTTGAACATAAAAAATTATTCGTTATCAGGTTCTTTAGCATTCACAAGTTCGACATCAAGCGCCAACCCCTTCAACTCGCGAACAAGCACATTAAACGCTTCGGGAACATTCAATTTCTTAATTTTCTCACCCTTAATGATTGCTTCGTATGCTTTTGAACGACCGGTAACATCGTCTGATTTAATCGTCAAAATTTCTTGAAGCGTGTGTGCAGCTCCGTATGCTTCAAGCGCCCACACTTCCATTTCTCCAAAACGCTGACCTCCGCTTTGTGCTTTACCACCCAATGGTTGCTGCGTAATTAATGAATAAGGTCCAATCGAACGTGAATGAATTTTATCTTCAACCATGTGAATCAATTTCATCATATACATCGTTCCCACTACTGATTTTTCTTTAAACGAATCGCCAGTGCGTCCATCATACAGCTGGTGTTTTCCATCAACCGTAAAGCCTGCCTTTTCAAGCAACTCCCGAATAATTTCTTCAGGAATTCCATCAAGAGAGGGGGAAGCCACATTCATTCCGATTCTTCGTGCAGCCATTCCAATATGTGTTTCCAACAACTGTCCAAGATTCATACGTGAAATAACACCCAAGGGGCTCAGGATCACATCAACAGGAGTCCCATCGGGAAGAAACGGCATATCCTCCATAGAAACTACGCGAGAAATAACACCCTTATTTCCGTGGCGTCCGGCCATCTTGTCACCGACTTGAATTTTTCGCAAATGAGCAACCGTAACTTGTACCAACTTGATCACGCCATTAGGAAGTTTGTCTCCTTGTTCACGTGAAAAAATCTTTACATCAATAATTTTACCGTGCTCACCGTGTTCCAGATAGAGTGAAGAGTCGCGAATATCTTTTGCTTTTTCTCCAAAAATTGCACGTAGCAATTTTTCTTCAGGAGAAAGTTCTGTTTCTCCTTTGGGGGTAATTTTACCCACTAAAATATCACCGGATGACACTTCCGCGCCAATACAAATAACGCCATCGTCATCAAGATTTTTAAGTTTCTCTTCACTTACATTTGGAATATCGCGGGTAATAATTTCGGGACCAAGCTTGGTATCACGAATTGCGATTGGATAATGTTCAATATGAATTGAGGTAAAACGATCATCATGTACTAATCGCTCGGAAAGCAAAATAGCATCTTCATAATTTCCCAATTCCCATGACATAAATGCGACGACCACATTTTGACCAAGTGCAAGTTCGCCCCCCTGTGTCGCCGCTCCATCGGCTAACACATCTCCCTTATTCACTACATCTCCCTTATTCACCGTCACTTTTTGATTAATACAGGTTGATGCATTTGAACGTAAAAATTTTGAGAGAGAAAGCGTATGTATTTCATTATCTTCGGCTTGTACTGAAATCTGGTCTCCTTCAACACCAATAACTGTGCCTTTTTCGGGACTCGTAATCATGCGACCGGAATCATATGCGGCACGGCCTTCCACACCCGTTCCCACCACAGGCGCTTGGGGTGCGACAAGAGGAACTGCTTGACGTTGCATATTAGATCCCATTAACGCACGTGCGGCATCATCATGTTCTAAAAATGGAATGAGTGAAGTTGAAACACTGATAATTTGGTTCGGGGCAACATCCATGTAATCAAGCGTATCGACATGATTAATAGCCGGTTGTCCGTATCTGCGGGCAGGAACTTTTTCAACCAAAAAATATCCATTCTCATCAAGAGGTATGGTTGCTGCAGTTGTGATGTGACGTTCTTCGGTAAACGCATCTAAATAAACTACGTCTTGGGTGACACGAGGTTTTATGAAGATACGTTCGATTGTCTTGTGTTCGGAAATTTTTTTAAGAAGCTGCTCAGTAATAACATCTCCATGATTTGCAATAACGGCACCGCTAGCTGGGTCTTTAAGTTCGCCTCGTACAATGTATCCGATTGCTTTTTTAGAAACTTCTACCTCTCGCTCTACTACACGAAATGGCGTTTCCATAAATCCAAATTCATTCAAGCGAGCGTAACACGCAAGATGCCCGACCAGTCCGATATTGGGGCCTTCCGGCGTTGCAATAGGACAGATGCGGCCATAGTGAGTCGGATGCACATCACGTACCTCAAACCCAGCGCGTTCTCTACTTAAACCACCGGGCCCAAGCGCTGAAACTCTGCGCTTATGTTCAAGTTCTGAAAGCGGATTAATTTGATCCATGAATTGCGAGAGCTGCGATGACATGAAAAATTCTTTCACAACCATCATGACAGGCCGCGCATTGATAAGTTTTGTGGGAGTCATGCTTTCCACATCAAGCGTACTCATACGATCCTTCACGATTCGCTCCATGCGAACTAATCCGATACGAAATTTATTTAAAATTAATTCCCCGACCGCGCGAATGCGACGATTTCCAAGATGATCAATATCATCTGCTTCTTGCTGAGAAATATTGTATAAAATAATTTCTTTTAAAATTGCAACAACATCCGTGGGCTGAAGTACGCGCCCCTCTTTTGTTTTCGAAGACACCGAAAGGTTGCACCTGATATTTAATTTATGGCGCCCTACCGGCCCTAAATCATAGCGATCAAAACGGAAAAACATGTCATGAATCAATGACCGCGCATTATCGGATGTTGCTAAATCTCCAGGACGTATGCGCTTATACACCTCAACTAACGCTGCCGCCTCATCATGTGTTGGGTCGCGATCAATCGTTGTTTGAATGTACGCAATATCTTCGTTGGTATCAACATCTTTGAAAAGTCCTAAAAGTTCTTCGTCTGTATGGTAGCCGAATGCGCGAAGCAATGTGGTTGCGGGAATTTTTCGTTTTCGATCAATCTTTACCCAAATGCATCCCTGCTCATCCGTTTCAAATTCCAGCCACGCACCGCGATTCGGAATAATTTTTGCGCCATATACTTTGCGGTCTGAACCGCGTTTGAAATCTGATGTAAAAAAAACTCCCGAGGAACGAATGAGCTGTGAAACCACTACGCGTTCAACGCCATTCACAATAAAAGTTCCTCGGTCAGTCATGAGGGGAAGATCACCCAAATAAATGTCTTGGTCTTTTTGATCGCCGCTTCGTCTGTTTACGAGTCGTGTCTTTACCCACAGCGCGCTTTCAAATGTTAAATTTTTTGCCAGACTCGTCTTTTCATCAAACTTCGGATCATCAAGATAAAAATCAATAAATGACAATTCCAAATCCCGACCCGTAAAATCTTTTATAGGAGAAATTTCTTCAAGCAAACCTCGTAATCCTGATTCAAGAAATGAAGCAAAAGAATCTTTTTGAACTTCAATTAAATCAGGAAGAGGAATAACCTTGTGTTCTTTTGTAAAAAATTGGCGCTTGGCACGAGAATCGCTCATATAATCTTTTCGCAATTAACCGTATTTAAAGAAAAATCTTTTTTAAAACACCGGAGCCGCTAATGAGCTCCCGTGGAATAGGAGGGATACACGAATTGTGAGTGATTTTGAATTTTAAAAAAAAATAAACACCAAAGTAAGCGTTTTGGTGATTCCGAATCTCAATTGTTTAGTAGATAACGATCATTTGAGATGTTCTCCTTCGATTTACACGAGAAAACCTTGAGATTAAAGCAGTTTTTTAAGTGTAGCACTCAAAAAGATCCTGTCAAGCATAAGGGGTAAATGCTGATTTTCCTTATAATACTGAGCTAAATACGTAAATGTAAGGAAAAAGTGATATTGGTTCATTAAATGTTTCAACAGTTTAGTACCCATTATACACAAGTTTTCCACAGCTAAATACTCGTATTTACAGAATTTTCATGAAAATACATGGGATCTTTTGTGTTTTTTTACATTATATTTACGAGAATATCATGGATCACTAAATGATACTCGTATTTTGTTATAAAATCGTGAACTATTTTTTTTATTATAAATATAATGTTTTTATTGAATACTTTTTTTATTCAGCCTATTTTACTGCCAATTTTGGTGCACCCGGCAGGAATCGAACCTGCATCACCTCCTTCGGAGGGAGATATTCTATCCATTGAACTACGGATGCATTATGTAGATATACTACAATGCTCTGCCGATACTTCTGCGAAGTACCCTTAAAACCTGATATGTCTTATACAACCACGGTCTGCCAATAACGTCAAAAGTTCCCTTGCCGCAAAAAACAGCCCCGCCAAAACCCTCTTTAAAACGACTTACGTTTTTAAGTGGGTGTCTTATGTCTTGCGGTAGTGCAATCCCCCACAGATCATAGTATTTATACTTCATGGCACATGCATCTTGTATCACATTCCACTGGAGCGCATAGGCGGCCATATCTGATCGATGTTCATAGAGGCTTCCTCCGTGAAGATAGGTGGCGGTGTCTCCAAAAAAAACAACCGCCTGTACAGCAATTATTTTTTCACCCTTGAGAGCGCCATACCACTTCACACAAGGTACGTGCCATAACGCGTCAAAATGATGCCTAGGGTATGCTCGTATGCTGTGTCGACTACCGGTTTGCTCCAATACTGAGTATATTTCTTTTTTTATACTCTCACCATCATTTTCACTAAACTGTTCATTAGTAATTCCTCTTTTTAGTGCAAGGCGAATATTATACCTGGTTTTTTCATGAAAATTCTTAAACAATTCATCTTTACCTATTGAACAATCAAGAATGCGCGTGCAACGTGGGTAGGCATCGTGTGTTTGTATGCTTTTATTAAATAATGGATACTTGGCCCCAAAATAATGATCATACCGAACAAAAACAACATTATTTTTCTGCGCCTCCTTTTCACTAACAAGCTGTAACTTTGCAAGTGAATCGCTATCGTTTCCAACAAAACCCTGAGGACAATACCAATAGGTACTCCCCCCACTCATTGGTAATACCACGATGCGTGCTGCTGCTTGTATTTTTTTTTCAGTATCTCGAATACAATAAAAAATACTTTTAAAGCCTAGTGTGTTTTGAAATTCACTCCATTCAAAGCTTTGCAAAAAAGGACTATGCTCCTGTGCTGTAATAAATGCATTCCACTCATCTTTAGTTATTTCTTTTTCTTCCATAAAAAGTGGCACTAAACAAATTTATCGCGGTAGGGGTATATTACTCTTTGAGAAGTATGTCGGAGGGCCGCAAGCATGGTCTCCGCCATTGGCGGAGTTGCGGCCTGAGACATAAGGAGGGATTTTCGGCAGGGAAAATCAACTCCGTCTTTG
>Ga0080064_1003930_pt1 | contig 20162 bp, 18 predicted proteins | sample Subgrocontami54m_FD_69260 | JGI IMG/M metagenome (GOLD analysis project Ga0080064, IMG submission 69260) | Subsurface groundwater microbial communities from S. Glens Falls, New York, USA - GMW46 contaminated, 5.4 m (SPADES assembly) (version 2) ...
ATGACACACTTACTGACACACCTCGGTCGGAAGGCCGTTGGCGGAATCGGCCACGGGCCGTTGCTCGAGGCTCGCGTGCCATCGACGGTCTCCATTCCGCGGGCGGTCGTTCCACGCGCTCGGACACCCACGTCCTGCCAGCGGCTCCCCGCGTGCGGAGGTCGCTGCACGGCGCGTTGCCCGACACACAGCAGAGCGCCTACCGTCCCTGCGTGATTGGCTTTAGCCAGGCCGGCAGGTCGGGGCGTCCGTCGCCGTCCAGCAGGCCTTTCCATTCGGTGTCGGTCAGCCGTTGATCGTGCGTGAGCTCGTAGTAGGGCAACACTGCGCCGCGGCACAGCACGTCCTTGCCGTTCCACGGATAGAGGACGTACAGCACGCGAGGCCGCGCGATGCCCACGTGAAAGTACCGGCCGGCCCGGTCCGACATGATGGTGGTCGCGCGCGGGGCATCGTCGCGGGGATGCAGCCAACTGTTGCCGCCGTAGAACATGGCCGCCCCGAGCTCGCGTCCGATACTCTTGATGTACCGGTTCTCGTCCGGCGTGAAATCGACGCGGCGCAACTGCTTGTGCGCGAGCGCCTCCAACCGTCGGCACAGGAGAACGAGGTCGGGCCAGAGCTCGGATAGATTCTGGCCGGGTGCCCGGAACGCCTTGTCGAGCAACTCGGGCTTCGCAAACGTACCGCCATCTATCGCGTCGGCACACGCGCGCGCGCGCTTGACCATGTCCGCGGACCGCTTGGCCGATTCCCACTGCTCGTCACGCGTGTACACGCCCAGGGTGTCCGCCAACATGTCGCCCCACCACAACAGCCTGGCCTCGTCGGCGGTGAGCGTCTCGTAGACGTTGTCTTCCTGCCAGGGGTTCTTGTCTTCCACCAGCTTCGCGTAGGCGCGCAGATCCTCGGTGAGTTGCCGTTTGTCCGGCCGCAGTGCGCCCGCGTCCGCCAGCGTGCGATGGACCATGTCCGCAAGGCCCGCGAGCGCCGAGAAGAACTCCGGATCGGGCTCGATGAAACCGGCGCGCGGCGCTACCCCGCCTCTGAACGACGCGTGCTCCTTAGACTGGAGCACGAACGTGTGGCGCATCTGGGCCCAGCCTGCCAGCAGGGCATTGCAGGACTTGACCTGCCACGGCCGTTGCCCGAACTGCGGCGGCGCATCGGGCTCCGGCGCGTCGGCGAGATGCCTGAGTACGCGAAGGTACTGTGCATAGATGGATTGGCCCTCGAACAGCGGGCGACAGCCCTCGAGGTCCGCGCGCAGCGACGCGTTGTCGGTTCCCTGGAACACTTCGGCCGCGACCGGCGATCCCAGCATCGCCGCGAGCTCGAGGCCGGTGGGTGTCGCGCGCTCGTGGCGTCGCGGGTCGGTGGTGCGCTGGAACATGACCGCGTCGGGCAACGGGGCGGAGGGCAGGATGCGATAGCTGACCTCTGCGACCTCGTTGGGATCGCGGGGAATCCACCGTAGCTGGTCAATCACGGCGGGCGCTTTCTGCTGCGCGCTCGCCAGGCGCTCGCGACTCTCCACGAGGGTGTAACCCGTCTGCGCGGCGGACACGGCGTGGGCCAGGGATCGGTCGTCGCCGGCGCCAATCAGGACGCTGAATCGCGCCACGGTCTGCACGGCCGCGTAGTCACGACACGCCCCGCCCAGCAGCAGAATAGCGGCGAGCTCCTCGTCGTACATGGGTCGGAAGGGAATGCACTGCAGCCAGCGCACCGCGCGAAAGTAGCGTCGGAGAGGCTCGGACTGCGTGTAGCAACCGACCGGCTTGAAGCGCGTGTAGTCGATGGCGAGAAAACCGTCATCCGGGTCACCGAGCCAGGCGGGCTTGAGCGTGCCCTCGGCCCGGGTGATCCGGGCAACTTCTTCCTCCACGAGCGCCTTGTCGCCGTCCTCGAGCGCGACGTCCTCGCCTAGCAGGCGCAGCGCGACGGCGATCACGCGCCGGGCACGGGGCAGGCCGCGCTCGAGCTCGGCCCGGTCGCGCCGGTCCGCCAGGGCAGCGGGGAGGTTCTCGTAGATGGGCCGCAGCAGCCCGTGCAGCTCCCGGGCGTTGGTCGCTTCCCAGCGCTGGGTGGATTCCTCCAACAGCACGTGAAAGGCGTTCAGCACCGCGTCGCTGGTGATGAAGAACGGGACGGTCGACCCGCGGAGCAGCTCCGGGATGTAGGCCGAGAAGGACTGCGGAAGAGTCTTGCCTGAGATCAGCAGGCGATCGCGCTCGAGCTGTTTGATCGCGGCGTCGTCGAGGCCGTCCGTCGCCGCATGGTCCTGCCAGGTGGGCTCCTGGGGCGGACGCTCCTCTGGTGGCTTCTCCTGCGCGCGAACGGCCGCAGCGCACACGGCCAGCAACACGAGCGTGGAGTTTAGCGACCGTGCCCGCATGGAGTGCTCCAGATCGAGGTCGTTGGGGGTGAACCTCGTCGATAGTCGGCTCGACGGTGTTTGTTGCCACTGCGGTCCCTGAACTAGCACTAGCCGAAGAGCGCGTCGCATTTCGGCCGCTCGTCGTAGGAGGCTCTGGCGGTCCCATACTCAGACCGCAACCCCGAAGTTTCGCTCGCCGTCGGCGCCTCGACGATCCGTGAGGAGGGTAGCACGCGCCCGTCGGCGGCGTGACCTCCGCGAGGCGTCAAGCCCTCCGAGGTGTACCAGCTCCATCGGGCCTGTGGTGACTCAGTCCCGTCGATCCACGCAGGACGATGTGCCGCGAAATGGGGGAGTGCGGTGCCACGGCGGATCGAGGAGAATGCGACTCGGATGGAGAATCGTCTGCTCACCGTAATGGCGCTGCTTGCCGGAGCGATGCTCGTCGCGCCGGGATGCACCTCGTTGGCGGACGGGTCGGACGCGGCCACGGACGCGGCCACGGACGCGGCCACCGACGAGCTCCTTCATAGCGTTCTCGACGACGTGGAGCCCGGTGAGGCATGGCCGCTCGACACGGTCGTCGCGCGCAAGGCGGCGGAGCCCATCTTGATCGATGGCCGGGTCGCCATGCAGTACCGGGGCTGGTACGCCGACGGGCGGCTCGCGTACGAGTCGCACACCGTGGCCGGTCGCGAGCACGGGCGCGAATCCGAGTGGGACCCACAGGGGGTGAAGCGCTCGGAGTGCCACTGGCGCGACGGCGACTTGGAGGGGGCGTCCTTGAAGTGGTTCCCCACGGGCCAGCTCGCGCTGTGCGCGGAGTACGCCGCCGGGCGGCTGCACGGCCCGCACTCCACCTGGTATCCGAACGCGAGCCCGCGAACGACCGCGACATTCGTCGAGGGGCGTCGCGAGGGACCGTTCCGGGCCTGGCACTCCAACGGGAAACCGGCCTGCGCGGCGCAGTTCAGCGGGGATCGGCTCGACGGCTCGTGGGAGGCCTGGGACCCGAGCGGCGCGGCGACGCGACGAGTTACGTACGACTACGGTCGCGCGATCGACGAGTCGCCCGCGCGCGACGCGGCAGTCGTGTACCCGGGTCCGCTAGGTCGCCCCGACTTCGCGTTCCAGTTGTCGCAGGGGAGCGGCATGTTTGGCTTCGACACGCTCCGAGTGTCGGCGGGCGGCCGCTGCGACGCCACGTACTCGGTTCCAGCCTGGCGCCTCCCTGTCGGAAAAGAGCCGGGCCTCCGTATCGGCACGGTCGAGCGGCGGCGTGTCGAATTCCACCTGAGCGCGGAGGGCGGTCGGCGGCTGCGCGATGCGCTAGCCGCGGCCGATCTGGACTCGATGGACGACCAATACGCCCATGAGTCCATGGCCGACGGGACTCAGTGGGTCGTCCGGTTGCGGGCCGACGGCCGCGAGAAACGCATCTCTTGCAGCAACCGGTTTCCGCCCGCCTTATGCGAGCTGTCGCGCGCGATCCGGCAAATCATCGTCGTACCGCATCGCTGGGAGCTGTGGACGGCGAGCGTGTTCGATCCCCCCGACGAACACACCGGCGACGTACCGTGGCTCGAGGATGCGGGCGGGCGGTGAAACAGGCCAATCGAGGGGGGAGGAAAGGGGGGGAGCGCTGCCGTCGGCTTCGCGCTCGCGTGGTCTCGGAACGACCGGAGCCCGCCAATCTGGCGGGCTCCGAATGGTCGGGGCGAGAGGACGCCAATCGAACCACGCCTGACCGCCTACGGGGCGTTCTTCCATGTGGAGCCACCTAAGCACGTCCTGCGCTTCCTGGCCATCCTGGAGGCCGCAGCGTGAGCGTCCGAGCGGTCCAACCCGAGCCTTCGCGCCCGCCCGGCGACTTCAGCGCGGCCCTACTGGCGCACACCGGTGGGCGGTCTATTCCGATGGGCAGATCGGTTGTCTCGCTGCACACGTGTGCACGACCACGCGCGATCGTCGCGGGGGTAGATGGGGAAGTCGATCACTCCGGCGAGTCGAAGCGCGATGCCCGCCAAGGTCGGGCCGTCGCTCGCGGGGAGCGCGATCTGCTCGCCCTGGGGCGTCATCGGCCGGGGTTGCCACGCTGCCCCTGGCTGCGCCGACGTCGACGCCCGCAATCGGGCCGGTCGCCACCCTGCCGCTGATGAGAAGGTTCGAGCCGCCCGCGTGATCGCGATCACGGGCGCTCGGAAAGTCGCGGCAGTTGCAGCACGTGTTCACAAGCTCCAAGCGACCCGAGAGGAACGCCGGGGAGAAAGTCTGCCCAGGGTTGGCGGGATGCGGGACCCCATGAGGGGGTCTAGGCCCTGAACTTTCTTTTCAGAGAACAGAAGGAACTCAACAATGAAGCCGAAGGATCCGAGGAAGCCAACGAAACCGAAGATGGCGCAGAAGCTGACAACAGAGAGACCTATAGGACAGAAGCCACCGGCACCGCTCTGCGCAACCCCCAACCGTAGGAGGGCCGTGCGCGCCGCCTGGGAAGGGTGGGCGCTGAAGCGGGTGTGGGCCTGGTTTGTCACCCTGACCCGAGTTGGGCGTGGCTTCTACACGCAGGAGCTGGCGCAGGAGGCTGCCGAAGAGTGGCTCAACAAGCTCCGCGCCAAGCACGGCCACACTCTCTACGCGCTCGTCGCCATCGGACGCAAGGACGGGCGCTGGCACCCCCACGTTGTCGTCGGCGACGACACGGCGGGGCTACTGGGCCGTCGGTGGGCGAAGAAGCAGTGGCCGTACGGGAACGCTTCGGTCGAGGAGTGCCGAAATGCGTACGCTGCGGTCACCTACCTCACCAAGGCTCTGCACGAGGGCGGGGAGGTGACACCGTGGGGGCACGGCTGGAAGGAATGCCAGTTTGCGCCGAGGTTGAACTCGCCCGCCGCGTGATCGCTCCGCCCTGGTTTTGACTGCCGGAAACTTCCGCTTTTTTCCAGCGAAGCGCGGGGCCGGGGCTTCGAAAAAATCGCCCTCTCCACGCCCGCCGTCTCTCCCTGACACTTTCCGGGGATTTCATGGCAGCGACCGACACGCGAACGTGCGCACGCGCCTGGGAGCTGCAGGTGCCCTATCCGACCTTCCTCGGGCAACGTGGATGGGGCCAGGGCAACGCCGACTTCCCATTCCTGGCCGCCCAGGACTGGCCCTGCCGGCGTTTTGGCCTGCCACTCCTGCGAGCGATTTCGTATGATGCGGCTATGGCCAAGAAGTTGGAAATCGCCGAACGCCGGAAACGCGCGGCCGAACTCGATCGTGCCGGCCGGAGCCGAACGGAGATCGCGACCGCCCTGGGTATCTCCGAGCGCGGCGTCTACCGCCTACTGGCGGAGGAGCAACCGACATTGCGCAATCCCGTCGAGGGTCACTCCGCCATGATGGTTGAAGGGCTTCGGGATGCGGAGCGACGCGCGGTGGAAGACCTGGACGCCTGCAAGAACCAGAACCAGCGCAGCCGGCTCCTCAACTTGGTTTTCCGCATCCGATCGAAGATCGTGGATGTTCTCGATCGAGACCGCACCATCGCCGCAACGGCCGACGCCACGCTGGGAGCCAAGCTCGCGCGGATGTCGACCGCCGAGCTGATCGAGCGCAAGAATGAACTCGAAGAGAGGCTGGCCACCCTGGGAGATCGGCTGCCACCGCGCGCCCGCCGAAAGAGCGGCTAGATCAGTCGGGCTTGCGTGCCGCTCGCGCGCGGTGCTGCGCAAGCCGGCGCATCAAGCCGGCCGTGACCTCGGCGGCGTCCACGTTCACGTCATGCGGCGATGGGGCGGTCAAGGCGCGCGAGCAACCAGCGTCGACACGGGCGTTCGATCAGTTCGAAGCACCCGGCGGCGACCAGGCTCGACGCTAGGTACGTCACCGCACACCCAACCACGAACGGGCAGGTGGCCAACCAGGGAAGCGCGCTCGCGAGCGGATAGATCAAGTCGTGATGCACGAGGTAGAACGCGTAGCTGATCTCGCCGACGTAGACGAAGGGTCGCCAGGCCAACACCTTCGTGAAGCACCCGCGCGGCACGCAACATAGGTAGATGACGCACGCGGAGAGCGCAGCGAGGACCATGTTGGCGCGCCATCCGGCGGAGCCCACGATGCCCTCTCGCGGTGCCATCGCCGCAACCACGACGAACAGGACTGCGGCGACGATGATGCCGACGTCGGGGAGCCAGCGCCGGTTGAGCAGACGGTTGCGAGTCCGCCGAAAGATGAGCGCGAGCAAGGCCCCGCACGCGAAGTCGAGGAAGCGCCCGCAGATCGTGTAGGCGCGCCACTGCCCGCGGCCAGCAAAGAACCCCCAGGACGTGATCCAGTGCTGATCGCCGAGCGCCCGCCCGAGTTGGTAGAGAGTGATCGCGAACAGCCCGAGGACAAGAGCGCCTCCCATGGCCCCGCGAAGGAAGGACGAGTGCGCTCGCCAGGCGAGCCCTAGCGCGGAAACCAGGGGAAGCAGGATGACGTAAAAGCTCTCCTCGACCGTGAGCGACCACGCGACGCCGATGTTGCCGAACTTGAGATCAACGAAGAACCCCTGCGTGAGCGTGTAGAAGATGGGCCACGCGCCGAACGGCTCCCACGGCCAACCTGTCCACAGAGGAGACACGAGGTAGATCGTGCACAGGACCCAGTACAGCGGGAGGATCCTCGCGGCGCGACGTAGCCAGTAGCGGCCGAACTCGCGAAGGCCCCACGGCGTGTCGAGGTAGCGGCCAACGAGGAGAAATCCCGAGAGCGCGAAGAACACGGTTACTCCGGATCCACCCTGCGCGAGCAGTCGCCACACGGGATCCTGCCCGGGCTTGGCCCCGAAGTGGTGGCGGCCGGCCATCGTGGTGTAGTGCCCCACGAACACGAGCAACGCCGCGATACCGCGTATCGAAGTCAGGGCTGGGATGCGGTCCATCAGGCTCCTCGGGTGCGGTCGCTCAGCCGACCGGCGGTTACTGCCGTGCCAAGAGCTACTCCAGCGAGACTTCGTGCTTGAACGTGTACTGGGCCGTGCCGCCGTCCTCTTTGATCACGCCCTCAAGCAGGATCTTCCCACCCGCGCTTTCCGGGGCCGCGACGTGGAACGGGAACGTGTAGTGCTTGTAGCGCGCGCCATAGAGCTTCTTGAAGTCGCTCCCGAGGAAACCTGCACGCTTCGGCTTCCGGTCGAATTGGCTCACGGGAGCTTCGGATCCCTCGGGATCGGTAGAGCTGAAACACTTGCCCCCATAGGTGGCCTTCCAGCTCTCCATCCGCGCGCCGAGGTTTACGACGCCGCCGATTTCGATTTGCCACTCTCCGGCCGCGGTGTCGTAGAAGACTCGCTCAAGCTCGATGTTCCCGTACTTGGCCTCGCACAGGGCGCGGTCCTTCTCGACGAGCAGGTACAGTCCACCACCGACGGCGGCGAGAACCACGACGGCGGTCAGGGCAAGCAGTGCGCGCTTTCTCATGGCACCTCTTTTGGCAATCCGGTCCAGCGGGGCGGCTCCAAATCGCGGCCAACTGTGGCCGCCAGAGCGGGAGGGGACCATAGCCGCGTGGCGGCCATGCAGACGTAAAAGTCTGTAAGTGCTCAGCCGCGGTGGCGGTTCACGCGGCGCGGGCCGGAGAGTGGAACAGCGGCGGAGGACGGGCGACGCCGCCACGCAGCACCGCCCGCGCTCTGCTCCGGGAGGCGTGCGGCGGCTCCGAGAAATACAGACTTTTACATCAGGGGCACGCCACGCCCGATACCTTCCCGGTATGGAAACGGCACTCGCCCACGGCGGCACGGGCGCACTTGACCCGGACTCAGGGCGTCGCGAAACGCGACCATCTCGCGCGGTGCGGTTCGCGCGTGCCATCCGTCGCCTGATGTCGCGGGCAGTCGGACCTCTGGCGCTCACCTGGGTCGTCGGAGGCTCCGTCGTTCGGTTGACGGTTCGCGACGACTGGGATCCAACCGCGGTCCTGTACTACGCTAGTCCCCCGGAGGTGCTGGCTGGCGTGGCCGTCCTCTTGGCGATCGTTCGTTGGCGTGGGAAGCGGCAACGGGCGGCGTGCTTGGCCGCCGGCCTGATCTGGGCGAGCGTCGCGCTCGGCTCAAGCTGGCGTGCCAGCGAGTCGGCGACAGCGCCCTCCCCGACGGCACCGTTGATCCGGTTCGGTTACTGGAACGTCTCGGGCGCGCCACGCGGATGGAAACGGGTGGCAAGCACGGTGCGGCGTTGGAGCGACGACCTCGTCCTGCTTACGGAGGCTCTCGACACGCCGACGCGGCATCGAAGCGCCCACGCCAGCCGCTTTCCAGGCTACCGGCTCCTTCCCCTCGGCCAAGAACTTGTCCTGCTCACGCGCAACGCGCGCGTAACCCCGATCGAGAGCCTCGCGCTCGACGCGGGCGGAAGCGCCGACGTGCTCGACATCGCGGTTCGTGGCGTCACCTTTCGGCTTGTCGCCGTGGACCTGGGCTGCAATCCGCTTCGATCGCGGCGACGCGACTTCGACAGCCTCCGCGCATTGATGGCGCGGCAACCGGCTGGCCTGCCCGTCGTCGTGGCAGGCGACTTCAACACCCCGGCGGACTCGGTGCTGTTTCGGCCGTTTAGCTCAGGCTGGCGGTCGGCGTTTGACACTGCCGGGGATGGTTGGGGTAGGAGCTGGCCGGTCGTCTGCCCCGTGCTCGACCTCGATCAAGCGTGGGGTAATCCGCTCGTGCACTGGGAGACGTGCCATCTAAGGTCGTCGACCCTCTCCGATCACCGAGCACTGCGCGCGAAGTTCTGGGTGGTACCACCTGATGCGCCGCGCCGCGGTTGACTCGGTCGTGCCGGAAGACTCGGGCGTGTCGCCGAGCGGACGTCGGTTCGCTTGGCGGGACGAGTGGCCGTTCGTTGTGGCGGCTGCGGCACTAGCCGCCCTCATCCGCGCGCCTATCATCCTCCACGCGGTCGAGATCACGCACGGCGATACAGGAATCGTCGCCCTGATGATGCGCCGCATTTGGCGCGGCGAGGACCTGCCCTTGTTCTACTACGGGCAGGCCTACATGGGCGCGCTCGATCCCCTGATGTGCGCGCCCTTCGTCGGGCTGTTAGGGCCGAGGTTCGAAGCTCTGGCCGCGGGGCAGACCGCGGTGTTCTGCTTGCTCGCCATCCCGCTCGTCTATCGCCTACTCCACCTCATCGGCGGCCGATCCGGTGCGGCGTACGGGACGGCGTTCATCGCCGTGGGGTCGCCCTGGTTGGCCATCTGCACGGCCGGAAGATACACCGGCTACCTGTCGACGTTCTGGCTCGGAACGCTAATCCTGTTGCTGGGTCTCGACGCGCTCAGGCAGGGACGGTCGAACCGCGACGGCGCGCCCGCCTCGGTTTCACCCCACCGCCTCGCGCTCATTGGATTCCTGATGGGGCTGGGCTGGTACAACAACCCACAGATCGCCCTGTTCGTGATGCCGCTCGCCCTAGCTGTGTGGCTCCGCGACGGCCAGATTCCGCAACTTCGCGCCGAGGGCGGGCTGTCGCGGGCGCTCGGGCGAGGTCCGCGGTGGGCTCTTGGGGCTACGGTCGCCGTCCTGGCTGCGGCATTCGCCTTCTTCGTCGGCGTCTGCTTCGTTCAGGGAGCGCCGCATGTCGACGCCGTTGCGCGTGAGTTTGACTGGGCGTTCGGGCCGCTTTCCCTGTCCCTGGGTGAACGCCAGCGCTGCTTCTTGGCGTGGCGCGGAACCCCGTTCGTCACGTTCGGCAGTCCGGAGAATTACCTTCCGCGCATCGTGGTGGCAACGCTTGCCGTGGGTTTCATCCTCGAATGGTCACTCGCCCGAAGTCGCCGACGCCTGACGGCGCGACTCGCCGTTTTCGGGCTTGCGGTGCTCGTCGGCGCGACGCCCGCGTTCGTCGCCAAGTGGCGGGGCACCGAGGGGCGCTCCGCTCCCCTGGATATGAACCCCGCTTGGATCCCATGGCGTTACGAGGAACTGCGATTTGCCAATCACGTGTGGCTGGCGGACGGCGAGGAAGAACCCGATTCGCGGCCGCCGTCCTGGTTCTGGCGGGCAGAGCCAGGGGGCGAACCGTGGCAGGCGCAGCTGTTCGCGACGTCAAGGACCGTGCGCACCGCCGCCGAGATCGCGTGGTGGTGCCTGCTCGGAGCATGGCTGGTGCACCGAGGGCGGGACTACTGGCGGGCGATTCGTTGTTTGCCCGTCGTCCTCGTCCCTCTCGACCTGCTGCTGTTGCAGCAGATCGCTTTCGTCACGCTGTTCCTCATGCACCCCCTATGGGCGAGCGGTCGGTACTTCATCTTCGGCTGGCTCCTTCTCGGAGGGCTCGTCGCATGGGCCGTCGCGAGCACCGCGCTAACTAGGTGGCGGTGGCTCGGTCGTGCGCTCCTGATGACCTTGCTCGCCCACTACGCGCTCCAGTACAGCGCGTTCCTTGGGCTTCGGCTCCTTGACGGCCGACGTCTCCCGGAAGGCGCGACGATCGCGGCCGAGCTTCAACGGCGCGGCCTGACTCACGGCATCGCTGACTATGCCGAGGCGTACCACCTGATGTTCCAGTCGGACGAGCGACTCGTTGTCGTTTGCAAAGACCGCGTGGACGAGCGGCTCGCGGCAAGTCGCGCCCGCATGCACGCCCATCGTGGCAGGGTGTTCCGCCTCAGTGCCGATTGGGTGGGCCACGATGTCGTCTCCCCCGATGGTTTCGGAATGCCCGAGTTCTTGGACCCGCGAGGCCACGAGGTTCGCGTGCGCTGGCGACACGGGAACTACGTCGTGTATGAGTACGAAAAGACCGGTATCGCGTTCGAATAGCGCGCGGGCTTCGCCCATCTTGAACGGCGAAGTCACGGGGCCTCCCTACGGCCGCGCGCGTGTTCGCTTGTCAAGGCGGGACCCCACCTTGACAGACTTCGCTTGCGATCGCACTACGCTCGCGCTACAATCTCGACATGAAGAGCGCCACGACGAACGGGACGGTGCGAGCAATCGCGTACATCAGGGTGAGCACCGAGGAGCAGGTCCAGCTCGGCGTGAGCCTCGATGCGCAAGAGCGCGCCGTTCGCTGCTACTGCGAGATGCGCGGGCTTGAACTGGTCGAGGTGATCCGCGATGAAGGCGTGTCGGCCGGGAAGCCGCTCGCCACGCGGGCTGGCGGGGAGCGTGTACTCTCCGCCGTGCGCCGCCGAGAAGCGTCGGCCGTCGTCGCATGGAAGCTCGATCGGCTCTTCCGCGATTGCGGCGATTGCCTTGCCGTCACCCGCGACTGGGACAAGCGGAGCGTGAGCCTTCATCTTGTGGACCTCGGCGGCCAGGCCGTTGACACAGCATCCGCGATGGGCCGGTTCTTCCTGACCGTCATGGCTGGCGCGGCCGAGCTGGAGCGGAACCAGATCCGCGAGCGGACTTCGGCCGCCATGCGCCACAAGGCGGACCTCGGGGAGTACATCGGCGGCGAAGCGCCCTACGGCTACCGGGTCGCAGGCAAGCTACTGGCCGAAGATGCGGCCGAGCAGATGGTGGTCGCGCTCGCGGCCGAGCTGCGGGCAGCCGGGCTCTCCTACCGCCGCATCGCGGCCGAGCTTGCCGCGCGGGGGCTCACCCCACGCCGGGGCGGGGCCTGGCACCCGCAGACCGTGGCCAACCTGCTTCCGGCCGCGTGATGGACCCAGCTCGCCCTGGGGAGATCCTAGACCGCCTGGCGGCGATGCTGCGCGGAAACCCGCATCTGGCGAGCCGCACGCTGCAATGGCTCGCCGACATGGAGGAGAGCGAAGACATGGCCGCCGACCCGCTGAACATCCGAGTTTCCCCCGAGGTCATCGAGAGAATGGACGCCCTCATCGAATTCCTAGCAACGCTTCCGAACGTAGGCGTACAGCCGACCATCACGCGCTCGACCGTGCACAGGCTGGCGCTCGTGCGTGGGCTCGAAGTGCTCGAAGCGGAGCGCGCTGCGGCGGAGCGTCCCCGGGGACGGAAGAAGTAACCGCAGACGTGTGCGCGGCGGCGGGCGTGTATACGGGATGATGCTATATGGGAAGCATAAGACCATTCATAGAAAGGACTTATGAATCCGCAGCCCGTTGAATTCTTGTGGCTGCTGCACTAGCCTCTGGGCATGAATTCACGGGCGGAAACAGCAGTGGGAGCAGGCTCGGCCCTCATGCCGAGCCGCGAGGTTTGCGATGTCCTCGGCCTTCGCTGCTACCAGTTGGAGTACATCATCAGGACGGGCCAACTGGCACGGCCGCGCCTTATCGGGGGACGGCGGTTTTTCGACGTGGAGCAGATCGAGCGGATAAAGCGGATTCGTGACTCGCAGAAGTAGGGCACGGCATGGGCCGTGCCTTTTTCTTTGCCTTCGTCTAACGCATGGAGTGCTTGAAAATGTCCGCCTCGACCTGGTACTACGAATCACCCGAGCCCCCGAAGGATTGCCGCTGGTCAAGCGGCCTGATCCTCTTCACGTGGGTAACTCGCGATCCGCACCTTGACCACCTGATGTCGGTCGCCGAAGCCGTCGAGTACCTCGACGATCGCTTTGCAACGGCGATGGCGACCAACGGCCCGACCTCGCCCTGGTCGAACCAGTTGATCGCCCAGACGTGGAACGTTTGGGAGCCGCGTCTCCGGCGTGAGATGACGGTTGCTGAGGCCATCGAGTACCTGGAGACCGGGCGACGGCTCGTCGACGGCCTGCCCAGATTTGGACCCGGTCACGACGCGGTCGACGTGGGCCTACTCGGTGACAGCGCCCCGGCCGACAACGGGGAGGGCGTGGCGTGAAGAAGCGCGAAGGGAAGAAATACGTCCTCGTGGCTCGCGTTTCGAGTCGTGAGCATAGTGAGGAAGGCTACAGCCTCGAAGCGCAGGTCCGGGCGATGCGCGACTGGTGCGCGAAGCACGGGCACGAGGTGGCGAGGGTCTTCGAGCTGGCGGCGATCGGGAACCGGAAACACAACCGACGCCTGCTCGCTGAGGTCCTCGATTTCGTACGCGCGAACCGCCGCTCGAACGGTGGCGAAGTCGACGGCATCGTCTTCCACACGACCGAGCGAGTCGGGGACACCCTCACCGACATCATGCTGATCAACGACCAGGGCGTCGATGTGCAGTTCGTCCAGGAGACGTGCGCCGACGACGCGGCGGGGCGGATGACGTGGGCAATGATAGTTTTCGTCGCCCGCTTCTACGCCGAGCAGCTCGGAGAACAGGTCAAGAAGGAGATGGTCGAGAGGGTCGGCGCATGAGGTGCATACGGGTGGTGCGCGTTGCGGGGCGCGAGCCCGCGCGAGAACGCCCCACTGTGGGGGCGCAGGTCCGCGCGGTGCGGGACAGGTGTGCGCAACACGGCCATGAGGCGGTCAAGGTGGTGGTGCTCGGCGAGAGCACCCCTGCATGCGCCGGGGAGGGCGTGGCGTGAAGAAGAACCCGAAGACCGGGAAGAACCCGAAGACCGGGAAGAACCCGAAGACTGGGAAGAAGCGATTCGTCCTCGTGGCTCGCGTTTCGAGTCGTGAGCAGAAGGAGGAAGGCTACAGCCTGGAAGCGCAGGTCCGGGCGATGCACGACTGGTGCGCGAAACATGGCCACGAGATGGACCCCCGGCCGTTCGAGCTGGCGGAGAGCGGCAGCCGCAAGAAGGACAGGCGCTTGTTTCGCGAGATGATCGACTACGTCGGCGCGAACCGTCGCGCGAACGGTGGTGAAGTCGACGGAATCGTCTTCCACAAGACGGATCGAATCGCGCGCAACTTCACCGACATCATGCTGATCAACGAGCAGGGCGTCGACGTTCAGTTCGTCCAGGAGACGTACGCGGACGACGCGGCGGGGCGGATGACGTGGGGAATGATGGTCCTCGTCGCGCGGTTCTTCGTCGAGAATCTCGAAGAGGAAGTGCGGAAGGGGATGCTTGAGAAGGCGCGGAACGGCTGGTATCCGGGGCGTCCGCCCTGGGGATACCGCAACTCTCGGCCCGACGCGAAAGAGGCGATCATCGTGGTCCATCCCGAGCGCGGCCCCCTGGTACGCCGCATCTTCGACCTGGCGGCGACCGGGCACCACGACCTCAAGTCGCTGGCGCGCGCACTGCACGCCGAGGGGATCATCTACAACGACGCGACGCCGGTCTTTCCGAAGGCGAGACTCCAGGAGCTGCTGACTCACCGGTTCTACCTCGGCGAGTTCGAGTGGGACGGCGAGCGGTACGACGGCAAACACCAGACGCTCGTCTTGGAATCGGTTTGGCGCGCGGTCCAGCGCATCATGAGTCGCGGTCCGTACGCGAAGCACTACAACCCCTACGCGGGGCTTTTCACGTGTGGGTGCTGCGGGCGTGCTATCACGCACGAGGCCATCACGAAGAAGTCGACGGGCAAGACCTACGACTACCACAAGTGCGCGGGGGGCAAGGGCACGCATCCCACGGGCGTGAGCGTCCGAGGCTCACAGGACCAGCTGGAGGCCATGATCAAGGCCCAGCTCGATGCGGTTCGCATCGATGACCCCGACGTGGTCGACTGGCTGCGGGCGATCCTCACCGAGTCCAACGCGGCGCAGCACGACTACCACGAGCAACAGGTCAAGGCGCTTCAAGCGCGCCAGGCGAACATCAACGGCCGGAGCAAGCGGCTCTTCGACGAGTACCTCGCGGGTCGGCTCACGGCCGAGCAGCACGACGAGCGCGCCGCCGAGTTGAAGGCCGAGCTTGGCGAGATCCCGGCGCAGCTCGCAGCGCACCAAGCAATCCGCGAGGATCACATCTCGACGGGCGTGCACCTGATCGAACTGGCGCAACGGCTTCCCGAAGCGTGGGATGCGGCCGAACCTGGCGTCAAGCGTGAGCTGCTCGTGATTCTCTGGTCGAACTGCACCTGGGACGGCGTAAACCTCGTCCCTACATGGAACAAGCCCTTCGACCTGTTGGCCGAAGGGCTTGTTTCCTCGAATGGTCGGGGCGAGAGGATTCGAACCTCCGGCCTGCGGCTCCCAAAGCCGCTGCTCTAGCCAAGCTGAGCTACGCCCCGCGCGTGTTTCCTGCCTCCCCGGGCTCCTGGTTATTCAGGAGCGTTCTTCACAACCGCCACTCCGTTATTCAGAATGCTCGCATGGCGAGACCGTTCCGAATAACGCCGTATCGGCCCCAGGGCCGGCGAGTGTACTGCGCCAACTTCTACGTCGCCAGTGGGGCCCGCGTGTTCCGCTCGCTGGGCACCGAGGATGAGTCGGCAGCGCTACTGACCTGCGCGGCGCTGTCGCGCCTCCAGGCGCTGGGCGCGCCCGACCCGGACGATCTGCCCGACGACATCCCGGCGCGCGCCGTCGAGCTGTACTACGGCAGGCCACGCGCGGTCGCGGTCCGCATCCCGCGCAGCGAACCGCCGCCGGCCATCGACGTGGCGATCCTCAGCGACCCGCGCCGGCGCGGCGAGGTGCTCGAGGCATTGCTCGATCGCGAGCGGCTCAAGGCCGAGCTGTTCCAGGTCACGCGCGACCGGGATGGCCTGCGCGCCGAGCTCGCATCGCTGCGGGCGAGCGTGCTCGGGAGGATCACCGCGGCGGCCGAGCGCTGCCCGCCGATTGACGCCGCGATCACCCAGTTCGAGACGCACATGCTCGCCAGCACCCAGGCGCGCAACGCGCGGCTCGTCGTCGCCGTCGCGCGGAAGTTCAAGGCGACGCTGCCCGCCGACGTGCGAACGGCGGCGGAGGTCACGCCGGCCCATGTCCTCGGATGGCTCGACGCCGAGACGATCGGCGCCGCCAAGGCGGCCGGCCGACGCAAGAAGCTGCGGAATCGGCTCGGGCGCTTCCTCAAGTGGTGCGCCACGACGTGGGGGTTCCCGTCGCCGATGCCGGGCGTTCGCGCGCCGTCCACGTCGGCCGTGCGCCGGGAGCGCGGCGAGATCCGCTGGCACGAGCTACCCGAAGTCGAGGCCGCCCTCGCAGGCCTGTCCGCTCGGCTCGGGACGCCGGAGGAGCCGGCCGATCCGGCGCTCGTCACCTACTGGAAGGCGCTGATCGGGACGCTCGCGTTCGCCGGGCTGCAGCTCGCCGAGCTGATCTGGCTGCGGCGCGCCGACCTGCAAGAGCGCCCGGACGGTCGGCGCCAACTGTGGATCACCGCGGTCGAGGACGGACACGGTGGACGCCACGCGCTCAAGCACGGCTTCCGCGAGCGCGCGGTCGACGTACACCCGGAGCGGCTCTGGCCCCTGCTCGAGAAGCACGTCAAGGATGGCGGCGCCGGCGAGGTGTTCCTGTTCCCGTCGCGCACGCGGCAGCGCGCACGCCGGATCGACGGCCATCCCGAGCGCTGGGCCGAGGCGTCCCTGACGCACCGACTCACCGGCGATCCCGGCGGGAAGACGAAGGAGCCGCGCCCGGCGCTGCTCCCGAAGGGGATGACCGCCGCGTCTCTGCGCCGCACGTTCGGGTCGTTGATGCTGCGCGATGGCGTCGCCGTCGCCGCGGTCGCGGCCGCGATGGGCAACACGCCGCAGGTGGTGCAGGAGCACTACGCCCGGATCCTCGGCAGCGAGGTCAACGTCGGCTTCTAGCGCCCGCGAATGGTCGCTCGCGTCGCGACTGGTTGCTCATTGGGTCGTGAGCAAGCATTCCTGGGTGGAGAGAGCGGGGTTCTCTCTCCTCTGCTCCACTTCGGCGAATGGTTGTTCACGTCACAGGAGTGTTCGCGCGCGCGTGAGCAACCATTCGCGCCCGGCGAGCGGGACCCGGGCGCGCCCCTTGACTTGTCCGACAGAGTCGGTCAATGTGAGGGCGTGACCGACCCGAACGACGCGAAGATCGACCTTCGACTCCCTGCGGCCCAGCTCGACGCGCTCCGCGCAGGCTGGGACGAGGCGAGTCGACAGGCTGAGGCGGCGGGCTATCCGGCGCCGACCTTCGCCGCGTTCGTGCGCTTGGTCCTGACGGCCGGGCTCGATGCCCTCGCCAAGCGGAGGAAGGCTCGGAAATAGAACGGGCCGCGCGCCGGCTGGAACCGGAACGCGGCCCTAACACCACGCAACCTGTTAGGAGGTTCGCGATGCTGCCGCAGATCGTATCCGCGGCGCTGGCCCATGGTGGCCGTGCGCCCGCTGTTCGCTTGAGTTGCGCTGCGCCGCACCGTGCCGCGTCTACGGCCTCGCGCCGCACCGCCCCGAGCCAGACCCGGATCCGCTCGAGTGCTTCCACGCGGCGCGCGATCGCCCCAGGGTCGCGCGCGACGTCCACGCCCGCGGCCTGGGCGTTCCGCCGCCCGTCGCCGACGCATAGGCGCTCGCGCCCAGAGCCGCCATTTGGGCGGGCGGCGGGCGCGCGCAAGACGGGTCAGACTACCGCCGTCCGCGCGCTTTGCACTGGCGATACGCGCGCGCGGTAGGTGGCCACCGGTCCTTCGCGAATCGGGCCACTATCGGTCGCAGTGAACGCGAACGCGGTAGGTGGCCACCGGTCGATCCCGTTCCGGGCGACATTCGCGTTCCGATCCACACACGCAGCGCGAGGACACCTCATGCCGACCACGACCGAGCCCGCGTTCCGTCGCCCGAGCTGGTACGTCAGGGAGCGCGGAGCGCCCGAGCGTCGCCTGATGCAGGCCATTCGCACCGGCGAGTGTCCTGCGATCCGCGTCGGCACCGCGCCCAACTCGGGCGTACGGATCCGTGAGGACTGGTTCGACGACTGGTGTGCTCGCGAGGCGGCAGCCACGGCCGCGTCCTTCGCGAAGTCGGTCCAGGGCGGAGCGGTCGCCCTCGCGTGAGCGCCTCTCGCGCGCACGAGTGCCGGCCGGGCGACCTCGCCATCCGCTGGCCCGACGGCTCGCTCTGGCTGCTGCTCGATGTCGAACGGCCGGCGGACGACGTGGCGTTGTTCGCTGCGTTCACGCGGGAGCTCGCGCGCCGGCGTCGGCTGGACCTCCCGGGCGACGCGTACACGCATCGCCCCAGGCCCGGCGAGCTCGTGGTCGACCCGCGCACTCCTGGGCCCACGCCCAATGGCCCCGCCGCCATCCCAGCGGCTTCGAGTCGAGGAGGTGTCGGTGCATAGCGTGACACTCGACCTGCTGTGGCTCGATCGACTCGCGGCGATGTGCCCGGCGCTCGAGGGGCTCCACCGGTGACGGCCGACCACTACGACCGGATCGCGGCCGCGAGCGGAAAGCACGTCAACGGCGCGGCGTCGTTCAAGACGGCCTGCCCGTGCTGCTCACCCGGCAACGGTCGGGGCGATGAGCCGCTCTCGGTCTCGCGGATGTCCGATGGCGGCGCGCTGGTGAAGTGCCACCGCGGTTGCGCGCAGGCGGCTGTCTGGTCCGCGGTCTGCGACAGCGCTGGGATCGAGGCCCGCGGGCCACGGGCCGAACCGATCCGGCACGCCTACCAGGACGCCGAGGGCAACGTGATCGCGGTCAAGCTCCGGCGGCCGAAGCACGACCGCCGCGCGAGCGACAAGGCCAAGTGCTGGTGGGATCGCAAGCTCGGCGGCATCGAGCTACCGCTGTACGGGCTGCCCGACCTGCTCGACGCGTTGGCCCGCGGCCAGCGCGTATGGCTGTTCGAGGGCGAAGGCAAGCGCGACGCGGTCGCGCGGCTGGGCCTCGCCGCCACGTCCGTTCCGCACGGTGCAGGCGACAGCAAGACGCGATCGCGCAAGTTCACGGCCGACCATGAGCGGACCCTCGCCGGCGCCGACGTGGTCGTGGTCGCCGACCCCGACGACGAGGGCCGCGCGTTCGCAAACCACGTCGCGGAGCGCCTGAAGCGAACGGGGGCAACGGTCCGCGTCCTCGAGATTCCCCAGCTCGATGGCTCGCGGGCGCCGAAGGGATGGGACGCGGAGGACTTCGTCATCGCGGGCGGCACGCGCGAGCAACTCGAGGCGTTCGCCGCCTCGACCCGGCCGGGGACGCTGCTCGCAATCGAGGCCGCCCCCCCACCGCCGCGCGCGCAGGCGGACGCGATCGACGCGCCGGTGGTGCGGTGGGCGAGCGACATCAAGCCCGAGCCCGTCAACTTCGTCGACCGCGCCGGTCTGTTTCCGCTGTGCTGCCTCTCCCTGCTCGTCGCGCCCGGCGGCACGGGCAAGACGCTGATCGCGATCGACCTCGCGGCCAAGCTGTCGCGCGGCGCGCCGTGGCCGTGCGGTACCGGCACGATGGAGCCGCTGTCCTCGCTGATCTGGACCAGCGAAGACAGCGCTTCGATGCTCGTGGTGCCGCGCCTCGCGGCGGCCAGCGCCGCGATGGACCGCGTTGCGGTCGCCGAGTCCATGACGCCCCTGAACCTCGAGTGGCTCGCCGGCGTCGTGCGCGAGCGCGATATCCGCGTTGTGATTCTCGATCCCCTGACGGACGCGATCGCGTGCAGGGATGGCGACAACGAGGCGGACGTGCGTGGCGGTCTCGTGCCGCTGCTGCAATGCGCTCGCGATCTCGGTCTCGCCGTCATCGGGGTTCGCCATACCCGCAAGGCGACCGCGGCGAGCGGTGCCGATCGCGTGCTGGGCTCGGTCGCCTGGAACGCCGCGGCGCGGTCCGTCGTCGCCGTGGCTCAGCACGAAGGCGGGCTCGTCGTGGCTCGCGTGAAGGGCAACCTGTCGGCGCAGCCCAAGCCCCTGTCGTGCGTGATCGAGTCAAGCGGCGGCGCCCCGTACATCCGCTGGAACGGTGAGGCGGACCTGGACCGAGAGCAGGTCGATGACCTCATGAGCGGCCGCACGGCCGAGCGCGAGGCCGGCCAGACCCGCGAACGCCCCGAGCTCGATCGCGCCGTCGAGGCGTTGCGCGTTCTT